>ENA-OUNH01000344-OUNH01000344.1-human-gut-metagenome-genome-assembly--contig:-NODE-344-length-15071-cov-4.793295_pt1 | contig 15071 bp, 17 predicted proteins | sample MGYA00242806_ERZ504814 | MGnify/ENA primary metagenome ERZ504814 (study PRJEB26092, sample SAMD00036389) | human gut metagenome | host: Homo sapiens | study: EMG produced TPA metagenomics assembly of...
GTTGTTACATGAGCATAAGGGATTTGGACTCTGATGTAATCCTGCAGCTACTAATCCTGCGATATGAGCCATATCTACCATTAAACTGCCCAACTTTGTCAGCGATCTCACGGAAACGTTTGAAGTCGATCGCTCTTGCGTATGCACTTGCACCAGCAATGATCATCTTTGGTTTGCATTCTAATGCGATTCTTTCTACTTCATCATAATCGATGAATCCTTCATCATTAACTCCGTATGGTACGCAGTGATAGTTCTTACCAGACATGTTGACTGGGCTTCCGTGTGTTAAATGTCCACCGTGGTCTAAGCTCATTCCCATGTATGTATCTCCGACATTCAATACTGCGAAGAATACTGCCATGTTTGCCTGTGCTCCAGAGTGTGGCTGTACATTTACATATTCGCATCCAAATAATTCTTTGGCACGTTCTCTTGCAAGATCTTCTACCACATCTACATACTGGCATCCACCATAGTAACGTTTTCCTGGATATCCCTCTGCATATTTATTTGTTAAATGACTTCCCATTGCAGCCATAACAGCTTTGGAAACAAGGTTCTCTGATGCGATCAACTCAAGATTTGTTCTCTGTCTTGTTAATTCGTTTTCCATTGCTTCTGCTAATTCTGGATCGTAGTTCTTTACTTCGCTAAAATCAAACATTGTTTTCTCCTTTATATATTTATGTAAAATAATATTGTGTCTCGTATGTTGTGTCTTATTCTTATGATCATTCGATTGCCTGATCTATCTGATTATTCCTGGAACTGTTCTTTTAATGCTTCTACTGCACGTTCTACACGGCTTTCTTTGATCAGAACAGTGATCTTGATCTCTGATGTGTAGATTAAGTGAATGTTGATTCCACGATTATACAGTGCTTCAAACATCTTAGAAGCTGCTCCGCTGTTAGACATCATTCCAGCTCCGACGATAGATACGATTCCGACTTCTTTATCACTGATGATATCTTCGTAATCTGCTTCATCAAATGCTTTCTTTAATGTTTCAACGGCATGATCTGCTTCATCCTGTGCTACAACGAAAGAAATATCTTTATTCTCTCCACGTCCGATGGACTGAAGGATCAGTTCCACGTTGATTTTTTCTTCTGCAATGGCACCAAAAACTTTTGCTGCGATTCCTGGCTGGTTTTTGATTCCTTTGATTGCGATCAGTGCAACTTCAGAGTTAGACTGAACACCGCTAAATAACATTTTCTCCATCTGATTATTCCTCCTCTGGTGTTGAAAGTTCAATTCCAAGTTCTTCTAGCTGTAATGTATCAACCGGTCCTGGAGCCTGTGTCATCAGGCAGGAAGCATCTTTTACTTTCGGGAAGGCGATGACATCACGAATGCTGTCTTCTCCTGTTAACCACATAACAAGACGGTCAAGACCATAAGCTAAACCAGCATGTGGTGGTACTCCAAATTTGAATGCATCTAATAAGAATCCAAAACGGTTGTAAGCATCTTCTTTTGTAAATCCAAGAGCTTCAAACATCTTCTCCTGAATATCATCCTGATGGATACGGATTGATCCACCACCAAGTTCTGTACCATTTAATACGATATCGTATGCTTTCGCACGGACATCTCCTGGTCTTTCATCAATGAATTCAAGATCTTCTTCAAATGGCATCGTAAATGGGTGATGCATTGCTGTGTAACGATTCTGTTCATCGCTCCACTCAAGTAATGGGAATTCTGTAACCCATAAGAACTTATACTGGGATTTGTCGATCATATCGTACTGTTTCGCAATGTGAAGTCTTAAGTTACCAAGTACATCAAAGACAACTTTGTCTTTGTCTGCGGCAAATAGTAATAAGTCTCCTGCCTGTCCATCCATTGCTTTGATCAGTGCATCCATCTCTTCTTCTTTCATGAATTTAGCGAAAGATGATTTCACTGTTCCATCGCTCTTTAACTGAATATATGCAAGTCCTTTCGCTCCGAAGTCTTTGGCGTAGTCAACGAATCCATCGATCTTCTTACGTCCAAGATCTCCTAAACCTTTAGCGTTTAATCCTCTTACGGATCCACCATTCTCTAATGCTCCTTTAAATACCATAAAGTCGCATCCGGCAACTGTATCGGATACATTCGTAAGTTCCATTCCAAAACGCATATCTGGTTTATCAGATCCGAAACGGTCCATTGCTTCTTTATAAGTCATGCGAAGCATAGGAAGCTGTACATCAATATCTAATACTTCTTTGAAGATCTTCTTTAACAGACGTTCATTTACATCGATCACATCATCGACATCAACAAATGAAAGTTCCATATCAATCTGTGTAAACTCTGGCTGGCGGTCTGCACGTAGATCTTCGTCACGGAAACATTTTGCGATCTGATAGTAACGGTCGAATCCAGAGCACATTAAAAGCTGTTTAAACAGCTGTGGTGACTGTGGAAGTCCGTAAAATTCTCCTGGATGTACACGGCTTGGTACAAGATAATCTCTTGCTCCTTCTGGTGTACTCTTTCCTAAAACTGGTGTCTCGATCTCTAAGAATCCTTCATCCCCTAAGAAGTTACGTACCATTCTTGTTACATCATTACGAATGCGTAAGTTTCTCTGAAGATTTGGTCTTCGAAGATCAAGATAACGGTATTTTAAACGAAGTTCATCTTTGACTGTCTGATTCTCGTCAATTGGAAATGGAGGAGTTTCTGATTCTGATAAGATACGTAATGTATGTACCTTGATCTCGATATCTCCTGTCTTCAAGTTCTCGTTGATCGCTGCACTTCTCTTCTCTACAGTACCTACTGCTGCAATGACATACTCACTTCTTAAAGAGTTTGCCTTATTATAGTCTTCCTCAGATAATACTTCCTGATCAAAAACTAACTGTAAGATTCCTGAGCGGTCTCTTAAGTCTACAAATATAAGACTTCCTAAATTTCTTCGTTTCTGTACCCATCCCATGACAGTGACTTCTGTTCCGATAAGTTTGTTGCTTACCTCTGTACATCGGTGGGATCTGGCTAAACCTGACATTGATTCTGCCATGATATTTCCTCCTTCATCCTTTTCACTTTGTACGAAAGGCAGAGCCCGTATCTTCGGTTCTGCCTTATATATTCTTTTATGAATCTTTTCTTACAAGGATCTGTTCGATCTCTGCAGCGTAAAGTACGTGATAATCCTTCTCTGGATACCACTGTTCATCTAAAGATTTATCAACAAATCCTTCTGGATCCATTGGCTGAGAATATAACTTCTTACAGATCAGTACGATCTTTGCTTCCTCAAAAAATGGAATTCCATTCGCATCTGTTGGTGTCAGACGTGTCTTCGCGATCTTGTCTTCATCTCTTCCAGATACACTTCCAAGATAGCTTAAATCCTTCTTAAAAGTATCATCATAGAAAGATAATGTAAATGATTCTGACTGGTCAATGAATTCTTTTGTATATCTTTGTGGTCTTAAGACTGTCACAGCAACATTCTTACCCCACATAACACCTAAACCACCCCATGAGGCAGTCATTGTGTTAACTTTTCCTTCCTGATTCTTTGCAGTAACAAGCATCCATTCCTTACCAATCAGGCGAAATACGCTTTGGTCGAAATCTTCTGGTGCCACGATCGCATATTCACTCATGCATGTTACCTCCTTTCTTGTAATTATTACTCATTATATATGATTTTGTCAAAAATGTCACGAACTAGTATAAGAAAGCATGATTTTATTTTAAACAATCTGCGATCTTATCAAGCGAAATGGTCGTAACTTCTCTTGTTTCCATATTTTTGACATTTCCTTCATTCTTCGCTAATTCGTCATCACCAATGATGATCGTATTCTTGGCATTCAGCTTATTTGCATATTTCATCTGTGCTTTTACGCTTCTTCCAAGATAATCTGTTTCTACGACAAATCCCTGATCACGAAGATCTACAACGATCTGGTAAGCTTTTGCTTTTGCTTCCTGTCCAAGAATTCCTACATAAAGGTCAATATCTCTTGTGCATGGAAGATCTACTTTCTCTTCTTCTAAGAAATAAAGGATTCTCTCTACACCCATACCAAATCCAACAGATGGCATAGAAACTTTTCCATCGATCTCATGAACAAGATTGTCGTAACGTCCACCACCACATAAAGTAAATCCATCTTCATTTACAAATTCGAATACGGTCTTTGTATAGTAGTCTAATCCACGAACGATTTCTGTATCAACTTCATATGGAATATTTAATGCATCTAACAGACTCTTTAATTCTTCAAAATGTGCTTTACATTCATCATCTAAATAGTCGATCGTTCTTGGTGCATCTTTGACGATCTCTTTGCATTCTGGAACTTTACAGTCAATGACACGTAATGGATTCTTTTCCATACGTTCTCTGCATGTAGGACATAAATGTTCTTCATGTTCTTTTAAATATGCTAATAATGCTTTGTTGTATTCTTTTCTACAATTTTCACATCCAATGCTGTTGATGTGTAATTTTGCATCTTTTAACCCAATTTTCTTAATAAAAGTGGATACTAATGTGATCAGCTCTACTTCTGCTAATGGACTTTCCGCTCCGACAAATTCAACTCCGAACTGGTGGTGCTGTCTTAATCTTCCACTCTGTGGTTTTTCATAGCGGAATGCTGGTGTGATATAGAACATCTTGATCGGCTGTGGCTCATTTGCCAGACCATTCTGTAAATATGCACGGATCGCTCCTGCTGTTCCTTCTGGTTTTAATGAAATGCTTCTGTGTCCTTTATCTTCAAATGTATACATCTCTTTCTGGACAACGTCTGTTGTTTCTCCAACACCTCTCTGAAAAAGCTCTGTATGCTCAAATACTGGTGTGATGATCTCGTGAATATTATAGGATGCGCATAAATCTTTGAAAATATTCTCTAAATATGTGCGCTGGTCCATATCTTTTCCAAACCAGTCTTTTGTTCCTCTTGGTGCCTGTGTAATCATTCTTGTTCCTCCTCAAATAATTCATCCAGATTGCCTTTTTCCATCACAGTTTCCATAACTCCGTCTGAAAATGCGACTCTCTGGAATGCTAAAAATACTTTCATATCAAAATTCTTTACTTCATCGATCATGATATCAAGTGCAGTCTCAACATCAAATCCTTCTCTATAATCCCTGTTTGAGATCAATGCTCCGAAAATATCACATACATGCATGATCCTTCCAACTAATGGAATCTGTTTTCCTACCAGATTATGTGGATAACCGGTGCCATCATAATGTTCATGATGATATAGAACTGCGTCTAAAACCGTCTGGTTATAATCGTAATCTGCAAGGATCGCATATCCAATGGATGGATGCATTCTCATATATCTTGTTTCGTCAACAGCCAGAATCTCATCTTCCACTTTCTCATTCATATAGAAATTAAGTCTTACTTTTCCAAGATCATGTAACATTCCTGCAACCGCAAGATCATAACACACTTCTTCTTGTAATCCTAATTCCTTGCCAACAAGATAAGCCAAATTACTGACAATGATACCATGACTGATCGTTTCTTTTATATCCGCATGGATCGGTGTCTCAATATCTGTTCGTCCATAACTGATTGCCATAATCAAACTCCTGTTTATATCATCTTTAATTCTTTTCTATGAATGATCTCATCAATTCGTGTAATGTATTGCTTTATATCTTTAAGATTTTCGATGCGGTCCACCTGATGGTCTTCCTGATGGACGATCTTTGAAGATGTACCAGCACCAACTGCTATAATATCATGTAATTCCTCCATAATCAAAATATTATAGAGACATTCTTTTTCCTTTTTTTGTAAAAAACCGTACAATTCTCAAGGTTCCCTGGAATGTTTTCTGCCGGTATAAATAATATGGTTCCATATTCATATCCCTTGCACATGAAGCGGCATAAGATACCATCTCTTCACTCGCTCCAAAGTGATATGTATCTTTCATTCGATTCAATCTCGATGAACGCTTGACTGCAAGTGCATGAACCGTTAAACTCTCTGGATCAAGTTTTTTGATCTCATCTAAAGTATAGGAAAGTTCTTCCATGCCTTCTTCTGGAAGCCCACAGATCATATCCATATTAATGTTATCGATCCCAGCCTGTCTCGCAAGATTAAATTTCTCTTTGATATCTTGTGCGAAATGATTTCTTCCAATGAGTTTTAATGTCTTATCGTTCATTGACTGTGGATTGATACTGATCCTTGTCACACCATATTTCTTTAGAATCTTTAATTTCTCGAAATTCAAGCTGTCTGGCCGTCCTGCTTCCACAGTGATTTCCTGGATCTTTGAAAATGGGAATCTCTTATTAACCTCATATAACAGATATTCCAGATCTTCTTCTTTTAAAGATGTTGGTGTTCCACCGCCAATATACATCGTTTGAAGTTCTTTGTGCGCATAAGTCTTTGCCACAAAATCCAGTTCTTTCAATAAAGCTTCAAGATAGTCTTGTACAATATTCTCAAATTGATCGATCGAATACGATGTAAAAGAACAGTACAAACATGTGCTTGGGCAAAATGGGATTCCTATATATAGACTGTATCCTTCTTTGTATGGAAATGCTTTTAGAAGTTCTTTCTCTTTCTGAACGGTTTCTGTACATAATCTTGCTTTTTCTTCGGATGCCAGATAATCCTTTTGAAATCTGTGAATGATCTCTTCACTGCTCTCACCCTTTTCATATCCATCAAAAGCAATCTTTGTCGGACGGATCCCAGTCAACGTTCCCCATGGAAGCTGTTTGTCTAATGCTTTGGAAAACAACTGATAGATTCCTTGTTTCATCCGGTTTTTAAAAATCTTCTTATTTTCATAATCACCAAATAACTGGATCTCATCTTCTAACTCGTCCTTTTTATATAGATTCATGACGATTTCCTGATCTTTATAATCCACGTCCAGTATAAAATCATAGATAGAATCAACGTGATCCGTCAATTCTATCTTCTCTCCAAGCATAAATGCCAATATTAAACTTCGAATGTCATATTCATAAATGGTCTTGTTCTGAATTAATCCAATCATAATCTATTGCAGAAACGGATTGCATCTGCTTTCCTCCTCGATCGTCGTTGGTGGTGTATGACCGGATAGTACCTTTGTCCATGGTGGGAGTACGAATAATTTCTCTCTGATCGCTGTCAGAAGATCATTCAAATTGCCTGTCGGAAAGTCTGTTCTTCCAATGCTCATCTGGAACAGTGTATCTCCAGAGATCAGCCATCCATAATCTGCAAAATAATAACATACTCCACCTTTTGTATGTCCTGGAACATGGATACATTTTACCTTTGTTCCTAATACATCTATGATCTCTCCATCTTTCACCAGATGATTCGCTTTTTAATGAGAGATCCATTCCCATCATCGCTCCGAGATTGAGCTGTGGATCTGCCAGAACATCTGCTTCATCTTCATAAAGATAGATATCAAGATCTGGTTTTTGTTCCATCAGATATGGAAGGGCCATTACATGATCAAAATGCCCATGTGTCAGACATACGCCTGCCAGTTCCATTCCATCTTCTTCTAATGTATTCATAATACGTTCTCCCTGATCTCCCGGATCAAAGACGAATGCCTGATTTGTTTTTGTATTCTCAACAATATAGCAGTTTGTCTGCATCTGCCCAAGACAGATCGTTACCATCTTAAGAGGTCTGTCAAGTCTTAATGTTGTTTCGCTCATATTTTCACCTATCCTGCTGTTCTTTCTATGTCGATCACGCCTTCTACATTCCTGATCTTCGCAATAATACGGTTCAACTGCTCTACGCCTGTAATATCAAAGGACATACTAAGCGTTGCTCTTCCTTTCTTATTGTTTGATACGTTGATCGTTATGATGTCAATATCTAATTCTAAGAAGATCTTTGATACTTCTGCTAACAATCCCTTTCGATTATTGGCATAAATATTGATCTCTGTCGTGTAAGTCTGTGTTGTATCTGCTTCACTTACCTGCCATTCAGCTTCAATAAGTCTTGCCCTGTCAGATTCTGGCATATTCAGAAGGTTCACACAATCTGTTCTGTGAATCGAGATTCCTCGTCCTCTTGTAATAAATCCAACGATCTCATCTCCTGGTACTGGATTACAACACTTTGAAAAACGAACAGCAACATCATTCGCTCCACGTACAACAATTCCTCCTTTGGATTTCTCTTCCTTTTTCTTCTCTGGATTCGCTGCTGCCGCCTGTGCTGCTTCTGTTGTTTTCTGCAAGATCTGTTCATCCGTGATCTTTTGTTTCTGGATCTTACGGTCTTCTTCCTGCATCTTATTGATAACCTGGCCTTCTTTTAAACCACCATGTCCAACAGCTGCACATACAGAATCCCAGTCTTTAAATCCGTATTTTAGTTCAACCTTCTTAATGTATTCAGGTTTCATGAGTTCTGGGAGCCTGATGCTCTTGCTCTTACAGTATTTTTCTAACAGTTCCTTACCTCTGACGATATTCTCTTCCTTGAACTGTCGTTTAAACCACTGATTGATCTTACTTCTTGCCTGTGCTGATTTTACGATTCCTAACCAGTCTCTGCTAGGTCCTTTTGAATTCTGTGATGTAATGATCTCTACACGATCACCATTCTGCAAATGATAATCAAATGGTACCTGTCTTCCATTGACCCTGGCTCCAACCATCTTATTACCGACTGCACTATGGATTGAATATGCAAAATCGATCGGTGTCGAACCATTCGCAAGGTTTTTGACATCTCCATTCGGTGTAAAACAATATACCTGTTCTGCAAAGAGATCCAAGTTCGTCTTCAGCAAACTTAAAAACTCTTTGTTATCATCCATATCACGCTGCCATTCCAGCACTTCTCTTAACCAGCTTAACTTTTCTTCCTCTTTGTTAAGTCCCTTGGTATTATTATTTTCTTTATATTTCCAATGGGCTGCGATACCATATTCAGCAACACGATGCATCTCAAATGTACGGATCTGAATCTCAAATGGATGTCCTTCTGGTCCGATCAATGTTGTGTGAAGTGACTGATACATATTCGGTTTTGGCATCGCGATATAATCCTTGAATCTTCCTGGAATCGGTTTATACATCTCATGAATGATCCCAAGTGCCGCATAACAGTCCTTAACCGTATCAACCTTGATCCGGACTGCAAATAAGTCATAAATCTGATCGATCGTCTTATGCTGATTGACCATCTTCTTATATATACTGAACATGTGTTTCACACGGCCATCAATCTCTGCCTTAATTCCAGCGTGGTCAATATGTCCTTTCACTTCGTCAACGATTTCCTGAATGAATGCTTCTCTTTCTTCCTTTGCAGAATCAAGAGAGCGTTCTAAATCTTCATAAACATCTGGTTTTAAATATCGAAGTGCCAGATCATCTAATTCAACTTTGATCTTGGAAATACCAAGACGATGTGCGATCGGTGCATAAATATCCATCGTCTCTCTGGATTTCTCTTTTTGCTTCTCTGGACGCATAAACTGCATGGTACGCATATTATGCAAACGGTCAGCAAGTTTGATCAGGATCACTCGGATATCTTTTGCCATTGCAAGAAACATCTTTCGTAAGTTCTCCGCCTGAACTTCGATCTTGTCTTTGGAATAGCTTAATTGTCCTAACTTTGTTACGCCATCAACTAACTGGGCAACTTCTTCCCCAAAATCTCTTACAATATCTTCATGGGTTGTTTCCGTGTCTTCTACTACATCATGAAGCAGTCCTGCCATAATCGTTTCTTTATCAAGTTCTAATTCTGCCAATATGATCGCAACACAAATAGGATGAATGATATATGGCTCTCCAGACTTTCGTTTCTGTTTCTCATGTGCCTTATATGCTACTTTATAGGCACATTCTACAGCCTCAATATCTTCTTCATCATAAATGCTTTGCATGGTTGTGATCAGCTGTCGTTTCAGTTCCTCAGGCGGTGTGAAACTATCTGGACTGCTGATATCCTTCTTTACACGATTAATGTTTGTTCTGCTTTCTTGTTTCATGCACGGATACCTCTTGTTTCTTTTGATTATTTTTTAAGCTTTGATTCGCAGTAAATACAGCGATATACTTGGTGTTCTCTGTCTGTCAATTTAAACACATGATCGATTTCTTGTTCTACAGATGTAATACATCTTGGATTCTTGCATTTTGCAATATTCACGATCTTCTCTGGAAGTTCTACTTTGTGTTTGGACTTTACACTGCCATTTTCAATGACACATACCGTAACTTCTGGATCTATATAACCTAAAACATCAAAGTTCACTTCAAATGCATCTGAAATCTTAATGATATCTTTCTTGCCCATTTTGCTGCTTTTTACATTCTTAATGATCGCAACACTGCAATCTAACTGATCTAATCCAAGACTATTATAAATCTGCATTCCGCGTCCTGCACGGATATGATCTAATACGATTCCATTCTTAATGCTATCAATGTTCATCTGCACTTACCCCCAGTAATTCCATGATCAATGCCATTCTTACATGTTTTCCATTCAATACCTGTTTAAAATAGCAGGCTCTTGGATCGTTATCAACTTTTACAGAAATCTCATTCACACGAGGTAATGGATGTAAAATAGAAAGATCTTTCTTGGCGATCTTTAATTTATCCATATCTAAGATATAGCTATCCTTCAATCTTACATAATCAGCTTCATTAAAGAAACGTTCTCTCTGTACTCGTGTCATATAAAGAATGTCAAGCTGTGGCATCACATCTTCCATCTTATCAACTTCTGTAAATGTGATTCCTTTCTTCTCAAAAACATCTTTCTTCAGATACTCTGGAATCTGGAGTTCTTCTGGAGAAATTAAAATATAATTGATTCCTTCATATCTTGATAATGCTTTGATCAGAGAATGTACTGTTCGTCCAAATTTTAAATCTCCACAAAATCCAATCGTGAAATTACTTAAACGTCCCTTTTCTCTTCGAATTGTTAAAAGGTCTGTCAATGTCTGTGTTGGATGATTATGACCACCGTCTCCTGCATTGATCACAGGGATATTTACATACTGTGACGCTACATATGGTGCTCCTTCCTTTGGATGACGCATCGCAATGATATCTGCATAACATTCAATGACTCTTGCTGTATCTGCAACACTTTCTCCTTTAGATGCAGATGATGAATCAGCAGAAGAAAATCCAAGAACACTTCCCCCTAATTCAAGCATTGCTGCTTCAAAGCTTAATCTTGTTCTTGTACTTGGTTCAAAGAACAGCGTTGCTAATTTCTTGTGTTTGCACACTTCCTGATACTTCTCAGGATTCTTTGCGATGTCATCAGCGCGGTCTAATAATCTATCAATATCTTCCACGCTTAAATCCATCGGATCAATCAAATGTCTCATTACATATTCCTCCTAATGGTTTGTCCTACCTTCAATTCTACATTTTTAGGCACCTAGTGTCAATTCTTTACTTCTGATTTTAGACGAAGAACGCCCTTGTCTACCATAAAGACTGGTCGATACGATAATTTTGACTTTCTAAGTCCCTCTTCTCCAGCATCGTCTTCTCTGTTTACATATTTGAAATCTTCCATCTCATGGATCACAAACTGTTGATTGATCATCGGATAAGCTCCTTGGATATCTGCAAAAGCTTTTTCAATATGAACGATAAATGTATCTTCATTTGATGCACGTTCACCGATTGAAAATCCTACGACCTTTCCTTCCGCACGCAGAACACCTCCGACAAGTCCTAATTCTTTATAATTGATCACACAATTTTTAGAAACACAGATCTCGTCATGTTTCTCTATATCTTTTGGATCACAATTTTGCATCTTCCATTCCATCAGCATTGCCAGTACTTCTAACTGATTTTCATCGGAAAGTGGTTCATAGGACCATTCATGATTTTCTTTAAAAACGATTGATATGATTTCTCTTTCCATGAAGTTTCTTTCCTGATAATGTTGCGAGTTTTTCTCTGTCATAAATATATTCTGAGATATCTCTGTCATATTCAATCTCATAAATATCTCCAAATATTTCACGAAACTCTTCTTCCATCTCATGAGTTACACCATGTAATACAAACGGAATTCTTTTTTTCTTTGCAATCATCCATAAAATATTGCAATACTTTCTTTTTATTTCCTTTTCCAAGTGGATAACAAAAAGAACCTCCCTCCTCATCAGTATGAGATACAAATAATCCATCTATGATCGCATACTTTACTTGATAAAAAGGACTCCATAAAATAATATTCGCTGTTGCATAATCACAGCTTCTTGTATCATCTGCTAAGATACATCGATCAATTTCTTCCTTATCTTCAATTGTTGGTGTTTTAAACTCCATCTTTATCAACTCCATTCTAGTGTTTTCTCGTAATATTTTTATTTGTGATATGGCTGATGATTCAAAATCCGATAAGCACGATAAATCTGTTCTAATATGATCGTGCCTGCCAGCGAACCACTTTGTGTAAATGACGATACATGAAATGGCTTTGCTTCCTCTGATCCTAAATCTCCAATATAAAAATGAAACTTTGAAATTCCCTGTACAGAACTTTCATTAATCAGCTGTGCAAGCCCCGGACTTGTCATACTGTCTCTTCCAGGCAGGATATGATAATGTTCTCCCGGTTCTTTTAATATTTTCTCTACTTGTTTTGCATTCTTCTTATATACTACAGAAACTTTCGCGTATGCACCAAGACGTTTTAGATACTCACCCATTGCTTCCTGATACATCTTAGGATCCTGTGATTTCTTCTGCAGAATATAAATTTCAAATTTCATCATATCTTTTAATTTCCTTCAAAAAATTGTTTTAATTTTTTATCTTGTTTTAAAACCAGCTCATATCTTTTGTTGATCTGTTTTGTAAGTTTTTTAATTTCTTTGCTATTCTGGCTTTCTTTTTTTGCATCTGTGATCTCATCCGTATCATGTTTTTGATTATTATAGATACAGAATGTATCCCCTTTCTTCATCACATAATACGATGTCATCCCCGGTGCAAGTGTTTTAATCTTGCGGATCTTCATCTCATATGTTACATAAACGATATAGGATTCATCGTCTGCTCCTTGTTTGATCAGATATGTAAGATTCTTATATTTCTTCACATACTGATGGATTGCCTTTTGATCCTCAGTTAATTCATTCGCATCTTCTACCATATTCTTAAGATTTTCCAGATCATTTTTCTGAACTCTCTCATAATATGTTTTCATAAAATCCTCAACTGCTTTTTTCTCAGTCTCTGAATCTTCCTTCTTCGTTTCCGCTGCATCATTTGTTTCTCTGATCACGCCTTGTGAGGTATTCTTTTGTGTTGTTTGTTGAAAAATCTTTTCATTTGTAAGTCGTTCTTGTTTCATCTGGTCCAATTTCGCATATGCCAAAAAAGCTGCAATAAAAAATAAGATCCAGCTTGTAATGATAACAACAACTGTAGATTTTCTAAGCTTCACGCACATCCCTCCAATCCACCTACAGCAAATTTACAGTATATTATACCTTACCTTGCGAAGCAAGTCCAGTCCGAAGGACTATGCATTCACGAATGCCCTGCGGGTATACCTTATCGAGCGGAGCGAGTCCAGTCCGAAGGACTATGTTATTGTATTAACGACGTTTGATAGAATCAAGGAAATGTGGTACACTTTGTGTAAAAAATAAAAGCAAAGATAAAACTACCCAAACCGTTGGAATATAATTATAAAGGAAGGTATCGAAACACATGAAAATCCAAATGATCTGTGTCGGAAAAATCAAAGAAACATATTTAAGAGAACTGATCGATCATTACACAAAGATCATCCGTAAAAATATAATTTTGAGATCATAGAACTCCCTGATGAGAAAACTCCAGATAATGCCAGTGACAAAGAGGAGTCAAAGATTAAAGAAATTGAAGGTCAAAGAATTCTTGATAAGATTCCAGAAGGATCTTTCGTAATTCCTCTCTGTATAGAAGGAACTCCTTACTCCACCGAACAATTCCAGAAGAAATGGGATCAGTGGAACAAGGAGTCCATAAACAATATCACATTTATTATTGGTGGTTCCCTCGGATTATCACCAAAGGTTGTATCCAAAGGAAAATTAAAATTAAGTTTCAGTAGAATGACATTCCCACATCAACTAATGCGGTTAATTCTAATTGAGCAGTTAAGTTATCTTTAATCCAAAGCATTTTCGAACATTCGGTAAATTTCCGGATGTTCTTTTTTTACGTTGATCGGTTTTAAATCTTTTGTCACCATACCATGTGTTGTTTTTCCAGTAGCGATCAGGTCCCCATCTCTTGTAACCTTATAAGAGAATTCCAGACGAACCGGAGACAGCTTTGTAAGACTTGCATGAATCTGTAACTGGTCTTCATAGAAAGCTGCTTTTTTGTATTTACATTCAAGACTCGTTAATGGAGTGATGATTCCTTCTTTTTCTACATCTGTATAAGAAATGCCAACAGCCTTGATAAAATCAGTTCTGGCAACTTCAAACCAGACGGCATAGTTGCTGTGATGAGCAATTCCCATCTGATCTGTTTCTGCATAACGAACTTCAACGGTTGATATATGTCCCATAAATTTTACTCTGCTACTCAAAATGTGATTAAACATACTCACATCGAGATAATGTAGACTCTTACGAGTTCTACTTACTACTTCATCGTGTATGCTTTGGATTGACCGAAATCATATCTACTCACAAGTTCTTGTACACTCCATAGTCGTAAATTCCCGAAATAGCCTTCGGTACATACCTACGTTTGCGTTTATTTATGCAATTTCGTAAGTCGTAGCATCTCTCAAATTAAGTGCAGCATTGAAATCTCTATCTTCGGTATAACCACAATCACATTTGAAAATTCTATCTGAAAGTTTTAAATCTTTCTTGATTGCTCCGCAACAGTGACAGGTTTTAGATGATGGATACCATCTGTCTACAACTCGAAGTTCAATTCCGTTTTTATTGCATTTCGCCTGAAGCTTTATTCTGAATTCATAAAACTTCTGCGAAGCAACTGCCTTTGAAAGATGTTTGTTCTTCATCATTCCTGATATATTTAAATCTTCTATCGTTATATAAGATGGTTTG
>ENA-OUNH01000346-OUNH01000346.1-human-gut-metagenome-genome-assembly--contig:-NODE-346-length-15029-cov-3.790766_pt1 | contig 15029 bp, 14 predicted proteins | sample MGYA00242806_ERZ504814 | MGnify/ENA primary metagenome ERZ504814 (study PRJEB26092, sample SAMD00036389) | human gut metagenome | host: Homo sapiens | study: EMG produced TPA metagenomics assembly of...
GGAATCGCATTTGCAGGCAGTTTTTTATACGATTTTTCTACCGTCACACTGTTGACAGTGACATTGGCATCATCCAGTGTGTGGACGGCAACGCGCCAGTAGTGGAGCATCTCGGTGGCCGTGAACTCAAAGGTCATTTCGTTGGGGTCGATGCCGGTGAAGTCGATGTCCAGCTTGTAGGTTTCTTCGTTGATGAGGCCGTACCGCGCGTAGATGTAGCTGTGGTCAAAGCCGCTGCCGGTCAGCGTCACACGGTAGCGTCCGGGGAACAGCGTCCACTCCTCGGTCATCATCTCACCGTTCATGCCCAGAACAATGCCGTCCGCCGCCAGAAAGAGCGGGTCAACATCCGACTTCGTCAAATCCATCGTGTGGGCGGGCACTTCGGGCGCAGGCTCCTCCTCGATGCCGTCGATGGGCTCGACGCTGCCGATCAGGATGCCATCCAGCCGGTAATAGTGCAGGTCGTAACTGTTCCGCGCCAGCTCGTCCTCGTCGATGAAGGCATAGAGCGTGTCAGCGGAAAGCTCGTTCAGCTCGCCCGGCAGCGTGACCGCCGCAAGGTTGCCGTCCATATGCGCCATGTAGAAGCTATTGGAGGTCCAGCCGTGGTCGGCGGCAAAGTCGACCAGATCCCAGAACTCGTCATGCTCAAAGTCAAATGTGGCAAAGGCCAGATGGCTGTACCTGCCGCTGGCGGCGATCTGCTCCCACACGGGGTCGGTCAGCAGGGTCTTATTCTCGTAGCGGAAGCCGTAGTAGTGGTAGTCCGTCCAGCGGTTGAACAGTTCCGACCGCTGGCCCCAGCCCTGCGCCACAGCACATACGGCCAGCATCAGGGCGGGCACGACACCGTTATCCCAAAAGCGCAGCACCAACCCGCAGCCAACGGCAGCCAGCAGCATACCTGCCAGCCACGCCAGCCGCGCGCAGGAGGAGAACATCGCCCAGAAGTTCATCAAAAACTGCGGGATGGGCACGGTGAACAGCGTTTTTCCGTTCACCGTGATGGCGTTTCCGCCCGCGGCAATCAAATCCAGCACCAGCACCACAGCGCCGGCAATGAGCCAGTCGCGGTGGGCGGCAAAGAATTTTTCCGCCTTGCGGGCGTTGCAGACTATGCCGAACACCGCCAGCACCACGGCCAGCGATGTTCCGACGCCTGCATAGACATTTTGCTCCCAGCTTTGCGCCAGCCACGGCACAAACAGGCCGAGGTAGTCCGCGCCGCTGAGGTAGCCGTTGGAGTAGCCCGCAAAGTTGACGGCGAACGCCCCCAACAGCACCAACTCCGCCAGCGCCGCAGCGCAGAACGCTGCTATCGGTGCCAGCACAGCCGCCGGGCCGCGTTTTTGCAGGGCGCGGCGCACCGCGTATCCCACAAGCACAAGACCGACCATCGGCAGGTAGTACAGATGGATGCCCGCACAGAGCAGACCCATGCCCGCCCAGACAAGGCAGGCGCGGCGGGTCGTGGGCATAAGCTCGTCACTGCGCAGCCAGAGGTAGAGGGCCAGCAGCACAAGCCAGTTGGCTGCGAGTGCCGTGTGGGCAAACATGCGCATTGTCAGCGCCGGGAACAGCACAAGTAATCCTGCACCCGCCGCGCTGCCCCACAGCTTGGCCGTCTGCTGTGGACTCATGATAACACCGATGTCTGCCTTGCTACCGCTACGGTCAACCGTGGGCTGCACACCGGCAATGCGGGCTATGACCGCCTGCGCCAAGCCGCCCTGCAGCATGTAGCAGGCCAGACCCCACCAGCCGAAATACTGGAACCGCGCGGGCAGAACCCCGCCAACAGCTTAAAGAGCAGCGCTGCCAGCGGCAATGAATCCGTAAACAGCACACTGGTGCGGAACGGATAGACCGCATTATAGTTCGCGCCGATGTACGGCAGATGCACCGGGCTGCGGCGGAACAGCTCCCACCCCAGATAGTGCTGGGCCGGGTCGGGGCTGGGGTTATTCAGAATCCAGTCAACGCTGGTCGGGTCCAGCACACGAACGCCGTACACAGCCAGAAAGACCAGCGCCCCGAGCAGGGCGCCGGTCAGCGGCCAGCGGTATTTTTTCAGCGCCTTCATTTAGCGCACAAAGGTCGTGGACAGGGTGGTGGACCAGCTCTCTCCGCGCTTGAGGGAGGCAGCGCAGGGGCGCTGCTCCCAGTCGATGGGGCCGTTTTCCTCACCGGGCAGGCTGTGCCACGGCTCAATGCAGATAAAGTGCAGCGGCTTTTTGGCGGCAGACCAGATCAGCGTGTAGGGAAAATCCGACACATCACAGATGACGCTGCGACCGGTGTCCTTCTCAATGACCGAGACATGGCCGCTGCGCAGGTTGACCATGGCGTGGCTGTCGTTGTCAAACAGGTCATCGGTCAAGGGGATGGCCTCGACATTGCGGGCCAGGTAGTAGCTCTGGCCGTTCAGCAGACCGTTGGGCTGGGCACTGACGCAGAGCGGGGACTCGATGCCGTCAAAGCGGATCTCGTAATCCTCGGTGACATGCCGGTCATCGAAGGGAAGCGCAAAGGCCGGGTGGTAGCCGATGCCGAAGCGCAGCTCCTCCTCAACAGGATTCTCGACGGTCAGCGTGTGGTGGACGGTCTCCCCTTCCAGCGTAAAAGTTGAGCGCAGCACAAACGCATAGGGCCACTTGGGCAGCGTTTCGGCGTTGGCGTGCAGCTCAAATTCCAGCAGGTTGTCGGCGTGGCGGGTCATGGCATGCTCCACATCGCGGGCAAAGCCGTGCTGGCCGCCGGCATACTCTACTCCCTTGGCGATCATCTTGCCGCCGGTCAGCTTGCCGGTGTAGGGAAAGAGGATCGGTGCATGGCGGCCCCAGACAGCGGGATCACCCTGCCAGAGCAGCTCGGCCCCGGTCGGCTTGTGAAGAACACTGACAGGCTCGGCACCGTGGGTATCCACCGTCAGGCGCAGGATCTCATTTTCAATACTGTATTGCATGGGGATTCCTCCTTCTAAGTAAAAGCCTTCCCCCTAGGGGGAAGGTGCTGAACGAAGTGAAGCGGATGAGGGCCGACCTTCCGCAATCGTCCGGAAACAGGTTATGACAGAAGCTCTGCCCTCATCAGCCGCCTGCGGGCGGCAGCTTCCCCACGGGGGAAGCCAATTTTTTACAGCGGCAGTATCTGCAGCAGCATGCCTGCCGCCGCACCGACCGCCCAGAGCAGGCCCGTCATAAAAAGGTTCTGCTTCCAGCTGGGGTTCACCCGCCACAGCACGGCCAGACCGACACCCGCACCGGCCGTAAGGCCCGCAAACAGGCTGCCAAAGGTGATGGCCCCCTGCACATAGAGCTGGGCCAGCAGTACGCTGACCGCGCAGTTGGGCACAAGGCCGACCAGCGCCGTCAGCATCGGCTGGAACACGCCCATGCCGGACAGCGCCGCCGCGATGGGCTCCTCGCCGAAGGCTTCAAACACAAGGCCAATGATAAAGCTGAACAACAGGATAAAGACGAAAATTTCCAGCGTGTGGCGCAGCGCGGCCAAAAAGATGCTGCTCGTCTCCTCGTGCTCCTCATGGCAGTCCACCTCATCGGCGTGGCCTTCATAGCCGCCGTAGAGGGAATGCGGCAGAACATGGCGCAGCGGAATGTCAAGCAGCCAGCCGCCCACAATGGCAAACGCCACCTTGCAGGCCAGCAGCAGGACCAGCGTGACCCACTGGGACGGCTCGGCCGCCAGCAGCGGGATTGCCTCATCGCTGGTAGCGATAAAGACCGCCAGCACCGTGCCGGGTGTAATGACCCGGCTTGCATACAGGTTGGAGGCTACGGCGCTGAAGCCGCACTGCGGCACACAGCCCAGCAGCGCACCGGGGATGAACCCCCAGCGGCCGCCGCCGGCAAGCGCCTCCTCAATACTTTCCCCATGGTGGCGCTCCAGCCATTCGATCAGCAGGTAGGCCAGATATAAAAACGGCAGCATCTTCACGCCGTCGATCAAGGCGTCCAGAAGGGCGTCAAAAAACAATTCCATGAATACCTCTCTATATATAAGCTAAAATTCATCGGTAGCTGCGCAGCAGGCGGACTGCCGGGCGCACAGCCTTATCCGGGATACGGGCGCGGAACCGCGCCACCGTGCGGGCTGAAAACGGAACGCTGTCGCTGAACTTCTCAAGTCCCAAAAAATACTGCAGATAGGGGCTTTCCTGCACCAGCGACACCACCTCGCGGTCGGTCACGCCGTAATGCAGCTGGATCACACGGCAGCCCAGCGCCACGCGGGCGGGCAGTGCCACCGCACCGCCGGGGGCAAACTGCTCACTGTAGGCCTTTTCAAAGGCGTCCCAGTCGATCTCGGCAGCCAGCCGCACCCAGCGGTTGGCGCCGCACAGCTCGCCATGGTAGGGCGGCAGATAATCGTAGATCGACATCTGTTTTTCGCGTGTGCGGTACACGGGTTTTTCCCCCTTCCTGTGGCAGCACCGCCCTTTTTGCGGGGCGGCCCTGCCCTGTTTTATCAGTAGTAGTGCTGCATAAGCGGGAACACCAGCGCCAGCACGCACCACGCTGCCTGATACAGCACGATACCGGCCAGCGGCAGGGTGACAAGGCCGCCCGTCAGGGTCAGCAGCACGCCGACTGCACAGCTGAACAGCACCGAGACTGTCAGCACGATGGCAGCCTTATGCTCGCCCTCGGCAGCACCGGCTGCGGCCTGCAGGCCGCCCACAAAGCTGGCAAAGCTGCCCAGATGGAGCATGTTGCCCTCGCTTTCGGGCAGCCACGCCACCGCCGGGGCGATGGCCTGATGCTCACCGCTCGTCAGCACCTTGACCGAACCGGCGGGCAGACTGTAGGCTGTCTCCAGCAAGCGGACATCGCAGTTGAAATCATCGCAGTCCACAACGAGGGAAAGCCCCGCATGGTGCAGCGTTTCCAGCACGGCCGCCGTGTCGGGGTCGCGCTGGTAGGCCACCTGAAACATTGCAAACAGCTTGCCGGACACCGCCAGATAGATGACCCGGCGCTGGTTCACGGTATGGTGCTGCTCATATTCCAAGCTGGGGATCTTGATGCCATACTCCTGCATCAGGGCGCGGTTGCCCACCAGAACACGGCGCTTGTTGATCCAGCCGACATAGCCCTTGCCGTAGATCGTCTGGCGGTCATCGACCTTGGCCAGCAGGCTGCGGTTCTCCCCCAGCATGTTCATAAAGACATCGCGCAGCGTGGGGCCTGCCTCCGACAGAATGGAGGCCGCGTAGACGATGGCGGTGTCGATATGCTCCGGCTTGACGGGCTTGATACCGGCGAGCGAAACGCACCCGACCGGGAAGAGGTCACGCGCTGTGACCTGAATGACATTGATGCGCCCAAGCTGGCGAATGTCGCGCCAGCCGGGAATGACCGCGCCCACCTGCGCGGCGCTGCGCTGCATCATGCGGGCAGGCAGAGCCGACAGCAGCGTACCGGCCAGCGGTGCCCCCAGACAGCCGACCCCCGCCATGACCGTGGCGGCCAGAACCGGGTCCTTGCTGCGGATGACGGTAAAGAGGAAGGCTGCCAGACTGCAGCCGCCCAGCAGCCATGCAAACTGCTGCTGGTTTTTGTCGCTGGTGCCGCGTGCGGCACTGTTGGCCAAAAAGCTGCGGAAAATCTGGGTCGGGCGGCTGACCAGCACGCTGGGGTGCGGCTCGGCCAGACCTTGGGACACAGCCCTGAGCGCCCCGGCGTCCTTGAGGCGGTAGGCAACGGCATGCTCGACCTTGGCGCTGACCAGCTGGAAGTTGTCACTGACGGTCGCAGCGTTCAAACGGCGGCCGGCGGCGTTCAGGCACAGCACCAGCGCCGCAGGGCCTGCCAGCATGGGGAGATTGGCCGTGTAGCCGCCGTTGGCCAGCATCAGGATGCACTGCAGTGCCGCGCCGATCGCGGGCAGAATGGACAGACTGTCCGGGGAGGGGGTCTTGACCAGCCCCCGGATGCCGCTGAGAAACGCCTCCCAGTTGGCGGCGCAGGCTGCCAGCAGCAGCACAAGCATGACCGCCGGGTAGACCATGGCATCGCCCAGCGCGGCCGGGCGCACCGGCAGCACCGCCAGCACGATCATGACCGCAGCGGCCACGCCCGAAACAAGGCAGGCCACCGTGGCCTGTGTCAGCTTTTTGGCCAGCTCGGCGCGCACCGCAGGGGCATCCTCGGCGCGCTCATACTCACGGCTGTGGGGTACGGGGATCTCCGCCGTTTCAAACGGAGAGACCGCATTGTCCTCGCTCTCATCCTCGGCACGGCCGGCAAAGCGGGCGGCAGCCTGCCTGACCTCGGCGGCGGTCGGGATATGGGTGTGGGTGCGGGCAGCCGCGGCGTCCTCGGCCAGCGAGGCCGTCAGCCGGGCGGCGGCATCCTCATAGCGCAGGGTGTCCCCTGCCGGCTCACCGCTGTTGATGGCATTGGCAATGTCACTGACAAAGGCAGAGGTGTTCGGCTCCGCCGGGGCGGCACCGAGGTTCTGCGTGTAGCCGCTGTGGGCGGGCTGTGCCGGGGCAGGCGCACCGCCCAGCTGCTGGGTAAAGCCCGTGCGGGCAGGTGCCGCAGCAACGCTGCCGAGATTCTGGGTAAAGCCGCTGTGCGCCGGGGCCGGGCGCTCAGGCTCTGGGTAAAGCCGGTATGGGCCGGGGCAGCGGGCGGCTGCGGCGTCAGGCTGATGCGGCCGGTCAGGGTATCGACCAGCTGATCCACATCATCGCGCTGGCGGTGGGGCAGCAGCAGTTCTCCGGTCTGGCGATTCTCCTCCTGCGTGGCATCCCCGACAACAACGGTGTTTTCGTAAGGGTCCTCCCCGGCAGCGTCCGGCTGGGGCGCAGGGTCCTGCGCGGCGGGCCGGGGCATGGGGCGGGGTTGGGCTGCAGCCTGTCTGCGCTGGGGGCGCACGGCGTTGTAGGCGTTCATGAACTCCTGCGTGCTGTCCGTCGGGACAGTGTCCAGACCGCCGATCTGCATCGTAAAGCCGCTTGGGACCGGCTGGCTGCGGGGCACCTCGATCGGCTCACCTACAGGCTCTCCGCTGCGCTGCGGCACAGGCTGCGGCGGCGGCGCGGTCTGGGGCTTTTTGCCGGGGGTGAATTCGACCGTATTGCGCTTTTTGCGGTAGATCGTGCCGGTCATGCCGCCGGTCAGCGTATCGGACGGGTGCTTCTGGGCCTGATCGACCGTGCTGCGGATAAAGTCCATTGTCTGGCCGCCCTGCTCCTCCGCGCTACGGCGGGCCGGGCGGGTGTATTTGCTGCGCCAGACCTCCTGCGTCGGGTCCTCGTGGTCGGTCTCCGACTCAGCCGGGCAAACCGGCTGGGGAGCCGGGGCGGTGCGGGCAGGCTCCTCCGCCCGCTCCTCGGGGATCATCAGCTCCTCGGTTTCCTCCTCCGGGGCGAAAAAACCGCCCAGAAAGCCCTGTTTCCTGCGCGGCTCTGCGCTGCGCTGGGGCGGCTGCTCCGGCTCCTGATCGGGATAATACTCCTGCAGCATGGCAGGGTCATCCTCATACTCCGCATTTTTGCCGCTGAGCGAGACATTGATGGGCACAAATGCCCCCGTATCCTCGGCATGCTTGAGGCCGAGAAAGCCGCGCTTTTTCTTTTCAGGCTTCGGCATCCGGCCCTTTTCATCGGGCACGACCGCGACTGAGTTCTTGAAGAACTTCTGGAACTGGTTTTTGCCCTGATTCAGGGCATCGGTGTCCGCAGCGCTGCCGTCCGGCGCCATTTTAAGCAGAAAATCCTTGATGATGCCGGTGCGGGTCGTATCGCCGTCATAGCCCAGGCTGCCGGTCGTATTTTCCGCAGCCGCCGGGGTCGGCATCGTCTGCTGCGGCGGCCGGGTACTCTGCACGGGCTGCGCAGACTGACGCGCGGGCGTGTAGGGGGCTGGTTGTGTCGGGCGCGCCGGGCGGGGTGCAGGCTGCACAGCCGCAGCGGGCTGCTGCAGCAGGGCGTCCAGCCCGCCATCCGCACCAGAGGCCGGGCTGCGGTCGGGCACAGGCTGTGCGGGCGCGGTGGTGATGCCGACACTGCGCAGGATCTCATCGACCTGACGGTCGGTGACACTGTCCCGCAGGCCGGCCTGCGCCTGCTGTATATTCAGGTCTTCCAGAATACGGTCAACCGAATCATTGGTACGTTTGCTTGGCATGGTGATTCCTCTTTGTAAAAGGATGAACTTCGTTTTTAGCGGGAGACAGCCCTGCCTCCCCCTGTATTATGTTTACTACTTTTCGATTCTTCTGCGCATCACATCATAGCAGAGGATGCCTGCCGCCACGCTGACATTGTAGCTGTCAACGCCGGTCGCCTGACCGGGGGCCATCTCCAGCGTGACTGCCGCATCGCAGAGCTTGCGGGTCAGTGCGCCGGGGCCGCCGCCCTCACTGCCCAGCACCAGCGCAACCGGGCCGGACAGGTCAGTTTTGGCCAGCGGGGCACCGCCGAGGTCAGCACAGTAGACAAAGATATTATGCTCCTTGATCGTGCGGATCGCCTGCGCCAGATTGGGCACCCGGGCAATGGGCAGCCGTGCAGCCGCCCCGGCGCTGGCCTTCATGACCGTACCGGTCACACCGACACCGCCGCGCTTGGGGATGACAACACCGTGGGCCCCGCACAGATACGCAGAGCGCACGATAGCCCCCAGATTGTGGGGATCCTCGACTCCATCGCAGAGGACGAGGAAGGGCGGCTCGCCCTTGGCCTGCGCCGCCTTGAACAGATCGTCCAGACTCGCATACGCCACCTCAGCCGCACGGGCGGCCACGCCCTGATGATCTGGCGTGCCGCACATCTTCTGCAGCTTGTTGGCGGGCACACGCTTGACCACCGCGCCGCTCTCCTTGGACAGGGCCGTATAGTAGCCCGCCACCGCCTGAGGCATTGCATCGGTCAGGTAGACCGTATCCACCGCGCCGCCGCTTTTCAGCAGCTCGGTCACGGCATTCTTGCCCCATACCAGGGTATCGGTACGCTCGGCACGGTCGGGCGTCTGTTCGCGTTCGCGGGCAAATTTTTCCATAGTGTCCTCCATTGTATCGTAAAAAGCCGACAGTAATCGACTATGCTTTATAATCAGTAAACAGTATACCACATTTCGGTGTGCTTTGTCACCTTTTTTTGCGCTGTCCGGGTCCGCGCAGCCGCTTTTTTACAACTTTGCCGGTCAAAATGCGTCAAAAATGCAAATGTCCTCATTGCCTTATCGCAGCATCGTTGTTTATACAGTGCGTAGACCACGGCGCACTTTTCCACCTGTTGAAAACTCTGTGGAAAGTGTTAAAAAGATGCTTTATAATGGGCTTTTCCACCGTTTCAACCAAGTTTTCAACAATCACGGTGGACAAATTTTCCACATAACAGCCCGGATAAACCCTTTTGTCAACCCGGAATAACGCCGATTTTCCCAGCGAATCCGTTCGGTTTCCCCACATTTTCACCAAATCGCGCCGCAAATCCGAGCCTTCCCGCTCTTGTGACAAAAGTACATCTGCCGCAATGAAAAAACCTGTTGATTTTTTGTCAAAGTCGGGTTATAATAAACTTAATGGTGCGCCGGGTGTCGGTGTACCACCTATTGTAACTGTTATACGTGGAGGTATGAACTATGCTGGTAAATGCTACCAATATGCTGCTGAAAGCGCGCGATGGCCACTACGCAGTCGGCCAGTTCAACATCAACAATCTGGAGTGGACCAAGAGCATCCTGCTCACCGCACAGGAGATGAACTCTCCCGTCATCCTCGGTGTCTCTGAGGGTGCCGGCAAATACATGACCGGCTTCAAGACCGTGGCCGCCATGGTCAAGGCGATGGACGAGAGCCTGGGCATCACCGTTCCCGTTGCGCTGCATCTGGATCACGGCACCTACGAGGGCGCTAAGGCCTGCGTTGCCGCCGGTTTCACCTCCATCATGTTCGATGGCAGCCACTACAGCATCGACGAGAATGTTGCCAAGACCACCGAGCTGGTCGCGCTGGCACATGACCACGGCCTGTCCATCGAGGCTGAGGTTGGCTCCATCGGCGGCGAGGAGGACGGCGTCATCGGCATGGGTGAGGTCGCTGATCCCGCCGAGTGCGCGAAGATCGCTTCTCTGGGCATCGACTTCCTGGCTGCCGGCATCGGCAACATCCATGGCAAGTACCCCGCCAACTGGAAGGGTCTGGACTTCGAGGCTCTGGACAAGATCCACAACGCCACCGACAACATTCCTCTGGTTCTGCACGGCGGCACGGGCATCCCTGACGAGATGATCAAGAAGGCCATCTCTCTGGGCGTCTCCAAGATCAATGTCAACACCGAGTGCCAGCTGAGCTTTGCCGATGCTACCCGCAAGTACATCGAGGCCGGCAAGGATCTCGAGGGCAAGGGCTTTGACCCCCGCAAGCTGCTCGCTCCCGGCGCCGAGGCCATCAAGGCCACCGTCCGTGAGAAGATCGAGCTGTTCGGCTCCGCCAACAAGGCTTGATTTTTCAGCTGCCTAAACAAAATAAGCATCGCCCGCAGACTGTGGCTGACTGCCACCGCCTGCGGGCGTTTGTTTTACTCAAATTCGTTCCTATGCCGCTGAAAAAACTCCCATGTCGCCTTTACATTCTCCAATTCCGTCCACTTCCGTGTTGTGACGGGCTCGGCATCCAGATCATACACCCGCGCCCCCGGCATGGCCAGTAAAAACGGCGAGTGTGTCGCTATGATAAATTGGCAGTTGTAAAACCGCGCAGAATCATGCAAAAATTGCGCCAGCTCCAGCTGCCGCTCGGGCGAAAGGCTGTTTTCAGGCTCATCCAGCAAATACAGTGCATCCTCACGGATGCGCTCGCTGAACACAGCCAATGCGCTCTCCCCGTTGGAGCGGGTGCGCACATTGGCAGGCAATGTGCGGCGCGCCATCTGGGACTGGCTGTATCGCCGCGCTGCGCTTACCTGCTTGAGCCGGTCGTAGTCCTTCATGCCGTGCATCTGGAATTTTTCCCGCCGAAGCTCGTTGTAATCCGCAAACATCTGCTCACGGCGCATGTCCACGCCATCGTTCAGCGCCCGCAGATCGAGCATATAGTCAAACACATCGTCACTTGTCAAAATCAGGCTGCCCGCAGGCACAGGGCGCATCGTGCGCAGCTCGCACAGGCGCACATAATCCTCAAAAAACGGCGTGCGGTTGTACTCGGCACGGCGGTGCAGGTGCAGGGCGTCCGCCATCACATTCAGCAGCGTTGTTTTCCCGCTGCCATTGCCGCCGTACAAAATCGTAATTTCCAAAAAATCCAGTTCAGGCAGCGTACGCCCCTCGAACAATCCAAACGGATAGTACGAGTCATAACAGGTCTGCCTCGCGCGCGGGCTGAACGCCATGTAGTTTGCTTCTTGTGCCCGGTCTGGGAACCGGAACCCGGAAAGATAAATCATAATCGCCCCTCCTGCCCCCATTGTAGCACAGTTGTGCGCATTTGCATAGCGTGGGTCAGGAGGTGTTTTGCATATGTCCAAAGGCAGTATACTGATCTATACCTCTGCCGCGGGGCAGGCCGCGCCCCTGGCAGGGGTAGCCCTGACCGTGCTGGATGAAAGCGGTACCGCTCTTGCCCACCTGACCGCCGATGCAGACGGCCGCGCAGAGGCTGCAGACCTGCCCGCACCCGATGCCGCCTACAGTCTGGACGCCGCCAACACGGCGGTGCGCCCCTACGCACTCTACCGCATAGAGGCCGCACTGGACGGTTGGCAGCCCCTTGTGCTGGACGGTGTGCAGGTCTTTGACGGACAGCAGACGGTCGCACGGCTGGCTCTCTTACCGCGCGGTACAGTCCCCACCGCTGCACGCAGCAGCGAAGCGGAGGTCATTGCGATACCGCCCCACACGCTGTTTTCCGGGAACGGCGGCAGCGGCCCTGCGCCGGAGGAGATTCTGCCCGGCAGTGTACTGAGCCGGGTCGTTATCCCCAAAAAATCACCGTGCATCTGGGCAAGCCCACAGCGAACACCGGCAATGTGACTGTAAGCTTTCAGTCCTACATTGCGAATGTCGCATCCAGTGAGGTCTACCCTACCTGGGAAGGCGTACCGCCCCACGCCTCAAAACTGCCAGTGCAGCTCAATTTTCCGTTTGCCATCCTGCGGCGGGCAGATGACTGCCCGCTCTAACAGCGCATGCAATGCCGCATCGGTCGGCACAGTGCCGATCCACGCAGCACCCCGCTCCCGCACGATTGCTTCAAGGTCCTGCATCGGCAGATATGGCTGCCCCGGGCAGGCAGTACGGCTTTCTGTGCCGTGCGGCAGCGGTAGTATCGCCGCGTTGCCGTGCCTGTCAGCTCCATTTTCCCGCCGCAGATTCCGCACCGGACAAGCCCGGCCAGCAAATGCGGCGGGGCGTTGTGCTGCTTTCTGACGCTGCGGCCCAGCCGTTCCTGAACAGCCGCAAAGTCGCGGCGGCTCACGATTGCAGGGTGGGTGTCCGGCACAATAATCCATGCCTGCCGCGGCAGACGAACCGTCTTATTTGACTTGTAGCTCACCTTACGCACACGGCCCTGCTCCATATCACCCACATAGGTCTGCGTTGAAAGGATACGCCGAACAGTCGGCTTGCTCCAAAGCGGCATCGGCTGCGGTAAATCACACCCCTGCTGTCCGGCGCGGTAGGCCGATGGCGGCGGGATGGCAGCCTCGTTAAGCAGCCGCGCAATTTTCCCCATACCGCTTCCCTGCAGATGCAGTGCAAAAATACGGCGCACCACCGCAGCTGCCTCCGGGTCAATGACCAGCCGATTGTGATCCTGCGGATCCTTTTGGTAGCCGTACAGCGCAAAGCTGGCGATATAACAACCGCTGCGCCGCTTATGATCCAGCACGGCCCGCACATTGCCGGACAGATCCTCAAGATACCATTCATTGATCAATCCGTTGATTTGCCTTGCCTTTTTGCCGGCCGGATCCTGTGTATCCACATGATCCAGCACAGCGATGAACCGCACGCCCCACTCCGGAAAAGGCCATGCAGGTATTTTTCCACCAGCTCCATATCACGGGTAAAGCGAGACTGCGTTTTGGCAAGGATCACCTCAAAGCACCCCTGCTGTGCATCGCTCAGCATTGCATTGAAGCCGGGCCGCGTGCGATCTGCGCCGGAATAGTCCTCATCACTGTAGACACGCCAGATTCGATAGCCATGCTCTGCTGCCCAACGCAGCAGCAGCTCCCGCTGGTTGCGGATGCTCTCGGATTCATCGAAGCTTTTTTCCTCATCCTCCTTGCTCAGACGGCAGTAGATCGCCGCCCAGCCCTTACGCGGGGGCATCGGTGCCGCCGTCCTTTGGGCCGTTTATCAGCCGCAGCTGTTGTAAAAGGCGTTCAAGGTTTCGCCGCCGCTCCTTCTCGGTTTCCGACTGGAAAAACTCGATAACGGTATACTGCATTCTCACCCCTCCCCTGCTGCATTGTACGCCGTATCCTGTCCAGGCAGCACAAAAGCGGCGCAGGTTACCCCGCGCCGCTCTGCGTTCAGTTCATATAAGGCTCGATGAAGTCAAACACCGTGTCCCAGTAGGTGTCCCCCAGCGCGTACATGGCCTCTCCGTGGCCTGCGCCCTCAGCGGTCAGCTCGGCCTTGTTATCGCCGGGCTTCGCGTTATACAGTTCGTCCATCATCTCATAGGGGATAAAGTCATCCGCCGTGCCATGAATGAAAAGCATCGGTTTTTCGCAGTTTTCCACCTGCCGCAGGGCGCTGGCCTCGGTGAAGCTGTACCCTGCGCGCAGCCTGGCGACACCGCTGGCCGTATACAAAATCGGGAACTCCGGCAGCCCGAACCGCAGCTGCAGCTCACTGGAAAAAATATCCCACACACTGGTGTAACCGCAGTCCTCCACGAAGGCTTTCACATTGTCGGGTGTGCTCTCCCCTGCCGTCATCATCGTTGTAGCCGCTCCCATTGAGATGCCGTGGATAACAATTTTCGCCTGCGGGTCGTCCGCAAGGATGAAATCGATCCAGCGCAGTATGTCCTCACGGTCCAGCCACCCCATGCCTACATATTCGCCCTCGCTCTCGCCGCAGGCCCGCAGGTCGGGTGTGATCACCTGATAGCCAGCTTCATAATAGGGCGCTGCCAACTGCAGCGCGCCTGTGTAGTCACCGCGGTATCCGTGCAGAACAATCGCCCAGCGGTGTGTATCGGCGGTCTCGGCGTTGGCATAGCGGACGCCATGCAGGGTCAGGCCATCGGCGGCGGCGAGTGTCACATTTTCTCCCGGATGGGCAGCTGCGAAGGCGTCGATGTCCGCGCTGTACTGTGCGCGGTTCGTCTCAATAATTGCCTCGACGCTGTCCGGCGAGGCTTCGACCTCCAGCGCGACTTCACGATCGCCGCCGTCTCCGCTACGGCCGATGGCATAGTTTACAAGGTAGTTGCTGACAAACAGCAGCGCCGCCGTCAGCACCACGACCACCGCACCGACTGCGATGGCGATTTTCTTTTCGGGCTCATTTTTGCTTTTGTTTTCAAGGTGTATTTCCTTTCTGTTCCTCTATGACTTATCAACAATAGTTGCTAGTATACCGCAATGTTATTGATTTGTCAACGTTTCCCTTTGGGAAATGCCCTTGTTCCCTTACCTCTCCGTAGGGGCGGCTTCCATATCCGCCCGCGCAGCCTTGCCTATACCTCCCCGCTCCCCTTTACAAAACAAATAAAGAAGCCCTACCCCAAACGGGATAGAGCTTTGATTTGAGAAGCCGGCATCTACCTATTTTCACAGGCCGTTTCCAGCCAACTATCTTCGGCACAAGTGAGCTTAACTTCTGTGTTCGGAATGGGAACAGGTGGAACCTCACCGTCATCGACACCGGCCAACGCGTGACCTTCGTCATGCTTCTCTTTTTGTTGAGGATGTACCCTCAAAACTGAATATCGAACCGCTTTTGCAAATAGAGTATCTGATCAAGATGGGGTCAAGCCCTCGACCTATTAGTACACGCTAGCTGAACGGATCACTCCGCTTACACTGTGTGCCT
>ENA-OUNH01000347-OUNH01000347.1-human-gut-metagenome-genome-assembly--contig:-NODE-347-length-15023-cov-3.996375_pt1 | contig 15023 bp, 20 predicted proteins | sample MGYA00242806_ERZ504814 | MGnify/ENA primary metagenome ERZ504814 (study PRJEB26092, sample SAMD00036389) | human gut metagenome | host: Homo sapiens | study: EMG produced TPA metagenomics assembly of...
GCATACATTTAAGAAAAACCAAAATATTCAGACGATCCAACATTATTATATGGACGAAATTGTGATGGCGATCTGATGGAGATCAAGGATATCTATGATGAGATCGGGGAAGTTGTGATTCATGGGCAGATCACATTTCTTGAAACACGAGAAATCCGTAATGAAAAAACAATCATCATTTTTCATATTACCGATTTTACAGATACGATCAGCTGCAAGGTTTTCGTAAGAAATGAACAGCTGCCCGATATTTTAGATGGTTTGAAAAAAGGTGGATTCTATCGTATCAAAGCAGTTGCGATGTATGACAAATTTGATCATGAGATCTCTTTAGGATCTGTGGCAGGAATCAAGGCGATTACAGATTTCAGGGAAAAACGTCAGGACACATCCATGGAAAAACGTGTGGAATTACATCTCCATACAGTGATGAGCGATAATGACAGTGTGGTACAGATCAAAGATATTGTAAATCGCGCCTACGAATGGGGACATCCGGCGGTTGCGATTACAGATCACGGTGTATTGCAGGGATTTCCGATCGCACGTCATGCATACGAAGACTTGAGACTAAAAGAAGATGATCCATTTAAGATCATTTATGGGGTAGAAGGATATTTCGTTGATGACCTTGGAGATTTGATCATTGATTCAAAAGGGCAGTCACTAATGGACAGTTATGTTGTATTCGATATTGAGACAACAGGATTTAACAGTGTCAATGACCGAATTATAGAAATTGGTGCGGTAAGAGTCGTGGAAGGAGAGATTAAAGAAACATTCAGTGAATTTGTCAATCCAGAGCGCCCAATTCCATATAAGATCACTCAGCTGACAACGATCACAGATGATATGGTAAAAGATGCGGGAACGATCGAAGAGATTCTTCCACAGTTTTTAAAATTCTGTGAGGGATCTGTTTTGGTTGCACATAATGCAGGATTTGATACAGGGTTTATCCGCGAAAATGCGAAAAGGTTGAATCTTCCATATGATCATACAGTTGTGGATACACTGGGGCTTGCAAGATGTCTAATGGGACATCTTGGTAAATTTACACTGGATAACATTTGTAAACATTTAAATATCATACTGGAAACACACCATAGAGCAGTTGATGATGCAACAGCAACAGGAAAGATTTTTGTAGAATTCATTTCTATGTTAAAAGAAAAAGATATTACAGATCTAGATCAGGTCAACGAATTTGCAAATGATAATGTCGATCTGATCAAAAAAGGACGCATGTATCATGGAATTATTCTGGTTAAGAATAATACAGGGCGTGTTAATTTAAACCGCTTGGTATCCGAATCACATTTAAATTACTTTAACCGTCGCCCAAGAATGCCAAAGTCCCTGATCAATAAATACAGAGATGGACTGATCATTGGATCTGCGTGTGAAGCAGGAGAATTATATCAGGCATTGCTTGATGAACGCTCAGATGAAACGATTGCGAATATTGTATCATTTTATGACTATCTGGAGATTCAGCCAGTAGGAAACAATGAATTTATGATTGGATCCGAACGTGTTGAGAATGTGAATTCGATCGAAGATATTCAGAAATTCAATCAAAAGATCGTAGATCTTGGAGAACAATTCCATAAGCCAGTCGTTGCAACATGTGATGTACATTTTCTAAATCCAGATGATGCAATCTATCGTTCTATTTTATTAGCTGGAAAAGGATTTAAAGATGCTGACCAGCAGGCACCACTTTATTTCAGGACAACACAGGAGATGTTAGATGAGTTTGCGTATCTTGGAAGTGAGAAAGCCAAAGAAGTTGTCATAACAAACACGAATAAGATCAATGATATGATTGAAAATATTTCTCCAATCCATCCGGATAAATGTCCGCCAGTAATTCCAGATTCAGATAAAACATTAAGAGAAATCTGTTATAATAGAGCACATGAGATCTATGGAGATGATCTGCCAGAACGAGTGACCAGTCGTTTGGAAAAAGAATTAAATTCGATTATTGGAAATGGATATGCGGTGATGTATATCATTGCACAGAAACTGGTATGGGATTCGAATGATCATGGATATCTGGTAGGTTCACGAGGATCTGTAGGATCATCCTTCGCAGCAACGATGTCAGGGATCACGGAAGTAAATCCGTTACCAGCACATTATATTTGTCCAGAATGTCATTTTGTAGATTTTGACTCAGAACAGGTGCAAAAATATGCGAAGATGGGTATGTCAGGTTTTGACATGCCAGATGCATACTGTCCAAAGTGTGGAGCAAAGATGACGAAAGAAGGACAGGATATCCCGTTTGAGACATTCCTTGGGTTTAAAGGAAATAAAGAGCCGGATATCGACTTAAACTTCTCAGGAGAATATCAGGGAAAAGCACATGCTTATGTAGAAGTTATCTTTGGAAAAGGAAAAGCATTCCGAGCGGGAACGATCGGTACACTGGCAGAGAAAACAGCCTATGGTTATGTGTTGAAATATCTGGAAGAACGAGGAATCAGTAAACGTCGTTGTGAAATAGAGAGATTAGCACTTGGATGTACGGGAGTTAAGAGAACAACTGGTCAGCATCCGGGTGGAATCATTGTAGTACCGCATGATAAAGAAATTTATGATTTTACAGCGGTACAACATCCAGCCAATGATATGAATACACCGATCATTACGACACATTTTGAATACCATTCGATTGACCAGAACCTATTAAAACTTGATATTCTGGGACATGACGATCCATCTATGATCCGAAGAATGGAAGATATCACAGGAATTGATGCACAGACGATCCCAATGGACGATAAAGGCGTTATGGGATTATTTCATGGAACAGAAACCTTAGGGATCACACCAGAAGATATTGATGGGACACCGCTTGGATCACTTGGAGTACCGGAATTTGGGACAGACTTTGTAATTCAAATGCTTCAGGATACGCATCCACAGAGCTTTTCTGATCTTGTCCGTATTTCTGGGCTGTCTCATGGAACCGATGTATGGCTTGGAAATGCTCAGACATTGATCGAGAATGGAGATGCGGTTATTTCCACAGCAATCTGTTGTCGAGATGATATCATGGTATATCTGATCAATCAGGGATTGGAACAGGAAGCGTCATTTAAGATCATGGAAGGAGTCCGAAAAGGAAAGGGACTTACAGATGAACAAGAACAGATGATGAGAGATCACAATGTGCCAGATTGGTATATCTGGTCTTGTAAACAGATCAAATATATGTTCCCGAAAGCCCATGCGGCAGCTTATGTTATGATGGCATGGAGGATCGCATGGTATAAGGTTTATCACCCATTAGCATATTATGCAGCATATTTCAGTATTCGAGCGAAGGCATTTTCTTATGAAGATATGTGTCTTGGAAAAGAACGTTTGGATGAAAAGATGAGTATTATTAAGAATACACCAAAACACGAAGTTAAAAATGCAGATCTTGATCTGTTACGAGAAATGAAGATTGCGGATGAAATGTATGCAAGAGGCTATGAATTCTGGCCACTGGATATTTACAAGGCAAAGGCAAAAGATTTTCAAGTGATCGATGGAAAGATCATGCCAGCACTTACCAGTATTGATGGAATGGGTGAAAAAGCGGCACAGCAGGTAGAAGAAGCAGCCAAAGGAGAACCATTTACATCCTTGGAAAACTTTAGAAACAGAACAAAAGCACCACAAGCATGTATCGAGAAAATGAAAGAACTTGGAATTATGGGAGATCTATCAGATACTGATCAGTTAAGTTTCGATTTTCTTTGATAATATATGAAAAAACTCTTGTCAAGAGATATTTTTCATGTTAAACTAAATATAGCTTAAGAAAAGATGACTTAGGAGTGGGCATATGTCCACTCCTATTTTGTGTAACAATGAAGAAATAACACTACAAAAGAAAGGGTTGATACATTGGCAAGACGAGTTGATATTGAAACAAAAACAGAAGAACTGGTATTACCGATCATTGAAGCCAACAATTTTGAACTGGTGGATGTAGAATATGTCAAAGAAGGAGCAAACTGGTATTTAAGAGTTTACGCAGACAAAGAAGGTGGAATTGCAATTGATGACTGCGTGCTGATCAGCAGAAGCTTAGAAGAGAAACTGGATGCAGAAGATTTTATCGAAGATGCATATATTTTAGAAGTAAGTTCTCCAGGACTTGGAAGACCACTAAAAAAAGAAAAAGATTATGTAAGAAGTGTCGGAAAGTCCATTGACATCAAGCTTTATAAAGCAATTGATAAGCAAAAGGAATTTACTGGTATTTAAAAGAAAACATGGAAGATCAGATTGTACTAACAATCGAAGATCAGGATATTACATTTGAGAAAAAGAGCATTGCAAGTGCTCGTTTGTCGTTAGATTTTTAAGGAGGAAGAAAGAGAATGAGTGAATTAATTGCGGCATTAAATCAGTTGGAGAAGGAAAAAGGTATTGATAAAGACGTTATCATGGAAGCCATTGAAAATTCCCTGCTTGCTGCATGTAAAAGAGATTTTGGAAGTGCAGATAACGTTGTAGTTAATATGGATCGTGAAACAGGAGATATTTATGTTTATGCGATCAAAGAAGTTGTAGACGAAGTTTATGATCCTGCTCTGGAGATCAGTCTTGGAAAAGCAAAGGCAATCGATCAGAACTTAAATCTTGGAGATACTGTAAGAATTGAAATCACACCAAAAGATTTCGGACGTATTGCAGCAATGCATGCAAGAAGCGTTATTGTGCAGAAAATCAAAGAAGAAGAAAGAAGAGTTGTATATGATCATTTCTACTGCAAAGAAAAAGATATCGTAACAGGTGTGGTTCAGCGTTATGTTGGAGAGAATGTAAGTGTAAGCTTAGATGACAAAACAGATGCTCTGTTAATGAAATCTGAACAGATCAGAGGTGAAGTGTTCAAACCAACAGAGAGAATCAAACTTTATATTGTAGAAGTAAAAGAAACAAATCGTGGACCACGTATTCTTGTTTCAAGAACACATCCAGATCTTGTAAAACGTTTATTTGAGAAAGAAGTTGCGGAAATTCAGGATGGAACAGTAGAGATCAAGAACATTGTGCGTGAAGCAGGATCAAGAACAAAGATGGCTGTATGGTCCAATGATAAGAATGTAGATCCAGTTGGAGCATGTGTCGGATTAAATGGTGCCAGAGTAAATGCGATCGTCAATGACTTAAAAGGCGAGAAAATCGATATCATCAACTGGAACGAAGATCCTTGTGTATTCATTGAGAATGCATTAAGCCCATCAAAAGTTGTTTCTGTGGCAGTTGATGTAGAAGAAAAGAGCGCAGAAGTTGTAGTTCCAGATTACCAGTTATCATTAGCAATCGGTAAAGAAGGACAGAATGCGAGACTGGCTGCAAGATTAACAGGCTATAAGATTGACATTAAGAGTGAATCACAGGCAGCTGAAGAAGCAGCAAAAGTCAGTGAAGAACCAGAGGCAGATGAATTTGAGATTGAAGAAGATCTTTTTAACGAAGAGATCAATGATGATTTCGTAGAAGATGCAGAGAATACAGAAGAAGCTGTTGAAGATTTTGATGCAGAGGATATTGAAGAATAGGAAATATCAGCAGGTGATAAAATGAATCGAAAAATTCCAACAAGAAAATGTATCGGGTGCGGTGAATTAAAAGAAAAGAATCAATTAGTCCGGATCGTAAGATCAAAAGAAGGCGAGATCAGTCTTGATATGACTGGAAAGAAAAATGGGAGAGGGGCATATATATGCCCTGATCCACAGTGTCTAAAACAAGCATTTAAGAAAAAAGGACTAGATCGTTCTTTTAAGATAGGAGTACCGGAATCGGTCTATGAGACATTAAAAAAGGAGATGGAAGAACTTTATGAATAAAGGATTATCTCTTCTAGGTCTTGCATTCAGATCCGGTAATCTGGTCAGTGGAGAATTTGCCGCAAGAGAAGCTGTCAGGAAAAAGACAGCAGCTCTTATCATTGTAGCCAATGATGCTTCCGATAATACAAAAAAGATGTTTGAGAATCAATGTAAACATTATCAAGTACCTTTTTATTGCTGGGGATTAAAAGAAGAGCTTGGGCATGCGATTGGGAAGGAGTTTCGAGCGTCGATCGCAGTGACTGATCAAGGTTTTGCAGAAGCTCTTTTAAAACAGCTTGATAAATAAGAATCGCAGGAGGTATATTTATGGCAAAATTCAGAGTTTATGAAATTGCAAAGAAATATAATAAAGACAATAAAGAAATTTTAGAAATCTTGAAAGCCAATCATGTAGAAGTGAAAAACCACATGAGTACCATAGGAGATGAGCAGATCAAAATGATCGAGAATGCGTTGAAACCAAAGAAAGAAGCAAAACAGGATCATAATTCAAAGAAACAGGAAAATTCAAAAAGAAAAGATAATAAAAAAGCACAGAATATGGAAAAGAAAAATAATAAAAAAACTCAGGAAGTAAAGAACAATAAAAATAATTCAAGAAATAAAAATAATGATGGGGATAAAAAGATCTTAAGAAAAGATAATCCTCAGAACTCTCAGAAGTTTGGGAAAAATAATAAAAGAATAAGAAATTTAACAATAAAACCAGAACCAGAATCAGGAGCATAAGAAAAGAAAAAACATCAGGACCTGGTGCCTTTATTAAACCAGAACCAGTAAAGAAACCGGAAGTAGATCCAAATGCGCCAGTAAAGATTCCTCCAGTATTAACATTGAAAGAACTTGCAGATGCATTATCTATTCCTGCAAATGATATCATTAAGAAATTACTGATCAGCGGAGCTGGAATGTTAAATGTAAACTCTGAACTTGATTTTGAAAAAGCAGAAGAGATTGCAATGGAATTTGATCGTCTGGTAGAGATGGAAGAACAGGTAGATGTGATCGAAGAACTGTTAAAAGAAGAGGAAGAAGACGAAACAGATATGATCGTAAGACCACCAGTTGTCTGCGTTATGGGGCATGTTGACCATGGTAAAACTTCTTTACTTGACAAGATCCGTTCTTCTCATGTTACAACAGGAGAAGCAGGTGGTATCACACAGCATATTGGAGCTTATGTTGTTGAAACATCCAATGGAAAGATCACATTCTTAGATACACCAGGACATGAGGCATTCACATCTATGCGTATGAGAGGTGCCCAGTCTACAGATATCGCAATCTTAGTCGTAGCTGCAGATGACGGTGTTATGCCACAGACGATCGAAGCGATCAACCATGCGAAAGCAGCAGGAATCGAGATCATTGTTGCGATCAATAAGATTGATAAAGAAAGCGCTAACATTGAGAGAGTAAAACAGGAACTGATCGAATATGAATTGGTACCAGAAGACTGGGGTGGAAGCACGATCTTTTGTCCAGTATCTGCACATACAGGAGAAGGAATCGATGAATTATTAGATATGGTTTCTTTAACAGCAGAAGTTCTGGAATTAAAAGCAAATCCAAATCGTAAAGCAAGAGGTATTGTCTTAGAAGCACAACTTGATAAAGGTCGTGGACCAGTTGCAACTGTATTAGTACAGAAAGGTACATTACATGTTGGTGATGCAGTAGCGATCGGAAGTGCTCATGGTAAAGTTCGTGCAATGATAAATGACAAAGGAAAACGTATTAAAACAGCAGGACCATCTACACCAGTTGAGATCTTAGGTTTAAGTGAAGTTCCAAATGCTGGAGAAGTTATGATGGTTATGGATAGCGAAAAAGAAGCAAGATCCGTAGCAGAGAAATTTATTGCTTATGGACGTGAAAAATGTTATCTGAGACAAAACAGCAGTTATCATTAGATGATTTATTTAACCAGATCCAGGCAGGAAGCGTCAAAGAATTGAATATCATTGTAAAAGCCGATGTACAGGGATCTGTAGAAGCGGTTAAACAGAGTCTTGTAAAACTTTCTAATGATGAAGTTGCAGTCAAAGTCATTCATGGTGGTGTAGGTGCTATCACAGAATCTGATGTAAACTTAGCAGCAGCTTCTAATGCGATCATTATCGGATTTAATGTTCGTCCAGAACCAGCGGCTAAAGATGCAGCAAGTGCAGAGAAAGTAGACCTTCGTCTGTATCGTGTCATCTACAATGCGATTGAAGATATTGAAGCAGCTATGAAGGGTATGCTAGATCCTGAATTTGTAGAGAAAGTTACAGGGCATGCAGAAGTACGTCAGATTTTCAAAGCCTCTGGAGTTGGAACGATCGCAGGATCTTATGTATTAGATGGAACAATTCAGCGTGACAGCTCAGCACGTATTATTCGTGATGGTATTGTTGTTCATGAAGGAAAACTTGCATCTATCCAACGTGGAAAAGATGCGGTCAAAGAAGTTCGCAGCGGATTTGAATGTGGTCTTGTTATGGAAAGCTATAATGACATCAAAGAAGGGGATCAGATCGAATCCTTTATTATGGAAGAGGTCCCAAGATAATTTCCTGAAGGGAGTAGCAATATGAGAAAAAACAGCATTAAAAATACAAGGATCAATGGTGAAGTTCAGAGAGAATTAAGCCGTATCATCAGCAGAGAGATCAAAGATCCAAGAATTGCACCAATGACATCTGTTGTTGATGCCGTTGTGACATCGGATCTGAAACAGTGCAAAGCATATATCAGTGTTCTTGGAAATGATGAAGAAAAAGAAGAAACGATGAAAGGCTTAAACAGTGCGGTAGGTTATATCCGCCGAGAACTTGCACACTCTATTAATTTAAGAAATACACCAGAGATTACATTTATTTTAGATGATTCCATTGAATATGGAGTAAATATGTCAAAGAAGATAGATGAATTAAATCATGGGAGTGAGAATGAAACACTTTAATGAACAGATTTCAAAGGCTAAAACAATTGCTATTACAGGACACATCCATCCGGATGGAGACTGTATTGGCAGTTGCCTTGCCTTAAAACAGTATATTTTAGATAATTATTCTGGGAAGAAAGTTGATGTTTATTTAGAATCGATCAGCACAGAGTTTCGTTTTTTAAGTCATGCGCAGGAGATCATCACAGAGTCGAAAGATGATGAAAGCTATGATCTGTTTTTTGTTTTAGATTGTGGCTCTGAAGATCGTTATGAACCATTTGCAGCAATGGTCAGATGTGCAAAAACATTGATCGGAATCGATCATCATATCAGTAATGATGGATTTGGGGACTTTTATAAGATCGATCCACAGGCGAGTGCAACTTGTGAAGTTTTGTGTCAGATTTTTGAAGAGGATAAGATTTCAAAAGAATGTGCCCAGTGCCTATACACAGGAATCGTGCACGATACCGGAGTGTTTAAGCATTCAAATACAACACGTAAAACGATGGAATATGCGGGAATGTTACTGGAGAAGGGTGTTTCAACTACAAAGATCATTGATGAGACATTTTATCAGAAGACATTTGTACAAATCAGTTGTAGGAAAGCATTATTAAAAAGTACAACTTTATGCAGATGGACAGATTATTATTTCGAATCTTTCAGAACAAGATTTTGAAGAGCTTCATGCATCAACATCCGACAGTGATGGGATCATTGATCAGCTGCGAATTACAAAAGGTGTGGAAGTAGCAATTTTTCTATATCCGATCGAAAATGGCTATAAAGTAAGTATGCGTTCGAATGAGAAAGTTAAGGTTTCAGAGATTGCTAAAACACATGGAGGTGGAGGACATATCCGTGCAGCAGGATGTTCCATGAAAGGAACATTGAAAGACATTCAAAGTATGATCATAAGCGAGATCACAGAACAATTATAAGGTAGAGGTTTTTATGTACAACGGATTATTGAATATATATAAAGAAAAAGATTTTACATCGCATGATGTTGTCGCAAAACTTCGAGGGATCTTACGTCAGAAAAAGATTGGTCATACAGGAACTTTGGATCCAAATGCAGAAGGAGTATTGCCGGTCTGTCTTGGAAAAGGAACAAAGTTATGCGATATGTTAACAGGAACGAAGAAACAGTATAAGGTAAGCTTTGTGTTTGAAAAAGAGACAGACACAGAAGATATATGGGGAACTGTTACGAAAACACATGAACCGTTAAAACAAGATGCACCGATCAAAGATACGATCTTGTCTTTCGTTGGAGAATATGATCAAGTACCACCTATGTATTCTGCAAAGAAAATTAATGGAAAGAAGCTGTATGAACTTGCCAGAGAAGGAAAAATTATCGAGCGCAAACCAGAACGGATCAGGATCTATGATATTTCAGATATTGAAATCTCTTATCCAGAAGTTACAATGACAGTTACATGCAGCAAAGGTACATATATCCGAAGTCTTTGCAGAGATATTGGACATAAGCTTCAAAATGGAGCGTGTATGACAAAGTTAGTCCGTACAAGATCCAGTGGTTTTCAATTAGAATATGCCCATACATTATCAGAGATTGAGGAAGCAGTGAAAACTGGAAAAATCGAAGAATGGATAATTCCAATTGAAAAGGTTTTTCTAAAATATCAAAAAGGTACCGTAAAGAAAGACTATGATAAGGTTTTATTTAACGGAAATCCTTTAAAGAAAGAGATGTTTTATGAAATAGATCTCGATACAACAAAGAAACTTCGGGTATATGATGAAAGTGAACAGTTTATCGGAATATATTACTGGAAAAAAAATATGTTTTTCCCAGATAAGATTTTTTATGACAACAACCAATGAGAGGAAGCCATGGAATACATTCATAATACAGAACAATTTCAATTTCATAATACAGTGGTAGCTCTTGGCAAATTTGACGGAATGCATAAAGGGCATCAGTTGATCTTTGATGAACTGATTCAGTATAAGCAACTGGGATATCAGGCGGCTGTATTTTCTTTGACCGTCCACCACTTAATATGTTAAAACACAAACATATGAGAGTGATCTACACGACCAACGAAAAGATAAAACTTCTTGCAAGAAGAGGAATTGATATTTATATCGAACATCCATTTACAGATGAATTCTCGCATTTATCACCAGAAGATTTTGTGATCAAAGTACTTCTTGAAAAAAACAGGAATTGAAAGTTTTAGTTGTTGGTGATGATTGTGGGTTTGGTTATAAACGTCAAGGAAACGTAGAATTACTTGAACGGATGTCAAAGGAATATGATTTTAAATTGATCGTTATTCCCAAACTTGAATTAGAAGGAGAAATTGTATCAAGCACAAGAATCCGTCATTTGCTATCTGAGGGTAAAGTGGAGGAAGCTAATCGTCTGATGGAAGATCCGTTTATGATCTGTGGATCTGTAGTTCATGGAAATCATATGGGAGCAGAAGTACTTCAGATGCCAACAGCGAATCAGATTCCATTGGAGGATAAATTATTGCCTCCAAATGGAGTATATGTTTCAAGAATCCATTATAAAGATGAAACGTATTACGGAATTAGTAATGTTGGAGTAAAGCCAACGATTGAAGGAAAGAAACATATGGGAGTTGAAACATATATTTTAGATTTCCATAAGAATATCTATCATAAAGAATAGAAGTGGAATTATTGTGTTTTAAAAGACCAGAAATGAAATTTGATTCTCTAGAATCTTTAAGCCAGCAGATGCATGAGGATGCGGAATTTGCAAGAAGATATGCAAAAGAACATTATGGATATGAAGCATAATTGAACATAAAAATGTATAATTTTTCTTTTAAAAATCATTTATTTGTAGTATAATATTCATAACAAAGAATAACTTGAATATTTTATCCTTTGGGGAAAGGAGCGATTCATATGAGTACTAACACAATTATTACAATCGAACGACAATATGGAAGCGGAGGACACTTGATTGGAGAGAAGCTTGCCGAAAGTTTAGGAATCCCTTTTTATGACAGTGAACTGATTAAAGTTGCTGCAAAGGAAAGCGGCATTTGTGAAGAGATCTTTGAAAGTTTTGATGAAAAACCAACGACTAGTTTTCTTTACTCTCTGGTAATGGATCCTTATTCATTAGGATACAATTCCAATTCTTTTGACTTGCCATTGAATCATAAGGTGTTTTTGGCAGCTTTTGATACGATTAAGGAACTGGCATCAAAGGGACCTTGTGTGTTCGTTGGAAGATGTGCAGATTATGCGTTAGAAGACTTTGATAATTGCATCAGTGTATATGTATATGCACCATTTGAGGATCGTATCAAACGAATTGAGAATGAATATGGAATTCCGAATGGAAAGAGCAAAGAGATGCTGATGAAGAAAGATAAACAACGTTCCAGCTATTACAACTATTACAGTTCTAATAAGTGGGGGGATGCAAAATCATATGATCTTTGCTTAAACAGCAGTTATTTAGGAATTGATGGAAGTGTTGATCTGATCAAGAAAGTAATTGCAATGAAAGAATCAGAGAAGTAATCAACAATATAAGATGATTTTAAAGGCCGTATTATTTTTAATATGGTCTTTTTTTGAGGGCATTTCGAATCTTTTTATCGTATTTTAAGCTGCAAATTATAAGAGAGTATATTGTTTTGTCGAAAGATGTGTTAAAATAGAAAACGTTATAAAAATTATATAAAGGAGAGAGACATATGAAAAAATTTTTAGAAGAATTTAAGTCGTTTGCACTCCGTGGTAATGTTATGGATATGGCAGTCGGTGTATTGATCGGTGGTGCTTTTTTCAGGAATTGTTACATCACTTACAGATAATTTTATTCAGCCGATTATAAAATTGGTTATGACAGGAAAAGTATACACATTAGAAGAGATTTCAGGATATGCATCTGCATTTGGATCTTCTGTTGTGAATTTTCTGATCATGGCGTTTATCTTATTTTGTCTTTTAAAAGCAATGAATAAGGTCATGTCATTTGGTTCAAAACCAGAGGAACCTGCACAGCCAACTACAAAAATCTGTCCGTTTTGTATGAGTGAGATCGATATTTGTGCAACGAGATGTCCTCATTGTACATCTGTGCAGCCAGAGAGCGAAGCAGATCAGAAATAGAAAAGAGTATAAAATGAAAGTAACAATTATACATGGACAGAGTCATAAAGGCTCTACATATCATATTTCCAAAATTCTGGCAGACAAGATTGGCGGGGAAGTCAAGGAGTTTTTTCTGCCAAGAGATTTTGGGGAATTCTGTATTGGATGTACACAATGTTTTCGTAAATCCGAGACATTATGTCCACATTATGAAAAGATCAATCCATTAACAGAAGCACTTGATGAAGCAGATGTATTGATTTTTGAAAGTCCAGTGTATGTTTATCATGTGACTGGCTCTATGAAAGCGTTTTTAGATCATTATGGTTATCGATGGATGTTGCATAGACCAGAAGAATCAATGTTTCACAAACAGGCGGTATGTATATCAACAGCTGCTGGTGCAGGAATGAAGAGTACAAATAAAGATATGGCAGACAGCTTTTTTTACTGGGGAGTGCCAAAGGTATATAAATACGGTGTTCGTGTTATGGCAACTTCGTATAAAGACATAAAACCAAAATAAAGCAAAAATTGAAAAAGATACAAGTAAAATGGCATATCAGATTAAGAAGAATGCTGGGCATGTGAAAACAGGAATAAAGACAAAGATTTGCTTTTATTTATGAGAATGCTTCATACCAGAGGCTGGGATGAGGCCGACCTTGCCTATTGGAGTAAAAAAGGCTGGGATCGAGAAAAAAAGACCTTGGAAGAACAACAAAGGAGTGTGACATTAAAATGAAATTAAAGAAATTAACAATATCTGCAATGTTGGTAGCTGTAGCGGTTATCTTATCATCATTTTCAATCCCAATCGGACCGAGCAGATGCTTTCCTATCCAACATTTATGCAACGTGCTGGCTGCAGTGTTTCTAGGCCCTGTATATGGAGTTTCTATGGCATTTTGCACAGCACTGATCAGAAATCTACTCGGAACAGGAAGCCTGCTTGCGTTCCCTGGAAGTATGGTTGGGGCATTTGTCAGTGCTATGATTTTTAAATATACAAGATCTAAGATTGGTGCATATCTTGGAGAAGTGATTGGAACAGGGATTTTAGGTGGAATGCTTTGCTATCCGATCGCATCCATGATGATGGGACAGAAAGCAGCTTTATTTACATTTGTAGGGCCATTCCTTGCAAGTACGCTTTGTGGGACTGTGATCGCAGCTGTGATCATTACAGCATTGTATAAATCAAAAGCGGTCCGTTTGATCGAAGAATATATAGACTAAACATTTAAAGGAGCGTTCGAAGGAGTTACGGGCATAAGGAATTAAGATACAGGAGATATTTCATGGAAAGAGACTTAACGACTGGAAGTATTGGAAGGAATATTTTGAAATTTTCACTTCCGTATTTTTTGTCATATTTTTTACAGACTTTATATGGAATGGCGGATTTGTTTATTATTGGACAATTTAATGGAGTTGCTAGCACAACCGCTGTTTCTATCGGAAGTCAGGTAATGCATATGATCACGGTTATGATCGTTGGAATTGCGATGGGGACTACCGTTATGATCGGTAAATCCGTAGGTGCAAAACAAAAGAAAGAAACTTCAAAGATCATTGGAAATACTGTCAGTTTGTTTGTATGTCTTTCTGTTGTACTTACAGTGGTGTTATTATTTTTGTTCATCCAATTGTTCGTATCATGTCAACACCGCAACAGGCAGTAGAAGGAACAACCGCATATTTAACCATATGTTTTGCGGGAATTCCTTTGATCACTGCATATAATATCATCAGTTCCATTTTCAGGGGATTGGGAGATTCAAAAAGTCCAATGTATTTTATAGCAGTTGCTTGTGGAGTGAATATCGTTCTGGATTATGTTTTATTGGAGAACTTCATTTTGGAGCTTCAGGTGCAGCACTTGGAACTACGTTAGCACAGACGATCAGTGTGATCGTTGCACTTATTGCAATTCGGAAGAAAGATACTGGTATTTCATTAAAACGCAGTGATTTAAAACCAGAAGGAAAAACATTGAAGAATATTTTAGGGGATTGGAATTCCAATTTCCTTGCAAGATGGGTTTATACAGATTTCCTTTATTGTAATTACGATCATTGTAAATCAAAGGGGATTAA
>ENA-OUNH01000348-OUNH01000348.1-human-gut-metagenome-genome-assembly--contig:-NODE-348-length-14970-cov-3.607963_pt1 | contig 14970 bp, 13 predicted proteins | sample MGYA00242806_ERZ504814 | MGnify/ENA primary metagenome ERZ504814 (study PRJEB26092, sample SAMD00036389) | human gut metagenome | host: Homo sapiens | study: EMG produced TPA metagenomics assembly of...
CGCGAGGTGTTCTGCCGCCTCTACGGAGAAGGGGCTCATCTACCAGGGGGAGCGGATCATCAACTGGTGCCCCGACTGCCTGACCTCCATCTCCGACGCCGAGGTAGAGTATGAGGAAAAAGACGGCTTCTTCTGGCATATCAAATACCCCCTGGCCGATGGAACCGGTTACCTGGAAGTGGCCACCACCCGTCCCGAGACCATGCTGGGCGATACCGCCGTTGCCATCAATGCGGAGGACCCGCGCTACAAGCATCTGCACGGCTGCCATGTCGTGCTGCCCCTGCTGGGCCGCGAGATCCCCATCGTCTGCGATGAGCACGCCGACATGGAGAAGGGCACCGGCGTTGTGAAGATCACCCCGCCCACGACCCCAACGACTTCGAGGTCGGCAAGCGCCATGACCTGCCGATGATCCGCGTGCTGACCTATGACGGCCGCATGACCGGAGCTGCCGACAAGGCCGCCGTGGATGCCGAGAAGGCTGCCGGCCGTGCAGCCGCCGATGAGCCGGATGTTCTGGACTGCGGCAAGTACGCCGGTATGACCGCGCTGGAGGCCCGCAAGGCCATTCTGGCCGATCTGGAGGCATGCGGTGCGCTGAAGGAGACCGAGCCGCTGACCCATGAGGTCGGCACCTGCTACCGCTGCCACTCTGTCATTGAGCCGATGGTCTCCAAGCAGTGGTTCGTCAAGATGGAGCCGCTGGCCAAGCCCGCCATCGAGAGCGTTGAGAAGGGCGAGATCAAGTTCGTGCCCGACCGCTTCACCAAGAACTACATCAACTGGATGAAGGGCGGCCGTGACTGGTGCATCAGCCGCCAGCTGTGGTGGGGCCACCAGATCCCCGCGTGGTACTGCGATGACTGCGGCGAAACCGTAGTTTCCAAGGATGCTCCCTGCAGCTGCCCCAAGTGCGGCAGCACTAAGCTGACCCAGGACCCCGACACACTGGACACCTGGTTCAGCAGTGCGCTGTGGCCCTTCTCCACGCTGGGCTGGCCCAACGAGAACGCCGAGGATTACAAGTATTTCTATCCCACCAATACGCTGGTCACCGGCTATGACATCATCGGCTTCTGGGTGTCCCGCATGATCTTCTCCGGCCTCGCCTACACCGGCAAGGCACCGTTTGACACGGTGCTGATCCACGGCATCGTCCGCGACAGTCAGGGCCGCAAGATGTCCAAATCTCTTGGCAACGGCATTGACCCGCTGGAGGTCATTGAGCAGTACGGCGCGGACGCATTGCGCATGATGTTGATCATCGGCTCCACCGCAGGCAACGATATGCGCTACAGCGCGAAAAAGTGCTTGCCTGCCGCAACTTCGCCAACAAGCTGTGGAATGCCTCCGCTTTGTGCAGATGAACCTGCCCGAGGACTTTGAGCCGGGTCTGCCCGCCGAGGAGCTGCTTGACATGAGCGACAAGTGGATTTTGTCCGAGCTGGCCAAGGTCGCCGCCGAGGCCACCGCCAACCTCGACAAGTACGAGCTGGGTCTGGCCGCCGAAAAGGTCGAGAACTTCATCTGGGAGGTCTACTGCGACTGGTATATCGAGATCTGCAAGACCCGCCTGAACGGCGAGGACGCAGCAGCCGCCGATGCCGCCCGCAAGGTGCTGGTCTATGTGCTGGACAAGGCGCTCAAGCTGCTGCACCCCTTCATGCCGTTCATCACCGAGGAGCTCTATCAGGCCCTGCCCGGCAGCAGCGAAACCATCATGACCGAGAAGTGGCCCGGTGATGAGAACATGAAGATCTGGGCCGAGGATTGCGCTGACTTTGAAAAGCTGATGGACTACATCAAGGCCGTCCGCGCCATGCGCGCCGAGATGAATGTTCACCCGGCCAAAAAGACGAGCATGATCATCGAGACCGCCAGCCCGGCGGCCTTTGAGAAGGGCGGCGCCTATCTGGCCCGCTTCGCCTTTGCGACCGATGTGACTGTCACCGGCAAGTACACCGGCAGCACCGAGGGCATGGTCAATGTGGCCACCCCCGATGCCAAGGGCTTTATCCCGATGATGGAGCTGATCGACCGTGAGAAGGAACTGGCCCGCCTGAACAAGGAGATGGCGAAGGCCGAGAAGGAGCTGACCATGTTCGAGAATCAGCTCAAGAACCCGAAGTTTGTTGAGAAGGCCCCCGCCAAGCTGGTGGAGGAGACCCGCGCCAAGCTGACCGCCGCCCAGGATAAGCTGGCCAAACTCAAGGAGAGCATCGCGGCGCTGGGGTAAGTCTGAAGGCTTCCCCCGTGGGGGAAGCTGTCACCGCAGGTGACTGATGAGGGCAGCGTTTCCGCCGCAGCTCGTTCACGGGCAATACTGGCACACTCGCCCCTCATCCGGCCCTTCGGGCCACCTTCCCCCGTAGGGGAAGGCTTTTCAGCCACAACAAAAATAACCCCGCCCCGTCAGGAACTGCATCCTGACGGGGCGGGGTTTTCTCGTTACAGCACAAAAATTGCAGGGAAAAAATTTCAAAGCAAATTACTTGCGGCGCTTGCCCTTGCCGCCCTTGCGGGTGTTGGCCTTGGCAGCGGCAGTCTTGACGGCCTCAACAGCCTTCTCAGCGGCAGGCTTCACAGTCTCGACCGTCTTTTCGACAACAGGCTCGGCGGCCTTGACAGCCTTCTCAACGACAGGCTTCGCGGCCTCAACAGCCTTCTCGGCGGCAGGCTTCACAGCCTCGACCGTCTTTTCAACAACAGGCTCAGCAGCCTTGACAGCCTTCTCGACAACAGGCTTCGCGGCCTCAACGGTCTTTTCGACAGCGGGCTTGGCAACCTTGACAGCCTTCTCGGCGCGGGCTTGCGGCCTTGACGACCTCGGTAGCAGCCTTCTCGGCAGCGGCCTTGGCCTTGACAGTGGTGGCCTTGACGCTGGTCTTGGGCTTGCGGGTCACCTCATCAATGGTCCAGAACTGGTTATCGCCGTTGACATCGGCCCAAATCTGCAGCACAGTGCCGTTCTCGGTAGCCATGCCGGGGTCCAGCAGTTTGCCGGCCAGGTTGGACTTGATCTTGACGCGGCCGTCGTTGGTAGGCTCCACGACCCACAGCTGGCTGGAGGCCTGTGCGCCCTCCCACTGGTGAACGCGGGTGCCATCGCTGACGCCGCCCATATCCAGATCCATCATCTTGCCGGTGAAACGGTTCCGGATGCGGTAGACGCCGTCGCCCGCTGCGACAAAGCCCCACTGCTGCCACTCAAAGTTGGCATTGTCCATCAGCTGGATCTTTGCGCCGTTGTCAATGTTATAATCAGCAACCTCAACAACCTTGCCGTTGGCGGCGCTGATGGTGTAGAACTTACCCTCGGTAAGTACAGTCTGTGCGATCTTCTTTCTGGGTGCCATAATGCAATACCCTCCTGTTTATCATAAAAAGTAAACTACCTTCAGGGCGGCCGTTTTTTCCCTCAGGCCGCAGCGTAAGACACTGCATTTTGCGTGTCTACGCATCCTATTATAACCACTTTTTTCCTGTCCGTCAACTTTTTCGCGCTGTTGCGGCATTTTGCACAAAAACTGCCGGGGCAGCACAAGCTATCCCGGCAGTTTTGATTGATTTCAGGCTGATTTGCGACCTTTTTCGACCGCTGCAGTATCAGCTGTTCTCGGCAAAATTGCCGGTGTACAGCCGGTAATAGCGCCCCTTCTGGGCGATCAGCTCGTCATGGGTACCGCGCTCGATGATACGGCCCTGCTCCAGAACCATGATGCAGTCGGAGTTGCGCACCGTGGACAGGCGGTGGGCAATGACAAAGGTGGTGCGGCCGTACATCAGGCCGTCCATGCCGTCCTGCACAAGCTTCTCGGTGCGGGTGTCGATGGAGGAGGTTGCCTCATCGAGGATCAGCACCGGCGGGTCTGCAACAGCGGCGCGGGGCAATGGCCAGCAGCTGGCGCTGGCCCTGACTCAGGTTCGTGCCGTCACCGGTCAGCATCGTGTTGTAGCCCTCGGGCAGATGCTTGATGAAGGTATCGGCGTTCGCCAGTCTGGCGGCGGCCATGCACTCCTCATCGGTGGCGGTCAGGCGGCCGTAGCGGATATTCTCCATAACCGTGCCGGTAAACAGGTGGGTATCCTGCAGCACGATGCCCAGCGAGGAGCGCAGCGCGTCCTTCTCAATGGCCTTGATGTCCAGACCGTCATAGTAGATCTGGCCCTTCTGGATATCGTAGAAGCGGTTGATCAGGTTGGTGATGGTCGTTTTGCCGGCGCCGGTGGAGCCGACAAAGGCGATTTTCTGGCCCGGGCGGCCGTAGAGGTTGATGTCGTGCAGAACGATCTTCTTCTCATCATAGCCGAAATCAACATCCTTAAAGACGATGTCACCCTTCAGCTCCGTGTAGCTGGGCTTTCCGTCAGCACCCACATGCTTCCACGCCCATGTGCCGGTGGACTCGTTCGTTTCGGTGACGGAATCGTCCGCCAGATATTTCGCGTGGACCAGCGTCACATCGCCCTCGTTGACCTCAGGCTTCTCGTCCAGCAGGGCAAAGATACGCGCACCGCCTGCCAGCGCCATGACGACCGAGTTCAGCTGCATCGAAATCTGGGTGATCGGCTGGTTGAAGCTCTTGTTGAAGGTCAGGAAGCTGGCCAGCTTACCCAGTGTCAGGCTGCCGCCGACGCCGCTGATGGCCAGCGCACCGCCGACCACCGCGCACAGCACATAGGACAGGTTGCCCAACTGGCCGTTGACCGGCATCGCCACCAGAGAGTAGGCGTTTGCCTTGTCAGCGCTGTGGAACAGCTCATCATTGAGCTTGTCGAACTCGTCGATGGCGATCTGCTCATGGCAGAACACCTTGACGACCTTCTGGCCGTTCATCATCTCCTCAATGTAGCCGTTGACCTTGCCCAATTCCTGCTGCTGCTTGAGGAAGTATTTGCCGGAGTTTCCGGTCAGATACTTCGTGGCCAGCATCATAACGCCGACCATCACCAGCGTAAGCAGGCTCAGGGGAACGCTCAGGTAGAGCATCGAGAGGAATACGCTGACCACCGTAATGATGGTGTTGACAAGCTGCGGCAGGCTCTGGCTGATCATCTGGCGTAGGGTGTCGATGTCGTTGGTGTAGATCGACATGATGTCGCCGTGGGCGTGGGTATCAAAATATTTGATAGGCAGCGTCTGCATGTGGGTGAACAGCTCATCGCGCAGGCTCTTCAGACTGCCCTGCGTGACGGTTGCCATCAGGCGGTTCTGCACAAAGACAGCGATAATGCCCACCGCGTAGAACCCTGCCACGCGCAGAATCGCATGGAACAGGCCGGAGAAATCGTTGCTTCCATCCTTCAACAGCGGCAGAATGTACCCGTCAATGAGGGTCTGCATGAACAGTGTGCCCTGCACCTGGGCAAACACTGCCAGCAGAATGCAGCAGAGCACGATGATGACCTGCGCCTTGTACTGATTCATGACATACCCAAGGATACGCTTGAACACCTTGCCGGGGTTTTCGACCTTGGGGCGGGGGCCGTTATTGCGTCCGCCGGGGCCGACTTTTACCACTTTCGCTTGCTGTGCCATCAGGCCTCCCCTCCCTTCTCATCAAAATCGCCGGAGCCCTTGGTCTGGCTGTTGTAGACATCCTGATAGATTGCATTGTTTTTGAGCAGGTTGGCGGGGGTGTCAAAGCCGCTGACCCTACCGTTATCCAGCACGAGCACCTTGTCCGCATTCTCGACGGAGGAGATGCGCTGGGCGATGATAAACACCGTCGTGCCGGGAATCTTCTCGGCAAAGGAGTGGCGGATCTTCGCATCCGTGGCGGTATCGACAGCGGAGGTCGAGTCATCCAGAATCAGGATGCGGGGCTTTTTCAGCAGTGCGCGGGCAATGCAGAGGCGCTGCTTCTGGCCGCCCGAGACATTGTTGCCGCCCTGCTCGATGTGGGTCTGGTACTTATCGGGGAAGCGCTCGATAAACTCATCGGCGCAGGCCTGCTTGCAGGCGTCCTCGATCTCGGCGTCGGTGGCGTCGGGGTTGCCCCAGCGCAGGTTGTCGGCAATCGTACCGCTGAACAGCTCGTTCTTCTGCAGCACCATGGCCACATTGTTGCGCAGGGTGTCCAGATCATAGCTGCGTACATCGACACCGCCGATGATGACGCGGCCCTCGGTCGCATCGTACAGGCGGGGCAGCAGCTGCACCAGACTGGACTTGGCCGAGCCGGTGCCGCCGATAATGCCGATGGTCTCGCCGGATTTGATTTCGAGGTCGATATCCTCCAGTGCCTTTTCGCCGTCCTTCTTATAGGCAAAGCTGACATGATCGAACTTGACCGAGCCGTCCTTGACCTCCATGACGGGGCTCTCACCATTCTTGAGGTCGGACTGCTCGTCCAGAACCTCAGCCACACGCCTTGCGGAGGCCATAGACATCGTGATCATGACAAAGACCATCGAGAGCATCATCAGGCTCATCAGGATGTTCATGCAGTAGCTCAGCATGCTCATCAGATCGCCGGTGGTGAAGGCGGTCGCGCCGGAGCTGACAATGAGCTGTGCGCCCAGCCATGAGATCAGCAGGATGCAGCTGTAAACGGTCAGCTGCATGAGCGGGGCGTTCCACGCAAGGATCATCTCGGCGCGCATAAGCAGGCGGCGGACATTCTCGCTGGCCTTTTTGAACTTTTTGCCCTCAAAATCCTCGCGGACATAGGCCTTGACTACGCGGATGGCGGAGACATTCTCCTGCACGCTCTCGTTCAGGTCGTCATATTTGCGGAAGGCCTCGCCGAAATATTTGGTGGCGCGGCTCATGATAAAGACGAGCGCGCCGCCCAGCAGGATAACAGCGACCAGATAGACGCTTGCCAGCTCACGATTGATGGCGAAGGACATGATCAGCGCCACGATCATGCTGGCAGGCGCACGGATCGACATGCGCAGCAGCATCTGATAGGCGTTCTGGATATTCGTCACATCGGTGGTCATGCGGGTGACAAGGCCCGCCGTGGAGTATTTGTCGATGTTGGCAAAGCTGAAGGTCTGGATGTTGCGGAACATCGCGCGGCGCAGGTTGCGGGCAAAGCCGGTGGCCGCATGTGAGCCGGCAACAGCGCCCAGAATACCGAACAGCAGGCCGAACAGCGCCGCCACGATCATCTGTGCGCCGACCGTGTAGATGACCTGCATATTGCCCGGCGTAACGCCGTTGTCAATGATGGAGGCCATCAGCCGCGGAATGATCATTTCCATGATGACTTCCGCGATCATAAAGACCGGTGTCAGCACGGATACCAGCCGAAAGCCTTTTGTTTCGCGTCCGAGTGTTTTTAACAAGTGGTATTTCCCCTCTCTTGTGTTATATTTCCTTCTTCCAGAATATGCTGCGCGTTTTTCAGCGTCAGCTCCAGCACAGCGCGGGCCGCGGCGGTCTGCTGCGGGTCAATACCGGCCTGCAGGTCATCCTCAAACTGTGCAATGCAGGCTTCGATCTGTTCATGGCAGGCGCGGCCCTTGTCTGTGGCCACCAGCCGTTTCAGGCGGGCGTCCTTCTCAACCGCACAGCGGGTGATAAATCCGTCCTGCTCCATTCCCTGCAGCATTGCCGTCACGCTTGAGCGGCGGATATTGAACCACTGCTCAATATCGCGCTGGTATACATCCCGCCCGCTGCGGTTGCCGCGGACGATGTCGCCCAACACCATGCCCCGCACGCCGGAAAGATCCGGGTTGACGCCGGAAATGCGGGCATCGAGCGCCCTGCGTATGACCCGCGAGGTCTGGTTCAGCAGCGCGCCGAAGTGAACATCGGCACAGCAGCCGCATTCATTTTGCGATTCAACGCACATTTCTTCCCTCCTGTTCTGATTTTCGGGCAAAAATCAGTTAGCTTTCTAATTGTTCGTAATCTAACTGTTCGTTTGCGTACTTTACAAGTATAGCACAGGTTCGGGGAATGTCAAGAGGGATTTTCAGCTTGTGCCCGCGTTGTTTTCCGGTTCCACCCCCAGATACGGCAGCGCCTTTTTCAGCACCTCGGCGCAGACCGGGCCGGAGAGTGCGCCGCCGCTGGTGGTCCAGCTGTGGGGTTCGTCCAGACAGATCAGCACCGCAATTTTGGGGTCATCTATGGGCGCGACCGACACAAAGCTGGCGATGCGCGCCCCCTCGTTGGCGCTGTCCAGCTTCTGGCTGGTGCCGCTTTTGCCGCCGACACGGTAGCCCGCTACAGCCGCCTGCTTGCCGGTGCCGCTGGTCACAACGCCCTCCATCAGGCGGCACATCGTGGCCGAGGTTTCCTCACTGATGACCTGCCGCTTCACCACAGGCTCTATCTCCTTTATGATTTGCCCATCCGGCGCCGTGATTTTGCTGACGAGATACGGCTGCATCAGCTTCCCACCGTTGACCACCGCGCAGACGGCCGTAAGCATCTGCAGGTAGCTCACCTTGCTGCTCTGCCCGAAGGAGCAGCTTGCCAGCTCCACCGGACCCATCCGGTCGGCGGTGTAGTACTCGCTGCGGCGTATCTCGCCCGGCAGGTCAATGCCGGTCGGCGCCCGCAGTCCAAATGCAGCAAAATAGTCGCAGAAGCGCTCCTTGCCAAGCCTCGCACCGATCTGGATAAAGCAGGGGTTGCAGCTGACGGCCAGCCCCCTAGCAAAGGTCTCGCTGCCGTGGATATGGCCGTTAGCGCAGCGGAACCGTGTGCCCGCCACCGTGATCCTGCCCGCGCAGGTGAAATAGTCTGTAGCCTTGCAGGCACCGCTGTCCAACGCCGCCGCAGCCGTGATAAGCTTGAACACACTGCCCGGCTCGTACAGGTCGCTGATGGCCTTGTTGCGCCACTGCGCCTGCTGCGCCCGCTGCAGGGCGGTGCTGCGTTCCTCGCCCTGCAGGGCGTTTACTGTGTCACGGGCTTCCTTGTTTATAAGGCTGCGCGGTGAGTTGGGGTCGTAGTCCGGCTGGCAGGACATTGCCAGCACCGCGCCGGTGTGTACATCCATGACGATGCCAACGCCCCGCTCGGCAACATGATGCTCGGCCACGGCGGCGGACAGCGCACTTTCCAGCCAGTGCTGGATCTGGGCGTCGATCGTAAGGGTCAGCGTGTTGCCGGGCACCGCATCCACAAGGGTCTGGTAGTGGGTGGGCATGTCGTAGCCCCAGGCGTTTTTGGCGGTCAGGATGCGCCCGTTCTCCCCTGTCAGTTCGTTATTATAGCGCAGCTCCAGCCCCCACAGCCCCGCATTGTCCACATCGGTAAAGCCGAGGATGCCGCCCATAAAATTTCCCTGCGGGTAGACGCGCTTGGTGTCCTGCCGGATCTGAACCCCCTGCACACTATTGTCGCGGCACCAGTCCCGGACCGCATCGGCCATTGCCTTGTCCACGCGGCGGCGCAGCAGGCAATCGTTGGAGGTCCGCTGACTGAATTTTGCCAGTGTCTCGGCGTAGTCCAGCTCCAGAATCTCGCTCAGCGCCCTTGCGGCGGGCTCCACGGCTTCATCCGCCATCTCCCGCGGGGCGGCGCGGATCGTCCAGCAGGTCTCGCTGGCCGCAAGCAGCGTACCGTCCGCAGCGTAGATCTCTCCGCGCGCGGCGGGCAGCGTCGCGCCGCGCAGCTGTTGGTCGGCCGCCCGCGCCGCGTAACCGCCGGGGTCGCGCAGCATCAATACAAAAGCCGCACCGCCAGCCCGCCCAGACACCCGACCGCCAGCACCGCCGCCAGTATCCGTGTGCGCAGGCGCATTTTTGTGTTCAGCTGCGGTGTGATATGACGCATAGCACCAGCCCCCTTCCCCATACGATAAGCGTATGAGAACCTGACTGGCAAAATGCCGAATAATCGCGGAGAAGTTCTCCGTATTGACGATTGACCTTTTAGACAGAAAAGAGGTATACTGTTAATACTTAATTGTGACATTTAATTGTCAAAGTACGGAGCATTATTATAAGGAGGCAATCCCTATGGCTAGATTTACTTTACCCCGCGACCTTTACCACGGCCCCAATGCACTGGAGGCATTGAAGACTCTGCCCGGCAAGCGCGCCATGATCTGCGTTGGCGGCGGCTCCATGAAGCGTTTCGGTTTTCTGGATCGCGTAGAGGCTTACTTAAAGGAAGCCGGCATGGAGGTCGAGCTGTTTGAGGGCATCGAGCCCGATCCCTCCGTCACCACCGTCATGAAGGGTGCCGAGGCAATGCTGAAGTTTGAGCCCGACTGGATCGTAGCGATCGGCGGCGGCTCCCCCATTGATGCAGCCAAGGCGATGTGGATCAAGTATGAGTACCCCGAGATCACCTTTGAGGAGATGTGCAAGGTGTTCGGCATTCCGCCGCTGCGCCGCAAGGCACACTTCTGCGCCATCTCCTCCACCTCCGGCACTGCGACCGAGGTAACGGCCTTCTCGATCATCACCGACTATGACAAGGGCATCAAGTATCCCATCGCGGACTTTGAGATCACCCCGATGTCGCCATCGTTGACCCCGAGCTGGCCCACACCATGCCCAAAAAGCTGGTCGCCCACACCGGTATGGACGCCATGACCCACGCCATCGAGGCGTATGTCTCCACCGCCAACTGCGACTTTACCGACCCGCTGGCCCTGCACGCCATTGAGATGATCCAGGCGGATCTCGTCGGCAGCTACAACGGCGATATGGAAAAGCGCGATGCCATGCACAACGCACAGTGTCTGGCCGGCATGGCCTTCTCGAACGCTTTGCTGGGCATCGTCCACAGCATGGCCCACAAGACCGGCGCCGCCTTTGCTGATTACGGCGCTCACATCATCCACGGTGCTGCCAACGCCATGTACCTGCCCAAGGTCATCGCCTTCAACGCCAAGGATCCCACCGCCAAGGCACGCTACGGCGTCATCGCCGACAAGATGCATCTGGGCGGCAGCAATGACGATGAGAAGGTCGCGCTGCTGATCAAATACCTGCGCGGCATGAATGACGACCTGAACATCCCGCACTGCATCGGCCACTACGGCCCCGACTCCTACCCCTGTGAACAGGGCTTTGTCCCGGAGAATGTCTTCCTTGAGAGACTGCCCGAGATTGCCAAGAACGCCATCGCAGACGCCTGCACCGGCTCCAACCCGCGCCAGCCGAGTCAGGAAGAGATGGAAAAGCTGCTGAAGTGCTGCTACTACGACACCGAGGTCGATTTCTGATCATAACAAGCCCGCAGCTGCTTTTCTGCGCTGCGTGACCCCTGCCCCGGCCGCATAAAGCGGCCGGGGTTTTTGTGCCCCGCAAAAGTGGACAATATACTTGCGATTTGATTTTTTGCAATTTTGGCAGCAAACGCTGTAGCCGCGGGCTTTTCCGCGCATTTTTGCCGCACAGCCCACCCATTGATTTCGCATACATTTTGCTGTATACTATCAGTGTAAAGCCTATGCAAAACGCATGTAAAAAGGAGCAATACCATGGCAGTCACCGCAAAACCGCAGGCACCCATGTTTACCAGACGGGCACTGTTTACACTGATCTGGCCCCTTCTGCTGGAGCAGACCCTCAGCGTCACGATGGGTATGGCCGACACCCTGATGGTTGCCGGCGTGGGGCGAGGCCGCTGTCTCGAGTGTTTCGCTGGTTGACAGCCTGAATGTTCTGATCATTCAGATCCTGTCTGCACTGGCCACCGGCGGCGCAGTCATTGCCAGCCAGTATCTGGGCCGCAAGGATACCGAAAACGCCGGGCGCAGCGCGGCCCAGCTGTACAGCGTGCTTGGCCTCTCGACTGTGACAATGGGCATCCTCTGCATGCTGCTCTCCCGCCCGATCCTGCGCGGCGTTTTCGGCAGCATTGATGAGGATGTCATGCGGTTTGCCCAGCAGTATTTCCTTATCAGCGCCGTATCCTACCCCTTCATCGGCCTGTATAACGGCGGCGCGGCTCTTTTCCGCGCACAGGGCAACAGCCGCATCAGTATGCTGGCCAGCCTTGTCATGAATGTCATCAACATTGCAGGCAACGCACTGCTGATCTACGGCTTCGGCATGGGGGTCATCGGCGCAGCACTGGCCACCCTGATCGGCCGTGTCTTTGCCGCCGTGTTTATCCTGTGGCAGAACCAAAAGCTCTGCAACCCGCTGCGGGTCCAAAGCCTTGCCGACCTGCGGCCGCGGCGCACCCCCATCATGCAGATCCTCTCCATCGGCATCCCGTCCGGCCTTGAAAACGGCATGTTCCAGATCGGCAAGCTCTGCGTCAGCAGCCTGACCTCAACGCTGGGCACCTCGGCCATCGCGGCCAACGCCGTTGCCAACACGCTTTCAACACTGGCAAACATCCCCGGCAATACGATGAGCCTTGCCATGATCCCCGTTATCGGCCAATGTCTGGGCGCAGGCGAGAAAAAGCAGGCCAAGCGGTATGTGTTTCTGCTGATGGGCATTGCCATGGTCGGTCTGGCCGCTGCCAATGCCGCGCTGTTCTTCCTGATTCCCCTGCTTGTGGTCTGGTTCAACCTCTCGGCGGAGGCCTCCGCCCTCTGCACCATGGTCGTGCGCATGTTCAACATTGCCAGCGTCTTTCTATGGGCCTGCAGCTTTACGCTGCCCAACGCCCTGCGCACCGGCGGCGATGCCAAATTCACCATGACGGTCAGCATCATAAGCATGTGGCTGTTCCGCGTTATTCTGAGCTATGTCTTTGTGCTGCAGTTCCATCTGGGGCTGGCCGGCGTCTGGCTGGGCATGTTCATCGACTGGCTCTGCCGCGACATCTGCTTTATCGCCCGCTTTATCAGCGGCAAGTGGATGGAGCATAAGGTCATATAAAATACAAGCCTCCCCCGCCCGTGGTATGCGCAGTGCATACTACGGGCGGGGGAGGCTTTTTTATGGGTCAGATTTTTCGGGCAGTCACTCGACCATATACTCAAAGTCGATACGGCCCAGCGCCACATCGGCGGCGGCCACCTGAATCTTCATCGAGGAGCCGAGCATCCAGCTCTTGCCGGTCAGCGGGTCGAGCATGCTCACCCCGTCAATGACCTGCGGCTCGCCCTTGCAGAGCTGCGCGGCGGGCACAAAGCCCTCGACCGTGTTCTCCAGCTCGACAAAGACGCCGCGCGGCGTAATGCCTGCGACCGTGCCGGTATAGACCTCGCCCAGATGGTTGTGCATATACTCGGCCTTATACAGATCCTCGACATCGCGCTCGATGCGGACGGCTGCGACCTCCTGCTTGCTGGACTTCTCGCTGGCCTGCTGGGCAAACTCGTTGAAGTCCTTCTGCAGCTGGCTGGCGGACGCACCAAGCAGCATCTCGCTCAAAATGCGATGGATGGCAAGGTCGGGATAGCGGCGGATGGGGCTGGTAAAGTGAGCATAGTCCGCCAGCACCAGACCGTAGTGACCAAGGGGCTGCGGTGCGTAGCGGGCCTTCTGCATACTGCGCAGGATGCCGGTATGGACCGGGATCTGGATGGGCTGGTCGCGGGTCTCATCGAGCAGGGCGGCCAGCTCCAGCTGTGTCGGAATGGGGTTCTTGAACTTGGCGTTCAGTCCGCAGGCCAGCAGCGTGGCGGACAGCTTCTCCATCTTCTCAGCGTCCGGGGCCTCGTGTACACGGTAGACAAAGGGCACCTTGTTGGTGCGGCCCGCATTGGCGGCGCACTGGTTGGCCAGCAGCATGAACTCCTCGATCATGCACTCGGAGGTGCCGCGGTCGCGCTTGACGATGTCCACGCAGCGGCCGTTCTCGTCCATGACAAGCTTTGCCTCGTTGGACTCGATGTCCATTCCGCCGCGGGCCTTGCGCAGCACAAGGCGCTTGCGGTACAGCTCGTCCATGGCGGGCAGCTGGTCCAGCACGGCCTCATACTTGGTCCTGAGGTCAGTCAGGTCGGCGTCTGTTTCAGATTCCGGGGGCTCCAGCAGAGCGTTGATCTCCTTGTAGACGCCCTTGACGCGGCTGCAGATGACGCTCTTGACGAACTTGTAGCTGCGGATCTCGCCGTTCTCGTCCAGACGCATCAGGCAGGAGAACGCCAGACGATCCTCGCCCTCGTTCAGCGAGCAGATACCGTTGGACAGCTGGGTCGGCAGCATCGGAATGACCTTGTCAGCGTAGTAGATGCTGGTCGCACGCTCGTAGGCCTCCTCATCCAGCGCAGAGCCGGGGCGGACATAGTGGCTGACATCCGCGATGTGAACACCCAGCTCATAGCCGTCCTCAAGCTTCTGCAGGCTGATGGCATCGTCAATGTCCTTCGTCTCGGCAGAGTCGATCGTAAAGATGGGAATACCGCGCAGATCCAGACGTTTGGCCGCCTCGGTCGGGTCGATGACGGCATTATCGTATGCGTGTGCCTCCTCCAGCACCTCCGGCGGGAATTCCTGCCGGACATTGCGGCCGTAGAGGATTGCCTTGGCACACTCGGAGGCGTAGTCGGAGGAGCCGAACTTTTCGACCACGGCGGCACGGTGGTCGCTGTGGCGGTTGCCGCGGTGGGTGATGAGGAAGCCGACCTTATCACCCAGATGTACGCCCTCGCTCCCCTGCTTGGCCAGCAGGAACTTCACATCGCGGCAACCGTCCGGCTCAACCGCCATGCGGCCGTCCTCAGACAGGCAGACCGTCCCCGCAAAGCGGTTGTTGGGGACAGTGACCTCCACGACCTCACCCTCAGAGGAGCCCTCCACACGGGGATGGTCGAACAGCTTGACATTGATCTTGTCGTTGGGCATCGCGCCGTGCAGGGCGCGCCCCGGGATAAAGATGTCGCCCTCGCCGTCATCGCGGCTGGCAAAGCCGAAGCGGGCTGCCAGCTTGACCAGCGTGCAGGGAATGGCCGCCGGGGCGTTTGTGTTCTCATAGGTGGCAAAGCCCGGCACATAGGTGCCGTTGCGCATCGACAGCTCGCCGGTGGCGACCATAGCCGATACGCTGGTGCGCAGGCGGGAATTGTCCACCTGCAGGTTATTCTGCAGCTCACGCAGCGTCATGGGGGCGCGCTTGACTGCGTTTAAAATCTTTTC
>ENA-OUNH01000349-OUNH01000349.1-human-gut-metagenome-genome-assembly--contig:-NODE-349-length-14969-cov-2.810672_pt1 | contig 14969 bp, 16 predicted proteins | sample MGYA00242806_ERZ504814 | MGnify/ENA primary metagenome ERZ504814 (study PRJEB26092, sample SAMD00036389) | human gut metagenome | host: Homo sapiens | study: EMG produced TPA metagenomics assembly of...
GCTGGACAACCAGAATGCCCTTCTGTTTATCCGTGGGGAGCGGCCCATACTGGATGCCAAGTATGACCTGATGAAGCATCCCAACATCCGGTATACCGAGGACGGCGGTGCCGGACCGTTCAACTATGCGAAAGCACCGCTGGCGCATGACGATTTTATGTTTGATGAAACAAGATATGACGATTACGAACTGCTTCTGGATGAGGACATCATCGGGGAGCTTTTTTGATGGGAGGAATGCCAATGAATTTACTGAAAATAAGAAACACACAGAAACCAGGAAAGAGACCGCACCGCTGAAGATGAAGAGAGGGCAGAAGAAACTGTTTGCTCTGTATGCAGTCATGGTACTGTCGATCTGCATTGGGGCGACCTGCGTTTATGCCGCAGGCGATCCGCTGACCGTAGTCAATAACCTGTCCACGTTTATCTTTTCCCTAATCCGTGCCATTGGCCTGATCCTGCTGGGATTTGGTATCGTGCAGGTCGGCCTGTCCTTAAAGAGCCACGATCCGAGCCAGAGGGCAAACGGATTTCTGACACTGGCAGGCGGTATCATCATTACTTTTGCAAAAGAGATCCTGGACCTGATCATGGGATAGGAGAAGAGACCAGAAGGGGAGCCATGCGAAATGCCGGCTCCCTGTTCACTTTTGCAGGATGGGAGGTGAAACTGTTTGAGTGATAACTGGATCGTACAGAATCTAAATTCTGCCTTGCAGACCTGGAGCGACAAGCTGGCTGAGATCTGGACACTGCTGACGCAAAGCCCGGAGAATTTCAAGGGCGGGGCGATCTGGAGCGTGATGACGAACATCAACGGTGGACTGAAAGCCATCGGGTACGGCCTGCTGGTTCTGTTCTTTGCGGCGGGGCTTGTGAAAACCTGTGGGAGCTTCACGGATATGAAAAAGCCGGAACATGTAGTGAAAGCCTTTATCCGTTTTGCACTGGCACAGGGAGCCGTCATGTCCGGCATGGAGCTTTTGACCGCGATCTTTTCCATTGTGCAGGGCATCGTAACAAATATCATGTCCCACTCCGGGATGGCGGGTGGAACTGTAACGGAGCTGCCCTCGGAGATCGTGGACAAGATCGAAGCGGTGGGGATGCTGGAATCTATCCCTTTGTGGATCGTAACTTTATTAGGAAGCCTGCTGATTACGGTATTGTCATTTGTCATGATTCTGACTGTATACGGGAGAATGTTTAAGCTGTATATGTACACAGCCATCGCACCGATTCCATTGGCAACCTTTGCCGGGGAGCCAACCCAGTCTGTAGGAAAGAACTTTATCCGTTCCTACGCCGGGGTATGTCTGGAAGGAGCCATCATCGCACTGGCCTGCATCATCTTTTCGGTGTTTGCATCAAGTCCGCCGGCCATCGGGGACACCAGCCTGTCCGCCGTGACCATTGTCTGGAATTACGTCGGGGAACTGGTATTTAACCTGCTGGTACTGGTCGGGGCAGTCAAGGCATCCGACCGTATCGTAAAAGAAATCATGGGATTATAGGAGGCGAAAAAAATGGAAGAACCAAAGACACTGAGCTACGACTGGCAGTATGGCCGGGAGGAATTATTTCTCAGGGTAGACAGTTACATGAGCGATGACAATCTCTATATCGGGCTTTACCATATGGAAGATGGATACCCGGAAAGCTTTGCAGACCTTACGGTAAACCTGCCTTTTGCTCCGCTGGGCGGTATCAATGAAGCCTATATCGACCACAATTTCAGCAAAGAAAAGCTTCGTTTTATAAAGCAGCATAAGCTGGGAACGATACAGCCGGATACCGCATCCTCCGGTTACTGCATCTTCCAGAGGGTTACATTCGACCTGAAAAAACTGGCAGAGCTTGATCCGGAAGGAACAAAAAGATTTATGGAAAGAAATGGCATCCGGCAAAGGGATGTACCAAAACAGAAACAAAAGAAAAAACAGAGATTACAAAGAGAAAGGTAGAAAACAACATGGAAGTGAAAATGAATAAGAAATCCGAGACTATCAGGAGTCAATGTTCTGGGGCTTAAGTTCCGGCAGTGCCTATTTTCGGTACTGGCGATTCTGTCAGCCCTTGGTATTTATTTCCTCACCCGGAAATATGCCGGGGGAACAGGTAACCGGATGGCTGTGCGTGCTTGGGGCGGCTCCCTTTGCAGCCTGCGGCTTTTTCCGTTACCACGGCATGACGGCAGAACAGTTCGCATGGGCAGTCATCAAATCCGAACTGCTGTACCCGAAACGGCTGGTATTCAAATCAGAGAACCTGTACTTTTCCTGCATGGAAGAGAGCCTGCGGCTGGGTGAAAAGATGATGGGAAACGGAGCGGAACTTCTGGAAAAGAAGCGGACGAAACAGAAGAAACCAAAGAAGCCAGGAGGAAGGGGTGATGCCCTTGATTAAAACCCTGAGTCAGACACTGAAACAGGACAAAGAAAAATTCAAAGTACCGAGGTCTGTCCAGCAGGCGATCCCGATCCGCAAGATCTGGCCGGACGGTATTTTTCAGGTGGAGAGCAAGTATTCCCGGACATTCCGGTTTACGGATATCAACTATTCCATTGCCAGCAAAGCGGATAAGACAGAGATGTTCCTGGACTACTCCGAACTTTTAAATGCACTGGATTCCGGCTGTACGGCGAAGATTACCCTGAACAACCGTAAGATCAACAAGGAAGAGTTTGAGCAGTCCCTGCTGATCCCGATGAAAGGGGACGGTCTGGACGAGTACCGGAAAGAGTACAATGACATGCTCCTTTCCAAGATCTCCGGTACCAACAACAGTATCTACCAGGAACGCTATCTGACCATCAGCGTCCACAAGAAAAACATCGATGAAGCCAGAACCTATTTCGCACGTGTGGGAACGGACATCATCACCCATCTGGCCAAGCTGTCCTCTATTGGGGAAGAGCTGGATGCAGAGCAGAGGCTAACAGATCTTCCGGGACTTTTTCAAGGCAGACGTTCCACAGAGTTTTCCATTTGACATGAAAGCCTTTGCGAAAAAAGGACACAGCTTCAAAGACTGGATCTGCCCGGACACGATGGAATTCCATAACGACCATTTCAAGCTGGGCGAGCAGTACGGCAGAGTCCTTTTTATGGAAGATTACGCCAACTATGTAAAGGATGAGATGATCTCCGAACTGTGCAGCCTTGGCAGGAACCTGATGCTGTCCATTGATATCATCCCCGTACCGACAGACGAAGCGGTGCGTGAGATCCAGAACCGACTGCTGGGCGTGGAGACAAACGTCACCAACTGGCAGAGACGCCAGAATGCCAACAATAACTTTTCAGCCGTAGTTCCCTATGACATGGAGCTGCAGAGAAAAGAGACCAAGGAAATGCTGGACGATCTGACTACCAGGGACCAGAGGATGATGTTCGGTATCCTGACAATGGTACATATGGCAGAAAGCAAGAAACAACTGGATTCTGATACGGAAACCCTGTATTCCATTGCAAGAAAACACCTCTGCCAGATGGCAACCCTGAAATGGCAACAGGTCGATGGACTGAATACCGTCCTGCCGTATGGCCTGCGGAAAATCGATGCCGTGCGAACCCTTACCACAGAGTCCACTGCCGTATTGATTCCATTCCATACGCAGGAGATCATGCAGCCGGGCGGCATCTATTATGGGCAGAATGCAGTCAGCAAAAATATGCTGGTGGCAGACCGAAGGAAACTGTTAAATGGCAACTCTTTCCGACTGGGTGTCAGCGGTTCGGGAAAGAGCTTCTCAGCAAAAGAAGAGATCGTAGACCTTGCCCTTTCCACGGAAGATGACATCCTCATCCTTGATCCAGAGTCGGAGTTTGCTTCTTTGGTGGAAGCCTTAAACGGAGAGGTTATCCGGATCTCGGCAACCTCGGATACCCATCTGAATGCACTGGACATGGATTCCGCCTATGGCAATGACCGCAACCCGCTCATTGAGAAGTCAGAATTTATCCTGTCCTTGTTTGAGCAGCTTGTCGGAGCCGGAAACCTTTCGGCAAAGGAGAAATCCATCCTCGACCGCTGCACCGCAGATGTGTACCGGGATTATATGAGGGGCGGTTACAAAGGGCAGGTGCCGACTTTGAAAGACCTGTACCGACAGCTCATGCTCCAGCCGGAGGAAGAAGCCAGAGGACTGGCCTTGTCTTCGGAATTGTTTATCAACGGAAGTCTGAACACCTTTGCCCAGGAAACCAATGTCAACACGAAGAGCCGTATCATCGACTATGATATTCGGGAGCTGGGCGAACAGCTGATGCCCCTTGGCATGCTGGTCACATTGGATTCTATTTTCAACCGTGTGATCCAGAACTGGAAGAAGGGAAAAACGACATGGATCTTTGCGGATGAGTTTTATCTGCTGTTCCGCTACGAATACAGTGCGGACTTTTTCTACCGCCTGTACAAGCGTATCCGTAAGTATTCCGGATTTGTCACCGGGCTTACCCAGAACGTAGAGGAACTTCTGAAATCCGATACCGCCCGCCTGATGCTGGCGAACAGTGAGTTCCTGATCCTTTTGAATCAGGCCACCACCGACCGGGACGAGCTGGCGGCACTTCTGAATATTTCAGACAACCAGTTATCCTACATCACCAATGTGGGTGCCGGCCATGGTCTGATCCGCTGTTCCGGAAATCTGGTGCCATTTGAAAATTCGTTTCCAAGAAATACAAAACTGTACCGCCTGATGACGACCAAGCCGGGCGAAGCGTAAGAGCGGGACAAGCCGGGACTGGAGGTGAGAGATGAAGGATATCAAAACCAAAGAAGTTACAACAAAAACCAAAGAACCAAAAATCCTAGCCTCCAGAATCCCCAAGGAGCTGATGCGGACGGCCATACTGGAGAGCAAGGAAAAATCCCAGACCATCGCAAATGCCAGGGACAATGACATGGGAGAACAGTCCCCATCCGAATATGCCAGTGGGAAAGTCACATCCGCAGAGGAATGGGCTGCAAGAAAGACAGGCAGAACTGTAACCAGAGCCGGAAAGACAGCCGCACAGACTTCCTACGAGAAGATCAAACAGAGAGCCGCTGGCAAAAAAGAAGCGGAGAAAGAAACCGCCAGAGGAACAGGGGACACACAGACCGCCAATCCTGCCAGCCGGGAAGCTCAGGAAGCACAGATCCGGGAAGTACAGATCCAGGAAGCCCAGCGGCAAAAGGTGGTTTCAGATGCCGTCAAAACGAAAGAGCAGAAGATCCGGGCTGCCAGGGAGACACCAAGAATCCAGAACAGACAGGAAATAGCAGAAATGAAGCAGCTCTCCATCCGAGAACAGAGCCGGAAGAAGGAAGCAAAAGATACAGTAAGGCAGACCGCCATCCGACAGAAACAGCCGGAAACCATTCGGATTAAAGAAAAACCAAGGAAACAGCCGGAGCCGAAAACCATACAGAAGCGTATCATCAAGACGGCTCCCCAGTCTGCGAAGATCAGCGTCCAGCCAGAGCAGAAGCTCCGTGCGGCCAGCTCCAACGCCCTGACAGCCCGGATGCAGAAGCAGATGGAACGAAGGGCAGCGAAACAGGCGGCGAAGAAAGCAGCCTTGCAGACTTCTGATGGAATCCGTCGGATACAGAAAACGGCAAGGGCAGGGGAGAATACATTCAAGGCAGCTAGGGCCGCCGTGGAAGTGGCAGCGAAAACCGTGCAGTCCATGATGGCTGCACTGGGAGCAGCCGGAGCGGTCATGGTTCTGCTTCTGGTTATCATGTCGGGATCATTGGCGGTGCGGCATTCTCTGGAAACTCAGAGAGCAACGAAGCACTCAGCCAGGAAGTACTTTCCTATACGGCAACCATCCAGAAATACGCCAACCAGTACGGAATCCCCGAATACGTTTCCGTGATACAGGCGATCATGATGCAGGAATCCGGCGGCCGGGGAACCGATCCCATGCAGAGCAGTGAGTGCCCATACAACACCAGGTACTCCAACAGTCCCAATGCCATCCAGGACGCAGATTACTCCATACAGGTAGGAATCCATTATTATGCAGACTGCCTGAAGGAAGCCGGATGCACCAGTCCACAGGATATGGATAAGCTGAAACTGTCCCTGCAAGGATATAACTACGGCAACGGATACATAACGTGGGCGATACGGAAGTATGGCGGTTACAGTGCCGAAAATGCCCTGCAGTTTTCCAACGAGCAGGCGGCTTCGCATGGATGGAGTGCCTATGGCGACCCAGAGTACGTCCCACATGTCCTGCGGTATTATTCCAGCGGCGGATTGTTTGCCGGCCTGTTTGGAGGCAACGGCCAGATCGTATCGGTGGCACTTACCCAGCTTGGAAATGAGGGAGGCCAGAAGTTCTGGTCGTGGTATGGCTTTGACAGCCATGTGGCATGGTGTGCCTGCTTTGCCAGCTGGTGTGGGGATCAGGCAGGACTCATCGAGAGCGGCAAGATGCCGAAGTTCTCCCTGTGCGATGATGGAATCGCATGGTTCCAGAGCAAGGGAAAGTGGAAAAGCCGGGGATATTCCCCAGCACCCGGAACCCTGATCTTTTTGACTGGAACGGGGACGGAACCTCAGACCATGTGGGAATCGTGGAGAAAACCGAAGGCAGTACCGTATACACCGTGGAAGGAAACTCCAGTAATGCCGTGAACCAGAGAAGCTATAGCATTAATAACGGAACAATCATGGGATATGGTATACTTTGAAAATTAATATGTTGATTTTTAGAGCGTATTCAATAGTTTAGATTACCTTTAAAAACAAATTAGAGAATGAGTATGAATTTTACAATAAAAAGAGGTGCAAACTTAGCGCCTCTTTTTTGTGATAATATAATTAAAAAATTTCTAAAAAAATGGCAAGTGATTCTAATCTTTACGTATATTATAATTATTTTTCGATAAATTTCAGGCGATTGATTAAAATAGTTTTTAAAAGCGCTTAGAAAAATTTAACTTGCGTTTTGATACCCTAAATGTTTGGCTATAGATGAAATTGATAATTCATTCTTTTTAAGTAACAGTGAAGCATATTTCATTTTGGATTGTCGAATGTATGTCCCAATAGGAACTACCATTACATTTTTTTGAATGATTCTCGAAGTTTGGTTTGTCCCATTGCTGCTATTTTGCAAAGCTGCGAGAGTTCTGGTGGGTTCAAAATATTCTGCTCAATAGCCTGACGTACAGATTCCAGTCGCCTTTTTCTCTTGTTTGGAAAGAGACGGTTGTTTAGATGCTATCTCCTGTCGCTGTTTATGAAAATTGGTTGCCACAATAGAAAGCAGTTCACCTACTTTGCTTTCGTAGTAAAGACGGGAGGTTTCGCCAGCAATCAGTTTATCCCGTATCTGCAAAAACAGGGTTCCAACTTCCGGGGTATTATAATCAAAAGCTTTCCAATCATAAACCTCTGCATAGTCAAAATCGTCCGGGGTAAAACGGTCTTGCAGATTTTTCTCTATGTAATCTTCAAACAGCAAAACTGACGCATAGCTGATTGGTATATTGGGGTGATATAATACTCGCCCCTGTGACGGCTTATTTAGATAAAGGTGGATTCCCTCTGTGATAGGTTGGGCTTTCCGCCCATTCTGGATCAGGGTAACACCGCCGGATTCCAAATAATAAATTTTCACCAGCTTTTGATTGATCTCATATTTGCGTTCCATTGAGGCGTATGGTATCCAGCTTCCGGTTGACAGGAATAATCCATCTGTCGGTTGAACCTGATAGATATTTCCATAGCCTTGTCTGTTTTGCGGCTGCAAGGTACAGATTCCATTATGATTATCCTGTCGAAAATGATAATCATGCAGATAAAAAGAAGCATCTCCTAATTCGTGCGCGGCCTGTGTAGAATCGGTCTGCATCCTACTCACCCCCATTTCTTATGTAGTCGGAATAATCCGCAGTATCTTTTTTTATGCTCCAAAATGTCGCAAAGGCTGTCAGCAAAACCACAAAAAGCACTGATATATCCGGTTGTTTTTCCGCTTTTAACTCCTGTTTTGACCTTTTTTTGCCGGATTTGACACCCATAAAATCACTGAGTAGAATGGCATTACTGGCTGGTTAGCTGATTCTAATCACAGCAATTCTATCACGATTTTGTGCGTAGGTCAATGAGGCTTCTGCCAGCAAATAATAAATAGGAGGACGTTGAAAATGTCTAATTCACAACAAATGAAAAAAGGGCTGTCTGTGCGCGATTTGATTACCACCGGCATCCTTGCTGCTTTGTACATGGTATGCGCCATGATTGGCGAGGCTATCTTTGGGTTCTTCCCTGTACTGACTTTCCTTTGCCCGCTGTCTATTGCGCTGCTGTGCGGCCCGGTTTATATGCTGATACTGGCGAAGGTGCCGAAGCATGGCCCAATCATTGTCACCGGTATTTTGGTGGGAGGCGTACTGTTCGTACTCGGTATGTACTGGTCTATGTGCTTGGCGTATTGTATTCTTGGTGTTGTGGCCGATCTACTGGCCGGTTCTGGGAACTTTAGAAACAAAGGGCGTAACCTGCTGTCATATATGATCTTTGTTCTCAGCCCGGTTTTCTCCTACGGTATGCTTTGGTTTGACCGCGACGCCTATGTGCAATATTTGGTGGAAAAGGGAACAGAGCAGACCTATATGGACACTATGGTTTCAACCGCACAAAACTGGATGCTCCCGGCAATGATTATCGGCGTGTTGATCTGTGCTGCTATCAGCGGTCTTGTAGGCCAGAAACTATTGAAAAAGCATTTTGAAAAGGCCGGAGTAGTGTAATGGAGATGCAACTGCAAACAAAAGATACACTTGCCACATTACATTTAGACCCTCGCACAAAACTATATCTGTTGATCGTCGGAAATGTTGCGTTGTTCCTTGCGCCCTCTTTACTCTATGAGATTGCGCTGGTTGTATGTGTTGTGATTCTCGGCGTTCTTACAGGAGCAAAGCGGTTTACGGTAAGAATGGCTGCTGTCTATGCGGGAATGGTTGTTCTGCATATCATTGGAACAAATTATTTGACAGGGACTTTGCAGATTGCGATTGTAACATTTACCGTATTTATCCGTAAAATCTTTCCCTGTGCCATGCTCGGAGGTATTTTAGTCAGCACGACAAGGGTAAATGAATTTATGGCGGCCATGAACCGTATTCATATGCCAAAAGCAATGGTTATTCCTCTGACGGTCATGCTTCGATATTTCCCTATGGTACATGAGGACTGGGGCTATATCAGCGATGCCATGAGGATGCGCGATGTAGCTCCAACCGTCAAAAGTTTGCTGACCCATCCGGCCCGAACAGTGGAATGTATCTATGTTCCGATGATGATGTCAGCACTGAAAGTGGCGGATGAATTGTCGGCGGCTGCTGTTACAAGGGGGCTGGAAAATCCGAAACCCCGAACCTGCTTGCAGGAAATCCACTTTAGTGTTGCGGATGCCGTATGCTTTATTCTGTTCACTTTGTTTATGTCAGTGTCAATCTGGCTGAAATTGAAAGGGGGTGCAGGCTAATGATCCGTTTTGACAAGGTTTCTTTTACCTATCAGGAATCATTACAAAATGGCGGACTGCGCGATGTTGATTTGACAATCAACAAAGGTGAGTGTGTGCTGTTGTGTGGGCGAAGCGGCTGTGGGAAAACCACATTGACCCGTCTTGTGAATGGCCTGATTCCATACTTTTATCCGGGAGAAGTCACCGGCACAACCTATGTTGACGGTAAAAATATACAGGATTATCCCATATATGAAGTGTCCGAGTATGTGGGGTCTGTATTCCAAAATCCACGCTCTCAATTTTTTAATGTAGATACAGACAGTGAAATTTCTTTTGGAATGGAAAATCTGACTTATCCAAGGGAAAAAATGAAAGAACGCATTTCAAAGACAGTTGCAGAATTGGATATAGCCCATCTGACCGGAAGAAGCATATTTGAATTGTCTGGCGGTGAAAAACAAAAGGTGGCGTTTGCGTCCATCTATGCTATGTCTCCGAGTATTTACTTGTTAGATGAACCATCTTCCAATCTGGATATGGATGCTATTGAGGATTTGCGGCGTACACTTGAACTCCTAAAGAAACAAGGCAAGACCATTCTAATTGCAGAACATAGGATTTATTATCTGAGGGAATTAGTTGACCGCATTGTGTATATGGAAAACGGCGCTATATCTGCTGTGTTTTCTCCGAGCCAGTTTCTTTCTATTCCTGAAGAACAGCGGCACAGTATGGGACTTCGAGCTTTAGATTTGTCAAAGGTACAGCCAAGGGCCTTTGCTGAAAATTCTCAAAAGCCGATTTTGGATGTCAGGAACTTATCCTTGTTCTATAAGAAAAAGCTGGTTCTGGACGATTTGAATTTGAGTGCGGCACCGGGAGAAATCATAGGAATTATCGGCCATAACGGAGCTGGAAAATCTACATTTTCCAGAACACTATGCGGCCTGCACACAAACTGTACGGGAAAGATTCTTTGGGATGGTAAAGAACTGAACGCAAAGAGCCGATTAAAACACTCCTATATGGTGATGCAGGACGTAAGCTATCAGTTATTTGCCGATACATTGGAAAAGGAATGTGTATTTGGAATTAAGCATCCTGATTTGGACGCAGCAAAACAGGCAATGGAACGGCTTGGTATTTATGAGTACCGTACTCATCATCCCAATACACTTTCCGGGGGCCAGAAGCAGCGTGCGGCCGTGGCAGTAAGTATGGTATGCCGTAAGGATGTTTTAATTTTTGATGAACCGACTAGCGGACTTGATTATGACAGCATGATTCAGGTTGCAGGGTTATTTCAAACGCTTTCTAAAATGGGAAAGGTAATTTTTGTTGTAACCCATGATTACGAATTTTTAGCGGCAGCCTGTACAAGAGTGATTCATTTAGATAACGGAAAACAGCAGGAAGATTACCCGCTTTTCCACGACAATCTGCATCGACTACGCGATTTTTTCTTGCGGTCAGAAAGGAGACAGAACCTTGAGGAGAATGGAAAATGACATCCTGTTCTTCCATGAGCTGATCGGTAACTGTTCCGTTGAAAAGGATTCAAAGATATATACAATTTCTCCAAAAATTTGGGAAAGGCACCATGCAGAGCTTTGAAGTGATGCCTGGTGCTGAAATTGTTTATAGCAATGTTCATATCACAACTCCAATTCAAAAGAACATCCAATGTAAAGATCGTTTTATTGAAGTCACCTATTGCTTTCATGGGCGAGTGAATATGCTGTTCAGCAACCAGCCGGAGATGGTTATGAGCGACCATTATATTTCTGTTTTCAATGGTGCAAGCCACCTGAAAAGCTGTGATTTTGGGGAAGAACCTTTTGTTGGTGTTTCAGTGGTGGCTTATCTGCCGCAGATCATAAACAGCCTGAATATCATGCTGGGGACAATCGCGTTTGACGAGGACATGGATTTTCAAGGGCTTTTTACAGCGGGCGGTTGCTTTATAGCACCGGCGAAAAAAAGCGTGGAGCATATTTTACCGAACTGCTCTTGCTGCCGGAACAGTACCGCAATTACCTTATGCGTATTAAAGTCATGGAACTATTGCTATACCTAGTTGGCAAAATGGAATATCGGACAGATTTTGGAATTTCACTATTCTGTAAGGAGGAGATGAATCGTAATGAGTGATGTAAAAGCTCTGTTTGGACTAATTGATAAGAAAATAAGCGTCGCCTGATCGGCGCGGTAATCTGTTGCGTCCTGTCTGTTTTGTGCGGCATCTTGCCCTATTTGGGTGTTTGGGGCATTGTGACCTGTTTTCTGAATGAACGGACAGAGAACCTTTTTCAATATGTGTGCCTGATTGCCGCAGCAATCATTTTGAAACATCTGCTGTTTGGAACCGGCACAAAAAATCTCTCACAAGGTAGCCTACCAGACCTTGGGGGAAACCCGTAAAAAGCTGTTCCGTAAAATTGCCCGTTTACCAATGGGCTATGTGAAAACAACGGCATCCGGGCAGGTCAAAACGATCATTATGGACAATATGGAACAGTTGGAGACATTTTACGCCCATAACATTCCAGAGATTATTTCTGGTCTCGCTGTACCGCTATGTATGGAAATCCTGCTGGCGATATTGGACATTAGGGTAGCCGGTATCATGCTGATTCCGGTCGTTCTGTTTATTCTTGTCGGTATTCTTATGATTATCGTTCAGATGAAAAAATGGACGAATTTAATCAGGCGTTTGCCGACGTCAGCGTTAAGACGGTGGAATATGTCAACGGTATGAAAGAACTGAAGATATTTGCCGCCGACGAATCCACTTATGGCCGCCTGTCAGAAAGCATCCGCACTTACTAGCACCGTTGTAACAGAGTGGTTCCAAAGCTGCTTGAAATATGTTGCTTTCAATCATGCCGACTTAAACAGCAACCTTGTGTTCTTGTTTCCACTTGCCGGTTTGATGTACCTCTCCGGCAGCGTGACAGCGGCCAGCTATATTATGTATCTGTTTATGGGGCTTGCCATGCTGATTCCGTTGGAAACTGTTTCTAATAACTTTGATTATATCGGCATGAACGCTTCTGTTGCAAAAAAGATAGACGAAATTCTGAAGCTGGATGAAATGGCGGATACGACCTCGAAGGCAGAACTTTCCGACCACACGATTGTGTTTGAACACGTTACATTTTCCTATGGGGAAGGACAGCAGGTATTAAAAGATGTCTCATTTACTGTTCCTGACGGAAAAGTAACTGCGCTCGTCGGTGTTTCCGGCAGCGGTAAAAGTACGGCGGCCAGCCTGATCTGCCGGTTTTGGGATATAACCGAGGGACAGATTTGCCTGGGAGGCGTACCGCTGAACCAGATTACGCTATCCGATCTGATGTCCCAGATCTCCTTTGTGACCCAGAATACGTTCCTGTTCAAAAAGAGTATCCGGGAAAACATTATGATGGGAAACCCAGAGGCCAAGGAGGAAGAAATGATGCAGGCAGCAAAGGATGCCGTATGTCACGACTTTATTATGCGGCTTCCAAAGGGCTATGACACAGTGATAGACAAGGAAACCAAGTTGAGCGGTGGCGAAAAACAGAGAATCACATTGGCAAGGGCAATTCTGAAAAATGCGTCGGTTGTGATTCTTGACGAGGCAACGGCTTACATTGACGCCGACAATGAAGATTTACTGCAAAAGGCGCTGGCTAAATTATCAGAGGGAAAAACCGTACTCGTAATAGCGCACCGTCTTTCTAGTATCAAGGAAGCTGATTCGATTGTGGTTCTGGAACAAGGCAAAGTGATTGATTGCGGCACACATGATGAATTGATAAGACGTTGCTCCCCGTATCAGGATATGTGGGCGGCCTTTGAGCAATCCGATCAATGGAAAATGGGAGGTGTAAACGCATGATTGCTATGATACGGAAATTCTTAGAACTTGCAGGCGAGCGTAAAAAGCAGCTTTATCTTGCGTGGCTGTTTCAGGCGTTGACCTCAATTTGTGAGGGCGCGATATATTTCATGCTGTTCCTTGCGATAAAAGATATTTTGGGCGGTTCGTTTACAAGGGAAAAACTGATACAGTATAGCCTTATGTTTCTGGTTTATACTGTCCTGCATTTTGTTTTTTATTACTTTACGATTGCAAAACAGCGCCCGGTATCTTATGCCATGATGCGGGATGAACGCCTTTCGATTGCGGCAAAAATCAAACAGTTTCCGCTATACTACTTTACAAAAGACAAGATCAGCCAGCTTACATCTTTGTTTACAACTGATTTAAGTTTTGTGGAAATGAATATCATGGAGATTATTGCCGGTTTCGTTTCCAGCATGATCATGACGGTTGTATTTGCTGGCAAAGTATTTTTAGGGTAGAATAACAGAGGGCGCAAGGTCTCAAAGTGCTTCTGCATAAGACCTTGCGCCCTACCTATTGTAGTAGCCTTAGAGGTGTATTTTGTAAAGCTATCTTTGAGTGAAGAAACATGATCTTTATCAAGAAAATTTGTTTCTTTCGGATATGTTTATATAGTTCCACTTGATAGCCAAAATAATTCATAACTATTACCTTGAAGCGGGCAAGCACATCGGATAGAATAAATATAAAGAAAAGCAGCGGCGATCTGGCACAAACGTCACATCGCCGCCCTTTAGCATTTAGCATAGAAACCTTACATCAACTGTAAGTGGTTTATCTTCCTGCCATGCAGTAAAATATAATCAACAACTAATCAAAAAGCGAAAAGGCAAAAAGGTGATAATATGAATTGCAAAGAAAAACTTTTGGAAGTCCGAGATATACACAAGGTATATACGAAAGAGGGTGTTCCTACAAAAGCTCTTAATGGCATTACCTTTGATGTTCTTGATGGCGAATTTTTGGGGATCATGGGCGCAAGCGGATCAGGAAAAACGACCCTGCTAAATTGCATTGCTACGGTTATTAAACCGACCTCCGGGCAAGTCCTGCTTTCCGGCGCAAATGTGAGTTCCTTTGATAGCGAAAAACTGGCTGAGTATCGGGGCAATAAAATAGGCTATCTGTTTCAGGATTTTGCTTTGCTTGACAACTTGACTGGCAGAGAAAATATCCTGCTGCCGCTTTCTATCCATAATGTAGATATATCTGCTGCGGAGAAGAAGTTGAATGACATTGCAGGACTTTTTGGAATCACGGATGTGCTCTCCAAATTTCCGGCGCAGATGTCAGGTGGTCAAAAACAGCGCGTCGCTGCCGCCCGCAGTTTGATTTCCGACCCCGATATTATTTTGGCAGATGAGCCAACTGGGGCATTGGATACAAAGGCAGCGCGGTTGCTTATGGAAAAACTGTGCGAGATCAATCACGGTCGCGGACGCACAATTTTGATGGTAACACACGACCCGAACGCTGCAAGTTTTTGTTCCAGAATCCTATTCATACAGGACGGTGTGATTTTCCATGAGCTGCGCCGGAAAATTCCGACTGAAACACGGGAGGAATTTTATGCGCGTATCTTACAGGT
>ENA-OUNH01000350-OUNH01000350.1-human-gut-metagenome-genome-assembly--contig:-NODE-350-length-14966-cov-2.116719_pt1 | contig 14966 bp, 21 predicted proteins | sample MGYA00242806_ERZ504814 | MGnify/ENA primary metagenome ERZ504814 (study PRJEB26092, sample SAMD00036389) | human gut metagenome | host: Homo sapiens | study: EMG produced TPA metagenomics assembly of...
AATGTGTTAATCAGCTTAACGAAACACAGTAACCAAAAAGATTACAAGTACGAGCGTTTATACCGTTTGCTCTACAATGAGGAACTGTACTTAACCGCTTATCAAAACATTTATTCCAATGACGGAAACATCATGTTGAACGAACTGGATAAGGAAATGGAAAAGAGGGGGCTTAATTTTGTACGATATGCGGATGACTGTATTATCATGGTTGGAAGTGAAATGTCTGCAAACAGAGTTATGAGAAATATCTCACGATTCATCGAAGAGAAACTAGGGCTCAAAGTCAACATGACTAAGAGCAAAGTAGATAGACCAAGTGGACTTAAATACCTTGGGTTTGGATTCTACTTTGATTCAAGAGCACATCAGTTTAAGGCAAAACCGCATGCAAAATCAGTAGCGAAGTTTAAGAAAAGAATGAAAGGACTCACCTGTCGTAGTTGGGGCGTCAGCAACAGCTATAAGGTAGAGAAGCTCAATCAGCTTATCCGAGGTTGGATAAACTACTTCAAGATAGGTAGTATGAAAATCTTATGTGCGAAATTAGATGCAAATATTCGGTATAGACTTCGTATGTGCATATGGAAACACTGGAAAACTCCGCAGAATCGTGCAAAGAATTTGATGAAGCTTGGAATTGACAGGATTACAGCATACAAAGTTGGTTATTGTTCAAGAGCCTATGCTCATGTATGTAGCTGTGGTGCTGTAAATATAGCAATAACAAACAAGAGATTAGCTTCATTTGGACTAATCTCAATGTTAGATTATTACACTGAAAGGTGTGTTACATGTTAAGTTGATTGAACCGCCGTGTACCGAACGGTACGCACGGTGGTGTGAGAGGTCGAAAATTCCTCATCAAGAGGAATTTTCTCCTACTCGATTGTTAATATTTATTTACACGTGCGTCCTTTTTGGCGTTTTTGGCGTCTAATAAGTAGAAGCACATAAATGAAGCTTCTATAGTATACTACGGATGACTAGTCTGAGATAGGAGAGCCGGAACTACAATGAATGAGGTTTGATACGAAAAGCGAAGAAAGGCGACAAAGATGCTTTCTGCCGACTTATGGATGAGAATGTACAGAGTATGTATAAGATTGCGGCAGCATATCTGAAAAATGATGAAGATGTTGCGGATGCAATACAGGATACGATTCTTTCCTGTTATGAAAATCTGAAAAGTCTGAAACAGAACAGATATTTTAAAACTTGGATGATTCGAATCTTGATCAACAAGTGTAAGGACATGATACAGAAGAAAAAGCTGGTTACTTATACGGATCAGATGCCGGAAACACCTTTTCACGAAGAAGAATATGCGGCGATGGAATGGGCACAAGTATTAGAAACATTGGATAGCAAATATCGTTTGGTTGTTCTTTTGTACTATATGGAAGGATTTAGTGTCCGGGAGATCAGTGACGCTCTGGATATGAAGGAAAGCACTGTGAAATCTCGTCTTCATCGTGGTAGAAAACAGATTGCAGAGATGTATGGATATAAGGTTAAGGAGGGACGTGTTTAATGATGACTTTAAATAATAATGAGAAAGACTTCCAGGAAAACTTCAAAAGGATACAGAAATGCCGGCAATCGTGCATGAACGTATCAATCAGGCATATCGATTGATTGAAAATAATGCTGTGTTACAGAAAAAAGCACCAAAGGATCCATATCACTGGATGAAAATTGGAGGCAGGGTAGCAGGAGGTATGGCAGCGGTACTGGCAGTCGGATTTATATTCTGTGCAACCAATCCAGTAATGGCAAAGAATATTCCGGTTGTAGGAGGGCTTTTTGAAATCTTGCAGGATAATGTAAGTTTCTTTGGTGATTTTTCGGATTATGCAACAACCTTGGAATCCGTTGATGGAACAACGGCAGATGGCAGTGAAGCAGATGGGGACAAGACAGGTAATGCCACTAGTGAGAATGCTTACATTAAAACAGCAGATGGGCTGACAATTACATGTTCTGAGGTATATGCCAACAGCCAGGCAGTCTATATAACTATGCGGTTTAAGAGTGATAAGCCATTTCCAGAAACGTCAACCAGGGCGGAAAGTGGAACACCGGTCATTGATCTGGATATGACTGGAGGTGTGGACTTTGATTCAGAAGCTAGTCGGGTGATCGACGGTCATGTGGAAGGACAGTTTCTGGATGACAACACCTATGCATGCATTTTCCGTTATGATCTTGCTCAGGCGGCAAAAGACTATACGGAATATAATGAGAAATACAATGAAATGACACAGCAGGTAATGGATGAGATGGGAATAACTCAGGCGGACTTAGATGATCAGACGGATGAAGGTTATGCACTGCTGGAAGAGTTTATCAATAAAGTATCTGAGCGTGGTGGAGCATATCAGAAATATATTAAAGATATTGAGATTCCGGATACTTTTAATCTGCATCTGGATATCTCGAAGGTAAGAGGGCTGGAAGCAGACTATGAGTGGTCAGAAGCGGATGATGAAAACTATGGAAGGGATGCCGGCTACTACAAATATGAAGGTGACTGGAGTTTCGATATCCCGGTTACAGTAGATGATTCCCGGACAGAAGTATTGGAACTGAATGATACAAACGATGCTGGTATCGGACTCAAATCCGTAATTCGTTCTCCGTATGAACTGACGGTAAATGAACTTTATAAGGAAGGATCCAACAGTGACTGCTTCATGGTAGCTCTTGATGCCAACGGAAACACACTTCCATATAATGAGTCTACTGGAAACTGTAATAACTTCGCAATTCAGGACAGGGATATTTCGACAGTAGATATTTATTTCCTGGATTATATCCAGTATATGGATGAACTGAAGGGGCAGCAGAATTTTGATAATCCTACGAAAGAAGACGGACAGAAATGGAAAAAACTTCTGGAGGAGAATGCGAAATATCATAAGACATTACATTTTGATAATGACAGTGAGACAGTGCAAAAAACTAAGTGATTCAAAGAAAGATAAGTAGGATATGAGACAAAAAGAAGTGATAGGGCAGTCAATGAGAACCACAAAATCGGCAAGACCAGGTTCAGTTGTTTATGTGCCGATGGATAAATCGGAATTCAGATCTATTATATTTTCAGAAAAGAAGAAAAATAAAATTAAGAAAATTGTAATATTGATTATATTGATGATTTTTGTTATAGGCTGTTGTATATATGCAGGTATATCTTATTATTACTCATATCACTTCTTTTATGGGACGACCATCAATGGGATTGACAGTTCAAATAAGACAGCATATGAGGTTGAGCAGGAGATTGCTGGGAAAAAGGATAACTATACTATTCAGGTAAGGGCAAGAATGCAGGACCCGCAGGCCATTACAGGAAAAGATATTGATTATAAATACGTATCCAGCGGTGCGGTTCTCCAGCTGCTGAAAACTCAGAAATCATGGGAATGGATCGGCAGTCTTTTTGAAACAAAAAACTATATGGTTCAAGAAGAGACTTTTTTCAGCCGGGAGAAACTGGAAGAACAGGTAAATTCATTAAATTGTGACGAAAAAAGAGAATCAGATAGCACCGGAAAATGCGTATGTAAGTTTTGTTAACTCAGAATTCACTATTGTGCCAAGAAACGGAAGGCAATGAATTAAATACCAAAGAAGCTTATCAGATGATATGCAGGGCAATCGATAACGATGCGGCAGAGGTAGATCTGGAAAGTGATCCAAAGGCTTATAAGAAAGCAGATGTGACGAAAGAAAGTTCAGAGCTTCAGAATATGGTAAATACATATAAGAACCTGACAAAAGTAAATATCACATATACATTTGGAGATGAAACGGTAACACTCGATGGGAATACCATCAAAAACTGGCTGCAGTTTGACGAGAAAGGGCAGCTGCTCCAGAATGATGAAGCCTTCCGGCAGCATGTAGTGGATTATGTGGCACAGCTTGCAGCAGATCATGATACAGTTGGCACTGAAAGACAATTTGAGACCACAAGCGGAAGGACTGTGTATGTATATGGCTCAGCCTATGGATGGAAGATTGATCAGGACAAGGAAGTAGCACAGCTCATGCAGGAAATTCAGTCAGGAACCCAGACAACCAGGGAACCGGTATATTCTATGAGGGCAAATGCACACGGAATCAATGATCTTGGAGATACATATATAGAGGTAGATCTTACAGAACAGTATATGTGGTATTATCAGAATGGAAATATTATTTTCCAATCAGAAATCGTATCCGGACTGCCAAGCGATCCGGATAGAAAAACACCCCCTGGAATATTCACACTGAATTCAAAGAGCAGTCCGTCCGTGCTGCGAGGTGAAATGACAGCAAATGGAACCTATTCTTATGAACAGCCGGTAACGTACTGGATGCCATTCAATGGAGGAATTGGCTTTCATGATGCAGACTGGCAGCCGTACTTTGGTGGTGACAGATATCTTACAGGTGGTTCTCATGGATGCATCAATCTTCCACCAGAAAATGCCGGACAGCTTTATAGTCTTATTCAGTATGATGTCCCGATAATCTGTTTTTACTAATTCTATATTCAAGATGTACAGGACAGGAGCTAAGTTGTAATGCAGCTGGCTCCTGTTTTTCATTGTCAACAGTATCAGCCTGACGTATGATCACCATTTCGGTAATCCAGAACAAAGCAGACTTGATGTGGAAGTGGAAGAGCGATTGGTAAAAGCTAGCAATCTCTTCCTTTCACAAAGAGTGAAGAAGAGAAGGCACATTAATAGGATTGACGTATCAATACTGGAACCATATAATGGGTACAAAGAAAAATTTATTTATGGAAATAAACACATTGACAGAGCATGCAAAAGTGCTGTGATTAAAGTTTAAAAAGAATCCTTATGAACATCATAAGTAATGCTGTCAGGTATAATAAAGAAAAAGGAGAGATACTGCTCAGCTATTATGAAACACAGGTGGATGACAGGCATATACTGTTTGAGTTTTACTGCAAGGATACCGGAGTTGGAATGAGTAAAGAATTTCAGAACCATATTTTTGAACCATTTACTCAGGAAACAGGCGGTGCAAGATCTGTTTATGGAGGAACAGGTCTTGGTATGCCAATTACAAAAAACTATAGAGAAAATGGGGCGGTAACGATTAAATTTGAAAGCGAGAAAAATGTAGGAACCACATTCATGGTACAGCTCCCATTCCTTATTTCTGCTGATATGAAGCAGGCAGAAAGCCAGGAAGACGATGTATCAATTGAAGGCATGAGAATCCTTTTGGCCGAAGACAATGAATTGAACATGGAAATTGCAGAATTCCTTCTGACAAATGCAGGAGCAGAAATTATAAGGGCTTCAAACGGTAAGGAGGCTGTTGAAGCATTTGCAAAATCAGGTGTTGGTGAGGTCAATGTAATTCTGATGGATATTATGATGCCAGTTATGGATGGCCTGGAAGCTACCAGAGAAATACGTACAATGAACAGAAGTGATGCATCTGCTGTTGTGATTATAGCTATGACCGCCAATGCTTTTACAGAAGATAAGACTAAAGCACTGAAGTCTGGAATGGACGATTATCTTACCAAACCACTGGAGTCAGAAAAACTGATTCGTGCCTTAAGTAGATTCTTATGAGATACCGGAAGGATATGATAAAAAGAATAATTCCTAAAGAAAGAGGAATACGTATGAACATTGTTTTTTCATCTGATAAGAAAGAATATAATACTATTAAAAAAGGTACTGAAATACTGCTGGCTGAAAATGACGGTTTCAACCAAAATATATAATTGTTTGTTAAATTTCAGGACAGACCAGAAATATTGATCAATAAAAGAAAAACCAGATTCATATCATCTGCCGGGAAATATCTCATTATTACCGCGCACTTAATTATGCCATACATCATATGGAAGAAGATGAATTTCAATATCAAGAGCATGTCTGAATGGATAAGATTCGTGATTCTGCGGACATTCTCCAGCCTGAAAAAGAGGAAACTTATCAGTTTATTGAAAAGCTGCTCAGCTCAGTAAAGGAGAATTTTTCTACCAACAGGGTACATATTGGAATGGATGAGGCTGTCATGCTGGGACTTGGAAATTATCTAAAAGAAAATGGATATAAAAAAGGGTCACTGATAATCGAGGAACATTGTAACAGGGTCGTAGATATTTGCAGAAAATTAGAATTAAAGCCTATGATATGGAGTGACATGTACATTACAGCAAATTCTACAGGCGGATACTATGATCTGCCCGAAAACACGGACTGCTCCAAATGGGAAAAACCGAAAAAAGATCTAGGATTAGTATATTGGGACTATTATCATGCTGATACCAGAACCTATGAAAAAATGCTGGATATCCATGCGCAGCTTTCGGATAACGTTATTTTTCCAGGATCCAATGTCAGGCATTTTTGATTATCATGTGAAAGAATCAGGTGTCAATACAAAATCTTACTACCAAAACATACAGAAATGTATGAAGGAATGTGCAAAAAAAACAGGAAAAATATCAGCTTTTATTCTCGTTTTATGAAAAAACTGGCGGCGGTATTAGCTGATAAAGCCGATTTGGGCATGTGTATAAAATCAGCATATCGGTTTATACAGGAAATCAAAACTATTCTCACAGAATGGTTTTGGTTTCCTTTTGCTGTTACAAATCAGTTACAACTGCAATATAGAATTTAATGTATAATTAACCTGTGAAAAGATATTTATAAAAACATGTGAGGTAATAATTATGAAGGCAAGAATTCTTGTGATAGAAGACGAAATGTCAATCAATGACCTGCTGTGTATGAATCTGGAGATTGCAGGGTATGAAACAGTAGGATATCTGGATGGAAATGAGGCATATGAAGCAATTATTCAAGATCATGCGTTTCAGTGTGCACTTGTAGATATCATGCTTCCCGGAAGAGACGGCTATAGCCTGTTACCGAAACTGAAGCAGTATGAAATCCCCGTAATATTTCTTACCGCAAAAGGGAGATATCGCGAGCAAGATAAAGGGATTAAAAGACGGTGCGGAAGATTATATTGTAAAACCATTTGAAATGCTGGAAGTGATGGTCCGTCTTGAAAAAGTACTGGAACGTAATGGCACTGTACAAGAACAGATTCAAATCGGTGATGTCATCATTGATACTGCTAGTCGCACTGTTAACAAAAATGGGCATGGAAATCTATTTAAAGCCAATGGAATATAACTGCCTCATGGTGTTCGACCAAAAATCCGAATAAAGCACTGACCAGGAATCAGATTCTGCAGGAACTGTGGAATGAAGAGTTCTGCGGAGAAACAAGAACTGTGGATGCACATGTGGGTCGTATCAGGAAAAAACTTGGCTGGCAGGATAAGATTAAAACAATTCCCAGAATCGGTTACAGACTTGAGGTGGATTTATGAAACTCTTAATAAAGATTTTTTTTCAGACTACATGTATTATTCTGTTGGTATCGTCAGGGATCTTTCTCTATACCACTTATTGTTGGAAAAATCAGAGTATACAGAATATCAACAGTTATGAAAGCAGTATATTCAGAACAAATATCTTACAGTTTGAAAAATAAAACAAGCCTTTCCGACAATCAGAAACAGAATGCCGACAACGAAATGCGCCCCCAAATTAGTTACTTATGTCTTTTCGGCTAGGTTTTTCATGACAGCGTCGGTTTTATATCTTGATGGAAAAATGACCTATAATGGAACTGTTTATGAATTCGATGTAAAAAAGTTAAGAGAATTATGTGCAAGTAAGGCAAACAGGGTGGATCATGGCAGCAACAGTGACGGTCATGGTCCTATGATCAGTCAGATAAATGGAAGGACACTTTTGTTATTTTACTATGGAAATGTAAATATGGGATATCAGATTGTTACTTATAAAGATATAACAGATGTAATAGAAAAAAGTCATCTGCTGTTTTTTCAGACGGGTGGATTTACTTTATCTTTGATCGTGGTGATGGGAATTATCCTTTATTTGAGCCTTCGAAAAATCACAGCACCGCTTACAGGCCTAAGAGAAGCTACGCTTCTTGTTTCTGAAGGTATTTATGATTTTAAAGTACCGTCAGAGGGAAATACAGAACTTGCGCAGGTAGGTGCAACCTTTAATTTTATGACAGGTAAAATAAAAGAACAAATTGAAAGTCTTTCTAACATAAACCGGACACAAAAACAGCTTATTGGAAGTCTGGCTCATGAGCTGAAAACCCCAATGACTGCAATCATAGGTTATGCAGATACATTGCTTACTGTGCGCCTAACCCCGGAAAGGCAGGAGAAGGCTCTGATTTATATTGAAAATGAATGTCGCAGGCTTTCAAGACTTTCTATGAAAATGCTGGAATTAACCGGACTCTACGAAGCTTCGGAAGACTCATTCAATCCAGCTGAAATACAGGTGGATAATTTCCTGAAAGAAGTAAAAGAGCTCATTGATTGCAGGCTTCAAGAAAAAAACATCTCTCTTGATGTATTTTGTGAACCAAAAGAATTGGTAAAGAAGTTTGATCAGGACTTAATGATAAGTGTAGTGACAAATCTAATTGATAATGCAGTCAAAGCCTCCAGGAAAGAATCTAAAATTGTGCTTGAGGCAACCCCAGACCATCTGATGGTTCAAGATTTTGGAAAGGGAATACCGAAAGAGGATCTGGAAATGGTGACGGAACCATTTTATATGGTAGACAAATCTCGTTCCAGGGCAAAAGGAAGTGTAGGACTCGGTCTTTCTTTATGTCAGAAAATTATAGAACTGCACGATTTCCAACTGAAGATTGAAAGCAATCCGGGAAAAGAAACTACCGTCTCTGTTTTCTGGTAATCACACTAACGTTTACATATCAGTTACAAATCGCGAAAGATTTGGCGTAATGCTCGATGATATACTTATAACAACCTTAGAAAGGAGATATTACCAGAAATGAGAAAAAACATAAAAAAGTTTGCAGGAATAGTGCTTTGTATTGGAATGTTTACAGGATGCGCACAGACCCCGGATTCTTCTTTGGTAAAGCCGAAGGGGAGCAAGGCTGTAGATGCTTATACGGAAGCGGATGATGTTAGCGGTTCTAAAGGAGAAGCATCTGAAAGCAAGAACGATGACGGTTCAGAGTCAAAGACAACCATCAGGAATCTCATTGATGCTCCTCAAAATTATAAAAGCCATGTGGAAGATGACAGTGCCAAGCTCGTGGTAAATACAGATGCAAGCGTAGAAATTCCGGAAGTGGAAAAGATATCTGCTATTTCTGTCACCGCGGCAGAAGTTACCCAGGAGCTTCTCGACCGTATTACAAACGCATTCTTCTCAGAGGCAAAACTTTATACCATGGATAGTTATTACGTGAAGACAAAGGATGAAATTAAAAAAACTCTGGATGAACTAAAAGAAGACGTTGCAAACGGAAACCTGGATCCGTATAACTATGGAACAGATGATGATGGGAATTATGTCTATGATATCTATGAAGATATTGAGACATGGGAACAGGAATATGAAACTGCTCCGGAAAAGAAAACCCTGACAGAGGCAAAACCTGTTGCCGGAAATCCTTTCGATTGTATTGCACAAATGCCAGACGATTCACAATACTATTATAAAATATCTTCCGCTGGCTCGATACCTTGTCAGTCAAGATCAAGAAGGCAGCAAACAAGGGCGGGGAAAAAATACCGGAGGATGCAATGTGGTGTGATTACGGATATTCTGAAGAGGAAGAAAAACTCACAGAAGAATCAATCGGGCTGTCCCTGGATGAAGCAAAAAACTTGTAAAGGAAAAAGTTGAAAAAATGGGCATCACAGATTTACAGTTTTCTAACTGGAATTACGCGGTGTGCAAAAGTTTTGAAGGCGATAATAGTTCAGCTAATTTTGGAAATGGATATAGAATTGATTATGCACGTACCATAAATGGTGTGCCGGTAACTCAGACAATTGCAGACGGTGGGGGCATTGGAAGATATGGACAGCACAATGGAAACATGGTCTTATGAAAGTCTCTGTTTCTATGTCGATAAAGATGGCATAGAAAGCATGACTTATTCAAATCCCTACACAATTGGTAAAATAAAGACAGAGAATTTAAATCTTCTTTCATTCAGCGAGGTTATGAAAATTTATGAAAAAATGATGGTGGTAACAAACGCTGATAATATGCAATATGAAAATTCCAGGGTCTATAATATTGATCGGATCGTTCTTGGTTATGCCAGAATATATGAGCCGTCTACTGACGCACACACAGGTATTTTGATCCCCGTCTGGGATTTTTTCGGCAGCATGACTTCAGAAAGTGAATATAACGGAGAAACAGAATCAAATACCAGTAAAGATCCGAATGAAAGCTTCCTTACCATTAATGCCGTGGATGGCAGTATTATAAACCGGAATCTGGGTTACTGACATGAGACAGGTATTTGGAATTGTAAGGTACAATTTCTTCGGATTTTTACGCAATCCCAAAGTTATTTTTATATTTCTGTTAGAATTTGTACTTAGTTTCCTGCTTACAGGCAGAATCATGGTTGTAATGGAGACCTACGATACACCGGTACAGGCCATTGAACCATTTATCTGGACATTTGGGGATGGGATAGCAGTACTGTCCAGTTCGCTGCTCTTGCTTCTTATGTTTTCTGACCTGCCGAAGATGACACCTATTACTCCGTACCAGCTGACCCGGACAACCAAGAGGAAATGGCTTTTAGGTCAATTCATTTATGTTATTCTTGTAACTGTTTTATATACGGTTTTGATGCTGTTGTTTACGGCCGTGCTGTGTATGAAAAAGAGTTATCCAGGTAACCTGTGGAGCGAAACTGCGGCTATGCTTGGTTATTCAGAGTTAGGAAAAAACCTGCAGGTCCCTTCTACAGTAAGGGTCATGGAAAGTATCTCACCCTATGGCTGTATGCTGCAGGTTTTCTTCCTTCTGTTTTGTTATTCGCTGACCTTAAGCTTTGTAATCCTTGTAGGAAATCTCTATAAAGGGAAGACTAAGGGGATGATTTTTGGCCTTCTTTACAGTGTTTTTGGTTTTTATTGGACCCGAAAGTACTGGCTGCAATTTTACATAAAGAAAATACGAAATGTATCAGGTAAATGTATTAATCTGCTGGATCAGTCCTCTGAACCAGGCAGTATACGGAAAACATAACTTGGGTTATGATCCATTGCTCCCCGAAAATCCCGCATTCCTATATGTTTTTTCTGGGTATTTTAGTTCTTCTTGCAGTTTTTGCAATTAACCGGATGAAAAAATATACCTTTGAATTTCTTGGAGAAAAGACATGATCGGAAGGGGGAATACCTGTGTGGGGTGAAACAAAACGTATGTTATTTAATAAGAATTTTCTGGCAGCATGGCTGATAGCCTGCATTTCCATAGCCATTGGACAGACTTATCCCAGCTTAAAAAAAGCACTGACATGTGGTACTTTTATCAGTATACTGGAAGGTTCCTTAAAAAGTCAGGCAGTATCTTTTGCCATTCCGGTAGCAGCCGTATTGCCATGGAGTGATTCCATTCTGCAAGAATATAAAAGTGGATTTTTAAAGGAGATACTTCCCAGAACGACTCGCAGACAGTATATCGAAGGTAAAGTTTTTTCCATTATGGTATCTGGTTTTATGGTCTGGACGTTATCTATACTAACGGTACTTTTTATCAATTTTATTGTGTTCTATCCGCTGGAGATACAGGGTGCTATTCAGAAAGAAGCACTTCTGGACTTGCTCATGAAGGCATTCCGGACAGGACTTATCGGAAGTATCATAAGTACTTTCGGTGGAAGCTGCGGGATTTTATGGGATTCTGCTTACATGGTATATGGAATCCCTTTTGTAAGCTTCTATTTCGGAATTATTCTTCATGACCGCTATTTTAAAAATCAGATATGGTTTTATCCAGTAGAATGGATACTGGCTGATAAAATTGGGGACCGGACAAAATAGGAGTTTGGCTATTTCTACTGTTGTTTTTATTAGTAATGCTGGGAATTCTGGGAGGTGTTTTATATGGAAGATTGGAAGAAATCTGAAGGGACATTTAATCTGGCCTGTGATCCGCAAAGAGTAAGTGGAATGATGCAGAACACCTGCGTAAAAATAGAACACGTGACCAAACGTTTCGGTGAAGACATCGTGTTACAGGAAGTAAATCTTTCCTTGAAAACAGGGAACGTCTATGGGATTGTTGGAAATAACGGTTCCGGAAAGACCGTTCTTATGAAATGCATCTGTGGGTTTCTCCCTGTAACTACGGGCACTATTTTTGTATTTGGAAAAAAAATAGGCCATGATGTGGATTTTCCTGAAAGTCTTGGAGTTATTATCGAGACTCCCGGTTTTCTTACACAATATACGGGCTTTAAAAATCTGGAGATCCTGGCAGACATGAATGGCCGGATCTCGAAGGCCGATATCCGCATAGTCTTAAAAAAGGGTAGGATTGGATCCGGACATGAAGAAACCAGTCGGAAAATATTCCCTTGGAATGCGTCAGCGCCTTGGTATTGCACAGGCCATTATGGAAGATCCTCTGTTTTTGATCCTGGATGAGCCGTTTAATGGACTGGATAAACATGGCGTGGAAGAAATAAGAGAACTGCTGCTGGATTTAAAAGCAGCAGGAAAAACCATTTTGTTGGCAAGCCATAATGAAGAGGACATCAGAATCTTATGTGACCACGTATATGAAATGGATGGAGGAATCTTAAGAGAAAGGACTGCCTGATAATGAAAAATTTATTTGTAAAAACGGCATTAGTATTGTGTACGACAATAATATTTCTTCCAGCTACCGTTTTTGCCACAGAGCCTCAAAACACGGAAGTTACATCTGCTGAAGAAGGATTTACGGACTCAGATCCGTCCGTATCTTATGAGAATGACAACTCGTTAACCCTTGATGAAAAAGAGGATGAATCTACGAGTACCGAACCTCCGAGTACCGAACCTCCGGCAGAGGATGAAAAGACTCCTGATAAAGCTGATACCGATAAAGAAAATCCGGATCCGGATATTTTTACATCAGGAGATGACTTTGGTGATGGTTCTAAATCGAATCCTTTTCATGTTGTAATAGACAGTGATAATCCGGAAGACGGTGACGCCCCGCAGATAACAGATCCGGTTATAGACAACGGGTATTCGGGCGGTGGGGGAGGAGGTAATTCAACATCAGACTCATCAAGTGAAAAAATATTACATAAACCGCAGGTATTATTAGAAGACAGCAATCTTTCAGGTGGACGATTGGAGGCTGGTTCTACAACAGAAATGTCGCTGACATTTCGAAATAAAAGCTGCAGTCAAAATGTATTTGGTTTAAAAATTTCCCTTTCTACAGAGAACAAAGGAATCGAATTTGAGAAAAACTCTTTTTATGTACAAGTCCTGGCTCCTGGTGAAGCAATTACTTTGGAACAGATGATTACTATAACAGAAAACTGTGATCCTGGCCAGGCTGTCATTACTTTTTCTCTGGATTATGAAGATTCGAAAGCAACGGCAACCACCGGTACAGAATTACTGTCTTTTCAGATCATCCAACCGGTTCGTGTTAAGCTGGAAGCTTCAGATATTCCATCTGTTTTATACACTATGGATACAGTAGAGATTCCGGTAAAAGCAATGAATCTCGGAAGAGACAAAATATACAATGCAAGTGTCAGCTTAAAGGCTGATGAATTAAGTTCAAACGATACTGCATTCTTAGGGACCATAGAGGCCGGAGATTTATCCCAGGGAAGTCTTCGCATATATGTAAAAGGAAAAACAGGAAAATGTGCAGGTCAATTAATTCTTACGTATGAGGATGCCGATGGCAAATCATATGAGGAAGAAATAAAATTTGATTCTGAAATCAAAGAAACCCAGATAAAGTCCTTAAAGGTTGAAGATGACCAGGAGAAAACCAATAATTGGTGGTATTCCATAGCTGCAGTTGTTGCAGTACTGCTTATTTCCATAATCCTGCTTCTGGTCAGAAAGCTTCATAAGAAAAATATCCTTCTTGAAGAAGCGAGAAAGGCGGCTTCTCATTGAAAAGAAAAAAATAGACAGCTTTACCTTATTTGTCATACTTCTGCTGGCATTGATACTTACATTATTAGGAGTGCTACTGGCAGGTATGAAAGAAGAAAAACGGCAATTTACTGTGTTGCTCCCACTTGGAGATCTGGCTTATGATGAAGATTTTTTGCAGAAAGCGAAGAAGATAAAAGGTATAAAAGAAATCTGGCCAGTCATAGAAGTCCCGGTTGTCATCAAAATTGAAGATTATACGGAAACAACGACTTTTTCAGGAATTGATATGAATGCGTTTGGAAAAAATCCAACTCAGAATGAACTGGGGAAGATGCCGTTGTTATTGCTGGGAAATGGTTCCCTACGGGATATGAAAGACTATAATAATCATGCCATTTCAAAAAAACAACAGGAAAAATTTTTAGAGATGGGTGAAAACCTGAATATTTTTATTTCCTGGATGAAAAGAGAAGGATACTTCCAAAGCCACAGATGATCTTACTACCTTATCCAGCAATTCCGCAAGAGGACCGCAAACCTCATATATGCCCTGTAAAGCCGCTGTAGTAATAGAAGGCAACGAAATCTACATACCCATTTCCCAGGCACAGGATCTCTGCAGAGAAATAGGAGAGCCTTCTGAGATCAGTAAAGTATATCTAAAAATAAATGGAAAAAATAACCTGGAGAATGCAAAGAAAATACTTTCAGGAATTTAACATAATATTAATATATAGCAAGAATTCTCCTTCCTCTGCAGATGTGCAATGAATTGTAAAAGCAAAAAAGAACACTTGTTTGATGCTGCAGTTCATGGTATAATAGTATCAGTTGATAACATAAATGAACTTAAATGAAAACTTAAATTCCGGTTTTGCTCCAAATGGAGATGCGGACAAAATCTTGGACCAACTAAAAGTTAGGAGGTTCATATGTATTC
>ENA-OUNH01000351-OUNH01000351.1-human-gut-metagenome-genome-assembly--contig:-NODE-351-length-14963-cov-3.401119_pt1 | contig 14963 bp, 24 predicted proteins | sample MGYA00242806_ERZ504814 | MGnify/ENA primary metagenome ERZ504814 (study PRJEB26092, sample SAMD00036389) | human gut metagenome | host: Homo sapiens | study: EMG produced TPA metagenomics assembly of...
TATATTTCTAAAAGTCCTATTTATCCTGTTAAGGATGAGGAATCTAATAAAATACAATATAATAATAACATAAATTTCTAATATCAGCAAGCATACAGAACAACTTATTTTCGACTGCATGGACATAGGTTCGGTAGTCATGTCCTTCGTAACTACATGTCGCAAATGTATAAATCGGTTCATCTTTCTTCGGAATATTTTTTATGATTGATGATACACCATTTCTATTCTTAAGCTTAGTTATATAAGCATTTTTTTCCTCTTGATTTTTAAATGTAATTGGAATTGACGTGTCTGCCGTTTTAGCATAGGCAGAGAATGCTTTCAGATGATATGTTTTATCTGGTGTATATAATTCAATCGTATGCTTCCTTGCAAACTTCTCTTCTCGGAACTTAACCAGATCCGCAAACATACTTCCATTTCTCATATGGTGTCCATAAAACACATTATTGTCATTTAAGGCGAATTGTTTATTATCTTTGCTGTCAAGGAAGATGCATCCACCATATGTGTATTGCTTTTTAAAGTTGTATGAAGATAAGATTGATTCGTTTTCCCTTGAACCACTGGATAATCAATGTTTGTTCCTTTTACATAAATCCAAGCAACAATATCGGAATTTATCTTTTTCAGTTTGTTCCAGTTAATATGTTTTCCTGTTTTTGTATCCTTTCTAATAGATTCATACGAACTATTTAACTGTTGATCTTCCTGAAATCGTTCAAAATTTTTAATCCAAAGTATCCAGCTGCCACCAGACATGCAATAATGATAATGTCTAAACTAAATTTCAGGATTTTCTTTCCCATCTTTAGATCCCGCCTTTCTTTCGTTAATATCATAATGAAATGGTTTAGAAGGATCATCTCTATAGTAGAATGTGATCTGTTTCCCAATCCAGTATTTTGGACCACCCTCTTGAAGAAGAATTCCTCTTGTCTTTAATTCTAATCGTGGCAATAAAATCTCGTATGTTTTTTCATTATCTGTCTCTACAATGAAACTGCATTCTTCGGATATCAATCTTGGTGTGAGTACATCTGCCTTTGCTTTTTCTTTGTACCCTGTGATAACTCCTGTTACTTCTTCATATAGCTTATTCTGCTCTATAGCTCGTACATTAAATGTAAGATAGCTGAACCCGAATAAAACAAAGATCCCAATGATATTTAACCATATATCATTGAATGTAATTGCTGCAAATAATACAACAATTAAAATGGAAACTGCAAACAGAAAATTTTTGACATACAAAGATTTAAACTTTGATTTATTTATATCACTGAAAAATTTTTTTACTTTCCCATAAACAAAGTCGGCAGATCTTATTAAATTAGATCTGCCTTCTCCTTTCCTGCCTTGTTTAGAATTCCTTATTCTGTTTAATGACATTTGTGATAACACCGACAGCTGTTTGCTTTTCTTCATTAATGTCATTAATTGCAAGTGTAACAATATCCCCAGGATATGCAACTGTATTTACTCTTGAATTGTGTGCAATGGCGTTTGCTCCATTTTCCAAACGGATAAACACTGGCTGATTTTCTTCGATATGTGTAACAACTCCCACACATTTATTACCGGGATGAATCTTCTTTAATGCAAGTGCAGCTGTATTTTTTACTGCTTCTTTTCCACTGACTCTTAACTTGATGTTTCCTTCTTCATCAACACTTTCATCAAGAATTTTAACTTGGATAACATCACCAGGGCTTAAATGTTCTCTTACATCAGCCACCCAGCTCCAGAATAACTCATTCATTGGCAATGTAAGTTCTACCCCGCAAATTTCTAAACGTGCAGATTGCTGCGAAACGGCAATAACTCTTGCCTCTGCTTTGTCATATTTCTCTATGTCAAAAATTGGCTCATTTGACGTGAAATACTCAAATCGTTTTTTTCGTAATGCATCTGCTCTGGAAGCAACAATATGGATATCATCTGGATCATCTCGATCAATCCCTCTTACGATAAAATCAACAACTGCTCCAAGCATCTTACTAAGAATCTGCGTTTTTCTCACCCATTCGTCTCCGTTATCGTTATTTGACAGCTCAATTCCCATTTCAGAGATTGGGATTAACACAGACTGGTTTTTATAACGAACACGACAATTGGTATTTTTTGCTCCAATATCGGATACTTCCATGTCTGTGATTATTCCAGACAGAATGTGACGTTTGATTCTGGAATCTTCCAGCTCATGAAGCACATAATTGACTTCATTGTAACTTGGTGTCCCATCTTTGTTAATCGTTAATATGCTCATAACTAATTTTAGCAGAATTCATTGTAGAATCCTGCTGCTCCTTTCTTAAAATGATTTAATGGTTACCTGTCAAATAGGTATAAAAAAGCACCTGAACCAAATGGTTCAAGTGCATAAAAAAATGGCATCACACTTCTTTTTTTAGAAATGTATTGCCATCTGTATATTTTTATATCTAATTTGACAAGATATATTATATCATTTTAAAAATAACATGTCACTATTTATCAGTAAATTAATGCAAAAAAATGACAGGCCATCCATAAAGGAATAGCCTGTCATTTTACAATAAATTTAACTTCTTTCTTATTTTTATCTGATCAATAAAGTATTGATGATTAATCGTTGATATATATTTTTCAAAATTTTCCACCATATATCCATCCAAAAAGATATCGCATCTCGCTCCATTTTTTAAAACCGCAGAAGTCATCCATAAATTACGGACATATTCTGGTGCAGATTGATCAAGTGTTTGATACACATAGTCATTTTTGAACCATTTTTCATATCTTTTTCTATATTTTGTATAGTTTGGATCAATATAGATATGCAATGATAAATACGAGTCTGACTCATATGCATCTTGCATCGCATTATCCAAAAGAGATTGGTACGATCTACCATTTTCATCCTGATGAATCGCATTAAGGATTATTTGTTTATCATCCTTTGGAAAATCATATAATCGATCAAATAATTCTTCAATCGTTTCTGGTGGTTCAGTTTCATTGATTTCATTATCTTCCCGATAGAATCCTGAAATATCAACAGAATACCTTTGTATATCTAACAACGAAAGATACTGAATCTCAAGCTGATCTGAAAATTCAGTATAAACATCAGACACTTCTATTGTAAAATCCAGATCATCATTCGTATATTGCATATTTTTCTGGTTGATACGTTGCAACAATCTCTGAGCCTGATCTACATTTAAACCTAAACTTTTCCCAAGTGCTTCAATGTATCGAATAAATAATGCAAAAAAATTGAACTGATGATCATCTAAAAGGAAAGATGCATCATTGTATAATACAAACTTCTCTCCAAAATATAAATCAACCATTTCATAAATCTTGATTGTTCTACGATTTTTACCTCTAAAACCATTTCCAGACAATGCATCCATATAGCATTGATCAATATATTCATGTTCTTTTGTCAGTGTGATCCACTTCCAAAGATTTGCTCTGGAATCAATGGAAAGTACACAGAAATGATACACTGCATCATTGATGCGAAGATCAGATCTTCCAAAAACATCCATGAAAAACTTTCCATCTAGCATACGATAAACTCTTTTTTGATCCAATGGGTATTGAATCTTTTGTAAAAAACGAAGTTTATATAAGATATCATCATTTTCACGGATCAATAGAAACATGGATGGAAAAAACCTTACTTCATCTACTCTTATAAAAGAAGCACTTCCTAAACCAATATAAGCCTTAGAAATCAGTTCTTCTATAGAAGGACCTTTTATGATTTTCATATCAAATGTTTGTTCTTTTTGAAATTCTGGAAATTTTCCTTTTAATTGCTGATAAAATTTGCGTTTTAAAGATTCAAATTCACCATTATTATCGTCATCATCATAAACTGCAAAAAAAACATGTTCCATCTGATTTTTATCTAAAATATCATTTAATAAAAGAAGAATCCTGGTATACGATATACCTTTGCATATCATTATAAAAAGTATCTTCTTCATTCGAATTGTAAAATAAATTTTGATGATATTGTGAAATTCCTAAATAAGATTCAATCTCTAAAATGTATTTCTGATATAATCTTGTTTTTAAGGTAATATTACTTTTTAAGTCATAATTTACCAATTCGTTAAAAAATCTCATTTTAATTTTCCTTTCTGTTGTTGTTTGATTAGATTTGGATCAGTTCTTGTACAGGAACACCCAAATGCATCAAATGAATAAATTCCTCCACAGGTCCAATCTCCGCTTAAAATTTTAATCGTCTGTATTAAACAGATATTTGCAGCGAACAGATTTGTGACTAAATGCTGTGGTTTGACATTATTCAATTCTGTACATGACATTTCTAATACACTTTTACTGTCCTCTAAAACTTCCGGAAAATAAAAAGCACGATCCGGTGCAATAACTGCCTGATTATTTTTAATCCCGACAACAACTTCTCCAGTACTAAATTCATTCGCAGCATCAATATAAATGATGTCCGTATATTCTTCAAAAATTTCATGTAAAATTTTTCTGCAATTATGATTATCGACGCAACCGATGATGATTGGAACGAAAGTTTCTTCCTCCTCATAAGATTCTCTTTCATAGGTATTTCTCATAATACGTAACATATGTTCCTTAGATGCTATATATTCTGGCACATAAGAAAATGTTAGATTATACATATCGCTGACTGCTAATGCCATTGCTTCCGCTTTGTTCATCAGTAGGTCTTCCGGAGTAAAAGACTGTCGTTCAAGATTTTTCTCTTCTACCGTATCTCCATCAATTAAAATCACATCTGCATTTATCATATAATTTCTGTTTGTAGCTAAATATCTCGCTAATTCTTTAATGTAGTTGGAACCTGTACCACCGCATCCAATAATAAAAATTTTCTGTTTTGTTTCTTCTCTCATAATATAAAATAACTGTCCGATCAATGACCGGACAGTTTCTCCTTTCTTAAATATGTAAATTGTCAGTTATACAAAAATATCTTCTACAGAAAGCTCCTGAAAAACTCCATTCATACCAGCTCGAAGCATGATATTATAAGAACGTGGATTTTCTTCTGAAAAGTTACCAATGACCATGTAAAGACGAATTCCTTTTTCGTCACGATTATCCGTGGCTGAAAAGAAAGTTGGTAATTTCCCGTGACTGTGAATGTCCATAACAAGAACATATTCATCTTCCATAACGTTGTTTCGTTCAAAAGTTACATCGCAAGATGTTGCTGTCTGTCTTGGCTCGTATAACCAATATCCTTTTTCATCTTTTGTCATAAATAACTGCAAAGCACATTCTCTGTGAATATCCATGCGGAATCTATCAATAATATCAGATAAAAGTTTTTTTGGGATCTTTAACTGATCAGAATTTAAAGAAAAATCCAGCTGATTTTTTCCTGTAAGAACAAATTTCCCATATGGCCGGTATTCTGTAACTCCATTTTCGTTAACTTCTCTGTGAAAACCTTCCCGACTTGATACAATTGTTGCACCTTTTGTACTGCTTTTTAACATTGCTATAATAAAATGACGTTTATCATAAGTCATGCTCGTGCGTTCTTTACTGTATTCTGGATATGTAGCTTCCAATGCTTTTCGGATTTCTTCCATTGTTACAATATCTTTTCCGTGAAAATCATCTGCTGAAAACTGAATGTGGTATCCACCTGTTGCCACTGTGATCGGCAACTGAATCATGCAGATATCAGGAACATAAACAGCTTTCTCCTTTAAAGGAATAATCGTGTTTGTATGTTCAATGTACTTGAATGTACAATCTTTAAATTCCGGATGAGTCTTGCTGTATCGTTCCATGATCTCAGCACCGCTGATTGTCTGATCTTCCTGATCTTTATCTGGTTTTATCTGTTCCATCATTTCAGGAAATCCGATCAGAACTGGTAGCTTATAAGCACGCAGCACCTGTTTGGAATCAGATTTGTAAAATGGAATCAAAACATGATCATTATTATTAACGTAATGGTAATTACATCCGACATACTGAGGAAATTTCTTATTCCATGCTATGACAGCTTCTTCCACTCCTTCATTACTGATCACATACTCTTTTCCAAGTTTAACAGTAAAGATTCCCTGATCTTTGATCTCGGGTAACTTTGTTTCTTTGTATTCTACCTGCAAAATGCAGCTATTATCTTCTTGCATTTTGACAGTAACAATCCCTTTTAGTTCTGGAAATGTCTTAATTACATGTTTTTTAACCTCTGTTGATGACATCTCCTTGTTTCCTCGTTGATTGTATAACTGTAAGGACCACCATAAACTACGATAGGGCATTTATATTTTTTTGTTTCTGTTTTCTTTTCGGATACTTTAGAAGTATTTGAAACATTTTCAGTTTTTTTTTGTTTCTTTGGTATTCTTTGTTTCTGTTTCTTTCTCTGGTTTCTGTTCTACTTCTTTTTCAATTCCAAGAAGGTCTAAAAGATCCATCTGTCCGTTTACATCATTTTTCATCGTAATTAATTTCCTTTCTAAAATATACTTCTTTTGTAAGTAAGTGGGTTATATTCCTGTAATATCTCATAGGGAAATTCTTTTTTCCCATTTAAGGTATCTAATAATTCTCTTATCGTTGCCTTTCCAAGTGTTGTTCTATGTGGGGTATAATAATCAGAATTCATTGGGCTATCAAAAAACAGAATCGGAAGAATGTCCAGATCACTTAATCTTTCAATCTTTCGGATATTGTTTGATCCATAACAAACTCCTCCTGCACCACTGACATTTGCAAATGGCCATTGATATAAGTTTGGCATACGATCTTCCTCCAGTAATTTTGCTGCCGTTTTCTGGTCCATATCTTTTTCCAGACAAAACAAATCTGTTGATACACATCCGTTTGTTGTTACTGAATGGATCATCATAAGATTAGGAATCGGAATCTCATAAACGCTGTTTTCATATATGATTCTCCGGACATCTTCTTCTAAGAAAATGGCAGTTTTACTTTGGATTTTGGGAAAATCCTCAATTCTCTGTTTTGTTGCAAGATATCCTCGTGGCACTCTTCCAAGAAAAAGTTCTTTCTTTTTATGTTCTTTTGTTTTTTCTAATAATTCATATAAGGTTTCTGTACGAATTACCTTCTGCTGTTTGATTCCATGATCATCTATGATAATATGGCAGCAGTCAATATAACCTTCTCTTCGGTCTTTTTCTTCATCAAATATAATTTGTATCATAATAATCTTCCCTTTCTTTTCTTATGTGGCATTTTGTAAAATTCTTCTTTTGTCTCATGTTCTCTTGAAACATAAGTCATTTGATTAATTCTAGTTAACCGCCCATAATCTGTTAAAAATCGTTCGATTTTTTCAATCGAACAGTCAACAGCTCCTGCGATACATGCCATCATTTCCCTGTATTCATCATTAAAGCAGGACTCTACGGAATCCTGCTTTAATAATTCTTTCTTTAAAATTTCTACATTAATCATGTTCTTCACCTCTGATTAAAAATCTGACATTGCTGCCTGTTCATCTTTAATTTCTTTTGTTTCTTTTGAAATTTTAGACATTTTTTTGTTGATTCTATCTAACTGCACAGATCTGTATTCTTCATAATGGGATAAAAATAATTGAATTAATTTTATTTTTGTCTCAATTTCTGAATCTTCATTTGAAAACTTACTGAACAGAACATAATCTGTTGAATGCCAGATATTCCATTCGAATTCTTTATCATAATATGAAAATCCAAAATGATCACTCCAGTGGGAACCTGAACTCATACATATAGAAAAAGTTCCATTATTCATAAAATACTTTCCATTTTGATCTTTCATAAGCGGACCTTGAGTTTCTTCGTCCCAATTACCATACGGTGCAAGTCTTACATTAAGTCTTTTGCAGCTTTTCTTTAAATCATACCAATCATTTAGAATTCCACATGTTAATAATTTGTTTTCCATTTTGGCTAATCTGTTTTTATTGTTCATTGTTCTTTCATTTTTTGCGATAATTTTATCTGTATTGATATTCGCTATCATTTTGAGTAAATCGCTATAATCATAAATTGTCATATACTAAACTCCTTCTCTTTCTAATATTGTTATATCCATCCCAATCAAAGCCGTTATTGTAAAATCTCAATATCTTTTTTATCATAGATATATTTCATGATATCTCTGATAACTGATTCTTCTCCCCTGATCTTAATATTTAATGTTTTCATGACAGGTTTGTGGATTTCACGATTCAACGGATACGGATAATTCTGAACGGATGAATTGTTAATGGATGATTTTCTGTTCTTTTGAATTGGTGTAGAACTGCTACTGACTTTTCTTGAAATTGGTTCTGGAACTGGAATAGGATCGAAATCGAACTCAAATGGCTCTACAGCTTGTGTTTCCTGCTGCTCTTTCATTTCCTGTTCTTTTCGTCTTAATTCTTCTTCTTTTCTCTTTTTTCTGCTTCTAAAACTTTCTGCTTTGCTTCTCTAAGACTCTGATTTTTTTGATTGCCTTGTTGAGATCAAGTTCTTTAAAATATTCCTGCTCAACATCGGATAAAAATTCTTCTTCTGCAACACATTTTAATGTATTAATATCTGATAAAATTTTATCTCTTTTTCGATCATTTGATCCTTAATCTTTTTCTTGGATGTACTTTTTAGCATCCATTTAGAATCAATCTTTAGATTCTTAATAATCGGACATACAAGATATTTTCAGGTATCTCATGAAGGAAAACATCTTCATATGTTTCTCTGATATAATCTTCTCTTTCTTTTTTCCAGACGTTTTCAGATTCTTTGATTCTGTGTATCAAATCTCTTGAATTACAGTATCATATCTGGCCAACACATCATCCATATCTGTTTTGTTGTTTTACAATTTGCTTCATACGGTTTACATGCACTGATTCTTCAGAATTCAGATTATTTTTCTGTTTTCTTAGATCAGCCTACAACTTTTTTAGCCTCTGGGATATCCTCTATGGTATAAATGATTCCTTTGTGTTGTTCCAAGATCTCATCAACACGTTCGATCAGCTCTTCTTTATTAAACTGAATTGCTGGCACTTCATTTTTTTGATTACTAATAAATCTTCATTCATTTTATTTTTCTTCCTTCCTGGTAAATACAATTTAATAAATGTAAAAATAATATTATAGCCCATCCTGGTTTTGACCAAGACAGGCTATAATTGAAATATGTTACTTAGCTTTTATGATATCTCTAGTTCCAACTAGAAATATAATAAAAGCTCCCACTACAGTAAAATACCATAAACCGGTATCTACTATACGTAGGAAAGGAAAGATATCATATTCCCATGACAGGAATTGAGTTCGTAGTGAATACATACCGTAATTCACTAACAAACCAAACGCTACAAATAGTAGCAATTTGATCATCTCCTTTACCTTTTTGGTAACATAATGTGCTTATTCTTCATGATAAGCCTCCTTTCTTTAATTTATTAATAACACCCCTTTCTCATAAATCTCAATCAATATATTTATAAATTCTCTTTTATTAGCATTTTTGCATATGAATCAATTTCTTCTTCAGAAAACTTATTATAAATTTCAGCTTCCTTTTCTTTGCTTATGCAAATTCCAAGTTGTTCTAAAATCGAAATTTTATCTTTTCTAAAGCGATCATTTGCTTTATGCGAATATACACTCATTTCCATAAGCATTCCCTCCTTCTAGTAAAATAAAAAGGCATAAAAAAGCAGACAATTATATATTCTGCTTAATTCATGCCTCAAAATGCTCTACGCATTATAGGTTAAAATTCTATTTATTTTCGCACGATGATAATATTGCGGTCTTTATGTAAATTCTGCGGACACAGTGGAAAGCTACATTTTTATAACTCACCGTATTTTCAACATGTGTTTGTCCATTTGAAAGATTATTTACATAAACGTACATTTTATTGTGATCTTTGTGCGTCCACATAACTCCTGCACATAAAGACAATATAAATGTAACTCCGCAGATAAGTGCAAGTTTCATAAAATAATTAGTTTTTCCCATCTTTCTCCATTCATTTTGAAAAAAATAAAAAGGCACAAAAAAATACAGACTTACCGCCTGTTTTAATTTGTGCCAATATTGGTTAATATTCTATTTTATTAATACATCTATAAAAAAAGTCCTACTACACCCATGGTGCTTAGGAATCTAATAAAAACTACAAATATATTATAGCATAAGGATCTATTATTGTGAATACTTTTTATCTGCTTTTAGAATAAATCACATCCTTGTTTTTTAAATGCATTTACCTGTTGATTCCAATTTTCAGAGGTCCAATGATATTGCTCCATTAAGCACTTTTTACAATAAAATTTATTTACATTTCTTCCATGCAATTTTAAATTCATGCTTAATACATCTCTTTGCTTTATCCTTGTTTTTCCACACCTGCAGCATGTCTTGTTAAAATACTGTACAGCTACTTCTTTATGAATTCCTGTGTACATTGCAAATTCATCAATTACCTGTTCTGTAGGTACGTTTCTAAATGTACCGCCGTTCCAAGCTTGTGTAAGATATTCATCTAATGTACAATTCATAACGAGCCATTTCTTATTCTCAATAAAAATCTTTTTTTAGAATTTCTCTCCATCGCTGATATCCATTTGGATACCAGTATTTATCCAGAATCCATGTGGATTTAGAATAGTAAGGACACGCACAATGGCATCCTACTCTGGAATAACCTTTTTATATTTAGGATTTACGGGAATCTTTTTCCAGACTGTATATAACCATACATCCAGTTCTGTCCATTTTCTAATAGGAAGAATCCCTTTCCAACATGTATCATTTCCCCATTCTGCTTTATTAACCCAAACATCTTCATATGCTTTACGTGTTAATGATTCGTCATTTCTCATACCCATCCATAGCAGATATGGATGATTATGATTGAGTTTCGATACCATAACACCAGTTTTAAATATTCGGCAGCAAAAACGAGATCTTCTGTTTGGTATCATATGATGAGATTCCACATATTCATAGAATCCTTTTCTTGGATTCATGATTTCACAGTTAGAAAATCTTTTCGCCATACGATATGTATCCTTACAATCAAGAGTCGTATTGTTAAATACTGCTTTAGTATCTGGATACAGACTTCTAACCAGATAACATGTCAACATCGAATCTTTTCCCATTGATACGGGAATGATTGATGTATATTCTTGATATTCCTTCATTTTTTCTTTGATAAGAATTATTGCTTCTGACTCAATTTGTTTCAAATGCTCTTTCTTCATTTCAATTAAATCCTGCCAGCTTGCCAAATCCACATCTTCTACATTGTCATAATCTTTCAGTTTTCTCAGCTCAACGGTTGACAGATCATTAGAAATAACGACTCTGTAAAATTTATGGATATTCCCATACTTATCGAATCCCTTAATAATCTGTTTATCAAGCCAAAAATAACCTTCTTTTATGTCTGCTAATTCTTTCCCTGTTACGTCTCTTAAAAATTTAATATATTCTTTGTATATAAGATTCATACCAGCCACTAACCGAATCCGGTGAATGGCAACATATGGATTGCTATTATGCGAATGAATTATAGTCTAATTCAAACTTATAGCCACGATCTTCAATTTTCCGGGCGAATATCTCTTTTCTCCATCGCCCAACCTAGTTTCACTAGGATAAGGTATTACTCCTTTCTCTGTTTGATTTAATAAAATTGTTTCTATAATATTTAATCATAATAATTTTTAAGTGCATGATATGTGTGATCATACCATGCACTCTTCTCCTTATGTCCATTAAACTTAACTAATGATGAAATATCGACTTATATTAGTTTGTCTGGATGCTCAATATCTCTAACAGCAAATCCATCCTTCTGTATTTCTCCTAATTCATCTTCTGTAAGTCCAAAAAATGAAACTAAGATATATTTCAGTTCATGAATCTGCCCTAAAATATATCGATCCTCTGGATTTTTGACACTATCCTTATGTAATTTAGAATATCTTCTCTGATATTCGATCCGTTCCATATTCCAGGAACGTAAAATATTACTGTTTTTGATATTCATAAATACCCTTCTTTCTTATTTTGTGTTATCAGAATCTTCCTGTTCCAAAATCTTATGAATTCCATCTTCTAAACGCCAGTATTCAGCACCGTAAATTCTTGCATTATTACCGCCGTCATGTCTTTCTTTTTCTTCTGCGGAATCCTCACATGGAATAGAAATATCCTTTTTTTCCAAAAAGCTGCTCAAATTGATCAATGATCTCTAAGCTACATTTTTTTGTCTTTTTTCTTTCTTCATTATTTAATCTCCTTTTAATATTATTCTAAAATCAGTTTGTAATCATGAGTGATTGGTAAATGATAATATTCATCTGTATCTGAAAAATGAAATACCATCTGTTGTAACCAAAATCCCACATCTTCTTTTCTGCCAGAAAAATTTTCAATAAATATTTGAATTTCTTCAATTTCTGCACCTTTTAAGGACTCTCTCTTTACAGAATCAGAAATTGTATGTCCTTCTTCCTCTGCATCAAAATAGACATTCCTTAACTCTGCATGAATATCTTTCGGCATTTGTTTTTTTAATGATCTTCCTGAGCCTGATTGATCATCATTCCAAGAATATTCGCTTTCTTCCCAGTTAAGAGAAATTTCTTCTCCTTTCTTTGTTTTGATTGCAATATAATCAATTGCCGGATAATTTTCAACAATATGATTAACAAATAAATTTAGCATCAAATTTACCATTTTAATTTTCTCCTTTTGTAATATTATTAACTACCATATCTTCACATCATCAAAATTTTTCCTGTAAAGAATACTGTTTCGTTTTAATGTAATTGATCTTGCATGTTTAATTAACATGGTTAATTTTCCTCAATTCCTTTTTGAATGATCTGTAATCTTTCGGCAATTTATCAACAGTCCACTGTCTGGAAATCCAATCAACATAGGTATATGGATAATCGTCTTTTCCATAACCATATCCTGTATCAATTCCGCCAACATAAAGATCTGCATAGAGATAATTTTTATCTCTTTTTCCTTTTCTTTCGATCAGATCAAAGCAAAGAGTTCCAATTCTTACACTACCAATATGATCGTGAATTTCTTTGTCTCCGGCAGCTTTTGCTTCTAGCCACTTTTTCGTGACATCTGTATGTTCCCATGTATAAGTCTCTGATCTTTTCTTTAATACCTGGCAGCAGTTATAAGCTTTTTTTAACTGTAACAAATCAAAGTATCCAAAATGACATTCTTCCAATGGAATCCTCATCATTGTAGCTAGTCTCTTATATGCCATATTTCTCAGATATCTTCTTTGTTTTCCATTGGAACCACAATTCCAGAATTCGTCGAAAATACTATGGCATTTCTTTTTAATGTTCTCATCTGACTGTCTGCTAACAATCCTAGTGCTTCAGTTGGTCTTGGCTCATGTGTTCCAACGTAACTTCCACACTGCGTACACAAATAACATTTCCCGCTTCCATACGATTTCCCGTAAATAAGGTTGTTGTTTGTGTAGATAACCAATCCTCCGCAGATATTACACTTTTTTGGATGTAAATCGATTTTCTTTGTTTCTTTTGTGTTTTTTGTTTTGCATGATATAAATTCTCCCTTCTGCAAAATGGGCATAAAAAAACAGACGATAAAATCGTCTGTATATATGCGTTATAATGTTCTTTTTGTTTCAGATATAATTATTTCAATCCACGGTCGGTAATTTTACGGAGTCCGACATGTCGGAAATACCGACTGTATTTGACCTCATATCCGTAGGGGATATCGATTTCTCCGCCCACTACTACTGTTTCATTTCTTTTTTGATAATTTTTCTCCTTCCTTAAATAAAAAAAGGCACAAAAAAAGCAGACATAACGTCTGTTTTAATTTGTGCCTATGTTGGTTGTTAATTTTCTGTTTTTGTATATCTAAAAAAAGTCCTATTCCACCTCTGGAATTTTGGAGTCTAATAAAAATACATTTTTATTATAACATAATTTTCTCCTTGCTCCTAGTATTATAATAATTTTATTTTACTATAAATTTTTGCAAAAAAAATAACGGTGAAGCTCTAGAAACTTCACCGTTATTTTAAAGGAAATGAGATACTTGTAATTTGTTACAAATATCAGATCATTCTTCTAAACATCAATACATATTAATGTAAAGATGCTAATGCTGCAAAATCAACAGATGATAAAATATTAAATAATTTTACCATTCTGCTACTGATAGGTCTCTGAACCTTATCAATTTGCATGAAGTTTTTCTTGGAACGAAGATTTGTTGATACATAATCCTGAGCATCTTTTTCTGTTAAAAAGATCTCCTTATGCAACAAATAATCAGCACAATAGAATGCTTTAAAGTCAAACTTATCCTTAGCAATAATTTCATACCATGATAACATTTTGGCAAAATTTATATGATTACCATAAGAATCAATCATTGTAATTTTACACAAATATGGGCAATCACTGGTATTAAGGAAAAGTCCTTTGCAGCTATCAGCATATTCGCTGTTTTGAATTTCCTGTTTCAGATATTCGTACAGTTCATTGAAATTATCAATGATTCTGTCGTTATCTGAACCCTGAATACGAAATTCAAAGCCGTTTGGCTGATGTTCTATGTTACCAAAGAATGGATCTATGTATTTTCTTACCTGTTCTTTAAGAACATAGTAAGTAGCGATTGCATCATTACCATTACAAGTAATTTCTGCTTTCTGTAGATCCTCCTGTAGATTTTGCAAAAATAACAATTCGTCAATTGTCATTTTATGCTTATCAACAGTTTCTAAATTTTGTTCCATGAAATTTTTCATAGTCAAAATCCTCCCTAATTAGTCAAGTTGTTTTTCCTTTAAAATAAAGGATTTTTAGTTATTTATCTCAGATGAATGAGCATGTTTTATGGATATTTCTCTGTATCCAGTACGAAAATAGCTGTTTTAGGGTATAC
>ENA-OUNH01000352-OUNH01000352.1-human-gut-metagenome-genome-assembly--contig:-NODE-352-length-14959-cov-2.943029_pt1 | contig 14959 bp, 16 predicted proteins | sample MGYA00242806_ERZ504814 | MGnify/ENA primary metagenome ERZ504814 (study PRJEB26092, sample SAMD00036389) | human gut metagenome | host: Homo sapiens | study: EMG produced TPA metagenomics assembly of...
CTCAACCACAACATACCACACTTCCTCCCGGAAAGCTACTGCAAAAGAGCCGGAAAAGCCCCTTTTTATCAGCGTTCCGGGGACTTTTTACTCTTGGCAGGTTTCTCCGTTTTTTCCTCCGGGATGGCAAATTCATCGGTCATAAATTCCTGCTCGCTTTTGCCAAGGTTGCGGTCTACCTGCTTGCCAATGGAATAGGCTGCACTCTTTACATCCTGGATAAAGGAGCGGAGTTCTTTCGGATCTTTCTGTCCGAATGCCTGCATCTGGCATACCTTGTCAAAGGAAAAACCGGAGACATCCACGCCGTATTTCTGTGCTGTCACATACGCCGCACAATAGGCCTGTGCCGATACCCCTGCCCGGCTGTAGCTTCCATCGTGATGGTCAAGGGATGCACAGGCCAGCTCCCGGCTGATGGAATGGAACGTTGCATTTTCGCTCATGCCATTTCGGACATAGATCATCCGCTTGTTCGGGATGTACTGTGCCTGTACCTTATCCGGCAGATTGTCTGCGATCTGAATCCGTACCTCGCTGTCGGTCAGCAGTGCTTCCATCAGCTGGTCCATCGGCTTTGGCTCTGCCTCTTCCGGCTGCTTGGTACGGATCTGGCTGATGTCATAGGCTTTCTGGATGGAGTACCCCTGCTGGATGACACCGTCCTTTTCATATTCCTGTCCGACAATGAAGTTGTATCCCTTGCTTCCGGTCTTGACTACCTTGCCTTCTTCCTTCCATTTTTCAAAGGTCTTGACCTGCCGGATCTCCGGATTCTGTGCATAAAGCAGGAACAGGTTGTCTGTCCTCTGCGGCTTGCACTGTCCCATAAAATCAAGGAATCCTTTTAAGGAGTCCCCATTCTGGAAGACCTCCTGTGCCTTTCCATCGATCATACCCCAGATTTCTTCCCTCTCCTGCTTTTTCTGTGCGGCATACTCTTCTTTCGATAACCGCTGGGCGGACTGCTCCTGCGAGTCCTGCCCTAAAAATTTTGTCAGGTCCATCTCCTACCTCGCTTTCACCTTTCGTTTATTTCTTGCTTTCTTCTGCGTTTTCCTTGGTCCACGGTTCTTTTCCCGGCTCCGCTTCTGGGATTCCTCTGCTTTCTCCCGTTTGATGTTCTCCAGCTCCCGGCGGACACTGGGACGCTCCTGTTCCCTCAGCCCTGCATCAGTCCCTTTTTCCTGCCCGGTAGAAATATTTCTGCTGTGCAAGGAAGAGCCGGACAGATTCTCTTCCCCCTCTTCCTGCACCGGGATAAAATTTTCCGGTTCGGAAAACTCCTTTTCGGGATGATTCTGGTTCTTTTCCTCTTCAGAAAAGTCCATGTCACCTACCTGGAATGCTTCGTCCAGATCGCTGATTTCAAACTGCACCTCGCCCTCCGGCATCTGCACAGTTTCCTGTACTGCTTCGGTTTCCGGTGTTTCCATTCCGGCGGTTACCTCATGGACAGCTTCCCCGACTTCGCTCCTTACAAAATCAAGGTTCATCTTATCCATGACACGGTTGACTTTGGCTGCATCATCGGCAAAGACCATGACCTCGCTCATCTCCGGGTTCTTTTTATCCCGGATGATCACATAGAGCAGTCCTCGTTTCCTGCCCTCACTGCAGAATTCACGCAGGCGGTCAGATGGCACAGTGAAGAACTTCAATGGCTTGTTCTCCTTTAACATCCGCACCATTCTGGTCTTGCCCCTCGTTTTCTTCTGGTCTTTTAATACGGCGGCAACAAATACCGCCAGATGCTTTGCCAGCGTACCCGAAAGCCTGAGCCCGTGGTCCACGCCGTCCAGGGAATACCGGACGATCTGGTCCGCCGCATCGCCTCCATAATTCATGTTGTTCACCTGCTTTCTGTTCTCGGTTTTCTGTTTTTCTCCGTCTGTTCTTCTTCCTGTCTCTGGATCTGCTCTGCCAGACGCATCTTTTCTTCCATCTCCTGGGACTGCTGTTCGATCCGGATACAAATGCGGATATCCTTTCGAAGCGGCTTCAGTTCTTCGGTGATCTGACCAATCCTGACACTGTCCGGTTCGCTCCGGTAGAGCCGCTTCCGCTCTTTCGTGAGTGCCTGTACCCTCTCTTCCAACGATGTGCGGTAGGCGAGTAGCTCTTCACGGGTAGTGATCTGATGCTTCTGTAGAAATTCCATCTGCTCGATCCTGGCATCCAGTTTTCGGATGTCTGCCCGGAGCACCGGGGAGATCCTTTTCGGCTTCTGCTTTAGGGCACCCATCTGGTACAGATAGGAATAGTACAGGGCCTGTATCCCTTTTAACTCTTTTTCGGGATCTGGAATCTCCTTCTTTTCCAGCAGGTATCCTGCTCTTGGGCTGCAAGATCCACTGCCGGATGCTCTCTTCCGAGTAATGCTTCCCAAGGCTCCGCAGACGGATATACCGTTCCATCCCCGGTGCTTTTAATGCAATGTACTTCCGGTTCAGCTTCCACTGGTATCCCCTCTGCTTCATCTGTTCCAGAAACTGTTTCCATGTGAAGCTCTCTGCCACAGCATCCCGGATGTCCAGACGGATCGAGGTTCTCCAGGTCGGCTTTCCGTCCTGTTCTGCCATCCACTGTGCATAGGATTTCCCTTTGCCGTTTTTCGGTTCGATGACAGATAAGCCGTATTTCAGGCATAAGGCATCCGAAGTTTTCCGCACATCCTCGTAGTAGCTCCTGCTGTTACTATGATACTTTTTCCCATCTTCCATGCTCACGGAATTAAACACGATATGGTTGTGGTGATGCTCCGTGTTCAAATGAGTGGTGATGACAGCTTCATATTTTCCCTGAAGGAGTCTTTCTGCCAGCTCCATGCCAATCTGGTGGGCAAGTTCCGGGGTGACTTCCCCTTTGGCAAAGCTCTGCACCAGATGGAAGCCCTGCACCCCGTCCATCTTGTTGTATCGTTTCTTTGTATCTACCATATCTTGATACGGCACTTCCGGTTTCATCGGTTGTCACCGTTGCCACCAGTGTGTCTTTGGCATATTCCAGATAACGGTTGCCGTTCTCATCTTTCTGATGGTCTGCGGTATAGATATCTTCTGCGGCATAAACCTCAAACACGGCTCCTGCAAGGCTGGCTTCCTCATAGGTGAAATCCTTGTCAAAACCTTTGACTACTTCTCCTTCCTTGTGGATGGTCAGTCTGCCTTTTGCCGGGTGGTTCTCGAATTCCACCTCGATGATCAGGTCACCGCTGACCGGATCTTCCTGGTATGCAGTATCGCTGTCTACCTTGATTTCCACGGTATTGGCACTGTGGGTGTATCCATCCGGTGCAGTCACTTCTTCGATGCGGTAATTTCCACAAGCCAGATTCTGTGGCAGGATCAGGTATCCATTCTCATCCGTAAAATAAGATTTATGTACCATAGTAGATGGTAGGTGGTCACCTGTTCCACATATTTCTTGTTATCCAGATCGTATACTTTAAAACTCAGTATTCGGAACCAGGACAGATTTCTTTGTCTCGTCATCTTTTTTGACGATCTTTAATTTTGCTTCAAACTCTTCGTCCAGAAGCACACGCCATACCTGCGGCTGATCCGGATTGTTTTCCGAGATCACAACCTTAAAGTCATCGACTGGTTTGAAGTTGTGCGGTGTGGTGGTCTCCCTTACAATGTAGGTTCCGTATGCAAGCGGAATGGAGCATGCATATCCACGCTCATCCGTGAACATTTCTGTCTGTCCGTCTGCGGTCAGTACAACCGGAGTTGCAGATGCAAAGTCATAGGAACCGTCCTTATTTTTCTTCAGGCTGCTCTCCAGATATGCACTGAATCCCACACCTTTTAACAGATCGGCATCGGTCTTACCATTGTTGGCTGCTTTAATGACCTGGAACGGCTGTTTGATCACATCTTCCAGAGAAGTTGCGGTACGTTCTACCGTCTGAACCAGATCTCCCTCGTCATTACACTCCAGATCATGTTCTTCCGGGTCTGCCAGATATCCAACAGGCGGCGTCAATTCTTTCACGTAATACTTTCCGAGATAGAGGTCTGCGATTTCTGCATTTCCCTCTGTATCCGTAGTCAGGGTTGCAATCTGCGTTCCTGCCGGGTAAAGGACACCTGTCTGTCCATCCGGATGAACGATATCCTCACGGGCATACAGTCCGTAAACCGCACCCTCAAGGGTTGCATCTCCCTGTGCGGTCTTTCCGGTTTCGGAATCCTCTTTTACCAGTTTGATCTTCGCATTGACACGCTCGTTCTGGAACGTGTGGCTGAAAGAAACGGTTGCCTCTTTGTCTGTGGTGTACTGGAACGTAAAAGAGTACACATCCTCACTGTTTCTGGTATATCCGGCCGGTGCAGAAACCTCTTTCATGTAGTAGCTGTTAGCGATCGGCAGGTCTGCCTGATATACGGCTTTTCCGTCTGTTCCGGTCACTACCTTCTCAATGAGGGTATCTTTTTTGACCACAACGGTTCCGTCCGCTGCTTTGATGTCGTTTCCGGCATACAGGCCATAAGTGCCGCCCGGAAGGTATTTCCTGGTTTCCTTATCCTGTTTGTATACGCTTACGCTTGCTTTTTGGCGGTCATTTTTGAATGTCACGCTTCCCATGACCTTCTCCACATTGCTTCCGGCATAGGAAAGGGTGATTTCCTGGCTTTCGCCTGTGCATATCAGATTTTGTGGTGCCTGCATTTCTTTTACCACATATTTTCCCAGATATAGATTATCCAGTGTGACACTTCCGTCATCCCCGGTAGTAAGTCCGGCTTTGACCAGTGCGTCTTTTTTATAAATGACGGTTCCGTCTGCGGATACAATATCCGCTGCGGCATAAACATTGTAAACCGCACTCTTCTGTTTCTGCTCGGTATAAACAAAGGAAACACCATCATCAGTTACCTTTGCTCCGGTCAGGACTTCTCCTAATTTATAAACAGTCAGGCTTGCCATCTGCTCTGCATCGGTAACGGTTTGTTTTACAGTATCTCCGATGACCAGTTTCACATCGTAGGCTTTGGTATCCAGCAGATATCCGTTTGGTACGGAGATCTCTTTCAGGTATACGGTATCCTGTGTTTTGGTGATCGTAACGCTGGAAGCTCCGTTGGCATCTGTGGCCGGCATCTTTGTGATCAAGTTCTTTCCATCCTTGTCACTGTAAACGCCATAAACTGCACCTGCGATGGCTTTGTTGCTCTTGCGGTCCTTCTTTACGATCTCCAGAGTTGCCTGTTTTACCCATGACACTTTAAAATCTACATACTTCTCATCGGTCACGCCCTCGCCAAATACCAGGGCAAGGTCCTGTGTCTCGCTTCCGGTTGTGATCTTGTAAGCGGAATAGTCTTTGATGATGCTTCCCTTCATGGTAACAGACCATTCCCCTTTGACATCCACTGCCTGTGTCAGCGGTGCAGATAAGTAGAATTTGGTACCGCCGCAGATCTCCACGGATGCACCTGCACTGCTTGTTTTTCCCGTTGTCACATTATGCAGTTTGACACCGGAAGGCAGTTTCATGGTGATGGTCTGCAGTTCGGATGCCTTAAGGTGATCTCTTCTGTTCTCTGGCTGTTGCCGCTGATATATGCGGTAACATCTGCATTGGAGAAACTCATGTCCACTTCCGGTATCTCCGGCTGGCTCATGCAATAATTGTAGAGTTCCATTGCCAGAGCCTGTCCGGTTGCATTCGTACCGGAAAAAGCGTCACTACTGTTATTGGCATAAGACGCAGCCAGATGGACAATGATAAACTGTTTTCCAGCGGAAAAATCAGGATGTTTCTCTGAGAAAAATCCATTTTCGCCGGATGCTTTTGTGCCGTAGTAGCATACTTTTGCCAGTGCTTTGCTGTCACCCAGTTTGGTGATCTTATAAACACCATCCCCAGGTCCTGCTTTTGACGGCTGCACACAGTAGGCAGTTGCAGACACGTTTCCAAATTTTACGGTATATTTATAGGTTACATAAGAACCCAGACCGTAGTCTGCATAATAGTATGCAGTCCCTCTTGTCACATCTACATCCTGTGTTGCTCTTGTACTGGTATTGACTGCGGTGAAAGAAACGGTTTCCCCATCTTCCATTGCCATAAGGTCAATATCCTGTTCCCCTGCCTGCTCCAGAACATCGCTGAGTGTCAGCCCGGATTCTTTATCGGTTGTATTTTCTGTTTCGGCTTCCTCTAATGCGGCATCAAACTCAGATTCAGAAAGTCCACCCTGAAATTCGGGTTCTGTTTCTTCCGGTTCTTCTGTTTCAGATTCAGCTGTCTCCGGCTCAACAATTTCTGTTTCTACAGGCACTGTCTCAGTTTCTTCCTGCGAGGCAGCTTCCTCATCATCAGAACCTGTATCCTCTTCGGTAACTGCCTGTTCTGTCTGCGGTTCACTCTGAGCTGCTGTCACAGGCTCTTTTACGATCAGGTTTCTCCCAATCTGATAAACCGGGTGGTTCTGGTTGACTGGCTCCACATAATAAACGGCATGGTAAGTGTCTGCATGGCTGGTGCTGAAGTTCTCCCCGGCGTCATTCTCTGCTTTCTGGAATGTCACTTTGACTTTGCTTTCGTCCTTGATTTCCAAATTTGTAAAATCCGTGGAAACAGCAAAGTCCTGTCCGACTTCCAGCTCCAGATCGGTGGCTTTTACCACTTCATTTTCATCCAGCTGATCCTTTACGGATTCATACGCTGGCGGTTCCGCCGCTTTCGGCTCTTCCGAAGCATACACCGTCAGCGGTGAAATGACCGTGGATAAGATGGTGACTGCCGCCATCACCCCTGAAAGGATTCGCCTGAATCGATATTTACTCTTCATGTTTTCTACCTCTTTCTTCTTTTTCTTCATTTTGCATAAGAACAGCCGGATGTTTCCACCCGGCCTGTCTGTTCTCATTATTCTGTTATCTCGCATCATCTGTCCGTCTTGGATTCTGCAGACAGGCATAGGTACTTTTGTCATACCGCCATGCCTTATCCCCGTCCAGATTGGCAAGTAGATGCTTCCGTACATTTTTGTATTCGTCCCCGATCAATCCGAGGCGGAGCAGAAAGGTGCGGAACGTAAATGCCGGGTTATCCCCGATCTCCGTCTTTTTTGCATGGGTACAAGATTGGTTGATCGCCTGTGCGGATATGGCAAGTGCCAGTGTGATATTCGACCGGACTTTTCCTGCATGGAGGGTGCTTTCAAAACAACGCCATTCCAGTGTTCCCTTGGAAAAAACAGCATGTAGGTTTAAGGCATAATACCTTGTCCAGTTGTAATGCTCGGAGCTTCCGTCATTTCCCTCATACCATGCCCTTTTGAATTTTTCCATCGTGATGGTGCTGTTTGGCATCCGGCGGATCTTCTCCAATACCATAGGACGGACTTTCTGGCAATACTCATCTTCCCTTCTCGTCTGTACATTTAAGGCTTTGAACAGAATATCCTCTTTGCAGTACATGATCGTCAGTGCATTTTTCAGACTCCTTGGTGTATGATTGGATGCGTCCACATGGACATGCATGCCACAGGATGAATTGACAAAAGCACCTGCGTTTTTGACACACCGCACCACTTCCTGGAGTTTCCCCATTTCCGAATATTCCAATTTCGGGATACCATTTCTGTCGAATAATCTCCATCGGCATCTATTACAGTACCATTTGCCAGCCTTTCACAGTCGATACTGCTGTCTCTTGAAAATTTCCACGTTTTTCCATCTGAATCTTTTACACACCAGGAATCGTAAGAACGGATATGATATGGCTCTGTTCCGAACATTCTTCCAATCGCAACAGCCGCATCATAGCGGCTGATACCTGTCATCTCAATCTCTGTACCAAAATACTGGTCTTTTAGGTCGATCTGCTTCACCCACCCTTCGCTTCTGGAACAGGTGAGCCGCTTTGGATCTCTTCATCTACTGCTTTCAAATTTCTGCCTATTGCTTCAATGACATTGACAGTGACACCATTACCGGCCTGCTTGTAAAGCTGATTATCCGATGTTTCTTTTTCCATCTTGGAAATCTGACCATCCCGATATCCCTGCAGCCGCAGACACTCCCTTGGCGTCAGCCTGCGGATTCTGCCGTGGTAAATCACTCCATGACGGTCAGTTGCCGTAATGGTGAACATTGGCTCTTCCGGTTCTTTCATCCTTCTTCCATTCTGGCGGACTTTTTCCTTGGCCGGTGTCAGCACTGCCCTTGGCGGTTCTTCCACCAGCACCCCGGAACTTTCGCCTCTGTGGTTATGGATGCTGGAATCCTGTCTGGTATTCAGACATCTTGCAACGTCTGTCACCAGCGGCGGAGGGGAGATATCTACAAAATGCAGTGTTCCCTGCTGGTTTCCGGTCGTCAGGGTATGGGCGATCTCATGCCCGACTCTCCCCCTGCGACTGTTGATTCCCGGATATCCGAGATCGATGCTGTCCCCCTCGTAGGCCATCTTGTATCCTTTTCGGGTGTTTTCCTTGATTGGGATACCGACTTCGTATAATCCGGTCTTGCCGCCCATACCACCAGACCCGCTGGTCAGCGTGCAGCTCAGTCCTTCTTCTGCGTAGACTCTTTCTCCCTGTTTGCCAGCATGGACTTGTATAAGAGCTGTTCCATTTGCTTTTGGGAAAGGTAATATTTTTCCGGCACATCTTCCATCAAGATATCCGACAATATACACCCGCTTCCTTGACTGGGGGACTCCGAAATCCTTGCTGTTAAGCACTTTCCATTCGACATGATACCCCAGTTCAGATAGCGTACTGAGGATGGTGTGAAACGTCCGCCCTTTGTCATGCGAAAGCAGACCGGGTACGTTTTCAAGGAGAAAATACGCAGGTCGTTTGTCTGCAACCAGTCTGGCAACTTCAAAGAAAAGGGTTCCTCTTGCATCGGCAAATCCTTCCCTTCGTCCAGCGATTGAGAATGCCTGGCAAGGAAATCCCGCACATAAAAGATCAAAGTCCGGCATTCGTTCTGTTTCAATATTTCTTGCGTCATTGCAGAACCACTCTCCTTCCGTATCAAACAGCACCCGGTAGTTGTGGTCTGCATATGCATCTGCTTCACAGTGTCCGACACAGGTGAAGCCCCCTGCCCTGTGCAGCCCTTCTCGGAATCCTCCGATTCCACTGAACAGGTCAAAAAATCGAATTGTTCCGGCTATCAGCCTCCCTTCGCTGCGAAAAAAACAGTGCAGATTTCTCTGCACCGTTTCCGTCTCTTGGTTTCTGTTTTGTGATGTCTATTCTTCTGATTCCGCTTCCTCTGGCTCAGATTCTTCTGCTTCTTCGGTTTCCAGTTCTGTTGGCTCTGCTTCCGCTGGCTCTTCGTTTTCTGGCTCTGTCGGCTCTTCATCTGCTTCAGCTTCGTCCGGTTCTGTCATTTCTCCGTCTGTTTCAGCTTCCAGTGCTTCTGTCTCAGGCTCTTCTGCTTCAGGTTCTACTGACTCTTCATCCGGTTCTGATTTTGCAGTCTCAGGATCTTCCATTTCTGTTTCTTCGGCTTCCTCTGACTCTGCTTTCCATTTGGCTTCTTCTTTTTCGATTGCATCTTCGATAAGCCCGATTAAGAAGTCTTTCTGTTTCATGCCATTCCTGGCGAGGACTGCTTTCAGTCTGGAAAATAAATCCTCGGTTACCTGTACTGCTACTGTTCTTAAATCTGCCATGTTCGCCTTTTCTCCTTTTCTTGTCATGTGTTCTTCGATTACCATTTCAAGGTATTTTGGTATGCTGATTCCTAACTCTTCGACTTCCAGTTTTAGCTTTTCATGCAGCTCTACCGGGATTTTTCCGCATATGTTTTTCATCTCCATTGTGTTCGTTCTCCTTTCTTTTTTCTACATACAACATACCCTAAAACGTGACAGAAAGCTATTCACAATACCCAACGAATATGAGGCTCTCAAAAGCTCCCAAAGGATGCAGATCCAATAACATTCAATAGGCATCACCCCTTTCAAAAATCCGTGATTTATACTAATTTGACTGCTTGAAATTTGGCTATTTTATCACCAGGAAAGACTTGACTTTTTCAGAATGCATCCTCAAGCCCGGAGAGAAAATCCAGCATCTGGGACGGGATTTCTTCCTTTTTTGAAACACTCTCCCCGGAGCCAGAAATGGAAACACCTGCCAGTTCTTCCCGGATTGCCTGCCGGATGCTTTTCTCCAGCTGGTTGTTTTCCTGATCTTTTAAGATCACCTGAACCAGATAGCTGCTCTTCTGTCCATCTGGAACACTTTGCAGGATCTCCCATGCCTTTTTGTGATCTGGGTTATCAAGGTTCAGGCGGAACGAGAAAACGGGTCTCTTTACTTCGCGCACATCTGCCCCACAATCCGCTCATAGCCGGAAGCATTGGCGTGTACGTCTGTCAGGTAAATCTGCCGACACAGCCCGTCCTGCGGTGTCACGTGCCGTTTCAGAATGCTGGCTCCGCCGCCCATGATCACGGACGGAATTGCCTTCAGATCGAACCCGGCTTCCATAATTGCAGACAGTATTTTCTCCGTGTAGAGCCTTCCCTGCCGGACAATGATTTCTTTTGCGGCCGGGTCCATGCTGCAGCTCTGGCCGTTCAGAACACGTTCGATCTGAATATCCGTTACAGACAGTCCGGTATTTCTGCGTACCTGCTCGGTGATCTCATCCACACACCGGATCACACCAAGTTCCAGGCTGCGGCAGGTAGCGGCATTTGGAACACTGTTGTCCAGCCGCATCAGGTCTACGGTCCAGCCACCGATATCTGCGAGAAGAACAGAAGGCTCGTCCCGAACACATTCCGGGTGGAGAGCCAGGGCTGAGTATCCCTGTGGGAACAGTTTTACATCCTGAATCCGGATCTCATAGCTCTCATCCTCGTACCGGAAACGCAGAGGCTGCTCTTTCCGAAACAGATATTCCCGGAAACCTTTTTTCTCCCTGCCAAAACTTGCCAGTGGGAGGCCGGCTGCCAGAACCACATCTGTTTTCCTCTCTCCCCGGCGGTAGCGGATCTCCTGTGCAATGGCTGCCATTGTCAAAAGATAATAATTGTCATTGGAAGTCTTGCTTCTCACCAGCGTCTGCCGCCCAGTTCCACACACATAAAATTTCCCATTGTACTGCAGGACATTTTGCATGGTATACGGCTCATAATCGTACCCGGTCAGTCCAGTCGGGAAACACACATGGGGAGTTTTGATGGCATAATATCCATGATCGATTCCTATAATAATAAGTCACCACATCCTTTCAGGTTTTTCTTGTTCTTTTCCAGCAGGTGGTCTTTTGGTCTGGAAAAAGAAAAAGGGCAGAACCCCGAAGAGCCCTGCCCGTAATAAAAATACAGCCATGTATATTTGCAAATAAATACGCATAACTGTATTAGTTTAATTCTTATTAATCTTCAAACTCTTTTAACTCGTCAAGCGGTTCTTTTGAAGTATCTATTGCCATATTGTTCTTTAACCAATCAGCTTTGCTATAACCTGTTCCGGTCAATTCAAATATTTCACCTTTATACCCTACAGCTTTAACCCAGCCCCATTCTATAAGTCTGTCTAAAGCCTCTTCCCATCTCGCAGATTCTCTTTTTGAATTATCAGCCATAAACTGCTTACCTGATGTAAAAATCTGAGTAGGTGAACCAAGTGTCCGTATCTTTAGTATTTGCCCATCACCATCAGCCGCATATACTAATAAAAAGGCAGAGTCCACTGGAATGTTCCCAACATCATCTAGCCCTACAACTGATTTATTTTCTTCTGGATTTCCAATAATTAACGTATTATCTTCAACCTGGAACAATTTTTGATATCTTCACTTGTTGCTGTAGGAATTTCTTTCAAGGTTAACTGGTTATTTTCTAGGTCAGTGAGTCTACTATAGAATTGAGAAAACATCTCTTTCATGTCATCTAGCATCTTCTGCTGATGTTCTCCAAGTTCAGTATTTGCTTTATTTCGTCCTTCTGCCTCTTCATTAATTATATCCACTATATCTCGATATCGAACCCATCCAGCGTTATCATCAACATAGTTAACGGCGTTCCTAAATGTCGGTGATGCCACATACTTTAAACTGTTTAAATCTGTGAAAAAATCAACTGTATTTTTATCATTTTTGACTTTTTCTCTAAACTCATCCAGTTTCTTCATTTTATCATACTTATCATTTCCGGTATCCTTTTCACTTTCAGAAATAGCCGAAGGTTGTTTAATCAATACAAGTACTGGTAATCCTTTAGTTTTTGCATAATTGTATTCTTTCTCTGTGTAACTTATACCAGTTTCTTCATCAATTGACCCATACCTAGCACCAATAACAAGAAGATAAAAATCACACTCATCAATCATTTTTGTTATAACATTCCATTGACTTGTAGGTGCAGCATGAAAATTGCTCCATTCCTACCGGAATAAAATTATTCTCTAGTGCCACACCTACCAATGCCTGTCTTTCCTTTTTAAGATCTTCATAGGTAGAACTTATAAAAATAGAAAACTTTCGTCTATTCTTCATATCAATATGCTCCTTTTATACTTATCTCTTATCACTCCAGGTTTCCGCAAAATCAAATTTCACAAACTCTACTAATAATGATACCACAAAAATGAGTTAGGGTATATTTTTATTTACATTTCTTAAGCTAATTCTCGAAGCCATTCTCTGATTTCCATTGGTGTATTTTTGCAAAAATCCCTAATCCACATTTCATGCAATCTGGACTCTGATTCTGTATTTTCTATGCTCACAGCACATCCACCTGTTTCCTGAAGTGCTTCCAAACAATCCCATTCTTTTTAAAGTCTCCTGCAAATTCCATCCAAACTTTTATGTGATATTCCTTAAAACCAAGATGATAAATCAGATAAGTCAACCTGTCGAAATCAGCTAACTGCATTTTTTCTTTCTTAAATAATAGCCTTTTATCATGCTCGCTGCATAAATATAAAATGCAAACTGTTCTATTTTTACCTGCTCCATATATTTCTCCCTCTTCTGTTCTTGTCTCACTTTTACAACCGATTCTACCTTGTCCAATCGTTAAAATCAATACAGATGGTGCAAAAAGTGAGACAAGCCATCCTTTTACCAGAGAGGAAGAGATTTAAGATGCCAAAGCCAAGGACACAGTCTGGTGAGAAGAATCTGATTAGCCAGCGATTGATTGAACTTCGCAAGACCCACAATATGTCTCAGCGTGATCTTGCCGATAAACTCCAGTTAGCTGGTTACGATATGGATAAAAATGTAATCACCAGAATCGAAACAAACAAGCGTTATGTCACTGATCTTGAATTAAAAGCCATTGCTGAAATCTTTCAGGTTTCATACATATTTCTCATTGATGGCAAAGATGAATAGAAGTGACAAATGGGGAAGTTCCTTTCGTGCTTCCCCATTTTATCCGTCCCTTTTTTACAAATTTAATAGTTCCAGAATTTTCTGCATGCCAGCCTGATATAAAGATTCCGCATATAATATCCATCTCTCACTAACTTCAGTAACGTATTTGTCTATTGTTTTTCGCTTTTCTTTTGATAATCCCATTGTCTGAACCTGTTCTTCATATTTCGATATTTTTTCAAGCATTCCCTGGTACACTGTATTTTCTTTCAGCTGATCTTCAACCTCATCAATCCAGGTATCCAGCAGCAACTCCAGCAGTTTCTTTGTGTCACCGTCATCATTTCCCAATATTGCTTTTTTAATTTTTCCAAGCATTGCTCCATAGGAGATCATTTGAGCCTGTCCCATATAAAAATGGTACTGTTCTTCTATCATTTCCTTTTCGCTTTCCAGTCGGAAATATTGATGCACTGCCTTATGCTCTTCTGTCGTTAGACTGATTGCCTGATTCGACTCCATAAATGTTTCTATTACTGGATACCTCTCTGTAAGTTCCAGTATTTTATTTTGCAGTCTCTGGTATTCCGCATCATGCTTTTTCAGATAGGTGCAAACCTGTTCTCCTATCCGTATCCCCAAGCATTGCTCATTCCAGATGATATCTGGCTGTGCTGTCATATCGGTGTCTCCCTTCTGTGTAGTTTTCCTGTTCCAAGCACAAGACTATACCACACTTCTGGGAGAAAGCTATTCACCAAACCTACTGAAATCTCCTGGCAGATCCTGTGCAACCTATCCCTTTTTCCACAAAAAACTGGTATGAAAGACTCCTTGTTCTCTCATACCAGCTATCTATTTCTTATTTAACTGAATACACATTCTTTTCTATTCTCTGTGTATCCTGTACTTATTTATGGCAAAAATCAGACTACAGACACGCTATACACTCTTATGCTACATAATCCAGTTTACTGCATCCGGGTTCAAATGTCACGTTAAAAATGCCAACCTGAGAAGTGGAAATCGGTGCAAGAAAACTTCTGCCAGAAAAATACTGTGCAAAGCCATCATTTGGTGCACCAATTGGAAATACCATCTCTTTTGCATGCGCCCGCATTGCTTCCTCTTCGTATGGTAAATCTCCTTCACCTGCCTCCCACACTTCCTTTGCAAGATTGAAAACAGCCCATGCTTTTGGCCATCCTGCATAAAATGCGACATGTGTGATTACTGCGGCAATCTCTTTTTGTGTTACACCATGATTTTTTGCATTTTGAAGATGATATTTTAAAGAAGAATCTGTAATTCCGGAAGCCATCAGAGCAACCACTGTGATGATACTTCTTGTTTTTACGTCGATGTCCTGGTTATTCCAGTTTTCGCCGAAAAGCACATCATCGTTAAAATGTGCAAATTCCGGTGCGAATTCACCAAGTGTATTTCTTCCTGCTGTCTGTACTATTTTTCCCATTTTCTGTATACCTCCATAGCACTGTTATTTATAAAGATTTTACCCACTCACTGATTTCCTGTTTTTGTTCCACGGGTTTTAACAGGCTGCCTTCTGTGATAACCGCATCCGGTGCAGATGGCTGTAATTCCTTACAGTATTACCGAATCCACTTCCACCGGATGTTGC
>ENA-OUNH01000353-OUNH01000353.1-human-gut-metagenome-genome-assembly--contig:-NODE-353-length-14814-cov-4.153333_pt1 | contig 14814 bp, 13 predicted proteins | sample MGYA00242806_ERZ504814 | MGnify/ENA primary metagenome ERZ504814 (study PRJEB26092, sample SAMD00036389) | human gut metagenome | host: Homo sapiens | study: EMG produced TPA metagenomics assembly of...
TATTATCTATTATTTTTTATCTGTTATCTTATAAGGTTTCCGCGCTCACAAGGCCGTTCCACAGCCTATAATACACGCCCTGCTTTGCCAGCAGCGCTTCGTGGCTGCCCTCCTCCTCGATGCCGTCCCGGCCTAAGACAAGGATGCGGTCGGCGTTCTGGATGGTCGTCAGCCGGTGGGCGATCGTCAGGGTTGTGCGGCCCTTGGCCAGCTTGTCAAGGCTCTGGCCGACCAGGATCTCGCTCTCGTTGTCGAGCGCACTGGTGGCCTCGTCCAGCAGCAGGATGCGCGGGTTCTTCAAAAATACGCGGGCGATGGCAAGGCGCTGCTTCTGCCCGCCCGAAAGCTTGACGCCGCGCTCACCGACATAGGTGTCGTAGCCGTTCTTCAATGCGCGGACAAAGCCGTCGGCTCCGGCCAGACGGGCAGCCTCCTCGATCTCAGCGCGGGTCGCACCGGGGCGGCCGTAGGCGATGTTCTCCGCCACGGTGCCGCTGAACAGATAGACATCCTGCTGCACCACGCCGATGGCCTCGCGCAGGCTGCGCAGTGTGACGCTGCGCACATCCTGCCCGTCGATCAGGATCTTGCCGCCTGTCACATCATAAAAGCGGGGGATCAGGTTGCAGAGCGTGGTCTTGCCGCCGCCGGAGGGGCCGACCAGCGCAACATTCTCGCCGGGGCGGATCTTGAGATTGACATGGCGCAGGACCTTATTGTGGTCATCAGGGTACTCAAAGCTGACATCGCAGAAGTCGATGCCGCCCTCCCGCACCTGCAGCGGCTCCGCATCGGGAAGGTCGGCGATGGCAATGGGGGTGTCCATGATCTCGGCAAAGCGCTCAATGCCGGTCATGCCGCGCTGGAACTGCTCGGCAAATTCCACGATGCGGCGGATGGTGGCGATCAGCGTGGAGACATACAGCACATAGGCCACCAGATCGCCCGCGCTGATGGCACCGTACACGAGGGAAAGACCGCCGGCCAGAATGACGACAAAATACATCAGGCCGTCAAAAAGGCGGGTGGATGTGTTGAAGGCTGCCATGGCATGGTAGCCAAGCGTCTTGATTTTTTCAAAATCGCGGTTGCCCTGCTCAAACTTTTCGCGCTCCAGCTCCTCGGCTGCAAAGGCCTTGACCACCCGCTGGCCGAGCAGACTGTCCTCAATGGTGGCGTTCAGCTCGCCGATCTGAAAGCGCTGCTGGCGGAACCGCTCGCGCAGCTTGTGGTTCAGCTTGACCGAGACAACGCCCATCAGCGGCACACAGGCAAAGACAACGAGGGTCAGCGGTATGTTGGACTGACAGAGGATCACGAACGAGGCGGCGATCTTTATGCCTGCAATGAAAAACTCCTCGGGGCAGTGGTGGGCAAACTCGGTCACATCGAACAGGTCGTTCGTGATGCGGCCCATGATCTGGCCGACCTTGGTGTTGTTGTAGTAGGTGTGGTCGAGCTGCAGCAGATGGTCAAAGGCATCGCGGCGCATATCGGTCTCGATATGCACGCCCATGATATGGCCAACGCCGGACATAAAGTAGCTGGCCGCACCGTCAATGATGCGCAGCACAAAGTAGAGCGCCGCCAGCTTCAGCACGGTTTCGGCCGTCAGGGACGCCGCCGTGACCGTGTTTGTCAGGGTGCTCATGATTTTGGGCAGGGCAATGTCGCACAGGGTCGTCAATGCGGCGCAGAACAGATCAAAGGCCAGCACGCCGCGGTACTTGACCAGATAGGGGAGAAAGCGTCGGATCAGCGCACTGTTTTTCGGGCGCTGCGGAGTAGTGGTTTCGGACATGGGTACCTCTTTCGTTTGATTTATGAAATAGAACGGATGCAGAGAATGCAGGGGCGAGCATGGTTCGCCTCAGGCTGTCAAAAAACTCTTGTAGGGGCGGATTCCATATCCGCCCGGAAGCTTTGCGGCTGCCGCTATGTCCCGCGGGCGACCAATGGTCGCCCCTACAGGGGCGGTTATTCTGTTGTTGTTTCCGATGCCGGTTCTGCCGTAACTTCGGGTTGTTCCTCTGCGGGGGTGGATTCGGCGGGCGTTTCCGGCGCGGTAGGTTCGGCGGGGGATCGGGTTGGGTCGGCTCCACAGGTGTAACGGGGTCGGGCGGGGGCGCGGGCTCCAATGCGGGGAGCACCTCGCTGTAGGTCTGCCCGCAAACCGTGCAGGTGTAGACATTGCGCCCCTCCACGCCGACTTGAGCATCAACATGCTCGGTCTGCTGCCAACTGTGCTGCCCTGTGGCGGGAATCTCTTCCTGAATCTGCTGGCCACAGATCGCGCAGGTGCGGGTCAGCACACCGGGCGCGCCGCAGGTGGCTGCTTGGGTGACGATGCCTTCATCGTAGGTGTGGGTGTGCTGCGATTCCTCAGTTTTTGTCTCGCTGCATCCCTCGCGGCGGCAATAGTAGGTGATATAGTCACCGCTGCGCACCCCACCATCCCAGTCGTGGCCGAGGGCGGGCAGCTCTTTTTCAATGATTTCACAGCAGATCGTGCATGTATACTTGGCGGAGCCGTTGGTTGTGCAGGTGGGGTTCACCCGTGTGTTCTCGATCTCCGCATAGTTGTGCTCGTGGGCGTCGGCCTTGAAGTGCGCCGTCAGTACCACGCCGCCCGCGTCGGCGTTCTGGGGCATCGTAAAGCTGATGGTCGCGCTGCTGTAACTGCCACCGGAGCTGGCCGTCCAGCCCGCAAAGACAAAGCCTGCGTCCGGCACGGCGGTCACGGCCCCGGCAGTCGCGCCCTTTTTGACAAGCTGGCTGGTGGTGCCGGACAGCGTGCCGCCGTGTTCAGCGACAAATTCCAGCGGGACCTTGGCACCGCGCACGGCGATGGGGTCTTTCGTGATCAGGTTCGCGGGCACGCCGTCCGGCTGCGGGATGCTCCCCAGCGGCTGCGGGCGGCGGTCCTCAGTCTGGTATGCGTGGGTGCGTACATAAGTAAAATACGCTTCAACGGCCTTTTTGGAGAGGTGTACGCCGTCTGACAGGGTGTAGTCGGTTTTGGCCCAGCCGGTGGTATCGTCCCGCAGGACCTCGGCGCTGTTCAGAAATTTAAAGCCGTTTTCCTCGCACATCTGTACCAGAGCGGCATTGTAGGCATCGACCTGCGTCATCGTCAGGTTCGTGTTTTCGCGCTGCTTGTCCAGCGGCGGGATGGCGCTTACGATGATGTCGCAGTAGGACCACGCCTGCCGGATGGCCTGCAGCCCCTGCAGATAGGTGGCGATGAACCGGGTCGCATCGGTGGAGGCACCGGAGAGGTTGTTTGTGCCGTAGCAGATGATGATCCGCTTCGGCTTGAGCATGGCAACCGATTCCGGCACGGTGTACATGGTCGAGGAGCCTTTGAACTTTTCGCATTTCAGCGTGGTGATCGCGCCCGCGCCCATGCTGACAACACCGATGTTGTTGGAAAGGCTTGTAAAAGCGGTGCCCGTATCATCGGCATACAGCAGGTAGCGCGCGGTGTTGGAATCCCCAATGAAAAGTGTCTCGTCCAGATAGCTGCGCCCGGCGTCTGCGCCTGCGGGCAGCACGGTGCCCACTGCGGCGGCGGGCTCGGCTGCCGCAGGCTGCGCGGTGGCCGTTGGCGCGGCGGTGGGGGCGGCACTTTCCGCCGTGGCGGGCTGCCGGAGGGTGTCGGGCGTTTTGGGGGCGCAGGCGGTCAGGCAGCCGGCCAGCCCAAGCGCAGCAAGCAGGACAGATACTTTCATGAAGGGCACCTCGCACAAAAGTTTGTAATTACTTCTATGATACACCATTTTTTCGAGATACGCAAACGAAACGAAGCAGTTTTACAAAATTATCGAAAAACGATAAAAAATACTTGCAAAACGATATGTGATGTGCTATACTGCAGGCAATAAACCGGGAGGCGGATACAGATGAAGCAGCTTTGGAACGATCAGAGAAGCATACTTTTGACCCGCGCCGTTGTGGCGCTGGCGATTGCGGGCAGCGTGGTTATGACGGTATGCGGCCCGAAAATCACGCATTGGATGGTTACGGCACATGGGCTGCCGCCGCGCAGCGGCCCCCTGCTGCTGGGGATGGGGTATGCCTGCGCCGCGCTGGCGCTGGTCATGCTGTGCAGCCTGTATCAGTTTTTACGCCGCATTGAAGCGGGCGAGGTCTTTGTTTCCACCAATGTTGCGGCTCTGCGGTGCATCAGCTGGTGTTGTGCTGGCGCAGCGGGATTCTGCCTGTTGGCAGCGGGGATCTATCTGCCGTTCCTGTTCTTGGCGGTGGCGGCAGGGTTCATGGCGCTGATCGTCCGGGTGCTGAAAAACGCCTTTGCGCAGGCCGTCCGCATGAAGGACGAGCTGGACTACACCGTGTAAGGGGGGCGTCACGATGCCTATTGTGGTCAATCTGGATGTCATGATGGCCCGCCGCCACAAGGCGGCGGGCGAGCTGGCCGAGGAGATCGGCATCACCCCGGCGAATCTGTCCATCCTGAAGAACAACAAAGCCAAAGCGGTGCGGTTTTCTACCTTGGAGGCGCTTTGCAGGGCGCTGGACTGCCAACCGGGGGATATTTTGGAGTTTGTGCCGGACGAGGATCGGTAGGGGCCGGGCATGCCCGGCCCGCGGCTTACCCGCAAACGCCCGCGTAATTTTACACGACCGGGCCGGACATGTCCGGCCCCTACAGGAAGGTGGTTTCGCTATGCTGTATGCACTTTTGATGTACCCGCTGGCGTATTTTTATCTGCGCGGAGTGATGTTTCCGCAGTCATATTCGGATTGGGGAATGCCGGTTTTTGCGGCGCTGTTCATTGTGTATGTGGACTGTGCCGCCCGTGCCGCGCACCGCACCGCCGCTAAGGAAACGCCGCTCTGGGCCGTATGCTGGATGGCGCTGGCCGTGGCGTACCCGCTGTACGGCTACCAGCCGGGGCCGCTGGGGGACTGGCAGTGGATGGTATGGCATCTGTTCGCCGTCTGGTATGTGCTGGCACGGTGCGGGATGCTGGCGCAGGGGCAGAGCGGCAGTCTGGCCCCGCTGGACGCGCTGGCCGGATTCGTCCTCCTGCCGTTCGGGAATTTCTTCCTGCGGGCGCGTACCGTCTTTGCTGCGCTGCGCACCCGCCTGCAGGACCGCACGGGGGCGCAAAAAATTCTGCGCCTCATCGTTACGGCAGCGGTGACGCTGGCGCTGTGCGGTGTGGCATGGGGGCTGCTGGCAGCGGCCGATGCCAACTTTGCCGCGCTGGGGCAGCAGGTGTCCGACTGGTGGGGCAGGCTGCTGAACAATGTGAGATTCATTGACCAGCTGATGTATATCCTGCTCTCACTCCCGGTGGGGGCGTGGCTGTATGGGCTGGTGGGCGGCTCCCTGCGCCGCAAAGCCCCGCCCACCACGGCGCAGCAGTGTGCCGCTGTGCTGGAAAACTGCCGCATTGTGCCGCGCACCACGGCGGTGGCGGCTGTAATGGCGCTGTGCGGCGTCTATGCGTTGTTCTTTGCCGTGCAGGCAGGGGAGTGGCTTGCCGCTGCGCCGCTGGGGCTGGATGCACCGGATACTGCCGCCTTCGCGGTGAACGGCTTTTGGGAGCTGCTGAAAATCCTGCTGCTCGACTTTTCGGTGCTGGCGGGCATACAGTTCTTTGGCCGCGCGCCGCTGCCCAAAGCGTTGGCTGCCGTGTTCTGCGGGTTCGGCGTGGCTTTTGCTGCGCTGGCAGCGGGCAAGCTGGCTGTCTATGTGACGCTCTGCGCCCTGACGCCCCGGCGGTTCACGGCGGCATGGTGCCTGTTTGTGCTGGCCGTCTGTGCGGTGCTGGCGCTGGTGCGGGTGTTCAGGCCGATCCCGGCGGCAAAGCTCGCTATTTTTGCGGCGGCGGTCAGCTTTACACTGCTCTGCTGCGTGAATGTAAAACAGCGGGTCATTGATGTGAATTTGGCACGGTATGAAGCCGGGATAGATGAAGAATTGGACTGGGGCGTTTTGTGGGAGTGCGGGTATAAGGAGAACGCAGCGCAGTAGGGGCCGGGCATGCCCGGCCCGCGCGCGTAAGGCAAACAGGCGCTTGCGGGAAAGCCGCACGGAGGGGTCAAGACCCCTCCCTACAGGATGACGATAACGGGTGCTTTGTAGGGAGCGGTCTTGACCGCTCCGCGGGATGTGTCCGGCAAACGTCTGTCTGCCAGAAGGCTGCGGGCCGCATATATGCGGCCCCTACAAACCTGCCGGGAGGTTCTGTAGGGGGCGGCGTCCTCGACGCCCCGCGGAGGTGCACGGCAAACGGCTGTCTCCCGGAAGGCCGCGGGCCGGGCATGCCCGGCCCCTACAAGGCAACGAAAACAGGGACACCAGCCCTTCCGGGTTGATGTCCCTGTTTCTTATGCGATTTTACACTTTCTTAAACCCTACGCTCTGCATAAACCGCACAAATGCGGCCTGACCCTGAGCGTCCTGCTTAAAGACACCGGCGTTTTCCAGCACGTGGCTGAACACGGTGCCAATCTCAGCTTTCACGGCCTTGTTGGCGGCCTCGGGCTTCATGCCGGTGCCGTACTTGGCAATCAGTTCATCGATCCAGTCGGCATGGACAGCCAGTGCATCACCCTCAATACGGCTGGTGTTCGGGCGCTGGCCTGCCAAAATTTCCGCGATCTGCGCACCCTGCTCCTTCAGGCGGGCGGGCAGGATGGCCAGACCCATGACCTCGATCAGGCCGATGTTTCCTTTTTGATGTTGTGGTATTCCTTATGCGGGTGGAAGATACCGTCCGGGAACTCCTCGCTGGTGCGGTTGTTGCGCAGCGCAAGGTCAAGGATGAACCCGTCAGTCTCATCGTAGTGCAGGATCGGCGTCACGGTATTGTGCGGTGTGCCGTCTGTTTCTGCCAGAATACCGACACTCTCATCGCTGTAGGCGCGCCACGCGCTCAGGATGTTGTTGGCTACGATCTGCATCTGCTGGCTGCTGCGGCCGACCAGACGCACGGCGGAAACAGGCCAGTTCAGGATGCCCGCCCTGACGCCGGGGTAGCGGATGTCGGTCATCGGTACGGCAATGTCAGCCTTCTGCATCGGGAAAACATACCGCCCGCCCTGAAAATGGCTGTGGCTCAGGATGCTGCCGCCCACGATCGGCAGATCGGCGTTGGAGCCGCAGGTATAGTGGGGGAACTGTGCCACAAAGTCAAAGATCTCGGCCAGCGTCTGCTTGTTCATCTCCATGGGCTTGTGCTGATCATGCAGCATGATGCAATGCTCATGGAAGTAGGCGTAGGGGCTGTACTGCAGGTAGAACTGCTCCCCTGCGAGCGTGATGGGCACAATGCGGTGGGTCTGGCGCGCGGGGAAGTTGATGCGGCCCGCGTAGCCGATGTTCTCCTTGCAGAGCATGCAGGCGGGGTAGCCGCTCTTGGGCTGCAGACGCTCCAGCGCGATGGTCTTGGGGGTCCTTCTCAGGCTTGGTCAGGTTGATCGTGATCTCCAGCTCGCCGTAGGGGGTGGCGGTGTTCCACTGGATGTTCTTGGCGATCTGCGCAGTGCGGATGTAGTTGGTGTCCACACACAGGCGGTAGAACCAGTCGGTTGCGGCCTTGGCGCCCTGCTTCTGGTACAGCTTTTTGAACTTTTTGCAGACCTCGCTCTCGCGGGGCATCAGGGCACCCATCAGGCGGGTCTCAAAGTTGATGCGGTACTGATTTACGGCACCGTCAAAAAGCTCCTTCCGGGCGGCCAGCTCCACCATTTCATCCAGCAGGGCGGCGGGCGTCTCGGGGTCCTCCTTCGGGGGCTTGGCCTCGCTGGGGGCAGCCAGTGCCAGCAGATCCAGCAGCGTGTTGCGCGCCACCAGAACATCGAGATCCTTGATAAGCTTATGCTTGCGGCCGAAGCGCAGCAGGCGCTCCACATCCAGGGCAAGGCGTGCGTCACGCTGCTCCGGGGTCAGGGTCATAAGATCAACTTCATTCTTTGCCATGATTGCCCTCCTGTAGCGGTGTGTTGTGTATTCTGTTGTATTAACCATACCGCCTTTTGCCTCCGCTTTCCATAGCATTGTGTGTCAGGGTTTTGCAATTTTCAACCAAACGCCGCCGATTGTACACCGCTGTTTTATGATAGCGCTGCCTTATAAAAAATCCCCCGTCATACGGCGGGGGAAAAGCGCGGTGTACTGTTTACTTCTTCAGATCGCTGAACAGGTCTTTCCTGTACACGCCGTCTGCGACCAGCTTGGCAAAGCTGTCGATGACGGTCTGCTTGTCCTCGGCGTAGGTGACGCCGAACCACTTGTCGTGGGTGGGCAGGACCTTGACGCTGACCTTGTCCGCGTGCAGCAGCTCATCAATATAGATAGGCAGCAGATACTCAGCCTTGAGCGGGTTGGCGGGCGCGGCCTTCTCAAAGAACTCTACAAAGCCGGCATCGAGCAGATCGACAAACTCGGGGGTCAGTGCCCACATATTCATCGAGACAAGGCTCTCAATGTCGATGCTCTTGCCGCCTGCGGCTGCGCCGTCGGCGGTCTTTTCAATGCCGCTGGTCTCCAGCACGCCGGTCAGGTAATGGGCGTCGTTCATCTGGCAGATGCCGCGGGTCACGGCGCCGTTGTCGCTCAGGGTGTTCTTCAGCACAAAGCCGGCCATGGCCAGATCACCGGCCTTGTCGGGTGTGTAGCCCTGCAAAAAGTCATGCAGCCGGACAAAGGCCTCCTTGCCGTAGTAGTCATCGGCATTGATGACGGCGAACGGCTCCTTGATGATGCCCTTGCAGGCCAGCACGGCCTGACCGGTGCCCCAAGGCTTGGAGCGTCCCTCCGGCACGGAATACCCTGCGGGGACATTCTCCAGCGCCTGAAAGGCGTAGTCGATCTCAACGCCCAGCTCGGCGCAGATTTTCTCAATGCGGTCGCCGATGGCCTCCTTGAAGGCATCCTCGATGTCGTGGCGGATGATAAAAACGATCTTGTCAAAGCCGGCTTCGATCGCGTCATGAATGGAATAGTCCATGATGATCTCGCCGTTGGGACCCACAGCCGCCAGCTGCTTGATGCCGCCGCCGAAGCGGGAGCCAATGCCTGCAGCCATAATAACCAGAGCAGTTTTCATGATTTTCCTCCTATTTTAACACCATTGGTGTATTGTGCGTTCTTCTTCTTTGGTGATGCTGTGTTTATGCAGGGGGGCGATGCTTGGCATCCGCCCCGCAAGACACGATACAGCAAAGCTTTTAATAGCCGCTTATCGACAGGGCGTACTGTACAAAGCCGGGCCCGGCCAAATTGATGACCAGCGAGGCAAGCAGCAGCATGATGCCGAAGTAGAGCAGTGCCGCCAGCAGATTCGTGCCGCCCTTCTGCAGCAGGGCATCGGTGCGGGCCTCGCCGTCAGGGTAGTCGGCGTAGATGCGGTCGATATTTTTCTTGGCCTCCCTGCGGTACCAAGAGACCGCAAACAGCCCCAGAATGATGTTCAGCGCCCAGGATGCCACGGCGCAGACATTGACGGCGACCGGCAGCCAGCCCAGCGGCATCGCGCCGAGAAGCGAGGGATTAAAGACCGAGATGATCTCTATAAAGGTAGGGATGCTCAGCACAATGGTCAGAACGGCAGTCAGCAGACCCTCCTTCCACATTTTGCGGTAGAACAGGTACGCCGGGCCGAAAAGGAACGCCGACAGGCAGACGGCAGCCTTGCGGTTCGTGATGCTCATGCGGAAAAACTGCATCAGGTAGTACATCGGGCTGCGGCCTACATAGGCGGCCCAATCCTTAGCCTTGATGCCGTCGATCGTATCCTCGGGGCCGATCTCCCGGCGATAGATGCCGCCATCCCGGTCGGCGCTGTAGGTCTCGATGTGCGGGCCGGGGGCAGCGCTGCGGTTGTTCACCGCAGACGGGTCACGGGCGTAGATGGGAACCTGCTCTTCGGGCTTGGCGGCATCGGCACTGTCGGCATCGCTGCGGGGCAGGGGACAGCCGCAATGGCTGCAGCGGGCCGCGCCCGGCGTGTTGCGGGTGCCGCAGTTGGGGCAGGTGGCCTCATGCGCGGCCTTTACGGCCTCGGGGCCGATCTCGGGCTGCCACTCAAACCCGGCGGCATGCTCGGAGCGGTGCATACAGGCCCCGACCTTTTTCCAGCAGTCCCGGTGGTAGGGGGTGCCGCAGTCGGGGCAGACAACGATGTCGTCCGTATCGGTAAAAGCCTGTTCACAGACAGGGCAGTGGTTTCCTGTGTAGCGTGTCATTGAATATCCTCCCAGTAACATAAAGTCATTATACCGCATCAAATGGATAAATGCAAAGAAAACATAAAAACTTTACAAGATAGATGGATTTTACAGGGATTTGCGCTGTAGGGGCGGCATACATCCCCCCCTGCGAATATTTTATGCGTTCCGCCCTCTTTACAACGCTGCGCAATTCGCTTATAATGGTACTATGTAATTTTATGCGAACTTATGGGATGAGGGATACTCTATATGATTACCATTGACGAACTGAAAGCAAAACTCGGCGGCATGAAGACTGCCGTGGACGACCTGCGGGACGCCCTTTCCATCGAAGCCAGCGAGAAGCGTCTGGCTGAGCTGGAGCACCAGATGACGATGCCCGGCTTCTACGATGATCAGGACCGCAGCCAGAAGATCATCAGTGAGATGGGTGAGGTCAAAAATAAGCTGGAGCGCTTCGGCAAGCTCTCCACCCAGTATGAGGAGGCCGAGACCCTGCTGGAGATGATCGAGGAGGAGAACGACCCCGCCCTCGCCGCTGAGGGTGAGGAGGCTGTCAACGCTGTGGAGAAGGCCATTGATGAGCTGCAGCTTATGACGATGCTCAACGGTGAGTACGACCACAACAACGCCATCCTGACCTTCCACGCCGGTACCGGCGGCACCGAGGCACAGGACTGGGCCGAGATGCTCTACCGCATGTACACCCGCTGGGCGGAGGCACACGGCTACAGCGTTGAGGTGCTGGATGTGCTGGACGGCGATGAGGCCGGTATCAAGTCTGCCTCGATGATGGTCAAGGGCCCCAACGCCTACGGCATGCTCAAGAGCGAGCACGGTGTCCACCGTCTGGTACGCATCAGCCCGTTTGACGCCAACGCCCGCCGCCAGACCAGCTTCTCCAGCCTCGAGGTCATGCCTGAGCTGGACAACAACATCAACATCGAAATCAACCCTGCGGATATTGAGATGCAGGTCTACCGTTCCTCCGGCGCAGGCGGCCAGCACATCAACAAGACGTCCTCTGCCGTCCGCCTGATCCACAAGCCCACCGGCATCGTGACGACCTGCCAGACCCAGCGCAGCCAGCTGCAGAACCGTGAGTACGCTATGGAGATGATGAAGGCCAAGCTGTACCAGATCGCTTTGCAGCAGCACAAGGATAAGATCGATGACATCAAGGGTGTCCAGAATGAGATCGCCTGGGGTCACCAGATCCGCAGCTATGTCTTTATGCCCTACACGCTGGTCAAGGATCACCGCACCAACTACGAGAGCGGCAATGTGCAGGCTGTCATGGACGGTGATCTGGACGGCTTTATCTATGCCTACCTGAAGGCAAGCTCCCGCGGCGAGCTGCAGGATGTCTGATATGAATGACCGTTTTATCCGCCTGTCCGTCTCGCTGTCCCGCCTGCAGAAGGTCATCCAGCGCATCAAGACGGACGGCATGAACCGCATTGAGCTGAAGGCCGGGCACACGCTGGTGCTTTGCCAGCTTGATGCTGCCCCCGACGGGTATCGCTTCTCGGAGCTGACCGAGCGGTGCGACCTTGACCCGGCAATGATCTCCCGCGTGCTGGCCGATCTGGTCCGCAGCGGTCTGGTCCAGAAGTGCGGCGCACCCGGCAAGTATAACGCTATCTACCGGCTGACCGAGGCGGGCCGTGACCGTGCCGTGCGGGTAAGGGCCGTGGTGGCCGATGTATCGCGCCGCGCCGATGAGGGGATAGACCCCGGCGAGCTGGCCATATTCTATAAAGTGCTTGCACAGCTGACCGAAAATCTCGAGGCTGTCGAGGCCGACCCCACGGCAGCCTTTGCACCGCTGGAGGATTAAGCCGGCGCTGCCCTGCTGACCAATATGAACAAAACTGCCCGACTGCACCAAAATGCAGCCGGGCACTTGTTTTGTTCATACTTGATGGGTATACTTGCCATAATAAAGCGATGTGGATCGTTTATGCTGTAGGGGCCGGGCATGCCCGGCCCGCAGCCGAAAGGCAAACGCGCCATCACGGGAAAGCCGCGGGCCGCACATGTGCGGCCCCTGCAACCCATCCGATTACCCGAAAGGAGCCTCCTACATGCCATCGTATCACGGGCTGACCGCTGCCGAGGTCGAAACGCGCCGCGCAGCGGGCCAGACGAATCAGCCGCCCCGCTCCCAGACCAAGACCACCGGTGAGATCGTGCGGGACAATATCTGTACCTATTTCAACCTTGTGTTTCTCGTGCTGGCCGTCATGCTGGCGCTGGTCGGCTCTTGGCTGAACATGGGCTTTCTCGGCATCGTGTTCTGGAATACCCTCATCGGCATCGTGCAGCAGCTGCGCGCCAAAAAGACCATTGATGAGCTGACCCTTGTATCGGCCCGCAGGGTACGCTGCCTGCGCGATGGCCAATGGTGCGAGGTGCTTTCCGATGATCTGGTCCGTGACGATGTGGTGGAGTTCGGCGCGGGGGACCAGATCGTGGCAGACGCCGTTGTGCTGGGCGGCAGCGCACAGGCCAACGAGTCCCTCATCACCGGCGAGGCCCGGGCTGTGCCGAAGGAGGCGGGCGGCGAGCTGCGGTCAGGCAGCTTTCTCATGGCGGGGCGCTGCACGGCGCGGCTGACCCATGTCGGCGCGGACAGCTACGCCAGCAAGCTGACAGCCGAGGCGCAGGCCAACGGCCACCGTGTCGCCCGGGGTGAGATGATGCGCAGCCTTGACAGGCTGATTAAATTTATCGGCATAGCGCTTATCCCAATCGGCGCGGTGCTGATCTGGAAGCAGCACTGGGTGCTGGAGCTGACGATGAAGGAGACCGTCAACGCCACGGTGGCGGCGCTCATCGGCATGATCCCCGAGGGGCTATACCTGCTGACGAGCGTGGCGCTGGCCGTGAGCATGATGCGCCTTGCCAGACGCAGGGTGCTGACGCGGGATATGAACTGCATTGAAACGCTTGCCCGGGTGGATACCCTCTGCGTGGACAAGACCGGTACGATCACCGAGAGCGCCATGCAGGCGGATGACCCGCTGCCGCTGGCAGAAAATGCGCCGCTGGACGAGATCCTGCACGCCTTCTACGCGGGGGAGCAGCCCGACAACGACACCGGCCGCGCCCTGACCGACCGCTTTGGACAGGGGGGCGCCGGCTGGCTTGCGGTGCGCACGGTGCCCTTTAACACGGCGTACAAGTACAGTGCCAAGGATTTCGGCGCGCAGGGCTGTTATGTGGTGGGCGCACCGGATATTTTGGCGGGGACCCGCGCCGGGGAGCTTACGGACGCTCTTTCCCCGCTGCTGGCACAGGGCCGCCGTGTGCTGCTGCTGGCAAAATACAACGCAGCCCTGCCTGACCCGCCCGCGGCTCTGGATGCAGCGCAGCTGGAATTTTTGGCGCTGCTGCCGCTGCAGAACCGCATCCGGGAAAATGCCCCCAAGACCTTCCGCTTTTTTGCCGAGCAGGGAGTCGATGTCAAGGTCATCTCGGGCGATGACCCGCAGGCTGTCAGCCATGTGGCGGCAGGCGCGGGCATTGCAGGGGCGGAGCACTGGGTGGATGCCGCCACCCTGCGCAGCGAAAATGAACTGGCCGAGGCCGCCGAGCGGTGTACGGTGTTCGGCCGTGTGACGCCCGAGCAGAAGCGCCAGCTTGTTCACGCGCTGCAAAAGCGCGGCCACACCGTAGCCATGACCGGTGACGGCGTAAATGATGTTCTGGCGCTCAAGGATGCCGACTGCGGCATTGCCATGGCATCGGGTGCGCAGGCGGCCAGTCAGGTCGCGCAGCTGGTGCTGCTCGACTCCGACTTTGCGGCCCTGCCCAGCGTGGTGGCCGAGGGGCGGCGTGTCATCAACAACATCCAGCGCTCAGCCTCGCTGTTTTTGGTCAAGAACATCTTCTCGTTCCTGCTCAGCATCGTGGCGCTGGGGCTGCCGCTGGCCTATCCGTTCCAGCCGCTGCAGCTGTCCCTCGTCACCTTTGCCACCATCGGTGCACCGGCGTTTTTTCTGGCGCTGGAGCCGAACCATGAGCTGGTGCGCGGCAGATTTATGCGCAATGTCATGCGGGCCGCCATGCCCGGCGGGCTGACGGATTTTCTGCTGGTATTCTGCGCACAGGGCTTCGGCTTTGCGTTCGACATCCCCTCCGAGATGGTAGGCACGATCTGTACGCTGGTTATCCTCTGTGTCGGCCTGCAGATTCTGTGGGGCGTCTGCATTCCGTTTACGCCGCTGCACTGGGCTATCTGGGGCAGCATGGCGGCGGCAGGTATTGCGGGTGCTTTGCTGGCACCGTGGCTGCCGCTGGTTCGCCTGAATCTGGGCGGTGTGCTGGTACTCATCGTGCTGCTGGCGCTCAGCGCGCCGACACTGGCAGGGCTGACCTTTCTGGGCGAGCGGCTGCACGGTGTCTATAATGATCTGAAAAACAAACACGCCCGCAAGCAGGCATAAAATATCCCCGCAGACCGCCATGGTGAAGTGACCCCAAAAAGTTAGACAATATTCTGAAGTAAAAATTGTTCAAGCAGCCGAAAGGGCTTGCTGTCTGTGAATTGCAGGCGGCAAGCCCTTTAGCTTTGCCTTGATCCTGCGGTTGTTGTAGTAATCT
>ENA-OUNH01000355-OUNH01000355.1-human-gut-metagenome-genome-assembly--contig:-NODE-355-length-14674-cov-4.288513_pt1 | contig 14674 bp, 16 predicted proteins | sample MGYA00242806_ERZ504814 | MGnify/ENA primary metagenome ERZ504814 (study PRJEB26092, sample SAMD00036389) | human gut metagenome | host: Homo sapiens | study: EMG produced TPA metagenomics assembly of...
ATAGTGTCGGAACATGGCAAGGCACGGCTACCGAATTGCTTTCTGCAGCCGATATTGAGGGCGTTTTGCCCCACCAGCTGACCCGGAAAATCGTGGAGCATTACGATACCGTATTCACCCCAAGAGGCATCCGCTATGAAACCCACCGCACCTCGCAGGCGCGGCAGATGAAGTTCTCCCATGACGGAAATGACGCAGATGACGCTAATGACGCTGAAATTGACATAACCCAGCTTTTCAAATGGGATATCTCACAAACAGCGTCATCAGCGTCATTAGCGTCACAAAGGTCGCGTAAGGAGAGCAAGCATGGGCGAAGTGTTGCCACAGGGCAACCCGCCGAAAAGCCTACGGGGACAGCCCCGAACCCCTGTGAGGCTGCTGGCGCATGAGAAAGCGCAGCGCTGGAATCAATGTCCGCGTCAGCGTCACTGAAAAGAAAAAGGTGACGATGTTGGCTCGGAAGTGCGGGTTAAAATGCTTGAAAAGCAGGTAAAAGCGATAGCGGCACTGTCAGCGATGGCGGTGCCGTTTTTGTCAGTAATAGGTAGAATTTTAGGTGAAAGATTGTTGGGTGTGGTGATAGCTTTCTGTCGCAGTTGTCGGTATGCTTTGTAGTACCGTAGGTCAATAAAACATACAAAGGAGCGTACAAAACATGGCATCTATCAGAAAACGCGGCAGCAACAGTTACTTGATTGTTGTATCTCGTGGATACGACTACGAGGGCAACCGACTGAAATCTGTACAGAAAACGGTCAAGCCACCCAAGGAGTATACACCCAAACAGGCAGAGAAGTGGGTAAAGGAACAGGCAATTCTATTTGAGCGTGAGGTTCAGCACACCCCCGAACCCATCAATCGGAGCATTACGCTGGCAAAGTACATTGAACACTGGGTAGCTGATGTAGGACCGAAGAAATTGGCGGACTCTACATACCAACGGGATTTGCAGGATATTCGGCGCATCCTGCCGGCGCTGGGCAACTACAAGTTGACGGATCTGCGCAAAGAGGTCATCCGAGAATTTTACGAAGAAATGCGGCACAGCCCGCGTCTGGACGGCAGAGGATACCTATCCGAGAAGTCAGTCGAAGGCTTACACAACACGTTGTGTGGCGTCCTGTCAGCCGCTGTGGACGAGGGTTATTTGACCCACAATCCCGCATGGCGGTGCTATAAGCCCAAAGGAAAAAAGAAAGAACGCCCCGTAGCTGATGAGGAAACCGTAAAGAAGCTGATTACTGCATTTGAAGGTCAGAGTATGAAATACGAAACCTATTTCAAGCTGGTGCTGGCTACGGGGTTACGCCGAGGTGAAGCCTGTGGGTTGAGGTGGAGCGATATCAACTGGCGCAAACGCACGATCCATGTGCAGCGTGGTGTTGTGAAATTGAGCCACCAAGAATCAATTACGAAAGACCCCAAGACCAGCAGCGGTGACCGTATGGTCTACCTGAGCAAAGAAATGTGCCAACTGCTCAAGGCGTGGCGGAAAGAGTGCGAGTGGGATAGGCAGCAGACCGCGAACGAAACCGTATCTGAAGATGACTACTTATTCCGCCAGCCGAACGGAAAGCCTATGTGCCCTAGCACATTCACATACAGATTCAAGCTGATTTTGAAAGCCAACAACTTGCCGCTGGATTTGAATGTGCATAGCTTACGGCATACGAATGCCAGCCTGCTGATTGCGCAGGGCGTTGACGTCCGCACGGTGGCTAGTCTATTGGGTCATGCACAGGCGAGTACAACGCTGGATATTTATGCCCACGCATTTGACAAGAACAAACGCGAGGCACAGCAAAAACTCGGAAAGGCGATTGGATTATGACGAGAAAAATCAAGCTGACACGAGCAAACAAAAGTATCTTACTGAAAGCACTGGCACCCTATTACTATCAAGAAAAGGCACTTGGCCATAACACGGAAAACCCGGGGCGACTGATACTGAAAATCAATTCTCTCCCAGCCGATAAAAAAACTACTTTTTCTACAGAAGAAATCCGCCTCATGCGAATCACTATAAACAGGCTGAGGAACGAGCGTCTAGGAAAAGGCAGTACACCGATGCGGCAGACGATATGCTGCTAAAATTATTCTAAACCTAAATAACATTAAAACAAAAAAGCACATTGCAAAAATACATTGCAATTCGTTTTTTAAGCGCGCCCGAAGGGTTTCGCCGAGCCGCGCCCTAGAAACGCCCCACCGGGGCGTTTCTGCCCCGCGGGACGCAAAGCGCGGGGCACGGGCTGTTCGAATCCCCCTCTTTTACTGCTCCATAAAATCCATGCAAAACAAAAAGAGCAGCAACCCCATAAGGTGCTGCTCTTGGTGCGACCGGGAGGATTCGAACCTCTGGCCTTCCGGGTCGGAGAACTGTGACGGACAGAAAAATAGCATGATATAGCGCCGGAAATTGTGTGGTGTGCACAACTTCCGGCGCTGGTTGTGGTGGTTATAAAAGAATGTTGGGACGTGAAAAACGATACACGGAACCGGCTGGGAAGAAGGAGTGGTCAGATGATGGTCAGAGAAGCTGCTGATACAGAACCGAATCCGCTCCCAAAGGCATCAGTCTTTATTGTCCACATATAGAAAAAAGGTTCTTTTGGTAATTAACAGGAGCAACAGAATAATTATAAGAGAGCTTCCCAAAAGGACGACCGATGATATTTTTACAATAATCTCTGATTTTGTTTGTGTAAGGACAATAGACAAAATCGCTGCGATCAAAGACATTAAGTTTGCAGAAACAATTGATACAAAAGTTTCCTCGGCAACTTGTTTTTCTGTTTTGTGAGTACTATCAATTTTGCCTACCATAACGGCTGCAAATCCAAATAACACTGTGAAGACAATTGAAAAAACTGTAGTTAATAACTGTGCCAACTCTTCCTCAATGACAAAATCTAACTGATAAACGCAGATGTATGAAAATACCCAAGGAAAACTAAAAAGCATAAGCAATCCCAAAGAGAAATTCTTTGTTTTTTCGCGTTTTTAAAAACTTTGATCTGTTCTTTTAAAACAGCCCAGAGCCGAACCTTTCTGTTGAAAAAAAGCATAACAACTACAAGAGCAGCTGCAGTAAACAGCCAGATGTTTCTATCCGGCATTTACATCCTCCTCCTTTATTATGCTCTTATAATATTCGTCCGATATTGCTGATAATTCTCCGATAAAATCACCAGATGATCTGAATCTTTGGTGCAGCCGATCTGTAATGTCATATACTCCCATAATGGAGTCAAATTCATTCCATTGAACTGGACAAATTCGCTTTCCAACCCGAAAGAATATCTTAGCATCATTATAGTCTTTTGCGTCTGGGCACTCCGCTTTTATTCTCGCAAACGCAACAGCTCGATCGATTTTTCCGATTTGCACAGAACGCAAAATATCTTTAATTGCATTATTTTCGTAAGATCCAAGATTTAGACCTAATTCCTTGACTACTTCACGTTGTTTCTTCTTATGTGTGTTTTCAGCAATATCTGTTGATGTTGAATCACGAACAAATTGCAATTGTATTTTAGTAGGAATTACGTCAAGGTCCTCTGGGGAAACCAATGGCAAATAAAGTCCCATATTTAATTTATTCCTTTTTTGCCGCAACATTTTATTAGCAACTTCCAAGAAGACACTTTTACACCCAGAACCGCTTTGACGGTGAAATATAAGTATCGCCGAATCTTCATCTTGATACACAAATATATTGTGTTCATAAAGCGCGGCGCTGTCGGAACCGAAGTCATATTTTTTCCCGGTGGTTGTTTTGATAATTCTAAATGGTTTCCCCTGCTTCCCTGCATAGGGAACTATTCTCCATTTCTTTACACCACTTTCACTTGGGCGAGAATAGACATTTTCTTCTGGCAGCATAATTGCTCTTTCGGTAACTTCGCCTTTGGCTAAAGACGAGGTCGCCTTACAAAAATCTTCAATAAAATCAGCAAATGTATATTCTGGTGGGATATCTGCTTTAATCTTCTCTTGCAATTCTTCTTTTAGCGGATTGTTTCTCTGCAGATAACTAAACGTGCATCTATACGCGGACAAAGTTTCAATTCTTGCCATCATTCATCCCGCCTTGACATATTATGTAATTCCATTTATTGCCAATTAAGTCCCCAGTAGGCCTAATGCAGCAGCCCCCAAAAGCTGAATTACGGCACCATAGAACCAACCATGCTTTTCCATGTGGTGAGTAATCTTTTCAAACAATCTTTTTTGTTTGGGAATAGACCTACTTGACTGTATGTTTTCAATTAATTCCTTGACTTCATCTAGAACTTCATGGAGTTCCTCTTTATCTTCGCCACCCTTTTCATCTATGGCTTGCTCGATTTGATGTATGGAATTATCTACAGTAAATGTAGAGCCCGAAACATTGCCGAAGACCAAATTTCCGTAATTAATAATGCTTTGCTGACGTTCCTTTTCGTGCTGCTCTTGTCTAGCTAAAGCTGCTTTCTTTTCTTCAAAATAAGAGAAAGCTGGTGGCAGTAGGTCAAGCATACCGCCATTACCAAAAACGAAAACTCCTCCGACCATTCCGTATTGTGTCAATTTTTCGAGTTCTAACCCGATAGACATTTGCACATAGGAAGGAAAGATATCGTCACAAAAAATAACATGTGAATCTTCTCGAGCGCTGCACGCCAGCAAACACCTCAGTATTTCTTCTGTGGTTTTATCCATGATGCGAAAGCCTTCTATTAATGGTTGCCCATTTACAATAGATGCGGCTCGTTCTCGAATCATCGCTTCACGCTCCATCTTCTTCTGCTCCCTTGCCCGTCGCTCTCCTTCACGCTTTTGTTTGTTGGCCAGCTGTTTTTCCTGCTTCATTTGAGCTTCAAGCTGCCTTTCCAAAGGACTTTTTGCCATAGTTCCTCCTTATTTCAATCATACCAATCCATTCAGCTGTACTAGTTACAATGTTTTACAAGTCAAAATTTTCAAATGCGAGTTTTGCTCTCGCTTTGCATATTGTGTTTATGCTTTCTGTAAAAATGTCAGAAATATATTTTTGAACGAACAATCGATCCGACCTTAAGGGCTTGAAACGGTACGTATATCCATAATATTCTTCCAGAACTCAAGAGATCTTGGATTTTAACGTCTATGCCCCATCTCGCCTCTCTTGCAAAAAAACGAATACATTCAATCATAGCCCGCCGCCATATATACTGTATTCCAGATAGAGTTTGATTCTTCGAAATTTATCATTGTTATATCAAAAATCGGCACTATCTATCAATAAACATCTACAATGTTGGTGTTTCGGTTTCTTTGTGCTCCGGCAAACAGAATCTGATTTCCTTATCTATCCTGCAATGTTTCCTGCCAATAGATTTCTTCAATTCTCATGCGAACGCCTTGCTCTGCTCCTTCCTGTGTTTGGCTGGCCTTTTCAAACGCTTGCCGGCGCGAAGGTGCTTTTTGCTTCGTTCATTGCTGCACATCGGGAAAAAGCAGTATAATATACTCGATTTTATCTTCACGCGAAAAAAGCAGCTTCTTTTTTGATCGTATAAAAAGGAAGGATGAATTCATTTGAAGAACAGTGCTTCTAACGGAAAAGCACATCGAAAAATCGATGGCAAACAGCTTGCACATTCTATTGGTGAAGCGGCTTCGGCAGCCGCTGACAATGTGGGAAAAACTGCGGTATCTGTGGCCGGCAAAACCAAAGAACTGGCTTCCAAATCTCAGGAAGCCGTCTATGGCGCTCTGTACCAGAACGGCGACGGTGAAGTCAACATCGAGGATGTCATTTTGATGGGGCTCCGGGTTCCGGGGATTCGTGTCAACCGGGAACAGTTTCTTCGCAAGGAGCTGCGAAGTAAATGTACGCCCGAAGTGATCGAAAAGGCGGTATCCTCCACGCCACTTCGTGCCGGGATTCCACAGGAACTGATCAACGGAATTGCCGATGAAGTTATCCAATACGAGCGCGTTTGCGTGTCCGGCATCTCTACCGCTCTGGGCATGCCGGGCGGTGTTGCCATGGCAGCTACCATTCCCGCCGATATTGCCCAGTACTACGGGTATATGCTCCGTGCCACCCAGAAACTGATGTATCTCTATGGCTTCCCCCAAATTGATGTGGAGGAAAATGGCCAAGTTTTTGATTCTGAAACGATGAATCTTCTGATTCTCTGCATGGGTGTCATGTACGGCGTCGTTGGGGCAAACAACGCTCTTAAGGCAGTGGCCAAGGCATTGGGAACTGGTGTTGAAAAACAGCTACTCCGCCGGGCCTTGACCAAAGGCACCATCTATCCCATTGTAAAAAGTGTGTCCAAGTGGTTTGGCGTGCGGATGACCAAACAGATCTTCGCTGGGGTCTTTAAAAAAGCTATCCCGGTGGTCGGCGGCGTGCTGGGCGGCGGAATCACCTACCTGTCTTTCAAGCCCTGCTGCGATAAGCTGAAGGCCTCCTTACAGAACACGATTTTGAGCAATCCGGATTATCAGAACTCCGAAACGGAAGATGCCATTCTGGCCGAGTTTGCCGATGTGACCACCAGCGGGTATGAAGCTGTCCCGGGAACGGTATAGTTACGGAAGAAATAGGCGCTTTGTTTGGATTTATTCTTTTTCAGCATAGATTCCAGCGCCTTGGCAAACGCCTCGTCCTGCTCCTTCGTGCGTTTGGCTGGCCCTTTCGGGTGCTTGCCGGCACGGAGGAGTTTTTTGTTTTCGTGGCGGCGGGCTAACAGGCTGTCGATGTTCTGGGCCGTGTACTCCAGTCCGTTCTGGTTGAGTACTCTGGCCCGGCGGGCTAGGCACATGGTGGCAAGGCCATAGTCCTGGGTGATGACGATATCTCCCGGGGTGATCCGATTGACCAAGGCGAAGTCTACACTGTCGGCACCCTTGTCAAAGACCAGCGTCTCAGCGCCCTCCCGCTCGATGCGATGGGCCGTGTCACAGAGGATCTTCACCGGCACGCCGTGGGACCGGCCAATTCGCACGGTCAGGTCCACCACCGGGCAGCCATCTGCGTCAATCAAAATCGTTGGCATTGTATTCCTCTCCCACCACCATTTACGGGCAGCATTTCTTTTTATTGTAGCAGATTCTGTGCTAACGGCAATGATTTCCCTCTGCTTTTGAAAAATGGAAGCAAAGGTTCTTCCAAAAGTGAATCATGCTATGATTCACTTTTTCTGAGTAAGCAGGAAATGTCGGCAGCGAGTGAATCATATGTGACCTCGGCGCCGCCGGAGGCCATCGTCCGGGACCTTGCCGCAGGGCCACACAAGTTATACGGCATCGGCCCGGCCCTTGCCTGGGAATATCTGCGAAATGTGGGTATTGATGGGGTCAAGCCCGACATTCACGTCTGCCGGTTTCTTGGTGCCAACCGCATGGGGGAATTCGAGCAGGAACAGGCCGGTGTCTCCGAGGCCGTGGCTATCGTCCGAAAAATGAGCGAGCAGCTGCATCTGCCCATGGTGGAGATCGACAGCATCCTTTGGAGCTACTGCGCCAGTCATTATGGGGAGATCTGCACAGCCACTCCACACTGCGATGCTTGCGTTGTGCGCAAATTCTGTACCAGAAAGGAAGTGTACGGATGACTTCTCCATCTTTGCAGGCCTCGGTGGCCGAAAGGATCAAGGCACTGTATGCCATCTCCCGGGAACTGGAACAACTTTTCCCCGGCAGACACTACACGCCGGACGGTCACATGGTCGGCAGCATCGGAGAAGCCTTGGCTGCCAGCTGGTACGGGCTGGAGCTGTTCACAGCGGGTGCAGAAACCCACGATGCCAAAGCCCCTGACGGTCGTCTCGTACAAATCAAGGCCACCCAGATTGACCGGGTGGCCCTGTCCAGTGAACCAGAATGGCTGCTTGTGATGAAGATTCACCACGACGGCATCTTTATCGAGGAATATAATGGTCCCGGCGCACTGGCCTGGGAGCACTGCGGAAAAATGCAGAAGAACGGTCAGCGGCCTATCTCGCTGGCGGCGCTAAAGCAATCCAAATCCGAACCATTTCCCTTTGATATACCATATTTTACAACGGTTTGCAATGGGAAAATCAGCGAACAGCATTTAATTCTTTTCGTAAATCAGATACCCACCGACCTATGGTTTTCGCCATAAGCTGGTGGGCATCTGTTGTTCTGGTTTATAATTCACTGATGGTTGCAGTAATGGGCTGCATGAGGATTCGCCTGACCGGGTTATATACTGCCAGCACCACAGCCGCCAGCACGACTACGACAATCACGGCAAGACAGCCCCACGGCACCTGCCATGCTGCACCGAAATAATGGGTGATGAGCAGGATATACAGCTTCCGATTCAGCACAAGACCCAGCGCAATGCCCACCACAAGACCGGACACCGCATAGGTGCCAGCTTCGGCAGAGATCATGCGTTTCAGCTGTGCATCATCCATCCCGATGGCACGCAGGATGCCATACTGCTTCATTCGTGCCGCCACGCTCATGGAAATGCTGTTGATGATGTTCAGAATGGTGATTCCTGCAATCACGATGAGAAACGCATAGACCACCAGATTGAACGCCCAGTAGGTGCTTTGTATCATCCGATTTCCTTCGATTCGGTTGGAAAAAACAACCTGCTTGTTTAACGTGTCGCTCAGCAGGGTGTGTATTTGTGCAATGGCTGCGTCTGCTGTGGTATCTTTTAGTTGAATATCGATCACCGCATAGCGGTTTTGCCCGGTCAGCTGATGGAAGGTTTCTTCGGTGCAGATAACAATCGGGGAATCGGTACTACTGAACGGGCTGTCGTTCAATACACCCACGACTGTGAGCTTTGCATCCTCCAGCTGAATGGTATCCCCCACGGTCAGGGAGTTGCTTTTGTCGAATACCGTCAGCACAGGGTATGTGCCATCCTCCGGATCCTGCGGAAGGGTTCCGCTGATCAGGTCTTTTTCGCCCAGCCAAACTGTATCGTATCGTATGAAATCAGGTCGATGGACCCCTGTTTTCCCTGATATTCCGCCGGGAACGGGCAATACATCCGCCCGAATGCGTGTTTGACTTCCGGCAGAGCTTCCAGCTGCTCCACCAGCACCGGGTCAAGGACATTTTGCCCGGATGTTTCACCCACCGATAAGTCCGGCGCGTAGGGATGCAACGGATTCAGCGCAAATCCAACCCATCGAAGCAAAACCGAAAAGCTCAAAAACAGGAGAATGCTCAACGCAAAGGAACCTGTCATCAAAAGCAGATTCTTTTTGGACGAGGTTGCATGGCTCACGCCCAAAGAAAGCTCTGCACGACTTCCAAACAACCGAGCATGACACGGAGAATCCGCTGCATTTTCCACCGCATTCCCGGTTGCCGCTGTGATCGGAGAAGCTTTTGCCGCCCGCCGTGCCGGAGAAGATGCCGCGAACCAAACCGTGATAAGTCCCAGCGCGGAACCACAGATGATACCGACCGGGCTGATGCCAAGCACTGGTAAAGAGCTGAACTCATCGCCGACAAATCCACGCAGAAAGGAACACAATCCCCATGTGGAAACGATTCCCAGCACACATCCTGCTGGAACAGCAGTTTTACACCAGAAAAGGGCTTCCAGCCGGACAAGCGTCCGAACCTGATTTTTCCTGCCCCAAGACAACGCAGCATTCCATAATAGCTGGTACGCTGAGCTACATTGCTGTTGATGCTGCCTGTGATCATAAAAATTCCGGCAAGGACGACCATGCCAGCCAACACAGCCGCTACCGCATATAAGCCTACAATATAATCGTTGTTGCTGCTTGCGTTCAACGCCATCAGGTAAGTATTTTCGGAGATTTTTTCTTCTGAAATTCCGTACTTGTTTTCGATGTTCACAATGGACTGCCGCAAATTGGTATGTGGCTTGAACTGGATGAAATACTGTGTTTCAAAGGATTCTTCTACCTGTGCGGCAATCTGAGAAAATGTACTGCGGTTCATCACCAGCACAACAGCATCATACTGGTTCGCATCGGAGGTATCCTCATTGAAACCTGCGACAGTAAGTGAAATGGTCTGTCCATCCGGGAGCGTCAGCGGAATCGCTGTACCGACCGTAACATCCAGCCAATCCCGGATGTTTGCTGTCACGAGCACTTCGCCATCCGCCGGGGCAGTGCTACACTGCATTCCCGGAAAGATTTGAAGGATTGCATCATCTGCTCCTACCAGTGCGGCACGTTTATCTCCGGCAAAGTAGTTTTCCGTAAGGGAAGCGTTGATGTCGCTATACGCCGAAAATGCAGCAACATCCTCCTGTGCGGCAAGCTCTGCGGCTGTTTCAGGGGAGATGTCCTTTACCATGATATGCCAGTTTCCGTTTTTGTTCAGCTGGTTTGAGGTTTCCATCCGAATCGCCATATCTGCCATACTGAACACCACCGTGACCAGAAACACCGCAAGGACGATGCACAAAATCGTCATGCGGTTCTGCCGTCTGCGTACCTTGGCAGAAATCGGGATCAGGCTCAGATAGCTTTTCATTTCTGTGCTGCTCATTCCCGGCACCTCCCAAAATCGGTCAGGCAGCCGTCCGATACCTGCAGCACCCGGTCTGCCGTTTGCGCAATGCTGCGGTTGTGGGTGATCATCAGGATGGTCTGCTCGTATTTCCGGGATGTTTCTTTAGCAGGGCAATGACCTCGCTGGTGTTCTGGGTGTCCAGATTGCCGGTCGGCTCATCCGCCAAAATCAGTGAAGGGCGGGTCATCAGGGCGCGGCCGATGGCTACCCGTTGCTGCTGCCCACCGGAAAGCTGGCTTGGCAGATGCTTCCGACGGTCTTTCAGATTCAGCACGGTCAGCAGTTCTTCCAGATATGCCCTGTCCGGCTTTTGGTAGTCCAGCAACACCGGGAACAGGATGTTCTGTTCTACGGTCAGTTCTGGGATGAGGTTGAATGCCTGAAAGATAAAACCGATATTGCGGCGGCGGAAGATCGTCAGCTTCCGGTCTTTCATGGCAAAGACATCCTTGCCATCAATCAGCACCTTGCCGGAAGTCGGCGTATCCAGTCCACCAATCAGGTTGAGCAGGGTGCTTTTGCCGGAGCCGGATTCGCCAACGACCGCCACATATTCGCCTTTCGGCACTGAAAAGCTAACATCTTTCAGCGCATGGACAGCGGTTTCTCCGCTGCCGTAGGTCTTGCAGAGATGGTTGACTTCTAATAGTTCCATAGTGTATCCCTCACTTTGCAGGTTCCTTCGATTCAGACGGATTATCTCTGTCTGTGCAGAAAAGGATAACACGTCAACCTTACTGCAAGCCTACACCCAGCCTACAATTTTGTAGGAATCGGAAAATTCAGAGTAAAGGTCGTGCCCTTTCCCAGCTCGCTGTCTACTTCAATGGTGCCGTGATGGGCTTCCACAACGGCTTTTGCCAGCGGCAGACCCAGCCCGATGCCCTGTGTATCCTGTGAAAAGCGGCTGCGATAAAACCGTTTGAAGATGTGGTACAAATCTTCCGGGTGGATGCCGCTGCCGTTGTCGCGCACTTTGATCTGAACCAGGGACGGCAGTGCATTCCACTCTACCTGAATCGTATCTCCGCTCTTTGTGTGGTCAAGGGCATTCTTTACAAGATTGTCCACAGCTTCCTGCATCCAGTCACGGTCGCACCAAAGTGTAACCGCCGCTGAGCCAGACAGAACGAGCTTTTTCTGTTCCTGCTCTGCACGATAGTTATACTGCCGTGCGATGTCCCGCACCATTTCAGCAATATTTTCGTTTTTCTTCTCCAAGACGACCGAACCGGCATCCAGCCGGGTGATTTTGAGCAGATTCTGCACCAGCGTTTCGATGCGGTCCAGCTCCTGTTCGGACAGGTCTGCAAACTCTTTGACCTCCGACGGCGAAACAGCTTCGTCCTGAAGCAGACCGTTGTAGATATTCAACGCCGCCAGCGGTGTTTTGAGCTGGTGCGAAATATCTGCAATGGTATTTTTCAAAAAACGCTTCTCCTGTTGCTCGTTGTCTGCGTGTGCGCTCAGAACTGCCGCCAATGCATTAACGGAGTGAAACAGACGGTACAGTTCTCCCTCCCGGTCGCAGTCCAGTCGTGCATCCGGGTTGCCATCCAGACAGCTTTGGATTTTCTGGACTGCCTGTTCCAGAAGCGCGCTCTGCCTTTGGAAATAGCGAAAAAGCACGCCCCAGAGGCAGCCGCCCAGCAGAAGAAAAACCAACAGTAATGCGAAAGAGAATGCGTGCGTCGTATGCCATACGATGCCCTGCGTGAGAGCCAATGCCACCGCCCAGACCGCCAGCACTGTCCGGAACAAAATCCGGATCTCCCGGTTTGCGAATACTTTCATACGGCACCTTTACCCATTCCATTTATAGCCCATGCCGCGGACAGTCAGCAGCATCTGCGGTTTGCCGGGGTCGTCCTCAATCTTCATCCGCAGCCGTCGGATGTACACTGTTAAGGCACTGCTGTCAATGTAATCCCCATCGCAGTCCCACAGTGCATCCAGAATTTGTTCCTTGGATAGTACGGCATTCGGATGCTGCATAAAGAAGCAGAGCAGCTTGTACTCTGCGCCGGTCAGTTCCAGCAAGATTCCGTTTTTGTACGCCTGTCTCTGCAACAGCCGGACGGTGATGCTGCCCGATTCCAGTACGGGTTCTCCTGCGCTGGACGCATTTGCACGGCGAAGCAGTGCATTGACCCGCGACAACAGGACACCCAGCTTGAACGGCTTGGTCAGGTAATCATCCCCGCCCATATCCAGTCCTATGATGATATTCATTTCCTCATCCGAAGCAGTCAGGAACAGAATCGGCACGTTGGATGTGCGCCGCACCTTCTGGCAGAAATCGAAGCCAGAGCCATCCGGCAGGGAAACATCCAGCACCAGCAGGTCATATTTTCTGTCTGACCACAGCACCTCGGCTTCTGCCAGCGTCCGGGCTGTATCCAGTGCAAAGCCCTGTTTCTTGAATGCAAAGGTCAGCCCACTGATCAGACTCAGATCATCTTCCAAAAGGAACAGTTTTCTCATGATTCCCTCTCTTTTCCGCGTTTTGTGTGTCCTACAGGTTCAAAAGCATTATAAGTTTTTTCTGCGAACATTACAATGCGCGAAACGAAAATTGTTTCTTGCCGTGTGTTAAATATAAGGCCTACTATCACCGCTTTACTGCGTAAAGTACATTGCAATGCGATTTTTAAGTGTGCCCGAAGGGATTCGCCAAGCCACGCCCTAGAAACGCCCCACCGGGGCGTTTCTGCCCCGCGGGACGCAAAGCGCGGGGCACGGGCTGTTCGAATCCGCTCTTTTACTGCTCCATAAAATCCATGCAAAACAAAAAGAGCAGCACCCCATAAGGTGCTGCTCTTGGTGCGACCGGGAGGATTCGAACCTCTGGCCTTCCGGGTCGGAGAACTACGACAAGCCCGTACAGACCAACGTTGAAGCGTGAATTTTGTTGGTTCTGCACAGTTGCGTCCAAAGCAAGAAAACGCCTGTTGGTGGTTGTCACAACGGGCTTTTCGGTGTTTTACGGTGCGTCTGCACAGTAGTAGTCAAATGGTGGTCAAAGAATGTAAAATAAAACGCAATAGAGTACCACTATTCCCGGTATATGACCCTTGCTTTAGCATCTTGCTGTTTTCCTATATAAACCCGTTCATTATGTTCAATTCCAAAAATGCTTGTGCATTTAATTGTCATGTTCATGCAAAAATATCCCAAAGAGTTTGTCCAACTTTCCCAACGATTTCTATAGACATCCTCAGCGAAATATATATCGAAAGCAAGTTTCTTCATCATCAATCTGTGGCTTATTCTGCTTGCAAATTTTAAATTACTTCATATTTCCATTGCAAGTATCCATAATTTTCGTCCATAAAGTGGGCCAAAAGCTGAAATCACTCCAGCGGCCGGGGATAAGCCAGCCGGGCAGGGTTTGCAGAAAATGGGGTACCGCCCACGCAAATGCCAGTGCTAAAGCAAACAGGGCTGCCCCGTGCAAGACACCGGGCAGGGCACAAATAAAGCGCAGCAACAGCACGACCAAAGCCAGTCCGACAATCAGGGCAGGCAGGGCACACGCTGCTTGAGCCAGCCATGCCTTTTGGGGGCCGTAAGTGATGGCGGTGATCTTTCCGGCACCGGTTGCTGCGACCCACTGTTCGGCGTCCGTTTTGGGGGTGTCGGGCGAAAGACCCCGCAGCGCCGCGTGGGTAAAGCCGCTTTGCGCCGGATAAAGAAGCGTTTTGCTTTTACTTTTAAACACGCCGGAAATGAAATACTCGGTACGGTCCAGTGCAACAGTCAAGCCCATAATATCATAGCTGCCAAACAGTGTCCACGCCAGCGTCGAAGAAATCGCGCACTGCTGTCCTACGACACCGGGTGCTGTGCCCTGAAGATATTCCACGGGCAGACAGTCCTGCGCTGTACCGTCAAAGCCGATACAGGTCACATCTTCCGCTGTGCGGTCAGAATCTGCCGAGACCGCTGCTGCTTTCTCGCTCCAAAAGCTGGCAGTAACGGCTTGAGTGTTGGCATTACTTTTTTCCCATTCCCGTGCAGCGGCAAGCTGCCCGGCTGTAAGCGGGGAAGACAGGGTCACCGTCACGGTTGGGTTCTGCTGTACAATATGCGCTGCGCGGGTCTGCAAAAGCAGCTGCAAAACTACCAGCAATACTGCCGC
>ENA-OUNH01000356-OUNH01000356.1-human-gut-metagenome-genome-assembly--contig:-NODE-356-length-14648-cov-3.101233_pt1 | contig 14648 bp, 16 predicted proteins | sample MGYA00242806_ERZ504814 | MGnify/ENA primary metagenome ERZ504814 (study PRJEB26092, sample SAMD00036389) | human gut metagenome | host: Homo sapiens | study: EMG produced TPA metagenomics assembly of...
GTGGAGATACCGGAGATAAGGAACTGATCCTGCGTGCGGTTAACGATCCGGAACGTGGAATGGAAGCTATGGGGCGGTGATCGAGGAGGATGCTTTGGAATTTCTGGCAGATATGGCAGGAGGAGACGCCAGAAGCGCCTTAAACGCCATAGAACTGGGAATCCTCACCACACCTCGTGATACAGACGGTAAGATCCATCTGACCCTTGAGGTGGCTTCTGAGTGTATCCAGAAGCGGGTGGTGCGCTACGATAAGAACGGGGACAATCATTATGATATCATTTCTGCCTTTATCAAGAGCATGCGAGGCTCCGACCCGGATGCGGCAGTCTATTATCTGGCAAAAATGCTCTATGCAGGAGAAGATGTGAAATTTATCGCAAGAAGGATCATGATCCTTGCTTCCGAAGATATCGGAAACGCAGATCCCCAGGCCCTCTGCGTGGCAACGGCAGCAGCACAGGCAGTGGAACGTGTGGGAATGCCGGAGTCCCAGATCATTCTTTCCCAGGCAGTTACATACATGGCCTGTGCACCCAAGAGCAATTCTGCAGTAAATGCCATACAGGAAGCCATGCGCTGCGTGAAGGCGAAGAAGACAACCGTTCCGGTGCATCTGCAGGATGCCCATTATGGTGGCCACGAAAGTCTGGGTCATGGTATCGGATATAAATATGCCCATGATTATCCGAACCACTATGTAAAACAGCAGTATCTGCCATCAGAAATCGAAGGAGAACATTTTTACGAGCTCAGTGATATGGGATATGAAAAGAAACTGAAAGAGCATATGAAGAAGATCCACGAAGAAGCGAAATAAATGAATATAAGTAAAACGGAGGAGCCTCTCAGAGAAGCTCCTCCATTATTTTGTCATAAACATTCTGGTATTTATAAGGCCAGCTTTCACATACAGACTGTGCAGCAGCAAGATTTGGCACATTGATGCTGAGATCAACGATGCTGACGCCGCTTTCGATGATCCGCAGACGTACCGAGTAGCTACCCTCTTTGGTGGGATAGTAATCTGCAGGAGTCAGGAGATGTTCTTCAATCTTGCGGTGGAGGGAATTGAGATATTCTTCCACTTCTTTCTTGATGTCAGACGAAAGTTCTTTGGAAAAATATTTCAGAGTGTTTTTTCCCTCGGAGGTCAGTCGATAGTAACTGCGGTTGGACTGTGAAGACATTTCCACCAGATCTGCCTCCACAAGTTCGGAAACTGCCTGCTGGAGCTGAAAATAATTGGTGTATTTCCGGTCCAGGATAAAATCGGTGATCTGGGAATTTGTGAGATCCCCATCGGAATTCTGCAGCATATATAAAATAATAAGCTTATAGGTTGTAAAAGGTGATGCCATAAGAATCCTCCTTTTTACTGGCTGCGGGAAAAGGCTTCGAGAGCTTTTCCCTGAAAACTTGCTCTTTCTTTCATCCGGTGATGAAGAAGGTTTAAAACTTCTCGTTTGCGGCTGGCCCATAAAGGTGCGATCAGCAGATCCTTCGGTCCGTCGCCGGTGACCCGGTGGATCACGATATCCGGTCTGAGATGTTCCAGACAGTCAATGACAAGGTTCAGATACTCGTCCCGTTCATAAGTGCGGAAAAGACCGGATTCATGATCAGCGGCAAGATCTGTACCACGCAGTACATGAAGAAGCTGCAGCTTGATCCCCTGGATATCCATGGCGTTCAGATAAGCCATTGTTTCCAGGATATCCTTCCGGCTTTCGCCGGGAAGCCCCAGGATGGTGTGGACGATCACTTCGATGCCGCCTGCGCGGAGATTTTTTACTGCGGTATCAAAACAGGACAGTGGATAGCCGCGCCGTATATATCTGGCGGTATCTTCATGGATAGTCTGGAGTCCCAGCTCCACCCACACCGGTTTGATCTGGTTCAGGGAATAAAGAAGCTCCAGTACATCATCTCCCAGACAGTCCGGTCTGGTACCAATGGACAGTGCCACGATATCCGGATGGGAGATGGCTTCTGTGAAGATCTTACGCAGGTGTTCCACAGGAGCGTATGTGTTTGTATATGCCTGAAAATAGGCGATATATTTATGAATCGGGCGTTTGGAAGAGAGACTTTTGATCTGTGTGTTGATCTGCTCTGTAATGGAAAGAGCGGCGTTTGCTGCAAAATCTCCGCTTCCGCCCTGGCTGCAGAAGATGCAGCCTTTTTTGCCCAGGGTGCCGTCACGGTTGGGACAAGACATGCCGCCGTTTAATGCAACCCGGTAGACCTTTTCGCCGTATCGCTCCCGGAGCATATAGTCCAGAGAATGATAAGGCTTGTCGTTCCAGCGCTTCATTATGCCTCTTTCGGTTCGTTTTTCTCTTCGCCGTTTTCTTCGTTTTCATCTTTCGGTATATAGTTATCGAAGATCTTTACAAAGATCTTTGATTTCCAGTAGGCCAGCGTGGAAAATCCCATCAGAATAAAAAGCATGATCAGGATGGATGTAAACTGTGCGTAGCTCACATAAGCAAAAAGCCACATCAGTAGGAGCGGAGACGCAGAGATCACAAGCATCAAAAGTGTCAGCGGAAGATGGCGGACGGACATCAGGAATGCATTTACAAAGGTATTCTTGACGGAATTAAAAAATTTGGAAAGGATCGGATAAATGTACAGAAGGATCATCGCATAGATCAGTGCAAATGCAATGAACAGACTGAAAAGTCCTTTGTACATAGCTCCGCTTCCGGCTCTGGCGATCCGAAGATCGATAAACAGAACAGCAGCGGTGAGGAGCATGATGATATTGATGATGGTCGCCTGTTTGAAGTTCTGTTTGAAGGAGTGGAAAAAGCTGCGGGCAATATAGGATTCCTCGTCTCTTGCCATCTTTAGTGTGACATAGTAGAGAGCTGTTATGGAGGCGCCTGCGGTGACAACCGGAATGCAGCAGAGGATGCACAGAAAATTCAGAAGAAGCAGGTCTGCTACGCGTCCCATGAACACGAAGAATTTGTTGTCCATGTTGAAAAAACGATTCATTTGATAAGTCTCCTTTTCTTTTGGATATTATTTTAAGTATACCCAATCACAGCAGAAAAAGCAAATCCCAAATGTTTTCCAGGGCAGTGGAAATGGGAAAATCATGTGTCCGCCATAGAAAGACAAAAAAGAGAAATAGTTTATTAAATTTTCCTAAAAGGCTTGCTTATCACGATTTAGAGTGTTAAAATATCAGTATTGTATTAGACGAAATTCATGTATTTTAAAGGAGCGTAACAATGAGCAAAAAAATCAGGACGGAGGCTGTGGATCATCTTTTTGAAGCGATCCTGTGCCTGAAGGACAAGGAAGAGTGTTATACATTTTTTGAGGATGTGTGCACCATCAATGAGCTGCTTTCTTTATCTCAGCGCTTCGAGGTAGCCAAGATGCTTACTGATAAGCGTACATACCTTGATATTTCCGAGAAAACAGGAGCTTCCACAGCTACGATCAGCCGTGTGAACCGTTCTCTGAATTATGGAAATGATGGGTATGAGATGGTATTTGCACGTATGAGAAAGAACGACGAAGAGAAGAACGATAAAGCAGAGTAATGTATGTCGGCTGTAACAGCGACAGCAGAGAATGCGATAACGTAAAAAAGAGACAGGCGTGATTGTCTGTCTCTTTTTTACGTTATTTCTCCTTTTTGGATGTGCCATCGCCTTTAGATGAGTTCATATGATCGATCATGTTCTCGATGATCATCTTCTTCATGTAAACGTCAAAACTTAAAAGGCAGATGAAAGAAAACTGATGAAGAAATTCCCTGTCCTCCGGATCTGCGTCTTCGAAGACCTCACCTGCACTCTTGAAGCGGCGCATGAGATCTTTTTCCAGATAGCGGATCTGTGTCTGCTCCATGCTGAAAACTTCCTGGTAGATGTAAGTCATGTCCTTCTCTGTCATGGATTTAAAATATTTCTCTGTGATAGGACCGAGAAGAGTCTGGATATCGCTGATGGAAAGGATATTCTTAAAATAGTAGATAAAAATCAGCATCAGAAGATGTTCACGGGAGTAACGCTTCTTCTCAGGCGGCGGGAGAAGCTTGTTCTTCGCGTAATTGTTGATCATGGTCTTAGTCAGGATCTTGTCATCCTCGTGACGTTTGGTGGAGGCAAGATTCTCTTCCATAAAAGTTGTCACCTGATCCATGTACAGGTCGATATTCGGGATCTCATCAGGTTTTATATAATCAAGTTCAGCGATTTTTGCAAAAATGCTGTTCATCATTTCTTTTTCATTGCTTGTCATCACATTATCACCTCTGCTCTTTATTATATAGTTTTAAATACTACTTGTAAAGAAACTTTTTTTACCGGAAAAAGGAAATTAATGTTGTGGGTTTACCCTGGGGAAAAGTCATGATAGTATATAGATACTGTTCATATGGAAAAAGAAATGGAGATTAAAATGAGTATACATGAAGCTTTGGATACATTAAATCCCATGCAGCGGGAAGCTGCCGTACATACAGAGGGACCGCTTCTCATCCTTGCAGGAGCAGGTTCCGGCAAGACAAGAGTGCTGACCCACAGGATCGCCTATTTAATGGAAGAAAAAGAGGTCAATCCATGGAATATTCTGGCCATCACTTTTACCAATAAGGCTGCCGGTGAGATGCGTGAGCGTGTGAACAAGATTGCCGGAATGGGCGCGGAGAGTGTCTGGGTTTCCACTTTTCATTCCGCATGCGTCAGGATTCTTCGCAGACATATCGAGGTGCTTGGATTCAGCAGTAATTTTACAATCTATGATGCAGACGACCAGAAGACTGTCATGAAGGAAATTTTCCGGAAGTTCAATATCAATACGAAGATTTATAAAGAGAGAGCTGTGCTTGGCGAGATCTCTCATGCCAAAGATGAGCTGATCACTCCGGAGGAGATGGAACTGAACGCAGGAAGTGACCCGGATGCACGGAAGATCGCAGGAATGTACAAGGAATACCAGTCCATTCTCCGTGGAAACAATGCCCTGGATTTTGATGACCTGATCGTGAAGACTGTGGAGCTTTTTCAGCACAATCCGGACATTCTGGATTATTATCAGGAGCGTTTCCGTTATATCATGGTAGATGAGTATCAGGATACCAACACAGCGCAGTTTAAATTTGTAAGCCTTCTTGCTGAGAAATACAAGAATCTCTGCGTTGTTGGTGATGATGACCAGTCCATTTACCGTTTCCGCGGGGCTAATATCGGGAACATTCTGGGCTTTGAAAAGGTTTTCCCGGAAGCTAAGGTGGTGCGCCTGGAGCAGAATTACCGTTCTACCAAGAACATCCTTAACGCAGCCAATGAGGTGATCGTCCACAATACAGAGCGTAAGGAAAAAACTCTCTGGACAGAGAACGAAGAGGGAGATAAAGTTCATTTTCGCCAGTTCAACAACGGATTTGAGGAAGCGGAGTATGTTGCAGGAGAAATTATCCAGGGACGCCGCAACGGAAAATTCCAGTACAAGGATTGTGCAGTACTTTATCGGACCAATGCCCAGTCCCGTCTCTTTGAGGAGAAATTCCTTCTGGCAAATGTTCCTTATAAGATTGTCGGCGGCGTGAATTTTTATGCCCGCAAAGAGATCAAGGATTTGTTAAGCTATCTGAAGACCATTGACAATGCCAGTGATGATCTGGCTGTGCGCAGGATCTTAAATGTGCCAAAAAGAGGGATCGGACTCACCAGCATCGGCCGTGTCCAGGACTATGCGGATATGATGAACCTGAGCTTTTACGATGCTCTCCGCGTGGTGGAGGAAGTACCGTCCATTGGCAGGGCAGCAGGAAAGATCAATGATTTTGTATCCTTTATCCAGGGACTGAAAAGTAAGGCAGAGGCCTATACAGTCCGTGAAACCCTGGAAGAGGTCATTGAACTTACCGGTTATGTGAAGGAACTGGAGGCAGAGAAAACGGAGGAGGCCCAGGCGAGGATCGAAAATATCGACGAGCTGATCTCCAAGACAGAATCCTTCCAGGAAGCCATGGAGGAGGCCGGACAGCCGGCAACACTTTCTGCATTTCTGGAGGAGATCGCACTGGTGGCAGATATCGATTCTGTTGATCCGGATCAGGATTATGTGCTGCTGATGACCCTTCACAGTGCCAAAGGACTGGAATTCCCAAATGTATTTATCGTGGGAATGGAGGACGGTGTTTTTCCGGGATATGCTTCCATCTGGTCCGGTGATCCGTCGGATATCGAGGAGGAGCGAAGGCTCTGTTATGTGGGGATCACCCGTGCCATGAAGGAACTGACTTTAACCTGTGCAAAACAGCGGATGATCCGTGGGGAGACTCAGTATAACCGTGTGTCACGTTTTGTAAGGGAGGTTCCACGGGAGCTGGTAGATCTTGGACATACCATTCAGGAGAAAAAGCCCAGAGTAGATGATATCGTATCTCCGAAAAGCGCCTATGCCCAGATGAAAATGAATTTCCAGGCAAAAACAAGCCTTCAGAAGAAGGATTTCACCGTTACCAAGGCAGCGAAGCTGGATTACGGAGTCGGTGATACCGTGCGCCATGTGAAATTCGGAGTTGGTATCGTGAAGAATATTGTAGAAGGCGGCCGGGATTACGAGGTAACGGTAGATTTTGACAAAGTCGGTGTGAAAAAAATGTTCGCAGGTTTTGCCAAACTGAAGAAGATCTGAAAATGAAATGGCCGTTTTGCATATATTTTGTGAAAATATTTCGAAGCAGCTGCAAATAACATTATTCCGGAATGTTCCTGTTAAAATTTGCGTAAGTTATGGTAAAATCAGACATATGGTGGTATAATAAGAACACTTAGGAAAGGTCGGTACAGTGATAGAATATTTTTGCTGTGCTGCCGGTTTACTGTCAGACAGTACAGCCGAACAGAAAGAAAGGATGGTGCAGTGTTATGAATTTAAATACAACAAAGCTTGAAGAACTGCTTGCAACACTGAAGAAAAAAGAAGAAGAGAAAGATAAGAACACAGTCCTTTGGGTACTGGCGATCATCGGCGCAGTTGCAGCTGTTGCAGGAATCGCATTTGCAGTATATCGTTTCTTCGCTCCGGATTACCTGGAAGATTTTGAAGAAGATTTTGATGATGACTTCGATGATTATTTCGAGGATGAGGAAGAGTAAGAACTTTCACTGCAGAGGCTGTTTTGAACAGATCAGAATGGCTGTCTGTTATGTATGAATATGAGAAGCGGATAATTGAAGCCCCGGCGCGATACCGGGGCTTGATTTTTGAAGACGGACCGTGAAACGCTGGCGTTCATGAGCAGACAGTAAAGAGGATCCTGAATGTTCGAACTATTGTCTGCTGGTTATAAAACAGAAAGAGGATTTATGAAAAAAGGTGAAATTTACGAAGGTATTATAGAAAAAGTGGAATTTCCAAACAAAGGTTTTGTTTGGGTCGATGACCAGAAAGTAATTGTAAAAAACGGAATCCCGGGACAGAAAGTCAGGTTTATGATCAATAAGAAGCGTTCCGGACGTGCAGAGGGACGTCTTCTGGACGTTCTGGAGAAATCCCCGTTGGAGACAAGAGAGCCAGCCTGTCAGGAATTCCCGGCCTGCGGTGGTTGCATGTACCAGACCATGAGCTATGAGGCACAGAAAAAGATGAAAGAGTGTCAGGTGAGGGAGCTGCTGGATGGAGCAGTAAAGGAAAGCCTGGCAAAAATCGGGCAGAGCAGTGATGAGATAGAAATAGCTGAGAGCACAGATAGCTTATATCACTGGGATGGAATCTATGGCAGTCCTATTGAGTTCGGGTACCGCAATAAGATGGAGTTTTCCTTTGGGGATGAGTATAAGGATGGGCCGCTGTCCCTTGGACTTCACAAGAAGGGAAGCACTTACGATATCCTGAATACGGATGATTGTAAGCTGGTCCATCCGGATATGACGAAGATCCTTGTCTGTGTGCGGGAGTTTTTCCTGGAGCGTAATGCCAGCTTCTATAAAAAGCTGCAGCATGTGGGGTATCTTCGACATCTTCTTCTTCGAAGAGGCGTCACAAGTGGTGAGATCCTGGTCCATGTGGTAACCACCACCCAGGAAGAATATGATCTGGAGCCTCTGAAAGAACAGCTTCTTGCACTTCCGCTGGAAGGGAAGATCGTGGGGATCATGCACATTTTAAATGATTCTTTATCCGACGTGGTACAGAGCGACGAGACGAAGATCCTTTATGGAAAGGATTATTTCTATGAAGAACTTCTTGGACTGAAATTTAAGATCAGCTACCTTTTCCTTTTCCAGCCAAATTCCCTGGCTGCAGAGATCCTGTATTCCAAGGTGCGGGAATATGTAGGAGATACCAGAGACAAGGTGGTGTTTGACCTTTACAGCGGAACCGGCACCATTGCCCAGCTTGCGGCGTCCGTTGCCAGCGAGGTGATCGGCGTGGAGATCGTGGAAGACGCGGTAAAAGCCGCCAGAGAAAACGCTGCACTTAACGGCATCAATAACTGTCGTTTTATTGCCGGAGACGTGCTGAAGGTTCTGGACGAGGTGCCGGAGAAACCGGATATGATCATCCTTGATCCTCCCAGAGATGGCGTTCACCCCAAAGCCCTTCCAAAGATCCTGGCTTACGGTGTAGACCAGATCGTATACATTTCCTGCAAGGTTACAAGTCTTGTGAGAGACCTCCCGGCATTTTATGAGGCAGGATATGAGATGACCCACGCCTGTGCAGTTGATCAGTTCTGCCAGGGTGTCCATGTCGAGACAATCGCGCTTCTTTCAAGGAAAAATAAATAAAGATTACGGGGCTGACGCTTCACGATTTATTAATCGTTAAAGCATCAGCCCCGTGTTTTCTGTCGGAGTATTATTCAGTTTTACCTCTCCATCATACTGATAGACTCAATTCCGACACTTCCGCCGCGGACAACTTCGATATGCTTGAACTCTTCTTTGATGAGTTTGATAACTGCGTCGTTTTGGTTGCGGTCTGGACAAATTCCAGGAGCAGGCTGTCTTTGCCGTAGTCGATGACACGAGCCTTGAAAGTTTCTGCAATCTGAAAAAGCTCTACTTTATCTTCCGGTGAGCAGCCTTTGACTTTGATATAAAGAATCTCTTTCATACGGACAAATACATCTGTAAAGTCAATGACCTTGATAACTTCAATCATACGGTTCAGCTGTTTTTTGATCTGCTCAAAAGTCTCATCATCACTGACAGTAGCGATAGTCATTCGTGAAACGGTCGGGTCTTCAGTAGTTCCAACCGTAAGACTGTCCAGGTTATAGGACTTTCCGGAGAAAAGACCGGAAATTTTGGAAAGAACACCAACCTGGTTTTCAACGTAAAGAGAGATCCATCTTTTTTCATTCCTTATCCATTTTCATTCCTCCTAACAATCCATGATCAGATCAGCCAGAGTACCACCCGGCTTAACCATCGGGTAAATCATTTCCTCCGGATCAATGATAAATTCGATGATCGTAGGAGCTTTTGTATTCTTCTTAGCCTCTTCGAAAGCAGCTGCAATCTGATCTTTTTCAGTTACGCGGATACCTTTTGCCCCATAGCTTTCAGCAAGACGGATGAAATCTGGTGTGTATTCCGGATACTCCTGGCCTTCTGTACGGCGGGAGAGGGCACCGGCTTTTAAGTTTGTCATAGCATAGCGTTTTCCATAGAAAAGTTTCTGCCACTGGCGGACCATTCCCAGATATTCGTTATTAAAAATGCAGCAGATGATTGGAAGTTCTTCCAGAACAGCGGTGGCAAGCTCCTGGATATTCATCTGCATGCCGCCGTCACCGGAAACAGAGATGACAGGTGTGTCTGGATTTCCGATCTTTGCACCGATAGCACCTGGAAGGCCGTACCCCATGGTTCCAAGTCCGCCGGACATGATCAGCTGGCGGTTCTCAGTGATATCTGCATACTGGCTTACAAGCATCTGATGCTGCCCAACATCTGTAACAAGAATTGCTTTATCAAACTGACGGTTGATCTCGCCGATGATATCCAGAGGCCCCATCATACCACGGTCTTTCATGGTGAGCGGATGTTCTTCTTTCCATTCCTGGATCTGTTTCAGCCATTTGCTGGTGCTGCATTCCTGAACATATTCGTTCATCTTGGTTATGGCTTCTTTTGCGTCAGCAACGATCGGAATATCAACATGGATGTTTCTGGAAATAGAAGCAGTATCAATATCAATGTGGACGATCTGTGCATGCGGTGCAAACTCATGGAGCTTGCCTGTGATACGGTCATTGAAACGTGTTCCGATGGAGAAAAGGAGATCACATTCATTGACTGCCATGTTTGCAGCATAGGCACCGTGCATGCCAAGATTTCCGATAAACAGAGGGTTTCTGGTAGAAATCGCGCCACGTCCCATAACAGTAGTAACAACCGGAACCTGAGTTTTCTCAACAACCTGAGTAAAAAATCTCCTGTGCGCGGGAGATGATCACACCGCCACCTGCAAGAAACAGAGGCTTCTTTGCCTTCTGGAGCATTTTGAGAGCTCGTTTCAGCTGACCAATGTGAACACTGGTATTCGGCTTGTAGCCACGGATATTGACGCTTTTAGGATACTCGGCACTTCCAAGCTCTGCCATCACATCTTTCGGAAGGTCGATGAGAACAGGGCCGGGGCGTCCGGTACGTGCAATGTAGAATGCTTCTTTGATGATACGGCCAAGATCTTCACGATTACGGACGGTTACTCCGTATTTTGTAATGCTTCTTGTGATTCCTACGATATCAACCTCCTGGAAAGCATCGTTGCCGATCAGGTGACGTGCTACCTGACCGGTGAAGCATACAAGTGGAACGCTGTCGTAGTTGGCAGTTGCAAGACCTGTCACAAGGTTGGTGGCTCCAGGGCCGCTGGTAACAAGACATACGCCGACTTTTCCGGTTGTTCTGGCGTAGGCGTCAGCTTCATGGACAAGGGCCTGCTCATGGCGTGGCAGGATGATGTCAATGTCGCTCTGTTTATATAATTCGTCACTGATATCAATGGTGCAGGCACCAGGATAACCGAACAGAACATCAACGCCTTCTTCTTTTAAGGCTTTTACAAGCAATTTGTTTCCGGAAATCTGTTTCATGAATTGGTTCCCTCCTTTGGTGATGTGGATAGTTAAGCAGATAAGGGTTGCCACGGGATATTTTTTCCAATAAAAAAGTCCCGGCATATCGAATAAATATGCTCAGGACGGATGATTCCGCGGTACCACCTGTTTCAGAGGTAAAACTCTGCTCTCTGTCAGTACAAATATACTGCTTCCCTGTAACGTAGGAATAACGTTGAAGCCTACTGCATGAAAATTCATGGTTCAGTCCACTGCTCGAGGGCTACTTCCATAGTTCTGTCACGAAGATTCTCACCGGCCATCTTCTCTCTGGGCATCCGGATACTATGTACTACTCCCTGTCATTGCATTTAGTAAATATAGATAAAAATTTTATATTATTATAATATAAAATATCGGAACTGTCAATTACAGAAATCGCATATTGCGGTGCGAATGACAGTTCCGATGTCAGAGTATTATTTGTTTTTATGTTTCCGGATTTTCCTCTGTTTCCGGAGTTTTTTTCGGAAGGTAAACATGAACCTGCTCAATACGGTTTTTATCCAGTTTTTCCACAATAAGACGGATACCTTCCTCTGTGATAACTTCATCACCGGCAACAGGCAGGCGGTCCAGATGTTCAATGATAAATCCGCCAAGGGAATCATAATCCTCAGAATCCAGCTCTGTGTGAAGATGGTCGTTCACATCATCCAGGTGCATGGAACCTTCGATGATATATTCACGGTCGCTGATCTTCTGGACAAGATCATCCTCTTTTTCATCGTATTCGTCATGGATCTCACCGACGATCTCCTCCAGGATATCCTCCAGTGTGATAAGACCGGCCATATCGCCGTATTCATCCAGCACAATGGCAATGTTAAAGGTGGAATCCTTCATTTCAACAAGCAGATCGGAAATGCTCTTGCGCTCGTAAGTGAAGTGCGGTTTTCGGAGAAAATTGTCTATTACGAATTCTGTGTCCTTGTCGTAGAGAAGAAGATCCTTCATATTGATAATTCCCACGATATTATTCTGGCTGTCTTTATAAACAGGGAGACGTGTGAATTTATCTTCGCGGAAAATATCGATCAACTCATCATAGGTGGAAGCCACATCTGCAAAAGTTACATGAACTCTCGGTACCATGATATCTTTGGCTGTGGCATCGCCCAGATCAAATACATTGTAGATCATTTCTTTTCATCGGATTCAATGACGCCGTCCTCATGGCTTACATCCACGATCGTACGAAGTTCTTCTTCGGTCATGGCCTTGTTGGCTTCATCCGGGTCAACGCGCATAAGCCGCATCACGCCTCTGGAAAACAGATTGATGATAAAAATAACCGGTGTCATGATGGTCATGAGAAATTTAAAAACCGGGATATAGCGGAGAGTAATTTTCTCAGAATTGATGGTTGCATAATTCTTAGGCGTGATCTCACCGAAAATAAGGATCAGTATGGTAAGGATCAGAGTAACAATGCTGACCATATATCCGCCAAAACTGTATGCAAGGGTTGTTGCAAGGGAGATGCCGAAATGTTCACAATGTTGTTGCCGATGAGGATCGCACTGAGAAGCTTGGGCGTCTGGTTTTCCAGAATATCAAGAGCCATGGCTGCACGCTTATTCCCTTCATCTGCCAGGGAGCGGAGCCGGATCCTGTTTACCGACATCAGCGCGGTTTCGTTAGATGAGAAAAAGGCTGACAATGCCAGCAGAACAAGTAATATGATTATCTGGTAAGTGTCGCTGGGGTCCACTTTCAATATTCACTCCTTTATTATAGATAAAATTAGTTTTGTTTAAAAAGATACAAATACTCGTTCATTATATACTTTTTTACAGGCTTTGGCAAGTATGGAACAATGGGAAAACAGCATGTTGCAGGTCACGGAGTGAACAGTAACAACAGCTTCGTTATGCAGGTTGTACCGTATTACGAAAAAACTACGAAAATCATGCAATATCTTGACAAAATAGTAAGCCGGAACTAACATATATACAAAAGTATAATCAATATAATTATAGCAATTTTCAGGAGTGCTATAAGATACATTCCGGGAATGGAAGGAGGAGAAATATGTTTCTGGAGATAAAAGGAATCAGGAAATCATTCGGAACAGGTGAGAGCCGTGTGGATGTTCTGAAAGGCATCGATCTTGATATAGAAAAAGGAGAATTCTGCGTTCTTCTGGGACCGTCCGGTTCTGGAAAATCCACACTTCTGAATATTATCGGAGGCATTGACGGGGCAGATTCGGGAAGCATTACCATTCAGGGAGAACGTCTGGAGGATATGAAAGAAAAGAAGCTTTCTCTTTACAGAAGAAAGCATTTGGGATATATATTTCAGATGTACAATCTGATCCCGAACCTGACAGTACGTGAGAATATTGAAGTAGGTGCCTGCTTAAGTGACAAGCCGCTGGAAGTAGATGAGCTTCTTACAACTCTGGGACTTTACGAACATCAGAGGAAACTTCCCAACCAGCTTTCCGGAGGTCAGCAGCAGCGTACAGCCATTGGCCGTGCCATTGTGAAAAATCCAGATATCCTGCTCTGTGACGAGCCTACGGGAGCACTGGATTACAACACATCCAAGGAGATCCTTAAGCTTATTGAGACTGTTAATCACAAGTACGGAAACACCATTGTTATGGTAACGCATAACGATGCCATCAAAGATATGGCAGATCGTGTGGTAAAACTCCGCGACGGCATGATCCGCAGGAACTATCAGAATGAGAACAAGATTCCGGCAGCTGAGCTGGAATGGTAAGGGGTCGTTATGAAGAATCCTTTGCGTAAGCGTATCCCCAGAGAGCTGAAAGAGGAATTTGGAAAATATCTGGTGGTTTTCTTATGATGGTGCTGACCATCGGATTTGTATCCGGTTTTCTGGTTGCAGACGGAAGCATGCTGAAAGCCTATAATGACAGCTTTGACAGGTACAATATTGAAAACGGAAATTTCCGCACAGCAGAGAAAGTTTACAGATCCCAGTGGAAAGATATCGAAGCTTCTGGCGTAAAGCTTTACGAAAATTTTTACATAGAAGAAGAGCTGGATAACGGAAGTACTATGCGTTTCTTCAGGAACCGTGAGCAGGTGAACAAGGTCTGCCTGATGGAGGGTGAGATGCCGGAGGGCGAGGATGAGATTGCCATTGACCGTATGTATGCGGACAACAACAGCCTGAAAACAGGGGACATCATTACCCGTGGAAAAAATCATGGAGGATCACGGGTCTTGTTGCTCTTTCTGACTACAGTGCCCTGTTTCAGGATAACAATGATTCAATGTTTGATTCTGTAAAATTCGGAGTTGGAATCGTGACACCGGAAGGCTTTGAGGCACTGAACCAGGATAAGCTTCAGTACAACTACTCCTGGATCTACAATAAGCAGCCGAAAGACGAAAAACAGGAAAAAGAAGTGTCAGAGGATCTGATGGAAGATATTGGAAAAGCAGTGACACTGGAAGCTTTTGTCCCAAGATATCTGAACCAGGCCATTATATTTACAGGTGATGATATGGGTGGAGACAAGGCCATGGTGATCATGCTTCTTTATATCGTTATTGTA
>ENA-OUNH01000358-OUNH01000358.1-human-gut-metagenome-genome-assembly--contig:-NODE-358-length-14616-cov-3.093795_pt1 | contig 14616 bp, 16 predicted proteins | sample MGYA00242806_ERZ504814 | MGnify/ENA primary metagenome ERZ504814 (study PRJEB26092, sample SAMD00036389) | human gut metagenome | host: Homo sapiens | study: EMG produced TPA metagenomics assembly of...
TGGTATCCAGTCCGGAAATTCCGGAAATACCTACATAATCACCCTGAAGATAAGCTACCAGAAGAATTCCAGGTGCCTGCGCATTAAGCCTTTTCAAACTCACCGTTAGGATTTTTTTCGTGCTTCCTCTGTTTCACCGTGACGTCCTTCTTCAAGATATTTGTCAACATCTGCATTGGAATAATGCATATTGTTTCCACTTGCATCTGTCACAAAATTTACATATGCCATATCCGGGTCAAACTGTGTTGAATAGCCGGCAAGAAATCCATTGTATCCTGCATCCCAGTCAAATTTTGTCACCAGTTTTACTTCCATCTCCACGCCAGCCTGTTTCAGCATATCTGACATAACATTGGCAATATCCACACGCTCCTCTTCATAGTCACGGACCTGAATAGTGAAATGGAATTTCTGCCCATTTCTCTCATAGATGCCATCATCACCTTTTTTCCAGCCAAGCTCTTCCATCTTCTTTGCAAAAGTATCCAGATCATAGGAATAAATATTTGCTTCTTTGTCAGTTCCAAGAGGATTTCTCTGGATCGGGCTGTACGCCGGCTCTCCCTGACCTGCCAGAACGCCTGCGATAATGGAATCTTTATCCAGTGCATAATTCAGAACGCCAATGGAATCTCCGTTTTCTTTCCAGAAATCCGTGCTCATATCCATGGCAGCTCCACGGTAATCTGCTGTTGTAAACTCCCAGTAATTATATCCGTCCTTGTCCTTAAACTGGGAAGCATAGTTGGAATTCAGCCATGCAAGATCAGCTTCTCCGGACTGGAGCATAGTTGCCTTGGTAGTCTCATCAGATACGGTACGATATACTACTGTTTCAATATTCGGAACTTTTCCATAGTAGTCTTCATTTCGTTTCAGTGTGATCATTCCACCTGTGGCATCCCAGTCTTCGAATTTATAACGTCCTGTTCCTACCGGATTCTGGTTAAAGGATGTTGTATTTACATCTTCACCTTCAAGAAGATGCTCCGGAAGGATTCCCATGGTAAAATAGTCCAGCATAGCAGCATCATACTGATCCAGGGTAAATACTACGGTCTTATCATCCGGTGCTTCGATATCTGTGATATCCTGATAATTGCTGGTAATGCTTGCACCCAGGGTTTCATCCTCTGTAAGCTCTTTGTAAGTATATACAACATCTTCAGCATTAAAAGCTTCTCCGTCATGCCACTTCACACCATCGCGAAGTTTAAAAGTATAAGTATTGGTATCTTTATCAAAGGTATAGCTCTCTGCAAGATCCTCTACCGGTTTTCCATTTGCATCATATTTCATCAGTCCGGAAAAATAAGATCCGGAAGCTCATCATGATTGTTCAGAAGCGGATTGATCGTACTTTCCGACTCTCCTGCATAAACCAGTGTTTTGTTTTCTTCTGCTGCAAATGCAGTTACTGTACCTCCTGTTACAGCTCCTGTACATACTGCTGTCACTGCCGCAAGCGTTACTGCTGCACATTTCTTTCCGTGACTGTTCCCTGTTCTCTTTTTCATTTTTGTTTTCCTCATCTTTCCTTATTTTCGAACCGGTTATCCACACTTCGTTTGGCTTTATCCATATCCTGTCAGATACCGGCTTCATTCCACATATCATTTTCCATCAGAGATTGCTGTATTTATTATTCACTTCGCTTCTTACAAAACTTCCCACATTGGTAATACACATCAGAGTAACCACCAGAAAAACTCCCGGTATCATGATCACCCACCAGGTATTCATGATCAGTGCTTTATTAGCCAGGGAAAGCATGCTTCCCCAGGAAACTACATCTGCCGGAAGTCCCAGTCCCAAAAAGCTTAAAGTAGATTCCATAGTGATACAGCTGCTGACAGATGAGATCACCACAAACATGATCGCTGAAACAAAATTCGGTATCAGATGATAATACATCACATATCCAAAGCCTCCTCCGCAGAGTCTTGCATACATCACATAATCGCTGTTCCGTATCTGCCGCACTTCACTTCTTACGATACGGGCCAGTGCGAACCATCCGGTAATACCAATGATAACGGAAATGCCGATCACATCATCTGCCTGAAAAACAGCAGATAAGATCAGTATCATAAGAAGTGTCGGAATACTTCCACACATTTCCGTAAATCGCATCAGGACCGAATCAACCTTTGGTCCTGCCGTTCCGCTGATGCATCCGTAGGTAACACCGATCACAGTAATGATCGCTGCTCCTGAAATTCCGATCACCAGAGATACTCTTCCTCCATACCAGATCAGGGAATAGATATCTCTTCCAAGAGAATCCGTTCCAAAAATAAATTCCTTCCAGGCGGTGTATTCAGATTCCGGAGATAAAATCCTGAAGGATCATGATTTGCTACAAGATTCGCAAATACACATCCCAACACAACTATCAGCAGCAGAATCATGGAGAAAACCGGTTTTCCCTTCAGCTTTTCCCTGAATGTTTTCTTTCTTTTTTGAACTTCATACGTTTTCCACCCAGAACCTACCACCCGGAAAAGCTCTTCTTCGGAAATCATACTGTTATCTACCATACTCTCACCTCTGAATCCTTCATTCTCGGATCAATCTCCTCATTAACAGTCTGTGCAATAAAACTGCTTAAAAATACGATAAAGCCCGTGATCAGCACATCTACCATCAAAAGATTATAGTCATGATATTTGGCAGATTCCACTGCCAGATTTCCAATACCTGCATAATTGAATACTGCCTCGACCGTCACTGTTCCACCGGTTACGTGAGGGACTGAAACCGCCATAATACTTACAATGGTAGGCATTACATTTCTGAGACAGTGTTTCCACAAAATTTTTCTTTTGGAAAGCCCTTTGGCCCTGGCAAGCAATACGTAATCTTTCCGTACCTCATCCAGAAATTTGTTACGTATCATATATGCGTAATACCACAGATGACTTAAGATCATAACCACAAGCGGAAGTACCATATGTCTGATACGATTGCCAATGCTGTCTGCCATTCCGACATCATAAGCGCCACTGCTCGGAAACCCATCCCAGATTTACGCTGAAGATCAGTATCAGTACCACCCCCCAGCCAGAAAGCCGGCACATAAAAGGCTACTGTTCCTATCTTACAGATCAGACGGTCGATCCACTGATCTTCATGAAGAGTACAGAATATTGCGATCAGGATTGCCAGCGTAAAGATCACTACATAGGCGACTCCCCCCAATACCAGAGTATTCCCGATCAGCGGTTTTATCACATTCATGACTGGCTGCCTGTACTTCAAAGACAGTCCGAACTCTCCATGAACTGCATTGGTAAGCCATTTTACATATTGTACTGCGATTCCCTGATCAAGTCCCAGCCTTGTCCTGGCAGCAGCTATCTCTTCGCTGGTCATCATCTCAAGAGAATCCCCGTAAAAGGACTGCAGAGGATCTCCCGGCGCAAGTCTTGCCATCCAGAAAACCACGACAGACAGCAGAAACATAACTACTGCAAACAAAATGATCCGTTTCAGGATCCGGGCACCTATCTTATTTCCTTTGTTCATAATTTTCCTTTCCCACGTCCCATTACTTACATGTGAGACAGACATTCGCATTCCTTTCTGCTACATGCTCATGAACGTAATCGCTTCGTGATTTGCGTTCATATTTCAAAAGCAGTTATGGTATCAAAAACCATAACTGCTTTTGAAAGGGTCGTGTTATTATTCGACAAAACATTTGCATGCACAAACAGGAGTGCGCGGAGGTTGTGTGCATTACAGTGTTTAATATGCAGCACGCGGATTGTGCTGTTGATATTATTTTATCATCTAATGGCATTTGAACAACCCCGGTATGGGGATATTGGGTCAGTCGGGTTTGGCATAGATGTGCATTCCAATTTTCTTATTCCATACCGTTAAACACAAAACAGCCGGCATCTTCCTGCGGCAGAATCTTATTCTGCACAGAAAAATCCCGGCTGGTCTTTTCTTTATTTTTATTGCAGCTTATAAAGTCTGAAATCTTCCCTTTACAAATTTCAGGAAATCTTTTCCCTGGTCACTGAGTGTCTCACCTCGTCTTCTGATACATCCATAAACAAGTCTCTGGCCTTCTCCCGGAAATGTATACTTCACTCTGGAATACCCGGGATCGCGGCCTGAAAGATCTGCTCCACTTATATTGCACAGCTCGCCGGAACCCAGAAGACGTTCTACGATATAGTCACTGTTGGTCACCACTACCATCTCTGCTTCCACTGCGGAATGTCCGTTTTCCTCCACAAGATTCCGATAATTATCCGATGAAAATTCATCCGGGAATCTCTGTATCAGTCTCAGCTGGGACATCTTAAACTCTCCCACCTCTGACGCTGAATCTTTTTTCCCGGTATATATATTTACTTCCGTCTCAGTCAGTGGTTCAAATTCCAGATAATTCCGTAACAGAAAATACTGAAAGGCTGCCAGCTGGTTCTGCATCACATAAGCAAAGCCCATATCATCCTGGCGCGATTTCACTCTTCTTACGATCTCGTGTGTATCTGCTGCATAAACCTGATAATGGAGATCGTCCTTTTTGTGTGTTTCATAATATTCTACAAAAGTATCCGCAAACCAGGAGCTGGGATGAAAGCATACACTCAGACTGCTTTTTGCAAGAGGCTGCTGCTGCATTTCCAGTTCATTCATATTTTCCAGGATTTTCTGCACATGACCATATGCACGCTCTCCCTCCGGAGTCAGCTCGATACCTTTTGCATGGCGGATAAAAAGCTGAGTCCGCATGTCATCCTCCATGGAGCGGATCACCTTGCTTACATTAGACTGGGTGGTAAAAAGTATCTCTGCAGCCTGGCTGAAAGAACCTGTTTTTGCACAGGCTGCAAAATACTGGATCTGTTTTATATTCAGCATATTTCTACCCCTGTTTTTTCGCAAAAATCAGGAACATCGGGGTAGGATTGTAAAACTCATCTTTTTCTATATAAATACGTTTACTGATTCCCAGGTCAAAAGAAACTCCTCAACTCCCATGCGTCCCAGAGTTTCCAGATCCCAGGCAGGGCGAAGGAACGAGCTGATGGGAAGCTGGCGTTTGATGTCTTCACACTCCTGCATCAGATCATCCTGGATCTGATGATGTGCATGGTTTTCCGGAAGATCCGCAGTATCTGCGAAATCTGCCGCACCGTAGTTGGCATCCAGATTGATCATCACTCCGCCTGGTTTCAGCACACGGAACCATTCCTGGTAAGCATGCTCTGCATCCGGCAGCGTCCAGGTCAGATTTCGGGATACGATCACGTCAAATTCCTCATCCGGAAAATCCGGATTCTCAGCATCCATCACTGCAAACCGGCAGACCGTGTTCTCTTCCTCTGCAAGCTCTTTTGCATGGGCGATCATATCCGGTGTCAGGTCGATACCGGTTACCTCGTGGCCTTCTTTTGCAAGAAGAATGGTAAAAAATCCTGTTCCGCATCCCACATCCAGGATCTTAAGATTCTTTTTCCCAGGAAGGTGTTTCTTAAGCTCGATAAGCCATCTGCCTGCAAGTTCACTGTGAAGCTCAGATCTTCTCTGTTCCAGGAAACTGTCACTTCGTTTTGTCCAGTACTGGGCGATCCTTGTTTTTCGCTCATCTTTTTCGCGCACAATATTTCCGTAGGTGATCACAGGGCCGCCTTCCACAACCTGAAGACTGGATACCTGATAAAGGATCACGCCATCCATATCAGCCCGGCAGATTTCCTGAACATTGCCTTCATAATCCCGGATCTCGCCAAGGATCTCATCCTGATGAATGATATCTCCCGGTTTTTTCAGCGGATACCAGAGGCCGTTGACACTTGCACACTGGTAGCGGACATCGTCCATTTTCAGCGGGTAATAAGTACTGTGGGAACGGATTCCATTATATGCTCCGATGCTGCAAAGAATATTCCGCACATCCCTGCGCATGGAATCTACTTCCTCCCTCTGCCAGGTTCCCATGCAGCCGCGTTCCAGAAGAACTGCCGGGATATCCAGAGTGCTGGCAGCATAATTATATGCACCACCTGTGCTTACATTTGACTGTACCATATATGGAACATCAACCTGCTCTGCCATTTTTCGGGAAGCTTCTGCAACCTCCGGCTTTGCCACGCCTGCAAAATATACATAAGGCGTCAGTTCCTCGTAATCATCACCGCCGTGAAGGTCAATGTAATAATCTGATTTTTGAATCAGCGATTCTGTGACAGCTGCTGCCAGACGTTCCATACGTGTGCCGTCTTTTTTTCCGGGGAAAACACGGTTCAGGTTTTTTCCATCCTCCCAGCTGATGCTGCCCGCACGCTTTTCAAAATCTTCCCTGTTCAGCACTTTTACAAAAACCAGCTGTCCGTTCACATTCTCAGGCTTCAGCTTCTTTGAAAGCTCGATCAGGGTCTGGATCCCCACATATTCTCCGGCGTGGAGACCGGCTGTGACAAGAACTGTTTTTCCCGGATTTTTTCCACGGATGATGGTTGCAGGAAGTTTAAATTCTCCGTCTCCGATTTCGAGAAAACCTTCTGTTTTTTCGCCGTCTACTACCGGAAGATTCAGGAAGTGATCCGGCTTTACACCTGTTACCATGAACATCGGAGTGGACTGGTAGTTCAGTCTCTCCTCCTCGCTCCAGACTGTTTTCCAGATTTCTGTATCTGTATGGATTCCCATAAGACCTGTATTTCGAAGTGTCTTTACATCCCACTGAGGTCTGTGGATTTTTGAAAGAGGAACCTGCAGGGCAATCCGCTCCATACGTTCAATATCTGTACAGAGATAATGATCATCCAGGCTGTTGCTTTCCACATTTTTACGGTCATTTTCGTATGTCTTTTCTCTGCTCTTCTTCGTAGAGATAACCATACCAGTTGGCATCAAAATTCAGAAGTCTTCCTCCTGCTTTCAGTACCCGGACCCACTCACTGTAGGCAATGTCCGGATGCTCCAGATTCCAGGTAAGGTTTCTGGAAATTACAATATCAAAAGTGCTATCTGCAAACTCCAGTTTCTGTGCATCCATACGCTGAAAATGAATATTTTTGCAAAGCTCTCCCGCATTCTCCTTTGCTTTTTCCAGCATGCCTTCCGTATAGTCCACAGCATCTACTTTATATCCTGCTTCTGCCAGGATCACAGGGAAAAATCCGGGGCCTGTTCCAATATCCAGGATCCGGATCTCCTCCTTGGGCTTGTCTGGAAAATAACTGGTCAGAAGCTTCAGCCAGGCATTTTTCTGTGTTCCTGCAAGCTCTTTATGATTAACTTCGGAATACCCTTCTGTGCGGGTATTCCAGTATGATTCGATTTCATCGAGAAGTTTTTCCACGTTGATTCCTCCGCGCTTTCTTTATGATATGAGTGCCTGTTCCGGTAAGGTTTTCCTAACTCTTCCCATACCCACAGGTTATGTTTAATGTAGCAAATTGTCAGTGTTTTAACAAGCCCCTGGGGGGGATTAACTGACTGGAAGCTGTGTATTCTCTGTACAGGCAGCAACCTTGTAATTCTCTGATTACTGTGGTATCATCCTAGTATGACTCACGCTAATTAACAATCTGATTCATGCTGGATAAATTTTCATCTACAAGGCGAAGGAATGAGGCGTAGCGGTGGCTACGGCGATTGACGACAACGCAGTAGATGGGAATTTATGCAAATGAAGCAGGTCGCTAATTAGCGTGAGCCATACTAGCTGTAGCAGACAGGCGAATCCGGCAGATATTCGCGATCCGCATTTGCTGCACAATTTTACATTCAAACATTCCCTTACAGAACTTATCATTCTATCGAAAGGATCGATCATACAAATGACTAAACAGGAACTGGCTCTTGAAGTCATCAGCCGTTTAAAAAAAGAATATCCTGACGCAGACTGTACCCTAGATTATGATGATGCCTGGAAGCTTCTGGTAAGCGTCCGTCTGGCAGCCCAATGTACAGATGCCCGGGTCAATGTAGTCGTCCAGGACCTCTATGCAAAATACCCGGATGTGGAAGCTCTTGCTGCTGCCGAACCGGAAGATATTGAAGCGATCGTACGTCCCTGCGGACTTGGAAAAAGCAAGGCCAGGGATATCAGTGCGTGCATGCGTATTCTCCATGAGCAGTATCACGGCAAGGTTCCGGAAGACTTCAACGCCCTCTTAAAACTCCCGGGAGTTGGCCGCAAAAGTGCCAACCTTATCATGGGTGATGTATTCGGCAAACCAGCCATTGTAACAGATACCCACTGTATCCGCCTTTCCAACCGCATCGGTCTTGTCCATGACCTGAAGGACCCGAAAAAAGTGGAAATGGAACTCTGGAAGATCATTCCGCCAGAGGAGGGCAATGACCTCTGCCATCGGCTTGTAAACCACGGAAGAGATGTCTGTACAGCACGGACAAAGCCTTACTGCGACCGCTGCTGTCTCAGCGATATCTGTGAAAAAAATGGAGTCTGATATACAATACCTGCAGATATGCAAAGTACTATAAAGCGTATATTCAAACTCCGGAAAGGACAACATTATGAATTTCAAAAAACTGGAAAATAATCTTCTGGACATGATCCAGGAACAACAGGTTAAGATCGGATATATGAGCGGTGTAACACGCTTCTATTATCCGCTGCAGTCTCTGAACCGACTTCTTGGAACAGAACTTACAGAAGAAGAAATGATGCATGCACTGGAAGAATTTTCTGCTTATGCAGAGGAACGTCTCGGAAAAGTGAAAGCCTCTTCCAAAAATGAACGTTTCTGTATCACCCTGCCTCCCCAGGCTTCTGATTATGTGCATGAAAACAAAAAACCAAGTGAATTCCTAGTGCACTTCATCAATACAGTAGCACACCACGGCTGTACTCTGGATGAGGTGATGGATGTATTCCACGCTTATTCCCGTCATGTCCATATAGAGAAAACTACCGGCACAGGATTCGATTATCTCGTATACTTCGAAGACGGCATCCCGGATGATTACCGGTATTGTCTGTCCCTGGAAGGCGAGCATATGATCTATCACAAGTTCACAGCGGAGGATTATGAAGATTTCGGGTTTTAAACCCGAAACTTCTTCTGAATCTCCCGGACTGTATCTTTTCTCTTAAACAGAAACAGCCACACCAGCATCAGAAAGCTGACACACACACAGATCAGTGACGGATACAGGACTGTCACCACTCCTGCTGCCAGCAGAATCACCGGAATCCCCCCTCCGAAAGCTCCCGCTTCCATAAGATAGATCATATATTCCGCAGCCTCCAGCTTCTGAACTGCAGTGATCACCCACATGGAGCAGATCACAGCCAGTGCACCAAGGGGCAGAAGATAATCCACAGACCATCCTCTCCAGCCTGTAAGCACATCCCACAAAACTCCAGCCACAGTTACGATCACCAGCTGCCACATCTCATTCTTCAGAAGATTCCGCCGCTTCACATAGGCAACCGAAACCATCAGCCAGGTACAAAACGCCCCTGCCGTTACAAACCAGGCCCAGCCCATATGTCCGTTAGCCAGAAAATCGATCAGATTACACACCACAGCCAGCACAATACAGAGAAATGTAAAACTCTCAAAAATCTTTGCAGGCTGCTTCCGCTCCTCTTTTTGTCCCGGAAAATCATTCTCACGGATCTCACAGAGCACCTGCTCTTCCTTCAGCTTCTCCACAAAATTCCGCTCGATATTTCCATTTGGTATTTTCGATGTAAAGCTTAATACCATCTCATCTCCAAAAGAGCAGGAACAAAGCTGCAGGCTGTCTGTGCTTGCAAAAAGTCCGAATCTCTGAATATACTCCCTGTATTCCTCCGGCATCCTGATAATTCCCACATTGGAATAGATAGCTGTAATTGACCTTCCTCCAAGAGTTGTACCAGCCAAAAGAAACGGAGTCTTGATCTCCAGCGGCACAAGCCGCAGCACCGGATTCTTCTCCAGGCTGACCAGGTCATTTAGCTTCGCAGCGATCACATCCCTGCTCAGTTCTTTTTTAAACTGCTCTTTCACAGATTCCAGAATATCTTTAAATGTAGTCTCCGGCTGAAAATAACAGCTGATCTCGATCCATCCGAAGAAATTCGCCATAGACTGGGATGGAAAATAGTTTCTTAAATTCACAGGGATCATCAGACCGATCGGTTTTTTCAGCTGATTCTGCGGTACTTCCTCATGGATTGCCCATATAAGAGCTGCCGTCAGAAAAACAGTGATGGACACGCCTGCCGCTTTTGCTCGGGAATGGATCTCTTTTACCGGAATACAGACTTCCGTGATACTCATATCCTCCTGCAGTAGCTTCTCGCCTTTCAGCTGAAATGCCGGCTTCTTGGACTCCCGTTTCCTCGGTGCATCGGAAGAATAATACTGGGAAAAGCTGTCCTCTTCCATATCCTTACCTGTAACATTCTCATCCGGAAAAAGCTCCGGGAGATTTTTCCCGGGATGTGCTTCCTGAATATAATTCTTCACAAGCTCCATCAGGAAATGCATAGCTCCTGTTCCATCAGTGAGGGCATGGAATACCTCGAAATTGATCCTGTTCTTATAATAGCTCACCCGGAAAAGAAGTGTTTTTTGTCCGGAATATAAAGGCCGCTGCAGGGTGCACCTGTCTCTGCTTTCACCACTGCCGGAATATCACGCCGCTCCAGATAGAACCAAAACAGTCCCTTACGGAGGACAGCACGGAAAAGAGGATATTTTTCCATTGTCCGATCCAGTGCCGCCTGCAAAGTTTCTTCTTTTATTTCTTCTTTCAGTTCACAGTAAAAACGAAATACTCTTGTATCATTCTTTCCTGTCACAGCAGGGAACGCCAGCGCTGCATTATCCAGTTTTCTCCACTGTCCGTACTCGTTTTTCATGTTACTCTCCTTCTTCCTGTCAAGCATCTAGTATCCATTATCCGGGACTGTGCTCTTTTCTTCCATTTCCTGTCCGTTTATTGTTTTTCGTAACCTTGCCTGAACTACCCTGATTCAGTTAAATGCTTACTCCTGTTCTTCTTTTTCCAGAAAACGGTTCATATATTCAAAACTCTCCTGCACATGCAGGAATTTAATTCCCAGTGCAAAATACCCATGAAACGCACCTGCGATCCTGTGCACTTCCACACGGTTTCCCGCTGCCTTCAGCTTTTTGCCAAAAGCCTCCCCCTCATCACGGAGAGGATCAAACTCAGCTGTCAGGATCAATGTATCCGGCATATTTCGGAAATCTTTCGCCAGGATCGGTGCAAAATACGGATTCTGCCTGTCCTTCGGACTGCTCTCATAAAGCTTCAGATAGTCCTCCATCTTCTCGGCAGTGAGAAGATACCCTGTTCCGTTTGTCCTTACAGACTCGAATGGTGATTCTTCTGTATAACAGTTGTTCAGTGCCGGATAAATGAGAATCTGTTTTTTCGGAAAAAATTCTCCCCGATCTCTGGCCATCATACACACAGCTGCTGCCAGATTTCCTCCTGCGCTGTCTCCCATGATCGTAATACGATCCGGATCTGTATTCAGCAGAAAACGGTTGGTATAAAAAACCTTCGCAGCTGCATAACAGTCCATCAATCCCACAGGAAACCGATACTCCGGTGCAAGCCTGTACTCCACAGATGCCACGATCTGTCCGGTAGACTGTGCCATTCTGGCACATACACGCTCATAATTCTCCACGCTTTCTGTCACCCAGCCACCGCCATGGAAAACAGAATGACCGGAGGTTTTTTGCCGGAGGCCGCGCCGCTCTCCATAGCTTCCTCATTTGGAAAGAACAGCCGGACGGGAACCTTATAATCTCCATTATAAACCTCCGCATCCAATGTTTTGTAAAAGATCCTCATTGGATCCATCTTCTTTATATCTGCCAGCTTCCTGGAGGCATCCACCTCGATTCCGCCGTAGGAAAGTGCATGCAGAACAGTTCGTACTGCACGTGGCATGGTATTCTCACTCTTCACCGGAACGCCTGGTATCACAATAAAACGGCTTCTCTTCTTTCCTTTTCTTGTGTAAATATATTTCGTTTCTGTATCATACTTCGCCATGATCCGGACATATTTCACGCAGGTACGCTCGTATGTGATACGCTTCAATATTTCGTGATCTGTGCGGATGATCACCTCTGTTCCTTTGTAGCCACGGATGTAATAGCTGTTTTCTTTCTTTTTTATATGTGGTCGTCTTAATCTCAGTAAATGTATTCTGATCGCTTTCTCACCTCCGGGAAATTTTCTTTTGTCGTGAACTATGATAGCATCCGCAGGTTATGAGTACAAGTCATAGTAAAAAATATACTGCTGCATGATTCCCCTCATTCCTTTGTATCTGCGGTTTGGAAAGCCTCTTTTATAATGTACATCCATCACCTGCCGGATGTGAGTATCCACCGGAAAAGCATCCATATGATGCAGTGCAAAAAGACAGATACACTCTGCAACTTTTTCCCCTACACCGCAAAGTTTCAGCAGCTCCTTTTTGGCTCTGTGGTAGCTCATATCATAGATTCTTTCCAGCGAAATCTCGCCGGATGCAATAGTTCTTGCAGTCACTGCAATATATTTTGCCCGATATCCAAGTCCACACGCACGTAAATCTGCCTCCGTTACCTGACTTAAGGCTTCCACTGCAGGAAATGTATAATATTCCACGCCTTCCGTCGAAAATTTTCGTTCTCCATACATCCGGCAGATCGTCTCAATACATTTGCGGATACGTTTGATATTATTCTGCTGGGAGATCAGAAATGTAACGATCATTTCCCATAGATCCTGCCTTAAAATGCGGATTCCATCCCCCGCTTCTATTGCTGCATTAAGATATTTATCCCTGGGATTAGCAGCATTCATATACACCTCATAGTCTGTATCCAGGTCAAAATATCTCACCCAGTAACAGATAAATTCTTCCTGGGAACAGTAAAAATCCACAATTCCATTCTTCTGGTGCATTTCCAGATACTGGTCTCCTGCCACCATGGAAAAATGTCCGTCTCCAAGTTTCTTCATCCGGAAGCACTGCCCGGAATCGCATATCTTATCAAGGCTGAAATGTTCCAGCTCTACTGTGATCATGTTAGTTCCTCTCGTAAATATTTCTCTCTGTATAAATTCCGGTATTCCCGCGGAGTCATACGGTACCGCTCACGAAATACCCGGTTAAAAGTCCTCTGGCTCTCAAATCCTGCGTTCATACAGATATCTGTGATACTATCATCCGTACATTCCAGATGGACTGTCACATAATTCAGACGCTGTTCATTAAGAAACTGGTTGAAATTCCTGTGAAAAGTTCCCGAAAAAACTCTGGACAGCGTAAACTTGCTGATTCCAAGATCCCTTGCCATCTTTTCCAGGGAAACTTCATTACGGAAATGTCTGGCTATGTAGAACACGGTCTGATAGATGATATCGTTACTCTCCACGCTGCTTTTCTCCATCAGGCGAAAGCAGGGAATACTCCTTGCCAGAAGAATCTGCACGTAAGCCTGTTCTATCACAAGGCTGCTGTCCGGTTCTTTCCGGCTGACCCTGAGACAGCTCACCGCATTCACGATATCACGATGAACATTCTCTTTTTTTATAACAGGGTTCTGCGGACAGCTGCTCTGGATAACATCTGCAAACTGTCCAGCCAGAGCAGGCTTTGCCCAGAGATAAACCGCCTTATTCTCCCCCTGTGAAAAAACCTGATAATGATGGATCACATCCGGAAAGATCACCGCGAAGTCCCCTTCTTCCATATGAAAAAGCTCCTGTCCCATTCCCAGTTCCAAAGTTCCTTCTGTAATATAAATGAACTCTATGGAATTATGCAGATGAGGAGAAGCATGTGCAGATGTCCTTAAATGAACATGGAGATTCTTCTTTTTTCTTCGTATACTGGAAACATGTATTTTCTCTCCTGCAAGATTTGACTACTTTTTTTGTGTTTTTGGCACGTAATATTTCCGATGGTCTATTATAATACATTTGTAAGTTAAAGAAAAGAGGAGGAAAACAAAATGAGAAAAATCAAAGACTTTATCAAATACGCAATGGAGTGCTACATGGCTATTTATGCAAGATACCCATACAACTTCCGCTAAGAAGATCCACAATAATATCTGAAGTCACGGATATTTTTGCGTGATCCATACGCATGAAAAATAACTGAATAAAAGTCAACATATGACTTATGCTAAAATAAACTCAGAAAGTTTCCTGAAGGATTTCCAGAGCCCGTTTATATCTTCCATGCAAACGAGAAATCTGTCGGGCAGAAATATTTTCGCAGTCAGAAAGACGTGTTACATCAGAATTGTGGAGCAGATCAGCCTGCTTCACTTTTTTTGCAATTGGATTCTTTCGAAGATTGCGGATATAATCAAAATAATTCATACTCTTATCTCTTGTCAGAAAGCGAAGTGCCTCTACAACTTCTTCCGGAAAATTTTTTTCCAGATCTTCAAATGTAATCTCTGTATCTTCCACAACATCGTGAAGAAGTGCTGCACACACACTGATCTCATCATCCATCTGCTCCGCTACATAAAATGGATGAAAATATAAGGTGTTCCGCTTCGATCTGTCTGTCCATGATGTGCCTCGTATGCCACCTTCATAGCTTTTTTCGTCAAAGCTGTATAAATCATA
>ENA-OUNH01000361-OUNH01000361.1-human-gut-metagenome-genome-assembly--contig:-NODE-361-length-14565-cov-4.580967_pt1 | contig 14565 bp, 17 predicted proteins | sample MGYA00242806_ERZ504814 | MGnify/ENA primary metagenome ERZ504814 (study PRJEB26092, sample SAMD00036389) | human gut metagenome | host: Homo sapiens | study: EMG produced TPA metagenomics assembly of...
GGTCCCACCATAACTTCTTGCTTCCTTCTGATATTCACCTCCAAGAACGATAACCTTTGTAACACCGCCCTCTGTTTCTCTTGATAAATCTGGCAATATAGGATGAATTCGTTGATAACTGTAATATCTTTCTTTAGTCTCTGAAAGGTATTTTACAAGCAATGCACAACTTGACCCCGACTCTACCATGATCGTTTCCCCATCAGATATGATCTCACTTGCTTTTTCTGCGATGCGCTGCTTTGTTTCATAACAAAAAGCCATACGATTGCTGATGTCTGACATATTCTTCATTGTCGCATATCCATGTTCTCTTGTCAGAAAATTCAGTTCTTCCAAAGCATCAAGATCTTTTCTGATCGTGACCTGTGATACCTCCAGCATCTGTGACAAAGTTGCCACTTCTACTTTCTTTTTTTGATTTACGATTTCAAGAATCTTTGTTTGTCTGTCTGTCATGAAACTTTCCCTTTCTTCATAATATTAGGAAAGAGCCGTCCTGCGGCTCTTTATCCCTCTGCACTATTCATATAATAGCATATTTTTAATTAAAGGTCACAGATTCCTTTACCTTCTCCATAAACTGCATACCAGTCATTGTTGAAGTCTGTCACTGCCTTGTCAATATTAGGATTTGCAAATACCTGTTTTAATACTGCATATGGTGCTGTGATTGCTTCTGCTCCATAGTTAAATGCGTTCTTCACCTGTTCAACACCTTTAAATGATGCTGCAACAATCTTACAATCATATCCATCATCTTCGATACGGTCCTGAAGATTGCTGATCAGTTCCATAGGGTCTGCCCCGAGATTTCCGATACGATTTACATATGGTGCGATATAGTTAGCTCCTGCTGCTAATGCAAAATATGCCTGCATTAGATCATAAACTGCTGTTGCTGTTACGTTAACACCTTCTGATTTTAAGATCTTGATCGCTTTTAATCCTTCATAGGATACAGGAACTTTAATATATACCTGATCATCGATCTCTTCTAAGATTCTGTGGGCTTCCTTAACGATTGTTTCTGCATCTAATGAAATTACCTGTACATGAAGGCTTCTTTCTTTCCCGATGATCTCACGAACCTTTCTCATATGTCCAAAGAAATCTTCTGGTGATGTTTTCTTAACGATGGATGGGTTGCTTGTTACTCCAACGATTGGCATGTGGTCTACACCGTCTTTGATCTCTTCAAGATCTACTGTATCTAAGATAAATTCCATGATTAAAACTCCTCCTAAGTCTTATTACGTGTTTCGTTTTTTGATACTTCTATCTTACCATAATTTTCGAATATGTCAACAATTATTTTCGTTTAATGTTTTTTAACTTTCATTTGTAAGTATATTATTTACTTTTCGTAAGTTGTGTGATAAGATATACAAAAGAATCAGAAAGGAGAAATATTATCCATGCAAACAAATGGTATTGTTTTTAATATACAGAAATTCAGCATTCACGATGGACCAGGAATCCGTACAACAGTTTTCCTAAAAGGCTGTCCACTGCGTTGTAAATGGTGTGCAAATCCGGAATCACAGTTGAGCCAAGTCCAAATTTTATATGATAAAGAAAAATGTGCTCATTGCGGTACTTGCACGTATGTCTGTCCAAACCAGGCAATTTCTATGGGAGATGACAGTTATGTAGGTATTGATCCATCAAAATGCGCTGGATGTCTTCAATGTGTGAAAAACTGTCCTGCAAAGGCCTTAAGTTATGAAGGAGAAGCAAAAGATGTAGATGAAGTTGTCAAAGTCTGTCTTCAGGATATTGATTTTTATGAGGAATCTGGAGGCGGTGTAACAATCTCTGGCGGTGAAGGAATGGTTCAACCAGATTTTGTAAAGGCTTTACTTGCAAAATTAAAAGAACATAAGATTCATACTGCGATTGAGACAACTGGATATATCAAGAAAGAGATTTTTAGAGAATTGGCTCCGATGTTTGACTTGCTTTTGTTTGACGTAAAGCACTATGACAGTGATAAGCATTATGAAGGAACCCATGTCCATAACGAACTGATCATTGAGAATTTAGCATGGGCGATCTCTCAAGGAATTGAAGTTCTTCCTCGAATCCCTGTGATTCCTGATTTCAATGATTCTTTGGATGATGCAAAAGGAATCGCTACTTTATTAAATCAGGTTGGAGCGAAGAAGGTTCAACTGCTTCCTTTCCATCAATTCGGAGAAAACAAGTATCATTTACTCGGAAAGACTTATTCTTATGAGAATGTGAAAGCATTGCATCCTGAGGATCTTACCGATTATCAGCGGATCTTTTTAGATGTAGGTATCGATTGCTTTTTCTAACCTTTTGAAAATTCCATATACACAAAAAGCTTTGGCAGAACAGTTTCTTGCCAAGGCTTTTTTAATTGTTTCTTTCATGAATATTATTTCTTCTAGTCTATCACGAAAAACAGCAGTTAACCCTACTCAAGCCAACTGCCATTCCTCTATTTTTGTAAATTATAATGTCTGCTCTGTTCTTCCGATGATATCATCCTGTGTCTTCTTAGATAATACATTAAAGAATGCACTGTATCCTGCCACACGAACGATCAGGTCTTTATGTTTCTCTGGATGTTTCTGGGCATCGATCAGAGTTTCTCTGGATACAATATTATACTGTACATGATATCCATGTAAACGGTTGAAGAATGTACGGATCAACATCTCTAATTTCTGCTTGTTTTCTTCTGTTGATAACATCTGTGGTGTCATCTTCTGGTTTAATAAAACTCCACCTGTGATCTTCTCTGTTGGAAGTTTCGCAACCGTCTTAAATACTGCTGTTGGACCATTCTTATCTGCATTATGTGCCGGACTGCTTCCTTCGGCTAATGGTTCAAATGCATTTCTTCCATCTGGAGTCGCAATGGTTCCCATTCCCTGTCCAACGTTCGCACTGATAGATGATGTTCCACCATAACGAATACCGCCGATCGGTCCTCTGTGGTAACGTGTGTTTGGATATTTCTTAATCTCATCTAAGTAAGAATCGTATGCTTCTACGACTAACTGATCGACATAGTCATCATCATTTCCGTATTTTGGAACGTCATTAATGAGCATTTCCTGAATCTTCTTGTTCTCTTCTGACTGGAAATCGTCTAAGATTGCATTCCAAAGCTGTTCTTTTGTGATCTTCTTCTCTTCGTATACAAGTTTCTTGATCGCTGCAAGAGAGTCTGCCATATTAGCAATACCAACCTGAAGTCCAGAGATAAAGTCATAGACTGCTCCACCTTCTTTGATCGTTTTTCCTCTTCCAATACAGTCATCTGTTAATGCAGAACATAAAACGTCTGGTACATCTCGCTCAGATGCTTTATCAATTGCATTTTCCACAATAACACTATAACGTGTCATTTCTCTGACGGTCTTATCCCATGCTGCTAAGAGATCTTCATATGTTTCCATCTCTGTAAATTTACCATATCCTTTGGTAAATCTCTTACCGCTTGTTAAGTCAACTCCATCATTCATCGCACAAAGCAGAACTCTTGGGAAGTTAATATAAGACATACCGGTACAACGATATCCCCATTTACCTGGAACAGCTGTCTCTACACATCCGATCGCACTATAATTGTATGCATCTTCTTCTTTGACACCCCAATTGATGAAAGATGGGATGATGATCTCATCGTTATTTAATGCTGGCATACCAAATCCGAGTTTCATAACTTCGATACATTCATCAAAGAAATGTTTGTCGATATTGGCATGATAACGGACTGTCAAGTTTGGCTGTGTCAGTCTTGTCTGTGCAACGGATTGTAATACTACAAAACTTAATTCATTGACAGCATCTTTCTTATCAGTTGTCTGTCCACCAATCGTTACGTTTTGGTACATTGGTGATCCTGCAGAACTTAATGTATGTGACTGGGAACGTACTTTATTGATCGTTAATGTCTTGATCCAAAGACATGTTAATAATTCTAATGCATCTTCTTTTGTGATTTTTCCTTCATTGATATCTTTCATATAATATGGATACATATACTGGTCAAAACGTCCATAACTTAAGGAATGTCCGTTAGATTCGATCTGAAGGATCAACTGGATAAACCAAACAGACTGTACAGCTTCCCTAAAGGAATTTGCTGGTTCATATGGAACCTTGGCACAGATCTTGCTCATCTGTAATAATTCTTCTTTGCGTTTTGCATCAGTTTCTTTGTCTGCTAATTCTTTTGCAAGTTTGCTGTAACGCTGTGCAAAATCACGAACGGCTTCAATGACTGTTAAGACTGCTTTATAAAATACGTTCTTATCAATGCTTTCTGGATCTGTAAAATCTAATGCTGCTCTTAATTCTTTTACTCTTTTTTCATATCCTTTCAATCCATCAGATAAGATTCTCTGGTAATTCACTGCCAGATGGGCATCTCCAGCATTTAATTTTCCTTCCATTCCAAAGACACCTGTCTCCATAAAGACATCTACCTCTTCTGGAAGTAAAGCTTCTCCTCTGGCACGAAGATTGTTATTCTCCCAGAACGGTGCAATCTCTCTTAACTGTTCTTTTGTCTCTTCTGTAATATAGAAAACATCTCCGTCGCGTTTCTCAAAGAGATCTAATTCATTCATCACAAATTCCATGGTATATTCTGGGAAGATTGGAGCATTCTTGTTCTTTGTTGCCTGATTTCCTGCGATCAGGGATTTGTCATCAATGTAAATGCTCATTCCTTCTAAGATCTTCTGTAGCATTAAAGCTCTTACCATAACTCTTGGCTGATTCTGGTTTTCTTTATAAGCTTCTGTTGCCAGTACGGCTCTCTGTGCGTCAATATATGGTTTTGCATCGAGCACTTCCTCACGAAATGCCTGCATGCGTTCTGTTAATTTACCGAAATGTTCTGTGTTGTTCATGGTATCTCCTTTCAGAATGTTTCGTTCGTAACTTATTTTTGTTTTGTTTGTAATTATAAGTTAGCATTTTTTTGTTTGTATGTCAATAGATTTGGTTCATAATTATTTTTATTTTCATTTGAAACTTCTTTTTTGTGTAAAAGAAAAGATGCATTACTTGTTGCATGTGATCACTCCCTTCTGTCCGATAATTAACTTTATTATAACATCTGATTTCTTTTTATCTACCACAATGCTTTTTTACATAACTCTATGCTTCTTATAATAAATATAAGAAGCAATCGCAGGAATCAATGTAACGATCAAAATAATCCCTACTGCTGCTCCAATTGGATCAACAAACTTCTGAAATCCAAGCAGAATCGTCAAAACTCCACCGATGATCCACCATTTTCCCGCCATTCGATGTGTGTAATCCCAGTTTTCTTCATTATCCAATGTCCATGGAAGTTTGATTCCGATCATATAATTCTGTCTGCACTTTGGAAGATAGTTTCCAACAACGATCAGAACTATTCCTAGTAAAACATTCGTCCACAGATTTAAATTGATCACGTCTTTATATCCTAATGCATTTCCATAGATCATTACCCCACACCAAAGTGATACAACCGGACAGATACATAGGATCAGATGATAAATCTTAGACCCAACATTCCTTTTCTTAGGATCAAATTCTGTGATAACACTACATAAAATATGCACTGCCAAAACAAACAGATAAATTCCTGCTACTGCAAATAATTTGCTGCTGTATCGATCGGCCTCGCCGTTTCTTCCAAAATGTGTTGCCACCTGTGCTGGCAACTGATCCCATAATAAGAATCCAGCAAACATTGGTAATAAAATTACAATACAACTTGCAATAAAAACTTCTTATTCTTCTTTAACATCATGATTTCCTCCCTTCAATTCTGACAACCATAACATAACTTCCTCAACAACTGATGTATTTAACGTGTAGTAAATATAATTTTTCTCTTTCTTCTCGAAGATCAGCTCTGCTTTTTTAAGAATCTTCAAATGATAAGAAATGGTTGCACCTGTCATATCAAAATGAACTCCAATCTCTCCAGCCGACATGCTTCCATCCCGCAGCATCATAAGAATCTCTCTTCGTATTGGATCTGATAAAGCTTTAAATGTCTCTGCAAATCCCATAACTCTCATCCTTTCTGTAGCTATTTAGAAATATTTCTAATTACTTTATAGCATGATGTATCTTGAAAGTCAATTAGCATTTAGATTTTTTTCTAAATAGTTTTCATTGCAGAAATTTAACATAGATATCATTTAGATTTTGTATTTCCCTGTTACTATCATCTTATACACACGAAAGGAGTACTTAACATGATACGATTATTTGCATCCGATATGGATGGAACTTTATTAAATGACAAAGGATATATATCTGACCGAACGATCAATGCGGTGAAAAATTGCAGAAACATGGAATTCATTTTATTGTAAATACTGGAAGAGATTATCGCGCTGCAAAAAGAGAACTTGATGCGGCATCTCTTTCCTGTGATATGATCTGCCACAGTGGGGCTTGCACTTATGATGTGCACGGCAATGGATTTCATATCGCTTCGCTTCCAAAAAGTATTGCAAAACAGATCTTAACTGTTTTTGAACGGCATGGTGCTTTTGCTGACATTGCAACGGAATATGGAAAAACCTCGATCACTGATAAAAATACGTTATTATCTTATTATAAAAATGAAGTGTTTCCTGCCGTTGAACAAGAAGGTAAAGTATATTTCCGTACTTGGCACGACTTTGCAATGATGGTTTCTAAAGTTCGCTTTTTTGAAGGAAAAGAAAGTCTGCTTGGCTGTAAAACACCAATTTATAAAATCTCTACTACATTTTTTGATCAAGATAAGATCAATGCTTTAAAAGATGATATTCATGGGATTGATCAGTTACATGCGGTATCAACTTCCAAAAATGATCTGGAGATCACGCATGTAAATGCACAGAAAGGAACAGCTCTACTTCGTTATGCCCAAACCAAAAAGATCACTCCTTCACAAATCCTTGCGGTTGGTGATAGTGGGAATGATCTTTCTATGTTATCTCTTGATCTTGGAGTCACTGCTGCTATGGCAAATGCTTCTGCTGCTGTGAAAGATGTATGTTCTGTCATTGCTCCTTCTAATGATCAGGATGGCGTTGCATTCTTGATTGAAGATATTTTAGAGCAAAATGAACTGGCTGCACGAGTTCGTCGTTCTTTTTGTTTGGCATTGGACTATTCCAAAATTTAGCTTAGATTACATACAATATTTTTGAAATTGATACCTCAGTTTTAACTTTTCTTTTGTTTTCCATCCAAATTTTGTTTCAATTCCAAAGATTCCTAACAATCCAAAAATCTGCATCTGTAAGATTCTGATCTTCTAATCCATATCTGCCTGTTCATATTGTTTCTTAAGAGTCTGTTCTAAGAGCCATAAACGGATTTCTAAGATCACGAACAAAATAAAGCCTGCAATTACGAGCACTGTTACCGCACCTAACAAAATCATTGCTGCATTCTTCTTAATCTGTTCTGGTGTGTTTACCATCTTCTGAAGTGTTGCCACATTATAGTAATATCCCGGAGTTACGTCCACTGCCTTCCATCCAACTCCGTCAAAATAAACTTCCACCCATGCATGAGCATTCTCCCCTGTAATAGATACCTCTCCATTTTTGCTGTCTTGGATTTTGGATGCTCCAAGATAGTATCCTTCCACGTATCTTGCTGGAATTCCATGTGCACGGAAAGCTTCCACTGCTGCTGATGCATATAACATCTGATTTCCTGTACGGGAAGTTGTCAAAAAACCATTGCAATGGATCTTGTCCCTCTGGCATTTTCCTCCAAACTCCATCTTTATATACGGAACCTACGTATGCTTTTAAATATAATGATTTTTTCTGTTCTGATATTACACGCATCATTTCATCTGAATTCTTCTGGAATCTGATCTTTTCCATATCTTAATTCATGAATGCCATGCACCATATCCTTTCTTGCCTGCTCTACAGCTTCTAATTTACCATCCGTAAGCCAAAAAACACCTGCCATACAAACGATCAGAAAGATTACAAAACCATATAAGCCTTTTCGTCTGATCGGCATTCCATACATAAACAGGCACGCTCCAAACAATCCAGACATCATAAATTTCGACAATTTTCTACATATTTTTTGTAACATAAAGGGCTTTCATTATCTCTGGCTTATAATTCTGCAGTGATTCCTGCAAGATTCTGCATTGGATGTTTCAGGAAATAATTATAAACTGCAATGACTCTTCCTGTAAAAATAACTGCCAGTACAGTTCCAATTCCAAGTCCTATGATATGTCTTGTAAATACAAGTCCGATGATTCCTGAGATACAAAAACAAGTAACATCAAAAACATTTTTGCCAATTCCCATGCCTTTGCCAAGTTTATCTCCGATCGTCGCTGCAAGTGCATCTGCAGGGTTTGGTACAAGCTTCATATTAACCATCGTTGCTGCACCTATTCCCGTAACAACGATTGCAAAAATAATACCAGAAGTTTCTGTCCCAATGTATCTGGTACAATATTTAAATACCGGTCAAAAATATTGATAAATACACTTGTCACAAGACTCATTGGAATCTGTAATAATTCATATAATTTAAATTCTTTTCCTTTTAAGATTGCCTCTATCAACACACAAAAGCAGTAAAATACAAAGGTTATTGCTCCTAGATTTAAATGCCAGATATGACAGATATTATATGGAATAGATATAATCGGTGATACTCCTAATAATGTCTTTGTATTTAATACAATTCCAAGTGCAAGCACGATCAAACCGATAAAATATATGATTCCTCTTGTGCATTTTGTTTTCAAAGTTCTCTTCCTCTTTTCTTTTTCTGATTCTCTTTCTAATATTTCTTTTTTATTTTCCTTTTGAATATCGAAAAGAACCCCGGAGTATCAACTCTCCGGGATTCCTGCTTGTTTATTTTTTAATTATTTTTCTTTGATCTGGCAGAATTTCTTCTTACCTTTCTTTAATAAGATACGATCTTTATCGTCAAAATCCGCCTTACCAAATGTTGCATCAATTGCATCTACTTTCTTACCATTTACAGAAACTCCACCCTGCTGTACCATTCTTCTTGCATCTGAACGAGTTGTGCAAAGTTTAGAATCTACTAACATTGTAAGAATATCGATTCCTTCTGCTAATTTATCTGCTTCGTATTCAAATGTAGGGGCATCTTCGTTTGCTCCACCACTTACAAACATTGCTTTTGCAGCTGTCTGAGCTTTCTTCGCTTCTTCTTCTCCATGAACGATCTTTGTAACTTCATAAGCAAGAACTTCTTTTGCTTTGTTGATCTCTGCTCCTTCTAAGGCTCCCAGTCTTCGGACTTCATCCATTGGAAGGAATGTAAGAAGTGATAAGCATTCTTCTACTTTCACATCTTCGATATTTCTCCAGTACTGGTAGAAATCGTATGGAGATGTCTTCTCTGGATCAAGCCATACAGCACCTGCCATTGTTTTACCCATCTTCACTCCGTCGCTTCTTGTAAGAAGTGTTAATGTTAATCCGTAAGCATCTTCTTTTCTTTTCTGCGGATCAAGTCAGCTCCTGCAAGGATATTAGACCACTGGTCGTTTCCACCCATCTCTAATTTACATCCATATCTTCTATTTAACTCAAGGAAATCATATCCCTGCATTAACATATAGTTAAACTCGAAGAATGTAAGTCCACGTTCCATTCTCTGTTTGTAACATTCTGCTGTTAACATCTTGTTGACTGAGAAATGAACTCCAACTTCACGTAAGAATTCAACGTAATTTAAATTTAATAACCAATCTGCGTTATTTGCTAAGATTGCTTTGTCATCATCAAATGTGATAAATCTTGACAACTGTTCTTTGAAACGTTTCGCATTATGATCGATCGTTTCCTTTGTTAACATATTTCTCATATCAGATTTTCCAGATGGATCTCCAATCATAGTTGTCCCGCCACCTAAAAGAGCAATTGGACGATGTCCTGCTTTCTGCATATGCATCATTGCCATGATCGTTAAAAAATGTCCTGCTGTTAAACTGTCTGCTGTTGCATCAAATCCGATATAGAATGTTACTTTTTCTTTTCCTAACAGTTCTCTTAATTCCTCATGTGTTGTCTGTGCGATAAATCCTCTTTCTTGCAGCACATCATATACGTTTTGACTCATTTTATATATCTCCTTTTAAATTCTCTTCTTAATTTGTGTTTATATAATATAGTCCACGGCCTATGCCGTTCCTTTGAACTTATGGGAATTCCTCTATAATCTTATGCAGCCGTTCCCAAGTTCTCTTAACAGATGATCCGGACATTCGTTCTCTTCCTGTATGCATGTCCACCATATCTGATTCTGATGATATAATGTCTGCATGCTGATCTAATACCCCAAAATTGTCACCTCAAAAATATCTTGATTTCTAGTTTTTAAAGCTATGGATCGGTGCTGGAATTCTTCCTCCACGATTCACAAATGCATCGCATGAAAATTCATTCACTGGCATAATTGGTGCATATCCAAGTAATCCACCAAATTCTACCTGATCTCCAACATCTTTTCCGATTGCTGGGATCACACGGACAGCAGTTGTCTTCTGATTGATCATACCAAGTGCCATCTCATCTGCGATCAGTCCTGCGATCGTTGTTGCTTTTGTTTTTCCTGGGATTGCGATCATATCAAGTCCTACAGAACATACACATGTCATTGCTTCTAATTTCTCAATTGTCAGAGCTCCAGCATTCACTGCATCGATCATTCTCTGATCTTCGCTGACTGGAATAAATGCTCCACTTAATCCACCAACGTAAGAGGAAGCCATAACTCCACCCTTCTTCACTTGGTCATTTAACATCGCTAGGGCTGCTGTTGTTCCTGGTGCTCCTGCATACTCTAATCCAATCTCTTCTAAGATCTCTCCAACACTGTCTCCTGCTGCTGGTGTTGGTGCAAGAGAAAGATCAATGATTCCAAATGGAATTCCAAGTCTCTTAGATGCTTCTTTCGCTACTAACTGTCCGACACGAGTTACTTTAAATGCTGTTTTCTTGATCGTCTCGCAAAGAACTTCAAAGTTCTCTCCTCTAACATTTTCAATCGCACGTTTTACAACACCTGGTCCACTAACACCTACATTGATGATCGCATCTGCTTCTGTAACTCCATGGAAAGCTCCTGCCATAAATGGGTTATCATCTGGTGCATTACAAAATACTACGAACTTCGCACATCCAAGACACTGGTTGTCTTTTGTAAGTTCTGCTGTTTCTTTGATGATCTCACCGATCAATTTCACTGCATCCATGTTGATTCCTGTCTTTGTAGAACCTACATTAACAGAGGAACATACAAAGTCTGTCTCTGCTAATGCTTTTGGAATAGAACGAATCAATAATTCATCTGCTTTTGTCATTCCTTTGCTTACTAATGCAGAATATCCACCTAAGAAGTTGACTCCAACTTTCTTTGCTGCTGCATCTAATACTTTCGCAAGTTCTACGAAATCATCTGGTGTCTTACATACATTCCCACCCACTAAAGAAATTGGTGTGATAGAAATTCGCTTGTTAACGATTGGAATACCAAATTCATTCTCGATATCTTTTCCTGTCTTCACAAGATCTTTTGCAACTGTTGTGATCTTATTATAAATATTCTCCTTGACCTCTTCTAGTGTTGCACCAACACAATCTAATAAACTGATACCGATCGTGATCGTACGAACATCTAAATTCATCTCATGGATCATTTTATTCGTTTCAAATACTTCATTCAGATTAATCATGATGCCACCCCACTAAATTCTGTGCATAATATCAAAGATTCTTTCGTTCTGCGCCTGAATTACAACACCGATTTCTTCACCGATCTGTTTTAACTCACTGGATAATAATGCGATATCTTTGGATGAACCAGCTGGATCTACGACCATCATCATGTTAAAGAAGCCGCCTGTGATCGTTTGGGAGATGTCTAAGATGTTAACATTGTTGCTAGCTAAATAGTTACACACCTTTGCGATGATTCCTACACCGTCTTTTCCAACAACTGTGATTACTGTTTTTTCCATTTTTGTTATTCCTCCTAAATGTTTATGATACACTGGTTACGGTAGATACCGTGTCTCTTCTGGCTACTTCGATCGGTAATGTAAAATTATGTAAAGAAATCTTTACCGTCTCGTATGCCAGTTTTTCGTAATTATTCTCTTTACTCAGATGTCCAAGATAAACTTTCTTTGTCTTTCTGTGTTGCAACTTCCTCAATCAGTTCAGCACATCTTTCATTCGATAAATGTCCCTCTCTTCCAAGAATCCGTCTCTTCAAATAATACGGATAGCGTCCAACCTGAAGCATATTCACATCATGATTAGCTTCTACAAATAAAATATCCGAATCATAAATCTTCTCTACCAGATATTCATCGTAGTCTCCAAGATCTGTTGCAATGCTTGCCTTGGCCCCTTCTTCTGAGTAAAACGAGTAACAAACAGGATCTGCAGCATCATGCCATATATGAGATGCATTGACTTTCATATCTCCGATCTCAAATGGTTTGTCTGCTTCAATCGAATGAAAAAGGCTTTTATCAACTTTCCCAAGGTTCTTATAATCAAAAATCGCATCGATCGTCTTTCCTGTTGCAAAGATTGGAAGTCCATATCGTCTTGCGATAACACCAAGTCCCTTGATATGATCCGTATGCTCATGTGTGATCAAAATTCCATCAAATTCTGGAACGGTAAGATCAAGTTCTGAAAGGGAATTTTCAATACGCTTTGCACTGACTCCACAATCAACTAATACATTCGTCTTCTTCGTTCCAACATATATGCAATTTCCTTCACTGCTGCTTGCTAAACTTGATAGTTTCACAGATTATACCTCTTTCTTCTCTTCTGGGCTGACCCTATTGGCAAACATTATATCATAAGGTTATTTAAGATTCAAGAATTGCACTGTATTCTTAAATGTACAAAATATCAACCAAGAATCTTTATGATCTGTGCTTTTGTATCTTCTAGATCACCTGAATTATCAATGATATTGCTTGCCATAGATTTAAACTCTTCTTCTTTTTGCTGTTTTTCGATCATCTGTTTGATCTTTTCATCAGAATATCCTCTGGAAGCTTTTAAGCGTTCATATCTTACTTCTTCTCTCGTGTAAATATACCATAACTGATCAAATCTCTTTTCATATCCTGCTCCAACTAACAAAGCTGACTCTATGACAAGCAAACCTTCTGGTTCTTCTTTTCCAAACTGATCAATTCTTGATAAAATCTCTTCATCTACATTTTTATGAGTGATGCTGTTTAATAATGAAAGTTTTGTTTCATCATGAAACACGATCTCTCCAAGTATCGGACGATTGATCGTTTGGTCTTCATTTAAAATTTCATTTCCAAATGCCTGAACGATCGCATCATAACTTTTTGCGCCTGGTACCATCAGCTCATGTGCTACATGATCAGATTGAATGACTTTTGCCTGATAATCATTTTTTAGTATATTTAAAATCTCACTTTTTCCAGAGCCAACTCCCCCGGTGATTCCTATGATTTTCATTTATCTTCTCCTTATTTTGCTTCGTACCAGCTTGCTCCCTGTTCAATATCAATATTTAATGGCACACGAAGGCTTACTGCATTCATCATTTCATTCTGTAAGATTTCTTTGACTTCCTCAAATTCATCCAAATGTGTTTCAATCAGGAGTTCATCGTGAATTTGTAAAAGCAGACGGGATTTCATCTGTTTTTCTTTTAATTTCATGTTCACTCTTACCATTGCAATCTTAATGATATCTGCTGCTGTTCCCTGAATCGGGGAATTCATTGCTACACGTTCTCCGAAGTTTCTCTGCATGAAATTGCTGGATTTTAATTCTGGGATCGGACGGATTCGATTGAACATTGTCTTTACATATCCGTCTGTTTTTCCTTTTCCACCTCCCCATCTAAGAATTCCTTAACTCGTGGATACATTGCAAAATAACGATCAATATATTCCTGTGCCTGTTTTCTTGAAATCTTAAGATCCTGACTTAAACCAAACGCACTTAATCCATAAATGATCCCAAAGTTAACCGCTTTTGCATCTCTTCTTTGTGTACTCGTCACTTCATCCATCGGAATTCCAAATACTTCAGAAGCTGTTCTTGCATGAATGTCCTGATTTTCCTCATATGCATGGATCAGTTTCTCATCCTGTGACAAATGTGCCAGAACTCGAAGTTCGATCTGTGAATAATCCGCATCTAAAAATATATATCCCTCTTCTGGCAAAAATACTTTACGAATCGCTCTTCCAAGTTCCATACGGATTGGAATATTCTGAAGATTTGGTTCCGTACTACTGATTCTTCCAGTTGCGGTGATTGTCTGATTAAATTTCCATGAATTCTCTGATCATCCTGAATAAAGTTTGCCAATCCATCTGCATACGTTGATTTTAATTTCGTCAACTGTCTGTATTCTAAGATCATCGGAATGATCGGATAGAGATGCTCGATCTTTCTAACACTTCCACACTGGTGGAATATCCAGTCTTTGTCTTTGCACCTTCTAATTCATATGATCAATAAACAACACCTAACTGTT
>ENA-OUNH01000362-OUNH01000362.1-human-gut-metagenome-genome-assembly--contig:-NODE-362-length-14553-cov-1.781090_pt1 | contig 14553 bp, 15 predicted proteins | sample MGYA00242806_ERZ504814 | MGnify/ENA primary metagenome ERZ504814 (study PRJEB26092, sample SAMD00036389) | human gut metagenome | host: Homo sapiens | study: EMG produced TPA metagenomics assembly of...
CATGCCACCGGTAGCCATCAGGCCTGCCCGGCTTCTTTATTATCGTCCTTCAGGGTCAGCGTACCTGTGGAGGTTTTTCAAGGCCCGCCCTGGAAGCGCCGCTTTTCAGCTCGTTATTGCCGTCCAGCTCGATCTCCACATTGCCCGTCTCCCTGAACACTCAGGGCAGCCTTTCCTCTTTGAGTATCATCATACGCAAAGAGGTCATCTCCGGTGTCGCTCACATCGATCTTTACGTCTTTCAGGGTGAGCTTCAGCGCCGTGGCAGCCTTGTTGAGCACCGTAATGGTGTTGCCCCAAAAGCCATTTCCCTTGTCGTTCTTCGGAGTAGAGCCTGCAGGGGCAGCAGCCGGGGCTGCCTGCTGGGGCTGGGCCTGCTCAGCGCTTTCATGCTGGTCGGCGCTTTTCGCTTCCTCGGCGCTCTCCGGCTGGTCTGCACCTTCCGGCTTCTCAGCGTCCTCCGGCTGGGCCGGCTGGTAGTTGTCCTCCGCCACAGGGCCAAAGCCGGTGTCCTCTGCCGCGGGGCCTTCCAGGTCGCTCTCCAGCGTGGTGATAGCCGCACCAGTGGTGGTGATGATGATCTCATCACTGTCATTGTTGCTCGTTCCGTTCTGTTCGACGGTCTGGCTTCCATCCGCATTTTTGGTGACGGTAATATCGCCGTTGTCGATATAGTAGGTCCCTGCAAAGGCCGGAGCCGCCAGAGACACCGTGATGCTCAACGCTGCCATCAGAGCTGCTGCCCGGCGGAATGCGTTGTTCTTCTTCATCGTAGCAATCTCCTCTCTTTATCGTAGTAATCTTCTCTCTTTTTTACGTTTTTTGTGGTTTTTACACTATTCTGTTTCAGAATCTCATGCTGCATACACAGCAGACTACATCAAAGACGCAATTGTCTTACCGGAAAACGCTTCATCCACAAATGTCTGCACCTCCTTATAGAACTTTCTGACCGGGCATGTCTCCGTTGCATGCCGCGAGCAGTAGCAATCTTCTTCCAAGCAACGGTTGATCCTGGTAGTTCCTTCCACCGCATTGAATATATCAGCCAAACTGATGTCTTCCGGTTTTCGGTTTAAGCTAAAGCCTCCGCCAACGCCGCGCTTTGTCGCAATCGATCCCCGCATCGCGCAGAGGCTTTGCGATCTGAGCAATCATTTGTTTCGGGATTCCCATCTGCTTGCTGATATCCTCACTCCCCATAGGCGTTCCAAGGATTGCAGAAATAGTGTCATCCTGATTGCATAGTCAGTTGTTACATTTAACTGCATAAAACCTTCCCGTCATAAATAGATTAGTTAATCGCTCATCTCATCAATTCCGTTTTTTATTATACCCCCCCCCCCCTACAGTCTTGGCAATAGGGAAAGACAGCGAAATTTCGGGCTTAAAATCCTCATTTTTGCGGCAATATGCAATAAAATACGACAAAACTTCCTCCCTGCCCCCGGCGGGTGCTTCCCCCGGGCATAAATAAATATCCCCCGGCGGAGCCGGGGGATATTTATTTGCTTTTTGTGTATCTTTTTGCGCGCGCGTATGTTATAATAACATATTGTTCGAAAACAGATCCAACGTAAAAAGGCAGAATATATCAATATGAACACCAATGACATCTGGCTCATTGCCGGCCTCGGAAATCCGGAGCCGAAATACGACGGCACCCGTCACAACGCAGGCTTTGCCGCGCTGGACTATCTGGCCGGCAAGTGGGGCATCTCCGTCTCCAAGACCAAGTTTCAGGGCCTGTGGGGGCAGGGCGAGGTGGACGGCCACAAGGTCGTGCTCCTGAAGCCCCTGACTTATATGAACCTCTCGGGCGACTCCATCGGCCCGCTGGCGGGCTTCTTCAAGATCCCTGCCGACCACGTCATCGTCCTGTGCGACGACATCACCCAGGACCCCGGCAAGCTGCGCATCCGGCCCTCCGGCTCTGCGGGCGGCCACAACGGCCTCAAGAGCATCATCGCCCGCCTCGGCGGCGAAAACTCCCCCGCATCCGCATCGGCGTGGGCGCAAAGCCCCGCCCGGACTACGATTTGGCCGACTGGGTGCTGGGGCAGATTCCCGCCCGACGACGCCAAGGCCCTCGCCGACCGCTGCCCCGACATCGCAGCCGCCGCAAAGCTCATCATGGACGGCAAGCTGGGTCTGGCGCAGAGCAAGTATAACGGGTAAGGCTCCGCTTGACGCAACCTCTCAGTCTCGCTTCGCTCGACAGCTCCCCTACCGAGGGAGCCTCTGGCGAAGAGATAAAGTTTTCCGGTATGCCAAAGCCTCCCTCGATAGGGGAGGTGGCACGGCGTCAGCCGTGACGGAGAGGTTTAACCCCACCAGAAAGGAGGTCCACCATGTACGAAGCGCTCCTGAAAAACACCCCCGAATACCAGAAGACAGCGGCCAGCCTCGCCTCCCCCGGCCCGGCGGCGCTGTTCGGTCTGCCTCCGGCAGGCCGGGCATTGCTCTACGCCGCGCTCCAGAAGGACACGGGCCGCATCCTCTGCGTCGTCACGCCCGGCGAGGCCGAGGCCACCCATTTTGCCGACGACCTCAAGACGCTGGGGCTCTCGGCGGCGGTGTTCCCGCCCCGGGACTTCATGCTCCGCCCCGTCGAGGGCGCGGGCCGCGAGTACGAGTACCGGCGTCTGTCGGTGCTGGGCGCGCTGGCGGGCGGACGGCTGAACGCCGTCTGCGTCCCCGCCGAGGCCCTGCTCCAATACACTGTGCCGCAGGATGAGTTCCAGAAGAACACCCTCACCCTCAAGCCCGGCATGGTCTACAACCGCGAAGCGCTGGTGGAGCGGCTCTTCGCCGCCGGATACGTGCGGCGCAGTCAGGTGGACGGCCCGGGACAGTTCAGCGTCCGGGGCGACATCGTGGACATCTACGCCCCCGATATGCGCCAGCCCGCCCGTGTGGAGTACTGGGACGACGAGATAGACTCTCTCGCCTCCTTCGACCTGCTGACCCAGCGGCGGGACGGTGCGCTGGAAAAGATCTATCTTTCCCCCGCCGTGAGGTGCTGTTCGGCAGCACCGCCGACACGGCAGAGGCCCTCCGCGCCGCCCAGAAGAAAGCCCGGGGCAAGCGCCGCACCGCCCTCGAAAAGGCCATGGAGTCCGACCTCGCCCAGCTGGACAGCGGCGTCATGCCCGAGGCCATGGACAAATACTACGGTCTGCGGTACGAGACGCCCGCCACATTGCTGGACCACCTGAGCCGCCCCATCTTCATCCTCGACGAGGTGGGCGGCATCCGGGACGCCCAGAAGGCCACCGAGTTCCGCCGCAGCGAAGAGCTGACCGGCCTGCTCGAGGAGGGCGTCATCTGCCCCGGCCTCGATGTGCTCTACCAGACCATGGACGACCTCGCCATTGCGGCGCAGGACCAGAGCACCCTGCTCTGCGAGAACTTTCTGCGGGGCATGAACGAGTTCAAGCTGAAAGACCTCATCAACGCCGAGGCCTTCGCGGCCCCCAACTGGGGCGGCGACCTCGCTTCCCTGCGGGAAGACCTCGACCCGCTGATCCAGCAGGGGTACGCCGTGACCCTTTTCGCCGGCACGCCCAAGGGTGCAGCGGCCCTTACCCGCGATTTGGCTGACAAGGGCTATGCCGTCAGCATGAGCCGGGACGTCCGGCCCGCGAAAGGTCTGGTTCAGGTACTGCCCGGCCACCTCACGGCGGGCTGCACCTTCCCGTTCGCCCGCGTAGCGGTCATCTCGTCCCGGCGTCACGGTCTGGACGACGAGGCCGCCGAAAACAAAAAGCGCAAGAAGAACAAAAACGCCCTGTCCAGCCTCTCGGACATCAAGCCCGGCGACTATGTGGTTCACCAGAGCCACGGCATCGGCATGTATGCGGGCATCCAGCGTCTCGAGGTGCAGGGCGCGATAAAAGATTACCTGAAGATCCAGTACTCCGGCTCTGACGTGCTGTATGTGCCGGTCACTCAGCTCGATCTGCTGAGCCGCTACACCGCCCCCGGCGACGATGAAAAGGTGAAGCTTGCAAAGCTGGGCGGCACCGAGTGGCAGCGCACCCGCGCCAAGGTCAAAAAGGCCACCGAAGAGATGGCCCAGGAGCTCATCGAGCTCTATGCCCGCCGCCGTCAGGCCACGGGCTACGCCTTCCCCGCCGACGGCGAGTGGCAGAGCGATTTCGAGTCCCGCTTCGAGTACGACGAGACGGACGACCAGCTCACCGCCACCGCCGAGATCAAGAAGGACATGGAAAAGGGCTGGCCTATGGACCGCCTGCTCTGCGGCGACGTGGGCGTCGGCAAAACGGAGGTCGCCTTCCGTGCAGCCTTCAAGTGCGTCATGGGCGGCAAGCAGTGCGCCATTCTGGCCCCCACCACCCTGCTGGCGTGGCAGCACTACAACAGCATCATCTCCCGCATGGAGGCGTTCCCGGTGAAAGTCGGGCTGCTCTCCCGCTTCCGCACCGCCAAACAGCAGAAAGAGACCCTGCGGGGCCTGCAGGCCGGCAGCGTGGACATCGTCATCGGCACCCACCGCCTCCTCTCCAAGGACGTCCGGTTCCACGACCTAGGCCTTGTCATCATCGACGAGGAGCAGCGTTTCGGCGTCAAGCACAAGGAGAAGCTGAAAGAGAACTTCATCGGCGTGGACATGCTGACCCTCTCCGGCCCACCCCCCATCCCCCGCACCCTGAACATGGCCATGAGCGGCATCCGCGACCTCTCCACCATCGAGCAGCCGCCCATCGAGCGCCAGCCGGTGGAGACATTCGTGCTCGAGTACAATGACGTCATCCTCGCCGAAGCCATGAAGAAGGAGCTGGCCCGGGGCGGTCAGGTCTACTACCTGCACAACCGGGTGGACAACATCGAGTCCTGTGCCGCCCATGTCAGCCAGATGGTGCCGGGAGCGCGGGTGGGCATCGCTCACGGCAAGATGACCGAGGAAGAGCTGAACCCCGTCTGGCAGCACCTGCTGAACGGCGAGATCGACATCCTCGTCTGCACCACCCTCATCGAGACGGGCATTGACGTGCGCAACTGCAACACCCTCATCATCGAGGACGCCGACCGGATGGGTCTGGCCCAGCTGTACCAGATCCGGGGCCGCGTGGGCCGCTCGGGCCGGAAAGCCTACGCCTACTTCACCTTCCGGCGGGACAAGACCCTCACCGACATCGCCCAGAGCGGCTTTCCGCCATCCGGGAGTTCACGGCCTTCGGCTCCGGCTTCCGCATCGCCATGCGCGACTTACAAATTCGCGGCGCAGGCAGTCTGCTGGGCCACAGCCAGCACGGCCACATGGAGGCCGTGGGCTATGACCTCTATGTCAAGATGCTGGGTCAGGCCATCGCCCGGGCCAAGGGCGAGCCCATCCAGCGGGACAAGAGCGAATGCCTCGTGGACCTGCGGGTGGACGCCTTCATCCCGGAGAAGTATATCGCCGACGGCCCGGGCCGCATCGAGGCCTACAAGCGCATTGCCGCCATCCAGACCCCCGAGGACGCCGCCGACGTGCTGGACGAACTCATCGACCGCTACGGCGACCCGCCGCCCTCCGTCAGCGACCTCGTGAACGTCTCACTGGTGCGCGTACAGGCTGCCGCCGTGGGCGTCTACGAAGTCACCCAGAAAAAGGATACCCTGCTGTTACAGGTGGAGACGCTGGACGTGGCCATGATACGCGGCCTGCTCATCGCTTTCAATGGCCGGGTGACGGCAGGAGCCGGCACCAAGCCCTACCTCTCGGTGACTCTCCAACCCGACGAAAAGCCGCTGGAGCTGCTGCAAAGCATCCTCAAGGCGATGGCCGACATCCTTGCTGCCCCGCCGGAAGAAAACACCGGCAAAAAATAAATTTCACTAGGAGTACACTTATGAAGAAGAAACTCATCGCGCTCGTCTGCGCCCTCGCTCTGGCCGTCGGCCTCGTGGGCTGCAGCCTCTCCACCCCGGATTCTGTAGGCACCATCGGCAACGTGGACATCTCTTCCGGCCTCTATCTGCTGGCCCAGTTCGATGCCTACCAGACCGCCGCCGACCTCGCTTCCGACGACCAGGACGCCACCAAGGTGTCCAGCTTCCTCAAGGCCACCATCACCGTCGATGACGCCACCGGCGAGACCGCCGTGGTCAGCGACTATGTGGCCCAGAAGACCCTCGAGAACCTCGAGTCCTACGCCGCCATCGAGACCCGTTTCGATGAGCTGGGCGGCGTTCTGACCCTCGACGAGGAGACCCAGGCCGACAGCTACGCCTCCCAGCTGATGGAGCAGAACGGCGACCTCTATAAGGCCAACGGCATCGGCCTCGACACCCTCAAGCGGTTCGAGCGCATCCTCATCAAGAGCAACGACCTGCTCGAGATGTGCTACGGCACCGACGGCGAGACCCCCGTCTCCGACGCAGAGCTGACCAGCCACCTCGAGGACGAGATGGTCTACATCCGCTATGTGGTCGTGCCGCTCTACAACACCAGCACCTTCGCTTTTGCCGATGACGCCCAGCGCACCCAGATGCTCGAGCTGGCTCAGACCGCCGCTGAGAGCTGCAACGCTGCCATCCCCGATGGGGCCAGCGCCCAGACCTCCGCTTTCAGCGCCGCCGTCGCCGCCGCCCTGCCCGACATCTACGCGGTGCTGGATGGCGAGCCCTCTTCCGACGCATCTTCCCTCTCCACTGCCCTGCTGGGTTCTGACAACATCGATTCCACCTTCTCCGAGGAAGGCACCGCCGACGTCGTCCGCGCCCTCAAGCCCGGCGAGGCCGCCGCCGTGCAGTATTCCAGCTATGGGCTGATGATGCTCGTCCGTCTCGACCCGCTGGACGCTGACACGCTGGACAGCCTCCGCGCACAGGCCCTCTCCGACATGAAGAGCGGCGAGCTGCAGGACAGCCTTCAGTCCTATGGCGCTCAGCTGCCCCACGCTCTGGATTCTGCCGCCATGAAGAAGATGCCGGCTTCCAAAATCAAGAACAAACAGTAATTTTCCTTAAAAATAATACAAAAGCTCCGGGGATCTGTTGATTCCCGGAGCTTTTCTGTTCTCATACTGCTTTTCAGATCCCGCTTCGGCCTTCTCAGGCTGTGGCGGGCGGCCCGACATTTTCTAACGCATTCCGATGCGATCCGACGTTTTTATTCATTCTCTCGAAAACAATGCAGATGCATCATTTTTCTTATATTTCGGCGTTATTTTCGCCTTTTAGGGCATCTCAGAATGGGTAGTTTTCGCGTTTTAGTTCCCATAATTTTCCAGCCCATACCTCTTCGACTGGTCTGCATCTCGATTATAGATGAATCGCTCTCCAATGTCAATAGCCCAGCGCCTATCAAAAGCCCAAGGGCGAGGTCCCTTGCGGAACCTCGCCCTCAGACTATGTGAGATAAATCACTACATGCGCGAACATATAATGTTTATCATTACAGGCCGTGTGCCTGTAATACCTGTTTTATAGCAATTCAACTTTTTAATGCAACAGCAACAGCGTTGAATTGCATATCGCAAACATGCTGTTATCCTGAACATTTTCATATACAAGGACTTCGTGGTCTGCCTCGATGGGTTCAGTATAGTGCATTTTTACAGGATTGTCAATATATGGTATTATTTTCGACATTTTAGCCAATCAGGAGCCGTGAAAAACAGCAAAATGCTCTGCCTGCACAGGGACAGATGGCCGAGAGCCCGTTCATCCTTTTACTGCCTTTTCAAACTCCGCTTCCAGCGCCTCGTTGACGGCGCGGACGGCGGCGGCATCGGGCTTAATGGCCGTGCGGTCATAGGTGAACAGGCCGTTCACCTCGTCCTCCACATCGGTCAGCTGGGTGTACACCAGCGCCGACAGGCCCTTTTTCAGCTGCGGGAGCACCGTCTTGCGCTGCAAATCACAGTAGCGCTCGGTCAGCTCTGCCCGGCTTCTGGCCGTGCCGTAGCCGTAGGTCTTCCGGGGCGGCTCATGGCCGGGCATGGGCCATGCAATGCCGCCGTACTCGCTGAGGGCCACCGTGCGCACGTTCGGGCGGATGCGGAGCGGATAGAAGTAGTTGTGGATGGAATGCACATCTCCCCCGCCCCGGTCGAACCAGCCGCTGGCCTCGTCCACCGGACGGGAGGGGTCGAGGGCGCGGAGGGTCTCGGCGGCTTTCCGCGCGTCGAACTGGCCCCACCCTCGTTGAACGGCACCCAGCACCCGATGCAGGGGTGCCGGCGCAGGGCGGCTACCGTGTCGGCCAGCTCCCGGGCGTACTCCTCCCGGCTGTGGGCGCTGCCCCCGGCCCAGAAAGCCCCACAGAAGCTTCCCGTCCGGGGCATGGCGCATCAGGGGCTGTAAGGCGTTGGTCAGGTAGGTGACGTACCACATCGGGTAGGCCCCGCCGCCGTTGACCATATCCTGCCAGACGATGATGCCCAGCTTATCGCAGTGGTAGTACCAGCGCTCCGGCTCGATTTTGGCGTGCTTGCGCAGCAGGTTGAAGCCCAGCTCCCGCACGGTGTGCAGTTCGTGCGCCACGGCCGCGTCGGAGGGCGGGGTGTAGAGACCGTCGGGCCAATAGCCCTGGTCCAGCAGGCCGTTGAGCAGGATGGGCCTGCCGTTCAGGAAAAACCGCCGGATGCCCTTTGCATCCTCTTTGCACTCCCACTTGCGGAGGGCGAAATAGCTGTGGACGGTGTCGAAGCCCTCTTCTTCGCCCTGGGTCGTGCCGACGGTCAAATCGTAGAGGAAGGGGCTGTCGGAGCTCCACGGGAAGAAATGCTCTTCGGCGATGTTCAGGGTCACTTCGCCGTCCCGGTCGGCCTCGTCGCTGCCCCAGTCCTCGGCGATGGTCACGCCGCCGGCCCGCACCACGGCCCAGAGGTTCACCGCGCCGCCGGGCTTCGAGGTATGGACTTTCACCGTCACCGTCCGGGCGTCGTAGTCTGGGGTGACGGTCAGCGTATCAATGTAATTTTCCGGCACCCGTTCCAGCCAGACCGTCTGCCAGATGCCGCTCTGGGCCCGGGTAGACATCCCGCCGGGCCGGAGGGTCTGTTTGCCTCTCGCCTGCGTTCCGGTGCCGGTGGGGTCCTGCACGGCCACCCAGAGGGTGTTGCGGCCCTGCGGGCGGAGCAGGTCGGTGATGTCCAGCGTAAAGGGCCAGTAGCCGCCCCGGTGTCCCCCCTGCCAGACGGCCATTGACCTCCACCGCGCAGGCGTAGTCCACAGCCCCGAAGTGGAGCAGGACGCGCCCGCCCTCCCCCGCCGGGGGCGTGAAGGTGCGGTGGTAGTGGAGCCACTGGCCGGGCTGCAGCGTCCGGCCCACGCCGGAGGCTTTCGCCTCGGGCGAATAGGGTACGAGGATAGCGCCGTCCCACTTTGCCGGGAACTCCGAGCTCTGGGTGATGGCGTAGTCCCACGGGCCGTTCAGGTTGACGTAGCTGTCCCGGCGCATACTCGGGCGGGGATATTCGGGGAGCGGATGCATTTTAGTACCTCTTTTTCATAAGCTAGTCCGATTCGGCTCTCCTTTTGGGAGAGCCGGCGAGCGTCAGCGGGACTGAGAGATTTTATAGGCTGCGGCCAGCTTTTCCAGTGCGGGCAGGCTGCGCTTCACCTTCTCGGTATCGATGCAGTAGGCAAAGCGGACATAGCCCTTGACGCCGAAGGTGTCGCTGGGGACCAGCAGCAGATCGAACTCCCGGGCCTTGCGGCAGAAGGCGTTGGCGTCCTCTTCCAGCGCCTTCGGGAAGATATAAAATGTGCCGCCGGGGCGCTCCACCTCAAAGCCCAGCTCGGTGAGCTTATCGTACAGCAGGTTCATGTTCGTCTCGTAGACGGACAGATCGCTGGTGACGTCGAGGCACTCTGCAGTGGCTTTCTGGATGATGCTGGCGGGCAGTTGTGGCCGGTGAAGCGGGAGATCTGGGCCATCATGTCCACCAGCACGTCTTCGCCCTCGCAGCCGGGCCGGACGGCCACATAGCCCAGACGTTCGCCGGGCAGGCTCAGGCTCTTGGAGAAGGAGAAGCAGGTCAGGGTGTGGGGGTAGAACGCTGCCGGGTAAGGCACCTTTTTGCCGTCGAAGGCGATGTCGCGGTAGGGCTCGTCGCTGACGAGGAAGATGTTGTGGCCGAAAGCCTTGCTCTTTTCGGTCAGGATGCCGGCCAGACGGCTCAGGGTCTCGGCGGAGTAGACGACGCCGGTGGGGTTGTTCGGGGTGTTGATGAGGACGCAGGTGACGTTCTCGGTCAGCATCTCTTCAAAGGCGTCGAGATTCGGCTGGAACGCCGGTGCCTGGGGCGGCACGACCTTGAGCACAGCACCGGTCCCCTCCACATAGGGGCCGTACTCGGGGGAAGTAGGGGGCGAAGGTCAGCACCTCGTCGCCGGGCTTGGTCACAGCGCGGACGACGTGGGCGATAGCGCCCGCCGCACCGGTGGTGGGGAAAATATCCTTCTGCTCATAGGGCAGGCCGAAGGTCCTTGCCAGATGGGCCGCAACGGCGGTGCGGAAGCCCGGGTCGCCCTGACTGGGGCAGTAGCCGTGGAGGGCGACAGGCTCTTCCTCGGCCAGCAGGGTCTGCATGGCTTTGGTGAACTTGTCCGGGCAGGGGACGCTGGGATTGCCCAGCGAGTAGTCGAACACGTTCTCATAGCCTATCTCGGCGGCGCGCTGTTTGCCGTACATGAAAGTCTCGCGGATGACGCTCTTGTGGCCCAGCATGGCGCGGTAAGTCTCGTTCAGCATAATACGTTCCCTCTTTTTCTTATTGATCCTCTTCCGGCAGGGCAGAAGCATAGCTCTGCTCCACCTTCACCATACAGCAGTATCCCGGGTCCTGCTCCTTGACGAAATTACACATCTCGGCCAGCCGCGCGTCCTTGTCGCCGGTGTAGCCCGCCGGGAACACGAGGTCGAACAGCACGTTGGTGTGGCTGTCCCCCGGCACGATGCGCAGGTCATGGATGGATAGACGGGGGTCCATCTGGCGGGCTTTTTCCATCAAGCGGCTCCGCAGGATGCCTACGGCGGCGTCCGACGTCACGATGGGGTCGTAGTGGATGGTGACCTGTAAGTGGTCTTTTTTCAGAAAATCCCGCTCGATGTTGTCGATGATGTCGTGGGCTTCCAGCGGGTCGGCCTCGGCGGGGAACTCGATGTGGAGCGAGGCGAACTGATGCCCCGGGCCGTAGTCGTGGACCATCAGATCGTGGACGCCCAGCACCCCCGGGTAGCTCATGACGGTGTGCTCGATGTGCTCCACCAGCTCCGGCGAGGGGCTCTCGCCCAGCAGGGGGCTGAGGGTGTCCATCATAAGCCCCCAGCCCGACCAGAGGATGAACGCCGCCACGGCCACGCCCATGAGGCCGTCCAGCACGTCCCAGCCCGTCAGGTGGGAGAGGACGGTGGACAGGAGCACGGCGCTGGTGGTCAGCACATCGTTCCGGCTGTCGGCGGCGGTGGCCATCAGGGTCTCGGAGTTGATGCGCTGTCCGATGGTCTTGTTGAAGCGGCTCATCCAGAGCTTGACGCCGATGGACGCCGCCAGCACCCCCACACTGAGCCAGCTGAACACCACTGCCGTCGGGTGGAGCACTTTGAGCGCGGATTCTTTCAGCAGCGAAAGCCCGATGGCGAGGATGGTGACGCAGACCACAAGGCCCGCCAGATATTCATACCGGGCGTGGCCGTAGGGGTGCTTTTCGTCCGGGCCTTTGGCCGCCAGCCGGAAGCCCACGAGGCTCACCACGTTGGACGAGGCGTCCGAGAGGTTGTTCAGGGCGTCGGCCATGATGGCGATGGAGCCGAACAGCGTCCCCGCCGCCAGCTTGCCCAGACAGAGCAGGAGATTGCAGGCCATGCCCACAAGGCTGGCCAGATTGCCGTAGGCCGTGCGGACGGCGGCGTTCTTGGTATCGTCCGGGTGCCGGACGAACAGGCGGATGAGCAGTTGTGTCATAAAATTCCCTCTCAGCAGGTATTTCGATGCTACCAGTATAGCACTGCACTTTATGGTTTTGAAGTATTTCGGTAAAATTTTTCGGGTATGCAAAGCCCCCGGCGGGGAAGTTCCCTGCCGGGGGCGGCGTTTTCAGCGCAAAGGGCCTTACTTATCGGAAGGCTTGCTCAAATCGATGCTGCGGATGATCTTGCGCACGGGCAGCACGCTCTTGGCGTTCATGGACAGCTCGTCCACGCCCATCCGCAGGAAGGTCTCGGTGAGGGCGGTGTCTGCGCCCAGCTCGCCGCAGATGCCGACCCAGATGCCGTGGCGGTGGCCCGCGTCGATGGTCATCTTGATGGCCCGGAGCACAGCGGGGTGGTGCGGGTTGAAGAAGGGCTCCAGCTTTGCGTTCTGGCGGTCCAGAGCGCAGGTGTACTGGGTCAGATCGTTGGTGCCGATGGAGAAGAAGTCACACTCCTCGGCCAGCTCGTCGGCGATGAGGACCGCGGCGGGCGTCTCGATCATGGTGCCGACCTCCAGCTTCTCGTCGAACTTCTTGCCCTCAGCCCGCAGTTCCGCGCGGCACTCCATCCCAGCACGGCCCTTGGCATCCTGCAGCTCCCGCAGGCTGGTGATCATGGGGAACATGACGCTCATGTTGCCGTAAGCGGAAGCGCGGAGCAGGGCGCGCAGCTGGGTCTTGAAGAAGTCCTTCCGGGTCAGGCAGATGCGGATGGCGCGGTAGCCCAGCGCGGGGTTTTCCTCGTGGTCGAGCTTCATGTAGTCCACAGTCTTGTCTGCGCCGATGTCGCAGGTGCGGACGACCACCTTGCGGGGTGCAAGGCTCTCGAGCACCTGCTTGTATGCCTCAAACTGGTAGTCCTCCGTCGGGAAGTCCTTGCAGTTGAGGTAGACGAACTCGGTGCGGAAGAGGCCGACGCCGTCGGCGTCGTTCTGCTGCACAGCGCCCACGTCGCTCATGCCGCCGATGTTGGCAAAGACGTTGATGGTCTTGCCGTCGAGGGTGGTGTTGGACTTTCCCTTCAGCTCCTGCAGCAGGGCCTGCTTTTTCTGGTCTTCCTGCTGGCGCTTTTTCAGGCTCTTGAGCAGGTCGGGGGTGGGGTCAACGTAGACACAGGCGTTGTAGCCGTCCACGACCGCCATCTTGCCGTCCCAGTCGTCCTGGATGACCTTGCACTGGATAAGGGCGGGATGTTCATGCTGCGGGCAGGATGGCGGTGTGGCTGTTGGAGCTGCCCTCCCGGGTGATGAAGCCCAGCAGGAGGCTCTTGTCCATGCGGACCGTCTCGGACGGGGCCAGGTCCTCGGCCACGAGGATGCTGGGCTCAGTCCCCTGCAGGGTGGCGTTGTCCACGCCCTGCAGGATGTCGAGGATGGCCTGTGCAATGTCGATGACGTCGGCGCTTCGGGCCTGCAAATAGGGGTCATCCATGGCGGCGAAGACGGCGGCCTGATTGTCGCCGGCGGTCTTGACGGCGTACTCAGCGCACTTGTGCTGGCCGTTGATGATCTCCTTGATGGCGTCCACGAAGTCGTCGTCATCCAGCATCATGGCATGGATGTTGAACACCTCGGCGATGTCCTCGCCGGCCTCGGCCAGAGCCTTCTCGTACAGAGCGGTCTGCTGGTCGATGGCCTTGGCGCGGGCGTCCTCAAAACGGGCCACTTCAGCGGCGGTGTCGGCCACTTCGGCGGCAGAGATGACGGTATCTTTTTTCTTATAGATCTTCAGCTTTCCGATGGCAATGCCATTCAGGATGCTTCTACCGGTACCTACCTGCATCGCAATTTCTCCTTATTCTTGCTGTTTTGTGTTCCGTAACAAAAAGCCCCCGCAGGACATTCCCCGCAAGGGCTTCTCATCACGCTGGGCGATCAGACGTTCTCGCTCAGGAATTTCTGGATAGCTTCGGCGCAGGCGGCTTCGTCATCGCCCTCCACCTTGATGGTGACGGTGTCGCCCTGCTTGACGCCCATGCCCATCAGGGCCATCAGCTTGCGCAGGTCGCAGGTCTTGCCGCCCTTTTCGAGGGTGGCGGTGCTGGCAAAGCCCTTGGCCACCTTGACGAGCAGACCGGCGGGACGGGCATGGATGCCGCAGGCATCCTTAACGGTATACTGGAATTCCTTCATGATCATTTTCTCCTTACTTCATCCGGTCCTCCTGGGCAGCTCACCCTGCCCCTCGGGACGCAGCACTCGAACCTTCCGGCTGCTGGATGTCTACCTTTATTATAAACCTTGGTCGTTCTTTTTTCACCCTTTCATATTGCCGATTTTTTATCAAAAATTTTAGTAACATTGAACAGAATCTTTCTGCAAAAATACCACTACTGCACAATTTTTCTGTTTCATCGCACTTTTTTGTACAGAATGACGGTTATTCGACGGGGTATCCCTCGGCGTCCAGCGGCAGGTCGGTGTACTGCACGGGCTGCTCCTGTGCAGCGTCCGGCTCGCCGGAGGTCTGCTGGGCCTGACCCTCTGCGCCCAGCTCGCCGTCGTGGCGCTCTCCCCAGTCCCCGCCTGAAGTCCTCGCCCGAGGTCTGCTGGGCCTGACCCTCTGCGCCCAGCTCGCCGTCGTGGCGCTCTCCCCCAGTCCGCCGCTGAAATCTTCGCCCGA
>ENA-OUNH01000364-OUNH01000364.1-human-gut-metagenome-genome-assembly--contig:-NODE-364-length-14541-cov-1.578951_pt1 | contig 14541 bp, 21 predicted proteins | sample MGYA00242806_ERZ504814 | MGnify/ENA primary metagenome ERZ504814 (study PRJEB26092, sample SAMD00036389) | human gut metagenome | host: Homo sapiens | study: EMG produced TPA metagenomics assembly of...
TCGGTGGATTGACGACTGCTGCATTTTCTAATGCAGGGGCTGCCACATGTATGGGACTACAGTTGTTCTGCCTGGGAACCACATTACAATTGAAGGATATGCCGGCGGTTCTGAAAAGAGGGGGTACATTACTGTTATCTAAATTTTTAATCGGCGCAATCCTTGGAATTGTTGTAGGAAAGTGTTTGGACAGGCCGGATTCTGGGGCCTTACGGCATTATCGATTGTCGCCGGAGTTACGAACAGTAATGGTTCTTTGTATTTATCACTTGTAAAGACATATGGAGATGAAGCAGATGCTGCGACAGTGGCGCTGCTGGCATTGAATGATGGTCCGTTTTTACCTTGCTGGCATTGGGAGCTTCTGGAATGGCAAGTATTCCTATGATGTCTCTTGTAGCAGTAATTGTACCGATGATTTTAGGGATGATTATTGGAAATGTAGATAAATCAATGATGAAATTCTTCGCTCCTATGGCAGACATTCTGATACCATTTGTTGGATTGACACTTGGAGCAGGCATTAACTTAAAAGACGTGGTGAAAGGTGGACCACAGGGGATTCTGTTAGGTTTTGATTACAGTGTTTGTCGGCGGATTTTTCACATTGTTTTTCGACAGACTTATATGCAAACAGCCGGGATATGCAGCATTTGCAGTTGCGTCTACGGCGGGAAATTCTGTTGCGGTACCAGCGGCGGTTGTGTTGATTGATAAGACGTGGGCTCCATATCAGGCGGTTGCGACAACACAGTTGGCGGCATCTGTCGTAGTCACAGCTATACTGGTACCAATCGTGACAAGTATCTGGGCAAAGAAATATGGATGTCCGCAATTATCTTCGAAATAAAGGAACATAGAAAAAGTGCAGGAAAGCGGTAAAGTCCGAGTCTGCACTTTTTAACATATTTAAATTTATTATATAGTCATAGAATCTGCGTGAAAAGCAGCCTCGAAAGAAGCTTCTTTCGAATGATAGAGATGTTCTTCCATTGCTTTTGAAGCGAGTGCCCAATCTTGCTTCAGGCAGTATTCCACGATTTTCAGGTGCTCCTGTTGGGAAGCTAACAGACGATTCCGGCTTTTTCTTCCAGAATAGATACGAAGTCGTGTATTCTGTTGGGCTATCCGTTCGTAAGTACTGATCAGATAGTTATTGCTGGTTGCATCGATGAACATTTGGTGGAATTGTTTGTCTGTCTCATAATACTCGTTAAGATCGGAAACATTCGCAGTGTCACGTTGAAAGATGCGGAAATAATTCTGGTAGATTTCATCTGAAATTTTATTTCCATAATGCAAGATTGCAAAAGGTTCGATCAGAGTGCGTGCTTCGTGAACCATATTGATCTCACGGATGGTCAATGGAGCGACCATGATGCCTTTTTTGGGAAGGATTGTCACCAACCCTTCCTGTTCCAGGCGGCCAAGGGCGTCTCTGATAGGAGTCCGGCTTGCCTGGACATCTTCTTTGAGCATTTCTTCATTGAGTAGTGCACTCGGAGCGTACTCGCAATTGATAATCTTGTCCTTGATAATATTATAAGCGTGTTGCTTTAACGTTTCTTTTTTCATAATCAGTCTACTTTCTTTTTTATTATTGAGAATATTATTGTATTCGACATTGTATATTATAACTTATTATTGTGTGCCAGTCTATCAAAATATTACAGATACATAAAATAGAATGGAGAAAGTTTGTTGTTATTATTAATAAAAACCCAAAGGGGAATTTGAGCATAATAGACAAAAAAAAGTGAAAGAATAAATATATCTTGACAAAGAATATTGCGAATGCTATGTTGTATACAACAAATAATACAACATAAAATACAACAAATAACGGAGGAAGAGAAAATGAAAACAATTTTAATCGAAGAGCCAGGAAAAGTCGTAATTAAAGAACAGGAAAAGCCAATCCGCAAACCGGGAGAGGTACTTTTGAAAATTTTGTATGGTGGAATTTGCGGAAGTGACCTTGGTACATACAGAGGAACCTTCGCATATGCATCATATCCAAGAGTTCCGGGACATGAGTTTTCGGGAGAGATTGTAGAAATTGATGAAAATGACAGAGGATTAAAGCCGGGCATGATTGTTACCGTTAATCCATACTTTAATGATGGTACCTGTTATTCCTGCCAGAGAGGCCTTCTGAATTGTTGTGAACATAATGAGACAATGGGAGCACAGAGAGATGGCGCATTTTCAGAGTATGTCAGCGTTCCGATCGAGCGTGTATATGATGGAAAAGGTCTGCCGGCAAAAAACACTTGCACTGATCGAACCATTCTGTATTAGCTGGCACGGGGTATCAAGAGCAAACGTAAAAGAAGGAGATAAGATTCTGGTCGTAGGCGCCGGTACAATCGGCGTACTTGCAGCAAATGCAGCAAAAGCAAGAGGTGCCGAGGTTTATATAGCAGATATAGCAAAAGAGAAACTGGATTATGCGGTAAATACATTTCAGTTAAAAGGTTCGATTTTGAATACTTCAAAAGAAAAACTGGAAGAAGAAGTCCGGAGGATTACGAATGGGAATGGATTCGATGTGACAATTGAAGCAGTAGGACTTCCATCTACATTCCAGAACTGTATTGATTGTGCGGCATATGGCGGAAGAGTGGTTCTGATCGGGTGTGGGTAAGAAGAATCTGGACTTTAACTTCACGATCATCCAGAAAAGGATTGAATATTTTGGATCAAGAATGCTTTAAAGAAAGATTTCCTGGAACTGATTGATCTGGTGAAAGCAGGAAAAGTCGATCTGGAGAAGATTGTGACAAATACTTATAAACTGGACGAAGCAGACAAAGCATTTAAAGAATTTTCAGAAAATGCGGGATCTATGTTAAAGGTTGTGATCGATTTTACAAATAAAAAGGTAAGGGGGGACGAAAGAATGTCCAGAAAGAAAGAATATATAAGAATAAATCCGGCAGATTCCGTTGCAGTGGCTTTGCAGCCACTTGCAAAAGGAACTGATATCATCCTGAATGATGTTCGGCTTACACTTCTGGAAGATATTCCGCAGGGACATAAATTTGCATTACATACGATAGGAGAAGGAGAGGCTGTTATAAAATACGGGAATCCGATCGGTAATGCCAAAGTGAATATTTCGAAAGGAAGCTGGGTTCATGTACATAATATGAAAACGGGACTTGGAGATCTGGTTGACTATAGCTATCGACCAGAAAAAAGGATATTCAAGAAAGAAAACCGGATGAATTCATGGGATTTCGAAGGGCAGACGGAAGTGTAGGGGTGAGAAATGAGATATGGGTCATCCCGACAGTAGGATGCGTCAATAGTGTTGCAGAAAAAATAGCAGAATTATCCAGACAATATTGTCAGGGAACCGTTGATGCGATAGTTGCATTTCCGCATCCATATGGGTGTTCACAGATGGGAGAAGACCAGGAAAATTCCAGAAAAATTCTGGCCGACCTGATCAATCATCCGAATGCAGGAGGTGTACTGGTCCTGGGACTTGGATGTGAAAACAGTGGCATAGATATTCTGAAACAATATGTCGGTGACTACGATGGAGAACGCATAAAATTCTTAAATGCACAGGATTGTGATAACGAATTGGAAGAAGGTGTCCATGCCGTAAGAGAATTACTGGCGTATGCCGGAACATTTAAGAGAGAGCCGATCTCATGTAGTGAATTGATCATTGGTATGAAGTGCGGAGGCTCGGATGGATTATCAGGCATTACGGCAAATCCTACGGTTGGAGGTTTCTCAGATCTGCTGATATCCAGAGGAGGAACAACGATTCTTACAGAGGTGCCGGAAATGTTTGGAGCGGAGACGCTGCTTATGAACCGTTGTGCAAATGAACAGTTATTTGAACAGACGGTACATCTGATCAATGACTTTAAGAATTATTTTACCTCACATAATCAGACGATATATGAGAATCCGTCGCCGGGAAATAAAAAGGGAGGCATCTCAACGCTGGAAGACAAGTCACTGGGATGTGTGCAGAAATCGGGAACCGCACCGGTAAAAGGTGTCCTTGCTTATGGAGAACGTGTGAAAAATAAAGGATTGAATCTTTTAAGTGCACCGGGAAATGACCTGGTTGCTTCCACTGCGTGTGCTGCATCGGGAGCACATATTGTTCTTTTTACCACAGGGCGTGGAACACCATTTGCGTCTCCGGTACCGACAGTTAAGATATCATCGAATGATCGGTTGTATAACAAAAAAATAATTGGATTGATTTTAACTGTGGAGAACTGGTAAAGGAAAAAGTGTAGAGGAATTATCACAAAGGCTTTATGAATATGTTCTGAAGGTTGCAAGTGGGGAAAAAGTAAAAGCTGAGGAAGCCGGATTCCATGATATGGCAATCTTCAAACAGGGAGTAACGCTCTAAATTGCCATGCATTCGGAAGAAGCTGCGAGTGGCAGGTTCAGGAGATTACGGAAAGAAAGGAACGGATATTTATAATGAAGAAATTAAACTATGAAGTATTAAAAGAAACGGTTATAAAGGATATGTGTTAAAAGATGCACCGGAAAAAGTGCTGCAGTTCGGAGAAGGCAATTTCATGCGCGCATTTGTGGATTATTTTGTCGATGTAATGAATGAAAAGGCAGGATTTAACGGAAAAGTCGTCCTGGTTCAGCCGATCCGGAATGTGGAAGGAGGATTCCGACTGAATGACAGAATTAACGAGCAGGAAGGACTTTATACATTATTCCTTCGTGGATTTCAGGATGGAAAGAAAGTGAATGACAAGAGAGTAATCTCCAGTGTAAGCAGATGTCTGAATGCTTATGAAGACTATGAAGAGGTCATGAGATGCGCAGAAAATCCAGAACTTAGATTTATCTTGTGTAATACAACAGAAGCGGGAATCCGTTATGACGCAGAATGTAAATTTGAAGACAAACCAGGAGAATCTTATCCGGCAAAACTGACACAGTTTATGTATCACAGATTTGAAACATTTGGAAAAGAGGAAGGAAAAGGATTTATCATACTTTCCTGCGAGCTTATTGATGATAACGGAAAAGAACTGGAAAAATGTGTGCTGAAATATGCAAAACAGTGGAATCTTGGAGAAGAATTTATTGCATGGATTCAGAAAGAAAATGTATTCTGTTCTACACTTGTCGACAGAATTGTTACAGGATATCCAAGAAATGAGGCATCTGCAATCTGTGAAGAACTTGGATATGAAGATAATGTTCTGGATACAGGAGAAATCTTTGGATTCTGGGTAATTGAAGGACCACAGTCTATCAAAAAAGAATTTACCAATCGAAGAAGCAGGTCTTCCGATCCTTATCACAGATAATCATAAACCATATAAACAACGTAAAGTCCGCATCCTGAATGGTGCACATACATCCTTTGTACTGGGAGCATATCTTGCCGGAAAAGATATCGTAAGAGATTGTATGAATGATGAGGTTATCTGTGGATTCATGAATAAGACAATCTATGATGAGATTATTCCAACACTTGATTTGCCGAAAGAGGAATTACTTGATTTTGCGGCTGCGGTGACAGAACGTTTTAAAAATCCTTTTATCGACCATGCATTGCTGGCAATTTCTCTCAATTCGACATCAAAATGGAAGGCAAGGGTTATGCCGTCTCTGAAAGAATATGTAAAGCGTAAAGGAGCACTTCCGAAATGTATTACAGCTTCCTTTGCATTCTACATCGCATTCTTTAGCGGACACACACTGACAGATGAGGGACTTATTGCAGAGAGAGAAGGAAACACATATACTGTAAAGGATGATAAAGCAGTGCTTCAGTTCTATTATAAACACAGAGAAGATTCAGCAGAGAAAATGGTACACGCAGTATGTAAGAATACAGAATTCTGGGGAGAAGATCTTACGGAAATCGAAGGATTTGAAGCAGCAGTATGCGGATATCTGGAGCAGATTCAGAAAGAAGGAAGTTATTCTGTTATGAAATCTCTTATTTCGATTGACTAAGGAGCTATGAAATGAATAAAGTATTGAAAAAATTAGAGCAATTTGGAATTGTGCCGGTGGTTGTGCTGGAGGACGCCAAAGATGCTGCTTTGCTGGCGAAAGCTTTGTGCGACGGTGGACTGGCATGTGCGGAGGTGACATTCCGCACAGCTGCCGCCGAAGAATCTATTCGTATTATGTCCCAGAAGTTTCCGGAGATGGTCGTAGGGGCCGGAACCGTTCTGACAGTAGAACAGGTTGACCGTGCGGTGAAAGCCGGAGCGCAGTTTATTGTAAGCCCGGGATTCAACCCTGTTGTAGTAAAATATTGTATCGATCATGAGATTCCGATTACTCCGGGTGTTGTCACACCGAGTGAAATGGAACAGGCAATTGCGATGGGACTTGAAGTTGTCAAGTTCTTCCCGGCAGAACCATCAGGTGGTCTTGGTATGATAAAAGCAGTTGCGGCACCATATACGACACTGAAATTCATGCCGACTGGCGGAATCAACCCTGAAAACATTGTACCGTATCTTCAATATGACAAAATACTTGCATGTGGCGGAAGCTGGATGGTAAAGGGAAATCTTGTGGCAAGAGGTGCTTTTGATCAGATTACAGAGCTGACCCGCGAAGCGGTTTCACTGGTTCATTCTGCCAGGGAGGTGAAGTAATGGCTAAGGTTGTTACAATGGGCGAGATTATGCTCAGATTATCACCGCCGGGTTATCAACGTTTTGCACAGGCCTCGGAGTTTGAAATCAATTATGGTGGTGCCGAGGCCAATGTGGCTGTCTCTCTAGCCCAATTAGGCCATGATGTGACATATATCTCCAAAATTCCTTCTAACGCAATTGGAGAGGCAGCCATTGCAACTTTAAAAAAATCAGGCGTAGATTGCCGTTATATTGCACGGGGCGGGAAAAGGCTTGGAATTTACTTTCTGGAAAACGGGGCCTACGGTGCGTCCTTCGAGCGTTGTCTATGACAGAGCGGATTCGTCTATTACTCAGGCATCAGCAGAAGAATTTGATTTTGATCAGATCTTTGATGGCGCAGAGCTCTTTCATGTATCCGGAATTACGCCGGTGTTAAGTGAAGAGACGGCAAGACTTACCAGGATTGCTTTGCAAAAGGCAAAGGAACACGATGTGACAACATCGTTCGACTTAAACTACCGTGCGAAATTGTGGACAGAAGATGTGAAAGGAAAGCAGAAGATGCTTTCAGAGCTGATGCCGTATGTAGATATCTGTTTCGGAAATGCAAGAGATGCTGCAAAGTGCCTGGGATATGCAGAAAAAGATAAGAATTTTATCGATGGGGACTACAGTATCTGTGTAGATGAAAAACATATGGAAAATGTAAGAGAGCGATATGGATTTACTAACCTTATCACAACACTTAGAAAAAGCATCAGTGCTTCGGATAATGGCTGGTCAGGTGCTGTATGCAGTGAATCTGGATTATATCAGGGAAGTGGGTACAATCTGCATATTGTAGACCGTGTTGGAGGAGGAGATTCTTTTGCGGCAGGGTTCTTACACGGAATTTTAACACACATGGAACCGGACCGGGCACTGGAATTTGCCCTTGCAGCGGCCGCCATCAAACATACAATACCGGGCGATCTGAATTATATTTCGGAAGAAGAAGTATTAACGCTTAATGAATAGTGACGGAAGCGGGAGAGTAAATCGGTAGGACGGTGTTTTTAACTTTTTATTGTCCTCGGTAGTTAACAAGAGACTTATCTAAAAGGATAGGTCTCTTGTTGCATATATCCAGACAGGAAGGTTGTGATTGTCGTTCCGTTCTTTTTTAGGTATACTGGAAGAAGAAAAATATATATGCGTTATAAAAAAAGGAGTGTTTTCATTGACAAAGATCAAGAAAAAACCAAAAAAAATATATAAATAGAAATATATTACCGAAAAGTATACCGAATATCGCAGAAAAACTCGACAACGAGATGGTTGCGTTCCTGGATACGGAATTCTTAACATCCCAGATAAATGAGGACCGCCGGCAAAGCTTGTGTCGGTTGGGTTTGTAGTCTGTGGGAAGAATTTTGAAGAAGTAACAAGATTTCATTCCTATATTTATGCAGAAGACAAATTGCACGACCGGTTCCAGGAGATGACCAGGATTGAGCGGAAAGATCTCTTAAGTGCCCCGGATAAGTATGTGATACAGCGGGATCTTCTGGTAATGTGTACCGGGGAAGCAATGGCATTTTCGACTTTAGAAGAATATATCCAAAAAGAGAATGCAAAAATAGGTATTAGAAATACTAATAGCGAAATAACACAAAATAATATATAATCAGTGATTAAATTTTATAGATAGTGTAAAAACAGAAAAAGTAATTCGTGATAAAAACGATAAATGGAGAAAATTAACAGATAATTTTAAGCAAAATTGCAGATTGACGGAAATTGATAAAACAGTTAAAATAATCACAAGTTCATAAAGAACAAGGCAGACAAAGGCGTCGCAGTTTATAAACCTGCGGCGCTTTCTTATTTGGTTTAACGTGAAAATATGATATAGTAGTTCTAAAGACTTATATATAATTCTGAGGAACTTGATAAAATGAAGAAAATAATATAACACTTGTATTTGTTGCTATCGTTTTTTCGATTATTGTTGGAATGATAATTGGGAAAAGCTTATTAAAGTATAAAGAAGGTGAGCCAGATGTAGTTGGCAGTTTTTCTATGAATAGAGATGAAAATCTTACAGTAGTTGCTAACAGAAAAAATAATTTCTGATAAAGAAGCATTTGCAAGACTGCTTTTAAAAATGTACAAAGAGAATTCATTTCATTCAATAAAATTTTCTACAGATCATGGATATGCAACCAGCCTTGATATGACCGTATATTCTTGGAAAGAAGATATCGAAAATGGAAAATCCATTATGCAGATAGAATTTAGACCGATTGAATATGGAAAAGATTATGATATTGTTCATAATCCGGATAATATGTGCTTTTTATCGATGGAACAGAAATAAAATGAAATATGTAGATATGCAGATAAAGCGCAGAAAAAGAGGATTGCTCAACACAGGAGGATATTTTCAATTACCATCAAAATGATAAAAGCGAGGCAACGGAAAATCCGTTGCCTCATTTCAGTATTATGACAATTAATCTAGTTCCGCCCCTAATTCATACCTCCAATATTCCGCCGCCTCATACTCCCTGGGTTCTGAGAGTACCGGTACGGTAAAGAGTTCAACTGGAACGCCGAGTGTTGATGCGAAGAGTTTCATAAGATCTTCTTTCGGTGTTCGGACATCGCTTTCGTACTGAGCAATCCGGACATCAGCACAGCTGTCAGAAAATCCGACAGCTATGCCGAGTTCTTTCTGGGTGAGATGATTTTTCTGTCTTAAGTGTTTTAATTTCTTCCAAATGTAATCATAGTATTATTCTCCTGTGCTTCCGAATGACCCGGTTCCTCGTTCTTCACCAAGGTCCAGGACAAAGTCTGCAATCACGACCGGTGTAATCACCAGCTGACCGACGCGTGTGTCTTTATGAATGGTCTGAGAAGATATGCTTACGTTGCTGATAATGGCATGGATCTCACCACGGTAACCGGAGTCGATCGGTGGAAGTTCGCATACCAGTCCTTTTGCTGCCATGCTGCTTCGTGGAAAGACATATCCGGCAAATCCATCCGGTATGATGAGACCGAATCCAAGTGGAATTCTTGCAACCTCACCTGGTTTTAATACGCAATCATAAGGCATGAATACATCAGCACCGGCATCATTTTCATGTGGCCGGAAGGGATGATGATCTGCTTTCAGACCAAAGTCAATCAGTTTAATCTTTATGGTTGCTCACCTCCTTCCTGATGAGCAATGGATAATCAGTTTTTAAATATCTGACGGCATCCAAAGTTTCGAAATAGGATTCTGGCAGGACATCTGTTTTTCCATACAGCTTCCTCTTTGACAGAATGGACCGGTCAGATCCGGTGCAAAAAGAATCGGGCTTAATTTGTACAATCTTTGCCAGATATAGAGCATCACGATCCTGGTTTCATCCGTATTTCTTCTGCAGGTTCTCTGGCCGATCATATGCTTCCACTGGTAAGGTGTTGCACTGATGATCAGTACGTTTCGAAGTCCCTGAGGTGTAGCATATCCGGCTGAATCATGATCAATGCCTAAGGCACAAAGCTCTGCATAATGATCCAGATCTGACTGACAGCTTTTCTTGTAAATATCCTGGATTTCTTTATCTGCTTTCATGATTCCATATGGAATAGCAAATGCAGCATGACCGGAATAATTGCTGTACTGCAGAGATGCACTCATGTACTTTACTCGTTTTGATGCCTTGTGATCTGTGCCAGGAAGCGTCTGCTTGCACCAACAACAGCCACGGTAATGACCATGAATTTCTGTACTGTTGGATGGGGAAGTCCTGCAATGTTTTCTACGGTCTTCTGACTGTAGGATTGATGGTAAAGATCCATCAGATCTGCCATGTTCTGGATCGTATGACCGTGTTGTGTGAGCCTGGAAGCAAAGACCATATTCTGTTCTGCTTCCTTGATCCCATAGCAGTTTAAGATGGCTGTTTCAATGTGATCCATAGGCCTGTTCCTCCTTTACCAGAGCTTTTAAAAGGATCAGATAATTGATGCAGTCTGTGATCTTTTCATCCCACTGTTCCATATCAAAATGTAACAGAGTGGAATAACACATATCGTAAAGGGATACGACATGTTTCGACATCATACCGGCCAGTGCTGCTTTTGGATCGCAGTTCTGTAAAGCGGCAGCAATCTTGAATGCGCTGAGACGGTCAATATTGTCACCAGTATATTCTTTCTTTTTATGTGCCAGGATATCAGCACATTTCCTCATTTGAAGTTCAAATACAACATTAAATTCTTCTTGTGTCATGTAATAGTTCCTCCTTTGTTTTGTGATAGTTATCGTTCGAGATCTTTGATTTTTGATCTCACTGGTTCTGGAATCTGCATCTGAAGAATGGCATCAACATTCTGATCGGCAGTATCCAGATCTTTTAATTTTCTTTCAAGCTGCTTATTGCTTCTTCTTCGGAAGCTATCTGTTGTTGCAGTTTTTCTCTTTGCAAAGTCAAGGTTTTAGGCTTGTCATCTTTCCATCCTGATAAAAGGATCTCAGCCATTTTCTGGCTTCTTCGTATTTCTGAATTTCCTTCGCATGTTCTTTTCGGTACTTTCCTTTGTACTTTGATTTTGAAAACTGGGAATAAACTTCTTTATTTGCATAGTACTGTCCGGTATAACGGATCTGATCGTTGAGGATCCTTAGATCGGAACGATGCTGAGCAACCTGTGTCTGCATTTCTTTTAGTTCTTGCTTTGATGCAAGCAGTGTGTTTTTCAAATCTGACTGTGTATCAAATCCATGTTCTTGCACATAGATAATGGTATTTGCCATTTGCTGCAGGTTAGAAAGTTTTACCCGATGAGCATAAGCCGGGCTCTGCATTGCTTTCACATTTGTCTGGAGATTTACGATCAGGCGCAGGTGAGATCTGACGTAGAGAATGGCCAATGGATCCTTGCGTAAGAAGGTCTGTTCCAGGTGTTCTTTTCCATATCGTGTTCCCAGTGCACGTTCAGTAATCCGCTTCTGTCGATCAGGATGAAGATAGCTATATCTGCCACGATGCTCAATCACAGAGATCTGAAATAGTTCCAGAAGTTTAGATTGGAATTCATCAAAATTACTGGAAGTGACAGCACATTCATCAATCGCTTGTCGCAAATATTCTTTCTGCGTAAGGAATACGGTGGATGTTGGTTTGAGACCATCTTCGATAATTTTCCGATTGATCTCATCTATTGTTTGCTGGCCGTGTTTTCTGTGCCATATACTCTTTCTGAGTTGATTTTTTCTTTCAGCCGGAGCAAGAAGATCTATCTGGTGAAGTCCTTCCTGTTGGCAACGATCCATGACAGTTTTCTTAAAAGTGTTCATGAATTTATCCGTGGAACGATGCTTGTATCCGGCAACTTCTTCATGTGGTTTATCCATATAAGGCTGCCTTTCCACTGCAGTCTTCCTCACACTGTTGATGACGATGTGAGTATGGATATTTCCGGATTCATTGTGGCCATCGGTGTGAGTAACTACCAGTGCCTGATATCCGGGAAACATCTGCTTTGCAAGTTCCAAACTGATTGTCTGTGCTCTCTCACCGGTAAGTCCATTTTCTGTAACATCGGCTGGATCATAGCTGATAATGTAGTGGTGACTTTTGATATCTTCACGTTTCTTATTTTTGTGAAAATGAGCATTTGTCAGTTCACATTCCTTGTCAAAAGACATCGGATCACAGTTCAGACCATCCATATAAAACTCTTTTCGCAGGATGCTTCGACCGGATTCATCTACAATCTTTTCCCGGTTTTTCATCATGTTCAAACAGAAGATAATTGATAGCAGCTGAGTAATTTGCATTTCTGCTTTTAATGTGTTTTACGATTGCCATTCATACCACCTGCCAGTTTCAGTACCTCTTTTCTCAATAGGAATAAGTCCGTGATGCACTGATGGATTTCATTTTCTATAGCACGAGACTGACTGCCACCACTGTTAAAATGCTTGGCGATCTGATTGAGATTCGATCCGATCTTTCCATATTCACTGACCAGTTTTCTGAGATCATTCATGTCTGCAACAACTTCAAATTTTGGTGATTTGATTTGCTTTTCAAGTAGTTAGTTTTTCTCACATATTCAGAACGAGAAAGTCCTGTAACGTCAGTGGCTTCATTTAATACTGCCAATTCAATATCCGTTAATTTTAATGTGATGATGTTACTCCTCTTGAGATTCTTATCTTTCTTCTTTGGTGCCATAGTCCTCCTTCTTTTTTGATAAGACATCTTGGATGTGCGATTACACTTTTTAACCGGCTGTCCCTTCCGGTTATATAAAGTGCTGCGACTATCTTTGATAGAGAGCCAACAGATATCTTTGATGTCTGTACGAGGGTATGGGGAATCGGAATCCCCATCAAGAGACTTACCCGGAGGTATGCCGTAGCCATAAAATGGCGATACGGTAATACCTGGGTGGATCTTGCTCTGTGTCTACGAACCCTCTCACATATACAAAAGATGGAGGGGGAAAATACAGGGTGTGAGTGAAAAGAATTTTAGAAAAATCAAAATAACTCAAAAACTTGACTTTTAACATTGCCAAAGTTAAAATGAAAGAAAATGAGTTAAAAGGAGAATGAGAAATATGCTTACCAGTGTATTCGGGATTTCTATAAAATATGAAGCATGGAATCATCAGGATTCTTTGCCTGTTTACATCGCAGGAAGTTATGATTTTCAAACAGCATATATTGGAAACAGACGTTGTATAATGCTTGCTCCAATAGAAGAACTTGCCACACTTCCGGCATTGAAAAACAAATTGCAAAAATACAGCAAATTGATAATGTTGCCAGTCGTCTTTTGAACTTGCGACAGTATCTAATTATCGAAGAAAAAGTCTTATAGAAAATAATATACCGTTTATTACTGATAAGCAGATCTTTCTTCCTTTCATTGGAACAATGCTTACAGATGAGAAAGAATCGCCAAAGCTGACAGGTAAGTTTGTTTACTCAACGCAGCAGTTGCTTTTGTTTTATCTGTATAATAAGAAAAAACGCATGTATATTTCAGAAACCAGAAAAGTGCTTCCATTTACAGCAATGACCTTGACTAGAGCAGTAAAGCAGTTGGAAGCGACGAATTTGTTTCTTGTGGCAAAAGACGGTGTCAACAAGTTTATTGAGTCAAAATATAAGCGAGATGAATTATTTGAAAAAGCAAAAGTATATTTGACGACGCCTGTCCGCAAAGCAGGATATATAGATAAGGCGCAAGTTACAGAAAACATGGTCTTTGCAGGGGAAACGGCACTTTCTGAAAAACAATGCTAAATCCCAGCCGAGTTGTTACCTATGCAATTAGTGAGAAAGATTATGATAAAACTTTGCTGACAGATGAACTGATAGACCCGGATAAACAGGTCAGACTTGAATTATGGGCATACAACCCGAAACAATTTTCGGAGGATAACAGTGCTGACGATATTTCCATTGTTTTATCTTTTGGAGATACAAATGATGAGAGAATTGAAGAAGCAGTAGATGAATTGCAAGAAAGAAGGTTGCAGGAGTAATGGTCAACGGATTTACAAAATTTAAGGAAAGATTTCAGGGGTTTGAAAATCAATATGTCATCATCGGCGGGACAGCTTGTGATTTGATTATGGAAAATGAAGAATTACCGTTTCGTGCTACAAAAGATGTAGATATTGTATTGATTGTCGAATCCATAACAGCGGAGTTCGGCAGGCAGTTCTGGGAGTATGTCAAGGAAGCAGGATATGAGCATTTGAATAAAAGTACCGGAAATGCACAGTTTTTATCGTTTCACATCTCCGAAAAGCAAAGAATATCCATATATGATAGAGATATTTTCCAGAAATCCAGATTTTATTATATTGGAAGATGATGCAGTTCTCACGCCGCTTCCGATAGATGATGAAATATCCAGTTTGTCGG
>ENA-OUNH01000368-OUNH01000368.1-human-gut-metagenome-genome-assembly--contig:-NODE-368-length-14388-cov-4.601080_pt1 | contig 14388 bp, 11 predicted proteins | sample MGYA00242806_ERZ504814 | MGnify/ENA primary metagenome ERZ504814 (study PRJEB26092, sample SAMD00036389) | human gut metagenome | host: Homo sapiens | study: EMG produced TPA metagenomics assembly of...
GGTGGTGATGAGCGGCGGATGCCATGACGCGGGGTCCATCTTAAGCTTCTCGGCAATGACCGGCAGCAGACCGCCGATCAGCTGAGAGAGGATGACCGTGCAGAGCAGTGTCAGGCAGACGACCGCTGCGACCGGGGGGCAGGATGCCGTCCAGAAAGATAAGCTTTGCAAAGTTACAGAGCGCCAGCGTGCCGCCGCAGAGGATCGCCACGCGGAACTCACGCCACAGGATTTTAGGCAGGTCGTGCGGCTCAATGTCGCCGACCGCCATGCCGCGGATGATGGTGGAGGTACTCTGGCTGCCCGCGTTGCCGCCCGCGTCGGTCAGCATCGGAATGTAGGCGGTCAGCACCGTCACGGCGGCGAGGGCATCCTCATACCCGCGGATGACCATGCTGGAGAAGGTGGACGAGATCATCAGGAACAACAGCCACGGCGCACGGCTTTTGACAGATCCAGCATGGACTGTTTAAAATACGGCTTGTCGGACGGGCCGATAGCGTTCATCTTGGCGATATCCTCGCTGGCCTCGTCCTGCATGATCGAGATAGCATCGTCGATCGTGACGATACCGACCAGACGCTTCTCGTTGTCCACAACAGGAATAGCCAGATAGCCGTACTTCTCGAACATCTGGGAGACATCTTCCTGATCGGTCGTGGTGTTGACGCTGACCACATTGTCATCCATCATGTCGCGGATCAGCTCATTGTCCGGATCCTTGGAGAGGACGAGTGCGCGCAGCGATACAACGCCGATCAGCGTGCGGTCGCGGTCGGTGACATAGCAGTTGTTGATCGTCTCCTTGTCAAAGCCGTTCTTGCGGATGGCGCTCATCGCCTGCGCCACCGTCCAGTCGGGGCGCAGCTCCATCAGCTCGGTGGTCATGACGCCGCCGGCGGAGTCCTCGGGGTATTTAAGCAGTTCGTTGATCATGCGGCGGGTCGCAGGATCGGCCTGGCCCAGAATACGCTTGACTACATTGGCAGGCATTTCCTCGACAAGATCCGTCGCATCATCGACGAACAAATCATCTACAACGGCCTTCAATTCCCTATCGGTCAGGCCGTCGATCAGGTTTTGCTGGGTTTCGGTCGTCAGTTCGGCAAAGATCTCGGCCGCCAGATCCTTGGGGCACAGGCGGAACAGCACCGGGAGCTTCTCCGGCGGGAGATCCTCAAACACGGCGGCCAGATCGGGCGCGGGCAGGGTGGACATAACATCGCGCAGGCTCTGGTACTTTTTGGCATCATCCAGATTGGCGAGCATGGCGCGCAGGGTTGCGATCGTGGTGTCGGACATAAAAAAGCTGCCTCCTTTTCAGGCGGCAGCCGAGCACATTTAATTTTAGGCAATGCACAGCAATACCGTGCGTTTTTTAACGCGCAGTTTGCCTCAGGTTGCCCGGTATAAACATGGTGGCTGCCTTATTCAAGATACATCGGTACACAGGACTGGGACTGGGGGTATCCATTGCAACAACCACCTCACCTTTGTTTGAATTTTTACTACACGGCGCTATTCGCACCTATATTTACTTTACCATTTGGCACAGCATTAGTCAACGGTAAATTTCGGTAATTTGCGCAAAAAAGCAAAAAAGCCGACCTCCGGTAAGCTGTAGGGGTCGATGCTCACATCGACCCGCGGGCGGATGCAAGCATCCGCCCCTACAACCTGCCGGAGGTCGGCAGTTTTTATTTCACAGCAAAGCTTACGCCATCAGTTCCTTGACGGTGGCGGCCAGCTTCTCATCCTTGCAGGCGGAGAAGAAGTTCTCGGCGAAGTGCTCACCGGCGAAGGCGCCCTTGACGAGATCGCGGTCGAGGTCCTTCAGAATGTCGGACAGGTCGCGGAACGCAACGGCGCGCACGCCGTCCAGAATCTTCTTGTTTCGCTGCTCGGGCACAACGCGCTCCTTCGGGTAGCCCTGACCATGGCCGAAGCCGAACAGCTTCTCAAAGATGTACTCAAGGTTCAGCTCGCCGCCCCAGCCGAAGCCCTTGGCAAAGGGCAGCGCCACGGCGTTGCCGTCGTTGACATGGGCAAAGGTGTAGGCATCCACAGGGTCCTCAACATGGCCGCAGATCACACCGGGGAAGCTGTTCAGTGCCAGCATGGCACCCTCGCCGGTGCCGCAGCCGGTGATGACATAGTCGGCTGCGCCGGAGTTGAGCAGCACAGCGGCCAGAATACCGTTCTGGACATAGGTCAGCTGGGCGGCATCCTCGGCGGCATACATGCCGTAGTTTACGACCTCATGGCCCATCGGCTCGACGACCTTGCGCAGCGTGGATTCGATCAGTGCGTTCTTAGCAGCCTGACTATTCTCATTGATCAAAGCGATTTTCATATTTTTTCTCCTTTTATCGTTGTATATCAGCGGACAAGCTGACGGAAATACATGGTATTGATGCTCTTGTCGTTCTTGGCCATCTTGGCAATGCAGCCGTCCAGCGTGCGGGCCACATCGTCAAGGCTGCGCCAGTCGGCAGCCTGAGGCTTGACCTCCTCCTCGAGCCAGGGGGCCACATCGGTATGGGAGCAGGCGCCCTCGATGAGGTAGGCGCCCGGACGGGCAGCCTGAGTCTGCGGCTCATAGCCATCGGCGCTGCCAAGCATCGTCATAACGAACTCGCCCTTGCGGTTGCGCCCGCCCACGATGAGCCGGACGCCCACAGGCTGTACCTGAACCTCGGCGGCCTTCTCACGCAGGATCTTGACGACCTTTTCCAGCGTCAGGTACTGGGTCTGGTACTCGTCCACGGCATTGATGATCTGTACGGCGGCCAGCGTATCGCCCGCAAAGCCGACCACCACATTGCGGTTGATCTTGCGGACCTTGGGCAGGTCGTTTTTGATGACATGGGGTGTATCACCGGTGATAGGCTCCTCGACAAAGCGGCCATCACTGACCATAGCGCAGAAGCCGTCACCGCACACTGCTAAAATCGCACTCATTGCTTTTCGTCCTTTGCTGTTTAATGATAAGGCTATTGTAGCACGATTCCCCGCCGGGTGCAAGGCGGGGAATCGTGAGGAATCATAATTGACAAAAAGCAAGATGTGTGGTATATTTTAACTAGAAAAGGCGCTGCGACAAGCGGTTCGGCCCTTTCAAATGAGAGTTTTTAGGTTTTACCCTAAAGAGTCGTCACTTGGCAGAGTGGCGGCTCTTGCTTTTTACAACTAAGCTCAATGTGATGGGTCTTGCGGCCAACATAAAAAGTGAATGTAAAACGCATGGTCTCACCTCCTTTACGGAAGTGTGACCAAACCGCCTGCCGTATGTGCAGCGCCCGCCGCCCTGTTGAAATGCAGGCGGCTTTTGTTATTATAGCAGAAATTTCGACGGTATGCAAGAATTTTTGCAGCGATCCGCCGGACACTACGGGCGGATATGGAATCCGCCCCTACGGTGTAGGGGGCGATGCTCGTCATCGCCCCGGAAACATTGTGACCGCCGCCATGTGCCGCGGGCGAACAATGTTCGCCCCTACAGCACCCCTTTTGAATTGCATTGTAGGGAGGGGTCTTGACCCCTCCGCGGGCCGATGCAAGCATCGGCCTCTACAGAAACGGCCCGCCGGGATTTTTTTCCCAGCGGGCCGTTTTTCTTTAGTTATTCTTGTAATAATTGATGAGGCATCCATCGGCCAGAATCTGCCGCTCGGCATCGGTCATAGCGCCGAGGCTGACTGTAAAGCGAACTACGCCGCCGTCTGGCTTTACGGCGATGGCGGTCAACTCGTCATCGGCATTCAGCAGCGCCTTGCGGACACCGGGCAGGTAGACATAATCCCCATTGTCCAGCACAGCGGGATCCTTCATCAGGAAGGGCAGCATGCCCCAGTTGATGCAGTTGGAGCGGTAGCGCTTGGTGGCGTACTCGCAGGCAAAGTTGGCTGCGCCGCCCAGCACGCGCTGGCAGCTGGCGGCCTGCTCGCGGGCGGAACCGTCACCGGGCTTGTTGGCGAAGATGGCCGAGCCGATGTTGGTATTTGCCGCATCGGGCGTGTAGCCCAGCTTCTTCAAATCATCGTAGACACGCGCGATCTCAGCGGGCAGAGCGCCTGCGCGGCGCTCGGCGTCCAGCGCCTTGACGGCCTTGGCGTTCGGCACATAGGCCGGATCCTTGCGGGAGAGGGTGAACTCCGCCAGACGCAGCGGGTTCGACCGGAAGGACGATGTCTCGCCCGAGGGGATCAGCTCATCGGTGGTGGTGACAGGGTCGGTGATGTAGCTGACGATCTTGACAAGCAGATCCTCGGTCAGGGCGGGCTGCTCGGGCCAGTCCTTGATGTTCGGGCCGAATTTCAGCGCGTAGTCCGGCTCGGGGCGGCCCCAGCCGTTGTAGACGCGCTTGTCGTAGACGCCCTGCTCAAAGTGGTATTCGGGCAGGGTGTACTCTGCATCGGTCAGCTCACTGGCAGCGGTCAGGTAGCCGCCGTTGGCCGCAGTGGCCGCAATGGAGCGGGCGTCCATCAGCGCCACAGCGCTGATCTGACCCTCGCCGGGCTTCGAGCCCTCGCGGTTGGGGAAGTTGCGGGTCGTGTGGCGGATCGAGAATTCGCCGTTGGCGGGGGTATCGCCCGCGCCGAAGCAGGGGCCGCAGAAGCACTCGCGGAAGATGCCGCCGGCCGAGACAATATCGGCCACTGCGCCGTTTTTGACCAGCTCCAGATAGGTCGGCATACTGTCGGGGTAGACGCTAAACTTAAACTCGCCGTTGCCGCAGCTTTTACCGCGGATAATATCCGCGACCGCGCAGATATTCTCATAGGTGCCGCCGGAGCAGCCGGCCACAACACCCTGATCCACATAGATGCGGCCATCGTCGCAGATCTTGCCGACCAAGTCCATCTCGACCTTGCCGCCCAGCTGCTTATTGGCCTGATCCTGAGCAGCCTGCAAAATCTCTTTCGCGTTGGCTTTCAGTTCGCGGATCGGGTAAGCGTAGCTGGGGTGCATCGGCAGGGCGATCATGCACTCGACGGTGGACAGATCCAGCTCAATGCAGCCGTCATAGTAGGCCACATCGGCGGGCTTCAGTTCCTTATAGGCCTCGGGGCGGTTGTGCTGCTCGAAGTATTGTTTCGTAACATCGTCTGTCTGCCAGATGGAGGACCAGCAGGTCGTCTCGGTGGTCATGACATCGATGCCGTTGCGGTAATCGGCGCTAAGATTGGCAACGCCGGGGCCGACAAACTCCATGACCTTGTTCTTCACATAGCCGTTGGCGTAGGTGGCGGCCACAAGGGCCAACGCGACATCATGGGGGCCGACACCGGGGTTGGGCTTGCCGGTCAGACAGATGGCGACCACGCCGGGGTAGGCCATATCGTAGGTGCGGCCGACCAACTGCTTGGCCAGCTCGCCGCCGCCCTCGCCAACGGCCATCGTGCCGAGGGCGCCGTAGCGGGTGTGGGAGTCAGAGCCGAGGATCATCCGCCCGCAGCCGGACATCATTTCCCGGTTGTAGCTGTGGATGACCGCCATGTTCGGCGGGACATAAATGCCGCCGTACTTGTGCGCGGCGGACAGGGCAAACTGGTGGTCGTCCTCGTTGATGGTGCCGCCCACGGCGCAGAGACTGTTGTGGCAGTTCGTCATGACATAGGGCAGCGGAAATTCCTTCATGCCGGAGGCGCGGGCCGTCTGGATGATGCCGACATAGGTAATGTCGTGGCTGGTCATCGAGTCGAATTTCATGCGCAGATCCTGCATGGAATCGCTTGTGTTATGGGCTTTCAGGATGCCGTAGGCGATGGTGCCCTTTTTAGCTTCGGCCTCGGTCACACCCGCCGGGGCCGTGGTCTGGGGGACGCCGTTTACAAGATAAACGCCATGGTCGTGCAGTTTCATGGGAGAACCCTCCGTTTTGTTTAGATAATAGATAAAAGATAATAGATAATAAAAAGTGTGGAGTTTTCTCCCTTTGGTCGAAAACAAAATTTTGAGCGGCGCGCCAGCGACGCGATCCACCAATTTTATTATCTTTTATCTATTATCCTTTATCTTTTTACAGTCTATCAATAACCGCCTGCGTAAATGCCTTCGTCCCGGCAGTGCCGCCAATATCGGCGGTCACGACCTTGCCCTCGGCAACCTGGGCCAGAATGGCGGCATTCAGGCGGGCAGCCTTTTCCGCCTCGCCAAGGTCATTGAGCATCATCGCAAAGGCCATCAGGATCGCACTGGGGTTGGCCTTGTCCTGCCCGGCGATGTCGGGCGCAGAGCCGTGGACGGCCTCGTAAATGCGGGTGTTATCGCCGATGTTGGCGCTGGGCGCAAAGCCCAGACCGCCCACAAGCCCCGCGCAGAGGTCGCTGATAATATCGCCGTAGAGGTTCGGGGCCACCAATACATCGAACTGCTCCGGCTTCTGCACCAGCTTCATGCAGAGCGCATCAATGATGCAGTCATCAGCGGTGATCTCGGGATAGTGGGACGCCACCTCGCGGAAGGTGCGCAGGAACAGACCGTCGGTCAGCTTCATGATGTTGGCCTTGTGGACAGCCGTGACCTTTTTGCGCCCGTTTTTGCGGGCATAGTCAAAGGCAAAGCGGCAGATCCTTTCGCACGCAGGGCGGGTGATGAGCTTCACGCCGTTGGCCATCTCGTCATTGACCATATACTCGATACCCTTGTAGAGATCCTCGGTGTTCTCGCGCACAATGACGAGGTCGACGTTGTCAAAGCGGGTGGGTACGCCCGGCAGCGTATGCACAGGGCGCAGGTTGGCGTAGGTGGAAAAGCGCTGGCGCAGCTGGACGTTGATGCTGCGGAAGCCCTTGCCGATGGGGGTAGCCGTGGGGCCCTTGAGCGCCCAGCCGCAGGCCTCGATGGCATCCAGCGCGCCGGGGGCAATCAGTTCGCCGCTCTCGGCGGCATATTCGGCACCGGCGGCATATTCCTGCCACTCGATGCCGGTGTCCAGCGCGGCGGAGACGGCGCGCACACTCTCGGCGATTTCACGGCCGATGCCGTCGCCCGGAATCAGAACTGCTTTCATAAAAATACTTTCCCCTTTCCCTGTGTTTCTTACGATATACATAATAGTAACCGGTTTGGGGGTGGTTGTCAATGCGCATTTTTACACATTTCGCGGCAATCTGCCCACCAGCTTAATTATTTAAAGTGCCAACTTGGCAATTTTGCAAAATTTTTAAGTTTTCTTGACGAAAGCGCCAATATACTATAAAATCAATCTAATCAGGCGCTTGGTGTAAGGGAAGGCCCGCAGGGGTATGCGCCTGTATAAAAATGCAAAGTGTATAGAGAGAGGGGTATCTGCGATGTATTACCCGGACGTCCCGGCCTTGGAGCCGGATGAGTTGAACCTGCTCTGCAATGAGTATTTAGAGCATAACGCCACGCTGGACCCGCATCTGGCGGACCAGATGGGCGTCAAGCGCGGTCTGCGCAATCTGGACGGCACCGGCGTACTGGCCGGCATCACGAACGTGTCCAACGTCATTGGCTATGACAAGCGCCCGGACGGCACCATCGCGCCCATCCCGGGCCGGCTGGTCTACCGCGGCATCGACATCGACACGCTGGCCGCCGCAGCCGACGCCCACGACCGCTTCATGTTTGAGGAGGTCATCTGGCTGCTGCTGTTCGGCTCTCTGCCCACACAGGAGCAGTATGCCAAGTTCCGCAAGCTACTGGAGCATCACCGTGAGCTGCCGCAGGGCTTTGCCGATGACATGATTTTAAACTCGCCGTCCCCCAACCTGATGAACAAGATGGCGCGGAGCGTGCTGGCCATGTACAGCTACGATGAGCACGCCGAGGACAACAGCCTGCCCAACATCCTGCGCCAGAGCATCAACCTGATCGCCGAGCTGCCTACGATGATGGTCAACGCCTACCAGATCAAGCGCCGCGTCTACGACCGGTCGAGCATGTACTTCCACCTGCCGACCGAAGGGCAGAGCACGGCCGAGCATATTTTGAGCACCTACCGCGCTGACCAGAAGTTCACCCATGAGGAGGCGCGGCTGCTCGACCTTTGCCTGCTTGTCCACGCCGACCACGGCGGCGGCAACTGCTCGACCTTCACCTGCCGCGTGCTGTCCAGCTCCGGCACCGACACCTATGCGGCCATCTCGTCGGCCATCGGTGCGCTGAAGGGCCCCAAGCACGGCGGCGCCAACCTGAAGGTCATGCACCAGCTGGACTACATTCTCGAAAATGTCGAGAACCCGACAAACGACGACGAGGTGCGGGAGTTCCTGCGCAAGATCATCCGCAAGGAGCGCGGCGATGGCAGCGGCTTAATTTACGGCATGGGCCACGCGGTTTACACATTGAGCGACCCGCGTGCCCAGATTCTCAAGACCCACGCCAAGAGCCTTGCCTATAAAAAAGGCTACGATGAGGAATACGAGATGCTGTGCAGCATCGAGCGGCTGGCCCCGCAGGTCTTTGCCGAGGAAAAGCACGGCCCCAAAAAGGTCTGCGCCAATGTGGACCTGTTCAGCGGCCTGATCTACCGCATGCTGGGCATCAGCGAGGATCTGTACACCCCGCTGTTCGCCATTGCCCGTGTGCCGGGCTGGTGCGCCCACCGCGTGGAGGAGGTCGAGTTTGCCAACCGCATCATCCGCCCCGCCTACCAGTATGTCGGCAAGCCGCAGGAGTATGTGGCGCTGGAGGAGAGATAAGATTGCCATTTTCCCGGTGCAAAGTGTGCACCGGGATTTTTTTGTTCGCCGCAGTTGTAGGGGCCGGGCATGCCCGGCCGGGGCCTACCCGACATTGCCCTTTTATGTTTTACATGTAGGGGAGGGATTTATCCCTCCCGGGGAACGCCGCGAATGCTGCAAACCTCCCGGGAGGGTCAAGACCCTCCCCTACGAACCGACATTCACGGTTGCCTTGTAGGGAGCGGTCTTGACCGCTCCGGGGTGGTTACGGCGGACAGGCATTTATGGGAAGGCCGCGGGCCGGGCATGCCCGGCCCCTACCGCCCTTCCCCAAAATCCCCTTGCATTCCCCCGCTGTTTTTGGTATAGTATTTTCTGTTTTTATTCGATAAGGAGATATTTACCCATGTCCGAACATGCCAATACAAGGGAAAAGCGCCTTGCTGCGCTCGCGGTGGCGGTGGTCGTGCTGGTGACGGTGCTGCTCATTGTGGAGACCTTCCGCCTGCTGCTGCCCGGCCTGTGGAGCGCGTTTTCCGCCGGGGACGAGCAGGCGCTCAGCGCCTATCTGACGAGTCAGGGGCGGCTGCGCAGCTTTCTGACGCTGTGGTTTCTGGCCGTTGTGCAGGTGCTTTCCCTCGTCATTCCCGCCATGCCGGTGCAGCTGGCGGCGGGCCTTGCCTATGGGCCGTGGCTCGGCTTTGTGACGAGCTTTTCCGCCTCGGCCGTTGCCAACCTTACCGTCTTTCTCGCCGCGCGGCGGCTGGCTCCGGTCATCCGCCGCCTGACCGCCGACAATGCCAAGGCCACCAAGCGTGCTGAACAGCGTGCGCAGCAGCAAAGACCCGTGGTTTTACACGATCCTTGCGTTCATCACACCGGGCCTGCCCAACGGCATCATCCCCTACGCCGCCGCCAACGCCGGCATGCGGCCGAAGCATTTTATCGCCGCCATCTTTATCAGCCTGCCCTTTCCCACCCTGCTGACCTGCGCCGCAGGCAGCTTTATTCTGGAGGGGAACTGGCTGTTCACGGTTCTTGTCGGCGTGGTTCTGTTCAGCTTTGTGGGCATCCTGTTCTTCAACCGCACAAGGCTCATCGCACACGCGCACGACCTCAAAAACAGGCATACCAAAAGGCCGAGGCATAAAGCCTCGGCTTTTTTTAAAGCTTCCCCTGAGGGGGAAGGCAAATATCATTTTTCACTCTCCCACTGTGCCACCAGCGGCGCGGCCACGGCGGAGAGTGCCTCGCGCGCATTGGTGATGGCGGCGACATCCGCCGGGGTCAGGCGGTCGGCCTTTTTGTGGCGCAGCACACGCTCCAGCACGCGCTCGGCTTCTTTTATCTTGCTGCGGGTCGCACGGTCCAGCGCCTTGCCGGCCTTGCTGCCCAGCGCCGTGTTCACACGGTAGAGCGCAGCCTCCCCGGCGTTCAGCGCCTCCAAGGCAGCCTTGCGCTCTCTGTCCTGCCCGGCAAAGGCGGCGGCGTCCCGCATGGCGCGGGTGATTTCAGCCTCACTCAGATTGGAGGTGCCCGAGATCGTGATGCTCTGCTCCTTGCCGGTGTCCATATCCCGCGCCCGGACCATCACAATGCCGTTGGCGTCAATGTCAAAGGTCACCTCGATCTTCGGCACGCCCGCCCACGCCCGCTTGATGCCCCGCAGCGTAAAGGTACCCAGCAGCTTGTTGTCCCGGGCAAACTCACGCTCGCCCTGCAGGACCTTGATCTCCACGGTATTCTGGAACGGTGCGGCGGTGGTAAACACCTTGCTGAACCGTGTCGGAATTGTGGAGTTCCGCTCGATCAGGTGCGTTGCCACGCCGCCGACGGTTTCAATCGAGAGGGTCAGCGGGGTCACATCCATCAGCAGCAGGCCCTCGCCGGGGCCGGTCAGGGCCACGCCGCCCAGACGCCCCGCCTGCACGGCGGCGCCCAGCGCCACACACTCGTCCGGGTTCAGTGAGCGGGACGGCTCCAGCCCGGTCATCCGCATGACCTTGGCCTGCACGGCCGGGATGCGGGTCGAGCCGCCGACCAACAGCACCTGATCCAGATCACTTGCGGAGAGGCGGGCATCGCTCAGGGCATTGCGCACCGGCAGCGCCGTCCGCTCGATGAGATCGGCGCACAGCTCCTCAAACTTGGCGCGGGTCAGTGTCAGCTGCAGATGCAGCGCGCCCTGCGCCGTTGTGGTAAGGAACGGCAGGCTCAGCTCGGTCTGCTTGGCGCTGGAAAGCTCCTTTTTGGCCTTCTCGGCCTCCTCGCGCAGGCGCTGCATGGCCACGCGGTCCGTGGTCAGGTCCACGCCGTGGCTGGCCTTGCACTGCTCGGCCATCCAGTTTACGATCCGCTCATCAAAATCATCGCCGCCGAGGTAGTTGTCCCCGCAGGTGGAAAGCACCTGCACGATGCCGTCCCCGATGCGGATAAGCGATACATCAAAGGTGCCGCCGCCCAGATCGTAGACCATGACGGTCTGGGTGCGGCCGTTGTCCAGCCCGTAGGCCAGCGCGGCAGCGGTCGGTTCGTTGATGATGCGGCGCACATTCAGCCCGGCGATGCGCCCGGCGTCCTTGGTGGCCTGCCGCTGGGCATCGTTGAAGTAGGCGGGCACTGTAATGACCGCCTCGGTCACGGCCTCGCCCAGATAAGCCTCGGCGTCCGTCTTGAGTTTTTGCAGGATAAGGGCGCTCAGCTCCTGCGGCGTATAGCATTTGCCGTCGATGGGCACGCGGGTCTCGCTGCCCATAAGCCGCTTTACGCTCGTCACGGTGCGCGGGGCGTTAGTCACGGCCTGACGCTTGGCAGGCTCGCCCACCAGCCGCTCCCCCGCCTTGGTGAACGCCACAACAGAGGGCGTTGTGCGCTGGCCCTCGGCATTGGGGATGACGACCGGCTTGCCGCCCTCGACCACAGCCACACAGCTGTTTGTGGTCCCCAGATCAATTCCGATCATTTTTGCCATGGTGGTATTTGTCCTTTCAAAAAAGACAATTTTGATTCTTGCTTCTATTGTAGCGTTTACCGCGCCGAAAAGTGTTGCGATTTCGTAAATATTTGCAGACCAATCCGGGCAGAGCCTGCCAATTTTGCCCAATACCGGCCCGCCGCAGCAAGGCCGCCCCGCCCCCGGCTGAACAAAAGCAGAAAATCAGGCCGGAATGCAAAAGATTTGAAACCAAAAACCTTCCGTAAAGCGTTGACGCACCCCGTCCGGCGTGTTATAGTTAATAAATACCAGCGATTTACACCGCTAAAGAGGAGGGTTTCTCATGGCACGCACCGCGACTGTGACCCGCAACACGCGGGAAACGCAGATCACGCTGACCATCGACCTTGACGGCACCGGCAAAACCGACCTGCACACCGGCATCGGCTTTTTTGACCATATGCTGGACGGCTTTGCCCGCCACGGCCTGTTTGATCTGAGCGTGACCTGCCACGGCGATCTGGATGTAGACTGCCACCACACGATCGAGGACATCGGCATTGCGCTGGGCACCGCTCTCAAGGAGGCGCTGGGCGACAAGGCCGGCCTTGTGCGGTACGGCAGCTGTATGCTGCCGATGGACGAGACGCTGGCACTCTGCGCCGTCGATCTGGGCGGGCGGCCCTACTTTGTGTACGACGCCAGCTTTGCAGGCCAGAGCTGCGGCGGCATGGACACCCAGATGGCGCGGGAGTTCTTCTACGCCGTGTCCTACAGCGCCATGATGAACCTGCACCTGAAGGTGCTGTACGGTGAGAACGACCACCATAAGCTGGAGGCCATGTTCAAAGCCTTTGCCAAAGCTCTGGACGCCGCCACCCGCAGGGACGCGCGGATCGACGGGGTATTATCGACGAAAGGGACGTTATAATCCGCCTTACGGATTGTATCTATGTAGGGGCGGGGCTCTGCTCCGCCCGGCAGCCTTGCGCGGTATCCTTTTTCCGGGAATGTATCGCGCATGGCAAACGGCCACGGGCGGAGCAGAGCCCCGCCCCTACGTTCACAATACGATGTAAGGCGTGATTTTATTTCTAAAATGGAGGGAAAGCAGTATGTACAAGGACATCATCGACACCATCGGCTATGTGGAAAAGGTCGACCCCGAACTGGGCGCGGCCATGAACCGTGAGCTGGGCCGTCAGCGCCAGAACATTGAGCTGATCGCCAGCGAGAACATCGTCTCCCCCGCCGTGATGGCGGCCATGGGCAGCGTGCTGACCAACAAGTACGCGGAAGGCTACCCCGGCCATCGCTACTACGGCGGCTGCCAGTTTGTGGACGAGGTCGAGCAGATCGCCATCGACCGCGCCTGCAAGCTGTTCGGCGCCAAGTACGCCAATGTCCAGCCCCACTCCGGCGCACAGGCCAACCTCGCCGTCTACTTTGCGCTGCTGAATGTGGGCGATACCGTCATGGGCATGGACCTGTCTCAGGGCGGCCATCTGACCCACGGCTCCCCCGTGAACATGAGCGGCAAAAACTACAACTTCGTCTCCTACGGCGTCTCGGCCGAGGACGGCCGCATTGACTACGCCGCGCTGGCCAAGCAGGTGGCGAAGGTCCGCCCCAAGCTGATCGTGGCCGGTGCGTCCGCCTACCCGCGCGCCATCGACTTTGAGAAGCTGGCCGAGATCGCCCACGGCTACGGTGCCATGCTGATGGTCGATATGGCCCACATTGCCGGTCTGGTCGCAGGCGGCCAGCACCAGAGCCCTGTGCCCTACGCCGATGTCGTGACCACCACGACCCACAAGACGCTGCGCGGCCCCCGCGGCGGCCTGATCCTGACGAACAACGAGTACCTGATCAAGCGGATCAACTCCGCCATCTTCCCCGGCACGCAGGGCGGCCCGCTGGAGCATGTCATCGCCGCAAAGGCCGTCTGCTTCGGCGAGGCGCTGAAGCCCGAGTTCAAGGAGTATGCCCGCAAGATCGTTGAAAATGCGAAGGCACTGGAGGCCGAGCTGACCGCCCGCGGCGTGAAGCTTGTCTCCGGCGGCACGGACAACCACCTGCTGCTCATCGACCTGACCGATGAGGACTGCACCGGCAAGGAGCTGGAGCATAACCTTGACGAGGTGCACATCACCGCCAACAAGAACACCGTCCCCGGTGAGAAGCGCAGCCCGTTTGTGACGAGCGGCGTGCGCATCGGCACCCCCGCCGTGACGACCCGCGGCATGGGCGTTGAGGAGATGAAGATCATCGCCGACTGCATCGCCGACTGCATCTTTGACTTTGCCGCCAAGAAGGACGACATTGCCAAGCGCGTGGAGGAGCTGACCAAGCGCTTCCCGCTGTATGAGTGATTCTGAGCGATAAATAAACTGTCCCGCCGAGGCGTACGCCCCGGCGGGATTTTTTTGGTGGGTGGTTATGGCGCGGTTGCGGGGCGTCGAGGACGCCGCCCCCTACAACTAAAGGATAAAGGAGTTCTAAAGACACAGTGCGGCGGCCTGAGGGCAGGCCGCCCTACGGAGCAGTAGAGGAAAAGTGAGAGGGGTAAGGGAAGGCGGCAGCCCTCCCCTGACAGCGCGGGCGGAGCAGAGCCCCGCCCCTACGGACATCCCATTTCCCACAGCAGGGGTTCGGGGAACACCCGAATTTAAGGTGGAGGAAGGCTCGGCGGCGTTAAGAACGGACAGTAATACTGCGTCCGTTTAGCCGCCGAGCCTTCCGACTTCCTCTTTGGGGGGTCTTGGGGGCGTGCAGCCCCAAGGCGCGGGTCCGCTGCGT
>ENA-OUNH01000369-OUNH01000369.1-human-gut-metagenome-genome-assembly--contig:-NODE-369-length-14369-cov-3.173922_pt1 | contig 14369 bp, 14 predicted proteins | sample MGYA00242806_ERZ504814 | MGnify/ENA primary metagenome ERZ504814 (study PRJEB26092, sample SAMD00036389) | human gut metagenome | host: Homo sapiens | study: EMG produced TPA metagenomics assembly of...
ATCGTGTATTCCCCTTTCCTTTACAGGCAGATTTCCCATGGATCTGCTGTCTGCCCTATATGTACTGATTCCTGCGATCGTTCTTCGTAATACATCCGTATAAATTTGCTCTGTAACTTGCCTGCTAAATATTCCGTGCCACAGATGCCGCTATTTCCTTCGCAGCTCCTAAAAATTCCTTTATATCCTTCTCCTCCGTAAACCACGAAACACTTACTCTCACAGTTCCGCCCTCTTCTGTTCCCATTGCCTTATGGATCAGTGGCGAACAGTGAAGCCCTGAACGGACAATGATCCCATATCCGCTTTCCAGAATATACGCGGCATCCGAAGCTTTCAGTCCCTGAAAATTCAGGCTCATCACAGGTCCTCTGCATACGTCATGGTTTCCGTAGATCCTTACACCCTCTATCTGTTCCAGACCACAATAAAGCATTTCCATCAGACGAGCTTCTTTTTCCATAATTGCCGCAAGTCCTGTCTGCTCAATAAACTCCACCCCAGCCAGAAGTCCTGTGATTCCCGGCATGTTCTGAGTTCCTACCTCATACTCATAGTCTTTGTTCTCGTAGGTAAGCTGTGCGCTGTTTCTTCCGGTTCCCCCATATTTCAGAGGCTTCAGCTCAATTCCGCTCCTGACATAAAATCCGCCGGTTCCCTGAATTCCCATCAGGCTTTTGTGCCCTGTAAAAATAAGCGCATCTGCTTCCCATTTATCTGCATCAACAGGGATACAGCCAGCACTCTGCGACACATCCACGATCAGGAGCAGCCCATGTCTCTTTGCAAATTCCCGGATCATCTCCATATCCTGCACACAGCCTGTCACGTTGGAACAGTGGTTCACGATCAGCACACGGCTGTCCGGTCGTACTGCTGTTTCCAGGGCTTCTTTCGCCACTGTCCCGTTTATCGTACACTTTACTACCAGCACCGGATGTTCTCTCAGCTGTTCCAGATTATATACCGGACGTAGCACACTGTTATGCTCTGTCTGCGTTACCAGGATGCTACTGCCTTTTTCACCGTAGTCCAGCCCCCAAGGACTGTATTCATGCTTTCTGTTGCCCCTGATGTAAAAATATTCTCTCTGTTTCCCTGATTCCAAGGAGCTGTCCCAGTTTTTCCCGGCAAAGTACTTCCACATCTTTTTTCATGATCGAGCTGCCGCCCCGGAACTGCGAAGCAGGCGTGCCGCTAAGACACGCCTGCACAGCTTCCGAAACAGCAGGGGGCTTCGGCCAGGAAGTTGCCCCGTTGTTCAGATATATCATCCAATCATCCTTCCAGAATATTGAAGTTCATAATTTTTGCAATCTTCTTGATCATCTTTGTATAATCACCGAAGATCAGTACCTGATGATGTCCGAATCCTGCAAGATTGTGCATGAATTCTCTTGCATCGTCCATCTGGATGTAGTAGAACGGACTGCAGTATGTATCTGCATATTCAGAACGGATAACCTTGCCTTTCTTGATGCACATGGTATCGCCTGCCGGATTGAAACGTCCAAGTGTGATATAATCATCATCGTTCTCTGTGAAGTCAACCTGCAGTTTTCCACCGAATCCCTGTCCTGTGAATGCCCAGAGTTTGTATGCCAGCGGCTTTGTTCCATAACCGTTCATCTGAAGAGCCGGTACTGCATGGTGGATGCGGAGAAGCTCGTCTGTCTCGTGGTTCGGGTTACCCATGAATGCCGGACGTTTTCCGGCATACTGCATGATCAGCATGGCCATCAGTGCATTAAGATCTTCCTCACATCCGCTTGGAATTCCCTCGTCTTTCATGATGGAATGGCACATACATGGTGTGAATTTACGGTTCTGCGGGATTTCTGTTGTACAGAGCTCATGACATGCGGTTGAGAAAGCGTTGCAGTCATAAATATCCATCATCTTTTTGGCAGCCAGATAATATTTCACGTCATTGATAAACCAGTCTGTGTTTACCTGTGTATCGGTAGATCCTGCAATGATCTTATCTGCAATCGGTTTTGCTTCCTCATCTGTAATCTCATCCATATATTTGAAGATGGATGTAAATGGAAGCTTCACCACTTCAACTCCGTAACGCTGACGAAGGATCTCCGGATCACGGATCAGACTCTGGATTCCGAATGTAGGCTGAGATCCTGCTGTCAGTACAAGCGCCCTTGTATTGCGAACTGCTTTTCTTACCCAGAGAATATGCATGATCTCATTCACATCCTGAAGATCCATACATACATATGCCTCTACTCCGATGGAACGGCAGTATGCTGCAAAATCAATTCCTTCGTTTCCGTTCTGCCAGATAACGACCGGCTTTCCGAAACGCTCAAGCTTAGGAATTCTCCATCCCATGCAGAGGAAGCAATCGATCTCATCAACATCCTCTCCGATTTTTGCAAAAAGGTCTTTATCTACAACAAAAGACTCATTATAGCGGACATCCACAGGCTCCGTGAATTCTACCTCATCAATAACCCCTTTTAATCCCTTAACTGAATTTTTTGAATGCCTCATCAGCTGCTTTTGTCTCAGCTTCAACAGTCATATCCTCTTTATGTCCGGCACGACATGGTCCCTCCCAGAAATGTGTATGTGTCAGACATCCAACCAACGGTTTTACTACAAGTTTCATATCCATTGCTTTCTGTTTCATAATAAAAATACCTCTCTTCTCTTTAACATTCCGCATTTTCCGCATTATATAGTTTGTAGTTTTTCCACACACTCGATATATCCTATTATACTGTATGAATCATGGAATTCCTCTTTATTCTTCCGAACAGACTGTACTTTCTTACGATTTTTGTGCTATTTTTATATAATTTATATTATTATTCCTATCATTTTTATATGAATCGTACAATATTTATTCAACCACATTAACCTGAAAAAAATCCGCAAAAAAAGCACCGGAAACGTGGCCGATCCGTTTTTCGGATGGAAGTACATTTCCGGTGCTGTAATCCTGCCCAATACTCAGGTTATCTTATGCCTGAGCCTCTTTCAGCAAAGCAGACATTCGGAATCCGCTTCGCTACTTCCTCATGAACAAAAACAGGATTATGCCTGTTTTTGTTCAAACTGACTGTTATACAAATCCGCATAAAATCCCTTACGTGCCAGGAGCTCTTCATGATTTCCCTGCTCAATGATATCTCCATCCTTCATTACCAGGATCAGATCTGCATCCTTAATAGTTGACAATCTGTGGGCGATAACAAAACTTGTTCTGCCCTTCATCAGGTTATCCATGGCTTTCTGGATCTGCATCTCGGTTCTGGTATCAACGGAAGATGTAGCCTCATCAAGGATCAGGATCTTATTATCTGCCAGGATGGCCCTCGCGATAGTAGAAGCTGCTTCTGGCCCTGGGAAACATTGCTGGTCTCCTCGTCAAGTACCATCTGATAACCGCCAGGCTGCTGCATGATGAAATTATGGATATGAGCCGCTTTTGCTGCTGCGATCACCTCTTCATCCGTTGCGTCCAGTCTTCCGTAGCGGATATTTTCCATGATGGTTCCGGAAAACAGCCAGGTGTCCTGCAGCACCATTCCGAACATCTCACGGAGATTGCTGCGATTGAAGTTCCGGATATCATGTCCGTCAACCTTGATGCTTCCGCCGTTTACATCATAAAAACGCATCAGCAGCTTTACGATCGTCGTTTTTCCTGCACCCGTAGGTCCTACAATGGCAATCTTCTGACCGTCATGCACATCTGCGGAAAAATCATTTACAATGATCTTATCCGGGTTATAACCGAATTTCACATGCTCAAACTGTACATTTCCTTCCAGTCCCTCAATGGAATCCGGGTTCTCCGGCTGAAGCTCTTCCTCCGGCTCCTCAAGAAATTCAAATACCCGCTCAGAAGCTGCCGCCGAGGACTGCAGAAGGTTTGTAACCTGGGCGATCTGCTGGATCGGCTGTGTAAAGTTACGGATATACTGGAAGAAGGACTGGATATCTCCAACCTCGATAGTTCCTTTGATGGCAAAAATCCCTCCGAGAAGTGCCACCATCACATATCCCAGATTTCCCACAAACTGCATGATCGGCATCATCATTCCGGAAAAGAACTGTGACTTCCATGCAGACTCATAAAGCTTCTGGTTGTCATGCTCAAATTCCTTCAGCACATCCTGCTCTTTGTTGAATACTCTTACCACATCATGGCCGCCGAAATTCTCTTCCACCTGACCATTTACTTTTCCCAGATACTCCTGCTGTGCCTGGAAATATTTCTGGGAGTGTTTCATTACTTTATTAATGATAAGCATGGAAACCGGCAGTATCAGCACTGCTGCCAGTGTCATCCACACGTTGATGGAAAGCATCATGATAAATACACCGATCAGTGTTGTTACGGATGTGATCAGCTGTGTCATGCTCTGGTTGATGCTCATCTGCAGGGTATCCACATCATTTGTCACCCTGGAAAGGATCTCACCGTTTGTTCTGCTCTCGAAATAATTCATTGGCAGACGGTTGATCTTCTTTGAAATATCCTTTCGGAGATTGTATGTAACATCATTGGAGATCCCCGTCATGACAAATCCCTGGATCAGGGAAAAGCATGCACTTGCCACATACAGTCCCAAAGTCCACAGAAGGATCATTCCGATCTTACTGAAATCAATACCGCCTGTGCCGTTTACCTTGGCGACCAGACCATTGAACAGCTCTGTAGTAGCTTTTCCAAGGATCTTCGGGCCTGCAATATTAAAAGCTGTACCTGCCACTGCAAAGATAAACATCAGGATAAAACGGATTTTATATCTGCCCATATAGCCAAAGAGCTTTTTCATGGAGCCTTTGAAGTCCTTGGCCTTCTCTGTTGGCTGCATTCCGTGTCCGCCCATAGGGCCTCTTCTTCTCTGCTGACTCATGCCAATTCCTCCTCTGATAACTGACTCATGGCAATCTGGCGATATACCTCGCAGGACTTCATCAGCTCCTTATGGCTTCCGATCCCTGCCATATGTCCATCGTCCAGTACAAGGATCTTATCTGCATTTAAGATCGTACTGATACGCTGTGCCACGATAATGGTTGTTGCTTCTTTTGTATGTTCTTTCAGCGCTTTTCGAAGTGTACTGTCTGTTTTGAAATCCAGTGCGGAAAAGCTGTCATCAAAGATAAAGATCTCCGGATCTTTTGCGATAGCTCTGGCGATGGAAAGCCTCTGCTTCTGTCCACCGGAAACATTGCTTCCTCCCTGTGCGATCGGAGTCTTATATTGCTCCGGCTTGGTGTCGATAAACTCCGTAGCCTGTGCAACCTCTGCTGCTTTTTTCACTGCATCTTCCGAAATCTCTGTCTTTCCGTAACGGATATTGGAATCAATGGTTCCTGAGAAAAGTACACCCTTCTGCGGAACGTAACCGATCCTGTCACGGACATCCTTCTGTGTCATTTTCCGGACATCCACACCATCCACTTTCACAGATCCTTCTGTTACATCATAGAAACGCGGGATCAGATTGATCAGTGTACTCTTACCGCTTCCTGTACTTCCGATGATCGCTACTGTCTCACCTTTTTCTGCCTTGAAGGAAATGTCTGTGATAACATTCTCTCCTGCCTCCGGATATGCGAAGCTTACATGGTCGAATTCCACGGTTCCCTTTACATTCTCAGACGGCTGTACCGGATTCTCCGGATCGTGAACACTTACTTCTGTCTCCAGCACCTCATTGATACGACGTGCAGATACATTTGCTCTCGGCAGCATGATAGACATTGCCGTGATCATCAAAAATGACATGATGATCTGCATTGCATACTGGATAAACGCCATAACATCACCAACCTGCATGCTTCCGCTGTCTACCGCATAAGAACCGCTGTAGATGGTCAGTACAGAAACTGCGTTCATGATCAGCATCATCACCGGCATCATAAATGTCATACAACGGTTTACAAAGAGGTTTGTCTTCATCAGAGTGATATTTGCATCCTCAAAACGCTCCTCCTCATGCTTCTCACGGCTGAATGCACGGATGACCGGAATACCGGTAAGGATTTCTCTTGTTACCAGGTTCAGCTTATCTACCATGGTCTGCAAAGCTGAAAATTTCGGCATTGCGATCTTAAACAACAGTCCCATAAATGCCATGATCAGTACAATGGCCACCCCAAGGATCCATGTCATGGAGGAATCTCTCTGAAGCACCCGGATCACACCACCGATTCCAAGGATCGGCGCGTAAAGCACAATACGGAACATCATAGCCATTACCTGCTGGATCTGCTGGATATCGTTCGTGCATCGTGTGATCAGGGATGCTGTTGAAAACTTATGGTACTCTCTGCTGGAAAAACCTATGACTTTGTTATAAACCAGCCCACGGAGATCATGTCCCATAGATGCAGCAACTCTGGATGAAAGAAATACCACACATACTGCAGCCATCATGGTGACCAGTGCCATCAGCACCATGCGGATACCTGTTGCTTTCATGTAATCCATCTGTATGGCATCCACATCTTCACCCATAGCTTCATATTCTGCACGAACATAGGAAACACCTGCCTGTGTGATGATGGATTCCTGCATCTTGTCGATCTTTTCTCCGACCTGTTCCTTCATAGCAGCCAGAGCCTCTGCAGGCATCTGAGAAAGAGCCGCCAGTGGATCCGTCCCTTCCGGGATTCCCATTTTTGCAAGAGCTGCCTTTGATTCTTCGCTGTCGGACGTCAGAGTAGAAACGATCACCATCGGTTTGCCGAAGATATCGTTGAGTTCTTCTCTGTCTTCTTTGGAGATTTTATCCTTTAATACCAGATCATCTCCCTCTTCCTCATAAAATCCATCCACAGTTTTCGCATCATCCTCTTCCATAAACAGCTTCAGACTGTCCATGGATGTCTTTCTGATCTTCTCAGGAACACTGTCTTCGATACCGTTCTGCTGAATTCCCACATTGATGATATTGGATGTGTAATTCGGCAGAGACAGATCACAGTATGCCTGAAGAAAAAGAAGCGCAATGATGATCACGATGTAACCTGCAGATCGTTTCAGATATTTCATCAGTTTAATCACGTTTCTGTTCCTTCCTTTCTGTTATTTCCTCCGGCTGTATCTTTTCAATATTTACCAGGATCTGCTCCAGAAATCTCCGAAGCAGACATTGTTCCGCCTCACTGAAGCCTTCCATCATTACAGCCTCATTTTTATGGATCCGTTCCAGTGCTTTTGCCTTGATTTCCTTTCCCTTTTCTGTCATGTAGATCCTAGTCACACGCTGGTCCTTTTCATCCGGTTTCTTATAAAGAAAGCCTGCTTTCTCCAGTCTCTGTATAGATACATTTACCGTAGGCGGCTTGATATGCAGGATCTTTGCAATTTCCCGCTGACTCAGTCCATCCCTTCCGGACACAAGCCCCAGAACCGGGATCTGTCCCGGATAAATTCCAAGCTCCTGCATCTGACCAAAGCATTTCGTCATAAAATGACGGTCTATCTTCATAAACAGAGATAAAACACTGCTCTGTCTTTCTTTCTCATCTTCCTCCTTACAAAACACGCTGTCACTCCTCTCTTATCCGATCAAGCCCCTGCTCCCCGTTAATGATATCAAAAGCAGTGATCTTTTTTATTTAATTAGTCGGCTAACTATATATAATATACATCTGCACAAAAATTGCAACTGGTTTTTGTGGATTTTACACTTTTTTAAGATTTATTGTTAATCTCTCACAAATCAAATCTACTCTGATTAATTTGTTGAACTAACTATTTTATTGCATAAAAAAATACCCGGTTGGAATTTTCTTTTCCATAACGGGTATTTCTTGTGAATTCTATCTGTTCTTTATATTTCTTCTAACAGCACATCCACTTTACTCTGAAATTCCTCAAATTTTACCAATATACTCATCAACAATGATATGACAGTATTTCTTCACGATAACTCCGTCATAATCATGTGCAAGCTGATTACGGACTTTCAGCATATCCATCCATTCATCTCCCTGGATCAGTTCTGCCTTAAATGATTCTCTCAAAACCTCTCTCGGTGATCCTGCAACAAACCAGTCATTGCATAATACTGAACCAGAATATCTTTCATTACTTTCCAGCCAAGATCAAAGGTAATACTAAATTTCGCACTTGTACCGCTTAATACAAAAGAATCTTCCATATCGCGTTGTTTCGCCTCAGTTAATGAAGCAAGAGAATTCCTAAAGGATTCATACCTCTTCGTAAATTTTTCGTCCATATTGCTCTATATCCTCCAACAGCAACTGATTTTCACAGGTGTCCAGATCTACCAGATCTACCGTATATAAAGTCGGGATATCCTCGATTTCTTCCTGAAGTTTTTCCATATCATGAACTCCACATACAGCAATATCTATATCGCTCCTCTCCCGCGCAGTCTCCTTAGCTCTGGAACCAAAAAGAATCACCTTTGAAGCTCCATTTCTCCTGCATATCTCTATTATCTTCCGAAAAACTTCTTCTAATATCATCGTCACTATTTCCTGTTCCTGATTTTCTTATACAAACTGATTCACAGCCGGATCATAAGCATAATCAATCATGTCAAGCTTATCCTCCAGGTCTTTCCTGTTAAGTCCTCTGTCCTCACAGAAGGCATCCAGGGATCTGTAAAAATCCCGCAGCTGTGTATTTACGTAACTTAAAAGCATTACCGGGTCCTTTGGTATCATAATCTGTTTCCATCCTTTTGTCTGATATTTATAAGCTGCTTCCGGACAGCCTGATGACTGTCACTTGCAAAACATTAAATTTACTATCTTACCATTATCCTTTTTTGTCAAGTGTCCAATTAAAGTTTTTTCCATATTTGAAAGAACTGCCAAATTCTGATTTTCATTCCAAAATAGGTTTTCATTCTAAAACGGATTTCTATCAGAACCGACAGTTCTTTTCACAGTCAATCTATCTGTAATTTTATGGAGTTATTTTTACTTCGTACTGACAGTAAATTCTCCGTCCTTCACATCCAGCACAATGGTATCTCCGGCATGTACATCACCGGAAAGAATCTTCTTGGCTGTCAGTGTTTCCACATAATTCTGGAGATAACGCTTCAGAGGACGTGCACCGTAAACCGGATCATAACCGTTATCCACTACCATCTGTTTGGCAGCATCTGTAAGCTCCAGAGAAAGCTCTTGGTCAGCCAGACGGTCGCTGAGCTCTTTGACCATAAGATCTACGATCTTACCTACATTATCCTTGGTCAGCGGCTTGAACATGATAATCTCATCCAGACGGTTCAGGAACTCCGGACGGAAGTGACCACGAAGATCATTCATAACCTGTTCCTGTGCGTCCGGTTTGATATCTCCCTTCTCGTCGATACCGTCAAGAAGGTACGGAGAACCAATGTTGGAAGTCATGATCAGGATCGTATTCTTAAAATCAACCGTACGTCCCTGTGAATCCGTGATACGTCCATCGTCCAGTACCTGCAGAAGTACATTGAATACATCCGGGTGAGCCTTCTCGATCTCATCAAAAAGAACAACACTGTACGGTTTTCTTCGAACGGCCTCTGTCAGCTGTCCGCCTTCCTCATATCCGACATATCCTGGAGGCGCTCCGATCAGACGGGACACGGAATATTTCTCCATGTACTCACTCATATCGATACGGACCATATTCTGCTCATCGTCAAACAGTGTGGCAGCCAGAGTCTTGGCAAGCTCTGTTTTACCAACACCGGTTGGTCCGAGGAACAGGAATGAACCGATTGGCTTTGTGGGATCCTTGATTCCGGCTTTGGAACGAAGGATCGCATCTGTTACAAGACGAACACCCTCATCCTGTCCTACTACACGTTTGTGCAGCTCATCCTCAAGGCCCAGCAGCTTGGTTCTCTCACCTTCTGTCAGCTTGGTTACCGGAATACCGGTCCATCTGGAAATGATACGTGCAATCTCATCATCTGTGACAGCCTCATGTACCAGGCTTCTGTCACTCTCCTTAACCTGCTTCTCCTCAATCTCCAGCTGCTGCTGAAGCTTCGGCAGCTCGCCATACTGCAACTCTGCTGCTTTCTCCAGATCGTAATTCTGTTTTGCTTTCTGGATCTGTTTATTGATATCCTCGATCTGCTCACGTAATTTCTGAAGCTTCTCTACGGAATGCTTCTCATTATCCCACTGAGCTTTCTGGGTATTAAAAGTATCTCTCAGCTCTGCAAGTTCTTTCTGCAGATCAGCCAGACGCTCTTTACTTAAGTTGTCAGTTTCTTTTTTCAGGGCAGACTCTTCAATCTCCAGCTGCATGATCTTACGTCTCTGCTCATCCAGCTCTGTCGGCATGGAATCCAGCTCCGTCTTGATCAGCGCACAGGCTTCATCAACAAGGTCGATGGCCTTATCCGGGAGAAAACGGTCTGTAATGTATCTGTGTGAAAGTGTGGCAGCTGCAACCAATGCACTGTCTGTGATCTTAACACCGTGGAATACCTCATATCGTTCCTTCAGGCCACGGAGAATGGAAATGGTATCTTCCACTGTCGGCTCATTTACCATAACCGGCTGGAAACGACGGGCAAGTGCAGCATCCTTCTCAATGTACTGTCGGTACTCATCCAGAGTTGTTGCACCGATACAGTGCAACTCACCTCTGGCAAGCATAGGCTTCAGCATGTTTCCTGCATCCATGGCGCCGTCTGTCTTACCTGCACCCACGATCAGATGAAGCTCATCGATAAACAGAATGATCTGTCCTTCGCTCTTCTTCACTTCCTCAAGTACCGCTTTCAGACGTTCCTCAAACTCACCACGATACTTGGCACCTGCAACCAGCGCACCCATATCCAGGGCAAAAATCTTCTTATTCTTAAGACCTTCCGGTACATCTCCTGCCACAATACGCTGTGCCAGTCCCTCGATGGCTGCTGTTTTACCAACGCCAGGCTCACCGATGAGAACCGGGTTGTTCTTGGTCTTACGGGAAAGGATACGAATAATATTCCGGATCTCCATATCACGTCCGATCACCGGATCAAGTTTCTGGTTCTTCGCCTTCTCCACAAGATCCTCCCCATATTTATTCAGAGTATCATAGGTTGCCTCCGGGTTGTCACTGACAACTCTCTGGTTTCCCCTGACTGTAGATAATGCCTGAAGAAAACGCTCTCTGGTGATTCCGAATTCATTGAATAGCTTCTTCATGCTCGGGCTTGGATTCTTCAGCATGGAAAGAAAGAGATGCTCAACCGATACATACTCATCTCCCATAGCCTTCGCTTCGTCCTCTGCACTGACCAGTGCCTTGTTCAGATACTGACCAAAGTGAAGCTGTCCACCGGAAACCTTAACTTTGGCATCCAATGCTTTCTTTACTGTGTCAATAAAATATTCCTTCTGGATCTCCATCTTCTCGATCAGCTTAAGGATCAGGCTGTCCTCCTGTGTCAGCAATGCATACAGAAGGTGTTCCTCCTCGATCTCCTGATTGCCATATTCATAAGCAACCTTCTCAAGATCCTGGACAGCCTGTACGGATTTCTGTGTAAATTTACTGATATTCATAGGCTTTCCTCCTATTCCTGAAAAAGCACTTCCGGCACTTTCGTTTCGGAAATGCTGTAGCTTTTTTCTTGTTCTAGAAGAAATATAACACTATTTGTTAGCACTGTCAAGAGGTGAGTGCTAATATTTTGTAAAGAATTTGTGAAGCCTTGATTTTACGGGCTTCACATAGGTCTTTCACTTGTTTTCGCACTCGATTTTCTTGATTTTACACCATTTTTACACCATTTCATTTGCTTTTGGTGTAACACTCATTTTATGTACACCAAATTACACCATCGACTTACATTTACACCACAGCAGGTACAGTTTCCGGCAGATTCATTTTTGACATCTCATTTTCTACATGAGACATTTCTGCGATATGATTGTAGATATTCATAGTGATCTTAGCATCAGAATGGTCTTCGCTCCGCTACGGTCGGTGCTTAACGGATGTCCACCGGACATCCAGCACCCCATTACATACTGCATAACTTTCGGATTAACATTATTCTCACCCAATCTGGTACATCCCGTGTGACGAAGAATGTGTGGATGTGTCAAGTATAGGACAAAAAAATTTTATTTTTTTTACTTGCCGAAGACTATCTGACGCTTCCATCAGGTAGTCCCAGTACCTTTATTATCTTCTGATAAGTCATTCTTGTCCTGCTCAAGTTACCTCTGTTCCGAAAAAATATCGTCAAAATTCCATTCGATTTCAATTTCATCCTGACTATGAACACGGATCACCTTGATAATCTCACGCAGCTTCTCTGTATCGAACTTCTGAATTCCCAAGAAATCTTTTAGTTTTATTTTATCAGAAAGTTCATTTTGTTCAAGAAGCTTTTTGCTATTCTCCGCATCTTCTATCTTTCGTTTTATTTCATCCAGCTGTACACTTATCTTTTCAGCTCTCTGCTTATACAAATCACGATCTATACGACCATCTTTGTAATCATCATAGCGTTTCATCTTTTCCGAGGTCAACTGCCGGCTCTGTTTTTGCAATTCTGCGGTATTGATCTCTTTATATTTGCATTGACTTTTGGAAGATGCTTTCTTTTCTTTTTCCAACATTGACACTGCATACTGATGAACAAGTCCAAGGATATTCTCCTCCAGCGGTTCTCGCCGGATCACCAGACTTCGGCACACAGAATCTCCATTAGTTCGGGCATCTGAGCATTTCAGCAGATGCTGATGCTCTGTTTCTTTTAGTAAAGAATGCCCACAGTTGGCACATATCAGCAATGCCGGCTGCTTTTTACGTCTTTCCAGAGTAAAATTGGTGCGTGATTCCGCAACACTTCGCTTCTTTTTCGGATGCATTTCATTTGCTTTTTCAAACAATTGCCTGTCTATAATTGCCGTATGGTGATTTTCCAGGCGAACCCATTCTTTTTCATCATTCAGAACTGCTTTATGGGCAGTATGCATACTGCAACGTGTTTTGCCCCAGATTCTGGTTCCAATATAAATCTCATCCCGGACAATTGCCGCTACTGTCGTAGGGCTCCAGTGTTTCTTTTTAATCGTCTCAAACCTCTGGAACTGCACCTGATCCCCTCTTGATAATTTCTGCTCATCACAAGTGGCAATCGCCTGTCTGTTCAATTCCCTTGTAATATCTGCAAAACTTGTTCCTTCCGCTGCCATCTTAAAAATCATTTTCACGACTTTTGCAGCCTCCGGATCTACTTCCAGCCTTCCATCTTTCCTTTTTTATAGCCATATCTAGCATTTACCGGAAGGCGTGTACCATTTCTCGTTCTTGTCTGCAACGCTGATGAAATTTTCTTGGACAAATCCAGGCTATACATATTGTATACCAGATTCTGCAATGCTACATTCATTCCACCTGTCATTCCGCAACTTGTTGCACTGTCATAGCTGTCATTAATCGAAATAAATCGAATCTGTATGAAGAAATGAAAATATACTAAAGGCTTCCTCAAATATAGAAGCGAAAGGGCGTAAATGCATTCACATTTACGCCCTCTTTTTAAATTCCAAGATACATTCTTATGATTCCTAAAATCAGCAAATGCACCGGATAGAAAAGATAATTTACTAACTTATTCTGTTTTCCACGCTCTCCATTGTAAGTAAGTGTCAGTCCAAATCCAAGCAGAGCCCACGGCTCTTTAAACATAGAAATGTAACAAAACGGAATTCCAAGTACCCATCTCTCATGAAAAATATAACAGAAATAACCGATCAGTACCGCATGATGTTCGTAGTCCAGACTTGCATTCATTGCTACAATGCACAACACCGCTACAATGAGAAATGATACGAAATACCACAAAGCCTTCGGTAGTGACGCCATCTTTTCTTTCAGTACATCGATCACCCAGATCATAGCAAGCACAAGTGCCAGTGTAAACATAATATTGTTCCAGTTGATTTCAACAAATCTAGCCGATGTGCACATATCAAACGGAACCTCTGATATCACTCCAAATACAAGAAGTGTAACTAAATATCTCCATTTAGTACTTGTGTGGAAATATCCTTCCACAAGAAGGAAGATAAATATCGGGAAAGCGATTCTTCCTAAAATATCAAAAAAATCACTCAATCGATTCAATGCTCCTCCATCCAGATTTGGATAGATCAATGCCTTATTCGTATGGTCAATGAACATCGATAAAAAAGCGATATATTTCAATTGCGCTCCTGAGAATATCTTGATTCGTTCTTTTATTATTGTTCATAAGTTTTTCTTTTCAGACACCTTTCTTAATTTTATTCTAGTAGACAGTAAATTAATTAGCTAGACCAATATCTTCCTTTCCAAAGTTATCCATCTTATATTTCCAATGGTAGACTACTGGTACTTCATTCACCTCATCAAAGTA
>ENA-OUNH01000370-OUNH01000370.1-human-gut-metagenome-genome-assembly--contig:-NODE-370-length-14349-cov-2.676487_pt1 | contig 14349 bp, 14 predicted proteins | sample MGYA00242806_ERZ504814 | MGnify/ENA primary metagenome ERZ504814 (study PRJEB26092, sample SAMD00036389) | human gut metagenome | host: Homo sapiens | study: EMG produced TPA metagenomics assembly of...
CTTCCGCTGGGCCCCAGAAGACCGATCAGCTTCCCCTTTTCGATACCAAAGCTTACGTTATCAGATGCCTTGTAATCCCCATATGTTTTATTGATATTTTTTAACTCAACGTACATCGCCTTTTTCCCCCTTTCCTTTATGCTCCAGAACATTTCTTGCGATCAGAAGGATCACCGCCAGGATCACCAGAATTGAAGAAACCGCAAAAGCCGGAACATACTGGAATTCGTTATAAAGAATCTCCACATGAAGTGGAAGTGTATTGGTTTTTCCTACGGAGATGTCCGGACAGTACGGACACGGCTCCAAACTCTCCCATGGCTCTGGCTGTACACAGCACAACACCATAGAGAAAAGCCCACTTGATATGCGGAAATGTCACCTTGGTAAAAATCGTCCAGCCTTTTGCTCCCATCAGTGCTGCCGCCTCTTCCTCATCGGACCCTATGGATTCCAGAACCGGTATGATCTCTCTGGACACAAATGGAAATGTGACAAAGATCGTTGCCAGGACAATTCCAGGAACTGCAAACACGATCTGTATCCCTGCACTTTCAAGAACAGAATAAAGAGGACTCTGCTTTCCAAAAACCAGGATATAGATAAGACCTGCGATAACCGGTGATACTGTAACCGGAACATCGATCAAAGTGGTAAGGAGCTTTTTTCCCCGAAAATGAAATCTGGTCATTGCCCATGCCGCACACAGACCAAAGATCGTGTTGCATACAACAGCCGCAGCCGTCGCCCCAATGGTCAGCTTCAGCGCTTTCAGCGTGTACTCATCTGTCACCGCCTGCACATAGCACTGCCAGCCCTTGCTCAGCGCCTGGGTTACAACAACCACCAGAGGCAGTACCAGCATCACAAAAAGAAAGATCACGGAAATCCCGATAAGGATCCATTTCACCGGCCCGGAAGCCTGCTTCTTTTTTTCATCCATTATGCATCCCTCCCTCTGATACGTTTCGTATTTCTTGCCTGCACCAGATTCACACCAAACAGGATCAGAAATGATACTGCCAGTGTAACCAGTGCGATAGCTGTTGCGCTTTCATAGTCAAACTCCTGAAGCTTTGACATGATGATCAGCGGCGTGATCTCTGTATAATAAGGCTTGTTTCCTGCGATAAAAACAACGCTTCCGTATTCTCCCAGGCAGCGTCCGAAGGCAAGTCCCGCCCCGGAAAGCATTGCCGGCAGAAGCTCCGGAAGGATAACCCTGCGAAAAACGGTGAATGGCTTTGCACCCATGACACGGGCCGCCTCCTCATAGGAACCGTCCAGCTTCTCCAGAACCGGCTGAATGGCCCTGACTACAAAAGGGATTCCCACAAAGATCAATGCCACCGTGATACCGATTCTGGTATATGCGATCTTAATACCGAAATTTGCAAAAAAGCTTCCCACCAGACCTTTATCGGATGTCAGGGATGTCAGTGAGATACCGGCAACTGCAGTCGGCAGTGCGAAAGGCAGCTCGATCATTCCATCCATGATCCTTTTTCCCGGAAAATCATATCTTACCAGCACCCACGCAAGGACCAGTCCCATAATAGCATTGATCACTGTGGCCGCAAATGCGGTAATAAAGCTTACATAAAATCCGGACAAAAACCCTCGGCCGTGTGATCACCTCAATAAATTCCCGAAAACCCCAGCCGCGCCGAGTATACTGTCAAAGACGCAAGAGGGATCAGAACTACGATACTCAGCATCGCCAAAGTCACTCCCATTGTCAGTCCAAAGCCTGGTATCACACGTTTACTCTGTTGTTTCTTCATTTCTGTCTCCCCTCTTTTCTATTCTAAGTTTCTGGTCTGTTACAAATTCCCGGTCTGCTGCAAATCTCTGACTCTTCTACAATTCTCTAATCTGTTGCAAATCTCTGACTCTTCTACAACTCTCTGATCTGTTACAAAATCTCAGGCTCTTCTACTCTTCATAGATCTCATCAAACACTCCACCGTCTGCGAAATGCTTTTTCTGAACTGCATCCCAGCCGCCGAAATCTTTGATCGTTGTCAGCTTCACCTTCAGGTTAAAAGTATCTGCATGCTTTTTCAGGATCGTCTGATCAACCGGCCTATAGTAATTCTCCGCGATCAGCTCCTGAGCTTCATCGGAATACAGATATTTCAGATATGCTTTCGCAGCTTCTGCATTATCATGCTTTTTCACATTTTCATCTACAACAGCAACGGACGGCTGTGCCAGGATACTGATGCCCGGCGTTACGATCTCGTAATCATCCGGATTGTCCCTTACAGAAAGAAACGCTTCATTTTCCCAGGCGATCAGCACATCCCCCTGCCCGTTTTCCACGAAAGAGGTTGTGGCACCTCTTGCACCGGAATCCAGAACCAGGACATTTCTATAAAGCTTCTTAATAAAGGCTTTCATCTCTGTCTCGTTGCCATTATATTTCTCATTTGCATAAGCCCAGGCTGCCATGTAATTCCAGCGGGCACCACCGGAGGTTTTCGGATTGGGAGTGATCACTCCCACACCATTCTTTGTCAGATCATCCCAGTCGTGGATATTCTTCGGATTTCCCTTCCGAACAAGAAATACAATGGTGGAAGTATAAGGAGCACTGTCATCCGGATATTCATCGATCCATCCCTTGTCGATCAAACCGGCATTCCGGATCGCATCAATATCATATTCCAGTGCAAGTGTCGCCACATCTGCAGGAAGTCCATTGGAAATCTCAAGAGCCTGCTTTCCGGAACCGCCATGAGACTGGATCACATCCACACTCTGACCTGTTTCCTCTTTCCAATATTTTGAAAAAATCTTATTATATGCTTCATAAAATTCTCTGGTCGGATCATAGGACACATTGATGATCTCCACATGATTTTTATCCTTTGTATTGTTTCCCGATACTGCAAAAGTTCCTGCCAGTACCACTGCTGCCAGTGTGATACAGACACCTGCAATGCGTTTTCTTTTCATGATCTGTATACTCCTTTACAACCACATTTTTATTTAGAAATCTTTTCCCACCAATGTAACTGCTTCATTTCGCTGTCAAATCATACCTGTTCTTTCCGTTACTGTGGTTCTGTAATTTTTTTATTGAATTGAATACATTAAACCATATATTCCATTATAATAGGAATATATGAAAACGTTTTTCACGCAAATACTCTGGTCATAGCGCAACTGCATCCTGTCTGTCACTATATCTGCTCATCCGCAACACTCAGATACAATAATCGCTCCACATACTGTCCTCCACACTGCTGCAGCTGTTCCGTATCATCAGTCTGCCTTCCAGCTCCATTCGCACAATACCCGAATGCCCGCCCTTCAGCCGGTCCAGCAGCAGGTATAATGCAAATTTTCCCATATCCCCCTTGGGCAGGCTCACCGTTGTCAGCATCGGTCTGGTAAACTGTGCCTCCTGTATATCATCGCTGGATATGATCGAAGGCATATAATACCGGTTCCGAAATTTATTCAGGCACTTCAGCATTCCGATCGCCGAAATATCATTGGCACAATAGATTCCGGTTGGCATGTCGTCCGACTGAAAGAACTTTTCCATAGCCTCGTAGCCCTCGGCCTCAGTCTGCTTTGTTTCGATAACATACTCCGGTATCACATCCAGATCATGCTTCTTCAGTGTTTCCAGATACCCGTTATACCGGTCTTCGCTATGGCACTGGCCAATATAACCGATATTTTTGTGCCCCAGGGAGATCAGATATTCCACTGCCGCTGCTGCGATCTTTTTCCCATCACAAAGGACCTCATCCACTTCATAATTGGTAGAATTCCGGTTCACCGATACCACACTCTTATACTTCTTATTCAGCTTCTTCAAGGCCTCTTTATTACATCTGCCGATGATGATCAGTCCGTCCCTTTTCCCTTCCACCTCATCATACATTCCGTCGATCAGCCGGTCCAGATTCTCCCTTCGGCACTTCCGGTCATCGGAAAACACAGACATATACCATACTTTGGAAAGAATGCAGTTTTTATCATGGATCTCACTTTCGATCACCCGAAGGAGCTCCGCAAAAAACGGATCCGTTGTGGAAGAATCGGTTCTTGTCATCAGGATATTGATGTACCAGGTTTTCTCCTGCTTTGCGGAAACACCTTTTTTCAGATTCCGGGCCGCCTCGTTGGGCACATAATTCATCTCGATAGCTGTTTTCCATATCTTATCCCTGAGTCCGGAAACAGAACATTTATAATTGGGATTATTCAAAACTCTGGAAACCGTCGCCGGTGAAACCCCTGCCTTTTCTGCGATCTTCTTGATGGACATGTACCCGTCCCCTCCCTCTGAAAAAAGTCTACCCGCTACCAGTCCTGTAAGCTGCTCAACGTCATCTATGTAACTCAGCATCATCAGTGTAACAGAACTTTTTATCATTCCTTATTTCATAGTAATTAAATATGTTTTATATGATAATAAGAGTTTTGAAAAAAGTCAATCTTATTTTGTGAAAACGTGTTCTTTTTTTGTCGCATCTTCCAGTAGACCACCCGGATTCTGCGCCTTGCCCATCTCATTTAGCATTACATTACCAAACACGGCACACCACAAAAAAATACCTTACACAGAGTTACTGTGGAAGGTATTTTTTTCGATCATCACTTATTGTTGTCCTTTAATTTTCTTTTGATATATTCTTCTATCAATTCAATAATTGTTACCGTTTCTATCTGTTCTTCTGCTTCTTCTCTTGTTGCAATATAAAAATCATCATAATCGCTGGCATGTCTGATTTCTTCTGCTTCTACGATTTTTCGTCCAAGTTTTCTGGGAAAATCTCTGTTTTAATATAATTCTTATTGAAATTTGCTAATGCATCTTTATGACGTTTATATGCATTTCCATCTAATGCATGTATTGCTGAAATTGCATGATAAATACCATAATATGCCCGATTATTAGCACCTCGAAATTCTTTTGCATTCAAAAGAATTTCCGCAGCTTTAATATCACTTTGGGCAGTTTCAATCCGATAAAAATAAGATCTTTCTGCGTTCCTTTTCATCAGACTGCATCAAATAATTTTACCCCCTCTTTCTTTACATTTGCATAAAATGGATAAACATCAACCCAATTCAGAAAATGTTTTTCACTTTTTGCAATTGGCTTAATATCAAGATCATGATCCATATTAAAATCAAAAGTTTCTCCTGCCAATTCATGACGATACTGCTTAATATCTATATCAGACAGATCAAGGAGAATCATAATATCGATATCAGAATCTTCTCTATAATCTCCTCTGGCATATGAGCCGTATAAAATAACACTTTTCAAATGTTTCCCATATATTTTCTGTAATATTTTTGTGTATTGTTCCAACAATGTCTTCATCGATACCGGCATAATCCCGCCCCCTTCTATCTGATAAAACATCTTTATTCGATAACCACTATTTGTTCCATTTAATTATACGCTTTTATATCATTATTCCGCAATGAAATTTTTTCGACATAATTCTTCAGACATATAAAAACAGACTGAAAACCTGATATATATTCTTATCAAGCTCCAGTCTGTTTTGCGTGCTCAAACATATAAGATATAACTATGAGCAAATAACAAATGCGGATTGCTAATATCCCTTGAATTATTTAACCGTTACCTTACAGGTCAGTTTTTTAGAACCACTCTGAACGGTGATAGTTGCAGTTCCTTTTCTGATGCCTTTTACAACACCTTTGGATGTGACAGTTGCGATTTTTTTGTTTGGATGATCTATAAGTGACCTTCTCATCAGTATTTCTTGGTGTTGCAACGGCTTTGATGGTGAAGGTTTTTCCTCTGTTCACGGTCTTTGTTTTTGGTACACCGGTGAGTTTTGTTGTTTTGATCTTTGTGACCTTAACAGTGACAATAACTTTTTTACTTCCGGCTTTTACTATGATCTTTGCAGTGCCGACTTTCTTTCCTGTGATAACACCCTTGGAATTTACTGCTGCGATCTTACTGTTGGAGGAACTGTATGTAATCTTATCCTTGCTTGTAACCGGCTTCAGAACAGGTTTCAGAGTTACTTTTTTTCCTTTGACTACACTGACTGTGGACTTCAGGTTTGTGATCGCCTGTGTAGTGACTCTGACTGTAACCAATATATTGGTCTTCACGCCACTATTCAATGTGATCGTCACCCATGTTGAACCGTTTTATTTTTGCGGTAAGTTTAAATGTGCCGTTCTTATTCACATTGGAAACGGTTACAAGGCCGGTGTCCTTCGGTGTTACACTCTTCAGATAATCGCCGTTGGCAAAATCAGATACCCGGATAGCTGTAGTAGACTGTCCATTTTTTAATGTAACCTGATCCGTATTTACACTCATATTGTAGGTCCGAGTTTCTCCCCAGTCCTGAAAACCACACCGTTCACATTTAAAATGCTGCTGGTAATCCGCTGTAAAAAATATCGGAGTTGGATTTCCTTTGCTGACAGTGTGTTTGCCTGAACCATGATTTACCCATTGCTCGTCCGTAAATTTATGTCCCAGTTCCGGAATGAGCACATCGCTGTCCTGCTGTATTTCTTCTTTTCCATCTTTATCCAAAAATGTTTCCCGCAGGATGTACAACGATAGGTATCTTTCATTCCCGGATTCAGGCACTCTGCCGGATATCCCTTTTCTAATTCCAGAACATGACTTTCTGTTTTCGGTATTACCAAATCCCTGCCTTCTGTAATTCTCTGGGTTCCCTTTTCATCAAGGAATATCTGCTGACAGTAATCACAGATGTAATAGCCTTTTCTTCCTTCATTTGTACAGGTTGCTTCATACCCTTCAATGTATCTCATTGTATGATTCTGAGGTTCTGTCGGCAAGATCAGATCTGCCTCTGCTACTTTCTGTTTCCCTTCCTGATCAAGGAAATATTGGTAACAGCCGGTGCAATAATAGTAGGCTTTCTTTCCTCCATGTATACAGTTTGGCTCTTCTTTACTGTGATATTCCAGTGCATGGACACCGTTTGCAGGAATTGTACGGATTCTCCTGAAATCTGCTGTTTCCATCCTTATCCTGAAAATATTTAAAGCAGTTGTTGCAGAAGTAATATTCTTTATTTCCTGCATTTATACAGGTTGCATTATTGGCTTTCTGATATACCAGATTATGTTTTCCATTTACCGGGATCACTATGTCACTCGTGTTTGCTGACTGTTTTCCATCTTTATCCAAGAAATCACTACTACAAATACTGCAGTGATAATATGCCCGATTTCCACAGTTCGCACAATTGGCATCTCTTGCAGGATAATATATCATACTGTGTTTTCCATTCATCGGAATCACCACATCTTTCGCTACCTGTTTTCCATCTTTATCAACGAAATATGTGCCGCAGCCGGTGCAGTAATAACTTGCCTTATTTCCGTCTGATATACAATTGGCATCTCTTGCCTCACGATATATAATCCTGTGTCCTGGTGCCGGAATTATGATGTCTGACTCTGTGAGTTCTGTTGCGCCATCCCAGTCCGTAAAATTTTTTCCGCAGTTTTCACAGTGATAATATGTCTGATTACCAGACTGTGTACAGATTGCAATTTTCCCCTCATGATATGTCAGATTATGGCCAAATTTACTGATCGTCAAATCTCCCCAGACTACTCCTGATCCTTCTGCATTAGAAAAATCCCAGTTACATCCATCACAATGCCAGTATTCCCTATTTCCATCACTTGTACAAGTTGGCTTAACTTCTTCATGATGAATAAGAGGATCTTCTATATTATGAAAAGGAAAGTCGTTTTCTGTAGCATAGGTTTCCGCTGTGGAATCTTTATGTCCCATAACAAGACTATAAGTCTTTGTACCATCTAAATTATAACCAAATGCCTTTTTTTCTATCACTGCAGATGCATTGGCAATGTAAATGCTTCGCAGATTTGTACAATCGGAAAAGGCATTGGTATCAACATGTGTTAAGTTGTCCGGAAGAATGATTTCTACCAGATTGGTGCAGTTGGAAAATGCTCCATATGGAATTTCTGTAAGATTTTTTGAAAGTTTAATTCTATCTAAACGGCTTCCCTCAAACGCATACTCCTCAATTGTTGTCACGCTGTCCGGTAAAGTTACTTCTCCTAACATCGTTCCAGTGAATGCATTCTTTCCAATCTTTGTCAATCCATCTGGAAGTGTGATATTTTGTAAGGAACTACAACCATAAAATGTACTTTTTTTAATTTCAGCTACATTCTTTGGAATATTTATTGACTGAAGATTACTATTCCAGTAAAATGCACTTTCACCGATATCCGTTACTGTATCCGGAAGTTCAATACTACTGAATTTACAATTATAAAATGCCCCGTTACCTATTATTTTCAGACCTTCTGAAAAACTAATATTTGATAAGTTATTACTAAAAAACGCATCGTTACCTATTGTTTTCAGACTTTCTGGAAAACTGATACTTGATAAATTATTACCAGAAAATGCATTATCACCTATGCTTATCAAATTTGGAGGTAATTTAATTTCTGTTAAATTACAGTTACTAAACGCTCCATTACCAATTTCCGTAATTTTATCCGGTAAAACAATGCTATCTAATCGACTACAGTTAGAAACCAGTCCGTTACTTATATAATTCAGATTTTTAGATAATTTTATGCTTCTTAAAATTACCACAATTCGAAAATACTCCTACTCCAACTTCTGTTATCGTATCTGGCATTGTAACTTTTTTTATTGCGCATCCCGAGAATGCATAACTGCCTATTCTTGTTATACTATCTGGCAGTCGAATATCGGTTAAACTGCTGCAGCCGCAAAACACACTCTCGCCTATCTCTATTATATTCTCTGATAGCTGAATATTGGTTAAACTGCTACATCCATTGAACGCACTCGCTCCTATCTCTGTTATATTCTCTGATAGCTGAATATTGGTTAAACTACTACATCCATTGAACGCACTCGCTCCTATCTTTGTTATGTTCTCTGATAGTTGAATATCGGTTAAACTGCTACATCCATTGAACGCACTCGCTCCTATCTTTGTTATGTTCTCTGATAGTTGAATATCGGTTAAACTGCTACATCCATTGAACGCACCCTCTCCTATCTCTGTTATATTCTCTGATAACTGGATACTAGTTAAACCGCTACAGCCCCGAAACATTTCTTTTCCAATTTGCAGTGATTTTCTCTGGAATATTAATACTGGTCAAACTGCTACAGTCAAAAAATACATCATCACCTATACTAGTTAAACTTTCTGGCAAAACAATCGTGCTTAAGCTTCTGCACCAAACAAATGTATCATTTCCCAGATTTGTTAATGTTTTTGGTAATATAACACTGGTTAAATTAACACAACTATAAAATGCCCCTTCAAGTGAAGTAATTCCTTCCCCAATTACTACACTTTTAATCTTTTCATTCAAAGAAAAATACCTTTGTACTTCACCACTCCCCTCAATGACAAGCCGTCCATCCCCATACAATTTATACGTAGCATCACTTCCACAGCTTCCGCTATCAACAACTTCCGGGCTCTCGCCCACACCGGCAACTACTGCTTCTCCATCTGAAAAACCATCTTTCACATCTGCTTCTAATTCCACTGTATCAGAATTATCTGTTTCTGTATTTACCTCAAGTTCTTCAGCACTGTCCTCAAAAAGTTCAAGGTCACCAGTGTCGTTATCCTGCGAATCCTCTGAAGCTGTTTCTCCAGTGGTTATTGTTTCTCCTGCATTCGACTCAGCATCAGCAACATCTTCATTCTCAGGCACTTCTGAAACTTCTTCTACTGTATCTGTTGCTGTATCCGTCACTGTATCTTCTGCTTCATTCGTCTCTGCCTGAAATTCCTCAGCCGCATTCACAGACATTGTCTCCACCGGAGCCGCCGCTGTTGTCAGGATTATAGCCGCAGACAGCAGCCATGCAATGTTCTTTTCTTCATAGATTTCCCCCATTTTCCAATTCACATTTATACTAAAATTATAAATTTCACATCACATTTAATCAAGCTTTGTTTAGAATATTTTTGTCATATTTTGTCTGTTTACAGACATTTTCGAACATTTTTTCTACTATAAAAACCGGCAGCTGCACATGTGAAAACTTTTGTACCTGCTTTATTACCAAAATACAAAAAATACGACGTGCAGTTATTCAAAAAGCTGTACCATTTTTACCTCTCAATCCTGATCCAGAAATCATCCTCTGCCATTCTTCCTTCGGTCTTTTCTATGATCATAAACGGATCATAAAATGGCAGATTCAAATCTTCTAATACCAATTTTATTTTGTCTCGTTGTCTCGGGAAACAACGAGATTCCAGAAATTCCTCGTATTCTTCAAAGGTTGGTTTTTCATTTCGGCCAAATGCTTTTTTAATAAAATTGTTTGTATAATTATATATTTTTACTTTTCTGCCTCTCTCATCCACATCAATAATCGTACATATTTCACTCTTAAACATGTACCATAAGCGTATCGGATATTCTTTTTCCGGCACGCGGAGGTTTTCCTCTATCTGAGGATACTCGTTTAAAATATGAACTAATGTCGTAACCGGTCCTGTAATATCCCGATTTTCACTTTCCCATCTTTCTATTGTTTTCTGAGATACATTTACTAACTTTGCAAAATCTTTTTGTGTAAGCTTCAATTTCTTCCTTAAAATTCGTATATCTTCTGCCCGTATCGAATGTTTCACAGCATATCCTGTCATTTTAGATTCCCCCTTTTTTATTAATATACCCTTATTTTAAGGGTATAACAAGCTATTTTATTCCTTATTTTAAGGGTTTTCTATATTTCTATAAAAACCGGCAGCTGCACATGTGAAAACTCTCCATGTTTCATCTGCCGGGCTTCTGTTTTTATTTTCTTTTGTATTCTTTCACTGTTATGGCGATTTTACGTACGCCTGCTTCATCGTTACTTCACCGTTATCTTACAGTTCAGTTTTTTCGCTCCGCTCTGCACGGTGATCAAGGCCGCCCTTTTCGGATTCCCCTTTACAACACCTTTGGAATTTACCGTAGCGATCCTGCGATCCGAGGAACGGAAAAGAATCTTTTCGTCGCTGTAATACGGCACGGTCACTGCCTGGATCGTGTATGTTTTTCCACGAAGTATGGTTTTTGTTTTGGGCACGCCGGTCATCTTTGCAGTCCTTACTGCGGCAGTATTGTTCAAAAACGGAACCCATTTTTCTTTGCGTAAGTCTGCGCAGTAGAACCCTTTTTTCCGGCAATGACAAAAGTTTTATTTTTTCCACTATTGAAATTATAGCCGATCGCTTCTTTTTCTATCACTGTTTTACTGTTGAGGATCGTAATCTTTTTCATTGCCAAGCAATCATAAAAAGCATGGCTTCTGATCTTTTTCACACTGGCAGGTACTGTAATATTCCCCAGTTTTCGACAATTACTGAATACACCGTTCCCGATCTCTGTAAGCTTCTTCGGCAACGACACCTTTCTGAGATCTGTACAAAAAGAAAACGCACCTTCCCCAATAACCGTAACACTGTCCGGAAAGCTTACTCCTGTCAAACCGCAATGCCGAAAGGCCGCTCTTTCTATCCTGGAAACGCCCTGTCCAAGCGCAACCTTTTTCAGTTTCATATCTGCCTCAAATAACGATTCCGGTAATATTTTCACACTTCCCGGAATGCTGACAGATTCCAGACTGTTACAGTAACTGAAAGCATATTCATCAATTTTTGTTACAGTTTTCGGTACATCCAGGCTCATAAGCTTACTCTGGTAAAAAGCATATGCACCAATGCTTTTCAGTCCATCAGGAAGCTTGATCCTGGTGATCGCAGTATCTCCAAATGCTCTTACTCCAATACTCCGCAGAGTTCCCGGCAACGAAATCCTCTTCATATTTCTGCAGTCTGAAAAGGTTCTGTCACCGATTCCCGTGATCCCAGATGCAACGGTTACTGTTTTTATCATTGCTGATCTGTATGAAAAATCATCGGTAACCTTAACCTCCCCTTTTCCCTGTATCTGCAGGTTTCCATTGGAGTACAACCGGTAAACAGCTTTGCTTCCACAGGAGCCCTTCGCAACAAGCTTTGCAGTGCTCTGCACACCTGCTGCCGATGCTTCCTGCGCATATTCAGCCGCATAACCAGTCTGTGCATGTACAGCCACAGAAGATACACAGGACCCTGTCAGGATCATTGCCGTTGATAACAGTATTGCGATTTTTTTCCCAAACATAAAAGCTCCCTCCCCGAGAATCGATCGGATATCCACGATCTTCTCCCATGTAGCAACAAAAGGACCGACATACATCCGGTCCTCATGTTCATTATTTAGAATCTGTTGGTTAATCCAACCACATACATATCTTCTTTATATTCCGGGATCTTCACAAGAAGTCCTTCTGCAGTATCTTCAGTTTCTACCTTCACTGCCGGATCAAATGGTCTCAGCGCCCCGTGATAGCCCTTGATCAGGAATTCATTGGCACCTTCCTTCAGATGATCTGCAAACACATTCAGATTTCCGTCTTTCTGTGTATAATGGAGCTCGATTCCACTCTCAAGCAGCTCAGATTCACGGTCACTGCAGCGTGTTCCGTAAATACCGTCATGGTTTACCTTCAGCCATGCACCCAGGATCTTCAGTCTTCTTACCTGCTCCTCCGGGATAGTTCCATCTGCCTTCGGGCCGATGTTCAGGAGAAGATTTCCGTTATTTGCCACTGTTCCGACAAGAAGTGAGATCAGATCCGGAACAGAGATCAGCTTGTCATCGCCTTCGTTGGCATTATAACCGAAGGATAAGCCCATTCCACGGCACATCTCCCATTTCTCATTTCTGTTTACAGAACCGGCTTTATATTCCTTAGTAAGGAAATCGTGATAACGTCCGTTGAAACGGTCATTTACCACACCCTCCGGAACCTTATTGTAATAATGTGCAAAGAAATACGGCATCATCTCTTCACTCTGTGTCGGCCATCCGATATCATTCCAGAACACACTCGGTGCATAATCATCAACAAGCTCTTTCATCTGATTATAGGAATAATCTGCATATGCAAATGTCGGGCTGGCTGTTCCAAACAGATCATCATCCTCAAAAATAGGATCGTTTGCATACTGCCAGTCGATCAGTCCGGAATAATACAGGCCCATGCGGATTCCTGCGTCACGGACAGCTTCTGTCAGCTCACCGGTGATATTTCTCTTCGGTCCCATTTCTACGGAATTGAAATGTGTATATTTACTTGGGAACAGGCAGAATCCGTCATGATGCTTGGTTGTCAGAACAACATACTCCGCACCTGCTTCTTTGAAGATCTCTGCCCACTGCTTCGGATCCCAGTTTTCAGCTTTCCACATAGGAATAAAATCTTCGTATTTGAAATCTTTTCCGTATTTTTCTATATGATGCTTATATGTAGGGCCTTTTCCAATGTTCAGAGAATTGTAATACCATTCTGCATACGGATTATCCGCAAACCATTCCTTGGAATCAACCTCTCCCAGCTCCCATGTATGCGGTGCAAATGCCGGCACGGAATAAATTCCCCAATGGATAAAAATTCCAAATTTACAATCCTCATACCATTTTGGAACTGTGTGTGCATTTACAGAGTTCCAGTTTCCTGTGAATCTTACATCTCCATAATTAAAATACCTTATCCTTTCTGTCCTTTCAAAAAGACATTTATAATTTACTTGCTTCCCCCAACAGCTATTCTACTGTGATCTTCAATACCACCGGCATATCTCCCGCCTCAATACCCCCTCTTCCGCAGGAAATATCCAGTTCTTTATTTCTCGCAAATGCCGGATGCAGATCTGTTCCGAGGATCTCAATATCCCGGATCGTGGATTTCAAAAGCTTCATATCATTGCCAAGAGCTTTGATATGGATCTCTCCATCCTCCGGCCAGTGCAGAACAGTCGCATAAATATGATTGCTCTTACTTGTAAAACGGATATCCTCAGAAGTAAAGTGCTTATCATAGGTATCCGTGAAATGTCCCTCCGGAACCACCGTCGGTCCCTCTCCGAATATCTTCCAGTATCTGGTTCCGTATATCGCCTCTCCGTTTACCTTCAGCCATTTTCCCATTTCTCTCAGGATATGTGCATCCTCTTCCGGAATTGTTCCATCCGGCTTCGGTCCAATATTAAGAAGAAGTGCACCATTTTTGCTGACTACATCGATCAGATCCAGCACTACATCGGAAGGCTTCTTATAATCATTTCCAATGGTATAGCCCCAGGAGTTCTTAGCTACAGACGTATCATTCTGCCACAGATCCGGTGTGATATGATCTAACTGACCTCTTTCCAGATCATTCACTGCGCTGCCATAAACATATGCGTCAAATTTGGCATC
>ENA-OUNH01000373-OUNH01000373.1-human-gut-metagenome-genome-assembly--contig:-NODE-373-length-14197-cov-3.944208_pt1 | contig 14197 bp, 16 predicted proteins | sample MGYA00242806_ERZ504814 | MGnify/ENA primary metagenome ERZ504814 (study PRJEB26092, sample SAMD00036389) | human gut metagenome | host: Homo sapiens | study: EMG produced TPA metagenomics assembly of...
TTAATATAATTCTCACAGTTGCTGTCCAGATTCATTAACGCATGGTATGCATACCATGCCTTCATCATATCCTCCGAGTTCGGATTGATAATTCCAACGCTCAGACCATTCTGCATTGCCATCGTATAAAAGATAGAGTTTACAATCGGTCTGCTTGGGAGACCGAAAGAAATATTTGATACACCAAGCACAGTACACACACCAACTTCATCACGGAGTCTGCGAAGTGTCTCCAGTGTCACTTTCGCACCTTCCGGTTCTGAACTGATCGTCATTGCCAGAGCATCAATTACAATATCTTTCTTCTCGATACCGTATTTTGCTGCCTCTGCGATAATCTTCTTCGCAATCTGTACACGTCCCTCGGCTGTTGCCGGGATTCCGTCTTCATCAAGTGCCAGACCGATCACAACACCGCCATACTTCCGGATCAGTGGAAACACTGCATCCATTGACTCCTGCTTTCCACTGACTGAATTGACCATCGCCTTACCATTGTAAATGCGAAGTGCATTCTCCATCGCAATCGTATCAACCGTATCAATCTGAAGCGGAAGATTCGTCACACTCTGAAGTTCCTGAACAACTTCCTTCATCAATGTCGGCTCATCAATATCCGGAAGTCCTACGTTAACATCCAGAATATGTGCACCGTTATCCTGCTGTGCAATTCCTTCTTTTAAAATATAATCAAGATCATGTTCCTTAAGCGCCTGTTTAAAGCGTTTCTTTCCGGTTGGATTAATACGTTCACCAATAATCTTTGATCCGGTTCCAAGGAACACACTCTGTCCATAAGAAGATACTACGGTATAGCTTTTCTTCTCAATCGGCTTCACCGGAATGTCTTTACACTGCTTCACCATCTCTGCAATATGTGCAGGCGTTGTTCCGCAGCATCCTCCGATCACAACTGCCCCAAGATCAACTACATGACGCATAACAGAAGCAAATTCTTCCGGAGAAACATCGTAATAAGTTTCTCCGTCTTTCTGCTTCGGAAGACCTGCATTCGGTTTGACGATCACAGGCACAGAAGAGTACTTCATGATCTGCTCCAGGATCGGCAGCATCTGCTCCGGTCCCATTCCACAGTTGATTCCAAGGGCATCGATCCTTAATCCTTCAAGCATTGCCACAACAGACGGAACATCTGCTCCGGTCAGAAGCTTTCCACGCTCGTCAAAAATCGTCGTAGCAAAAACCGGAAGAGATGTATTCTCTTTCGCTGCAAGCACTGCTGCCTTCAGTTCATAAGTGTCACTCATGGTCTCAATATGGATCAGATCCGCACCGGCTTTCTCTCCGAGGATCATAACTTCTTTGAATGTCTCATATGCTGTCTCAAAGTCCAGATCCCCCATCGGTTTTAAAAGCTTTCCTGTCGGTCCGACATCCAGTGCTGTGTAGATTCTTCTTCCACCACTTGCCTCTTCAGCCGCATCCTTCACATGCCCGATCGCAAGACGGATGATTTCTTCCAATGGAAAATCATCGCAATGGAATTTCAATGCATTCGCTCCAAATGTATTCGCGAGTACAATATCACTTCCTGCTGAAATATATTGTTTGTGAATGTTTTTGATCTCATCCGCGTGTGTAACATTCCATGTCTCCGGTAACTCTCCCGGCTGAAGTCCCTTTGCCTGAAGCAAGGTTCCCATTCCGCCGTCAAAATATAATAACTCTTTTCCCAGGCGTTCTCGTATCATCTTCTTGTATCAATCCTTCCTCTCTTATCTCTTGCTTATCGTCGGTATTCACAATCTTTTTTTGTACAGACCTCACATCCTGAGATTGGACATCTCTCCTTCTGTGTACTGATTCCAATTACTGCTGTTACCGACTTTGTTGGTGTCATCATAAAGCTGTCTGTCAAAGTCAGCCCGATTGTCTTTGCACAATTCAACATTCGTACGATCGGTTCCTGATAACAGATATCAAAATCTCCATATCCGGGACTGAATCTCGGTCTTAAATACAAATGTTCTTCTTCAAGCTCTGCCGCAATCTTCTTCTGACACTCATCGCAATATTCTTCTAACATTGCCGCTGCACAAGACTGCAAAACAACTGCTCTTGCCATGTCTGTCAAAGAAATCCTGCGCATCAGCCGGTCAACTCCGGCGCCAAGTGTTGCTCCAAAAAGAACAACCCGACGGCATCCTTTCAGATTTCTACTCAGGCTCTTACTTTGAATCTCCATCTGTCCAATAACCAGTCTTCCGTCTTCTGTATGATTCAGGTCAAAAATTTGGCAGATGGACTTAGGCCCTGCTTCCTGTTCCAGGTCTTTGAAAGACTGTTGGATCAGTTCCAAGGTTCGTTCATCTGCCTCATTTTTTCCAAATCCCAGATAACGAACTGCTTCACGTACTCTTTTCTCTGTCTCTATCATCTGGTCATTCACTTTCTTAACACTTGATAATCTCGGAAAGATTATTCATAATCGCAATTGCAATCTCTGGCTTATTCATAGAATAAATATGAATATTATTCACACCGTTCGCAAGAAGGTCAATAATCTGATCTGTCGCATAAGCAATTCCAGCCTGCTTCATCGCATCCGGAGAACTTCCGAAGCGATCTAATATTGCAAGAAATCTTCTCGGAAATACTGTTCCGGAAAGTTCCTGGCTTCGCTTCATCTGTGCAGCACTGGTGATCGGCATGATTCCCGGCAGAACCGGAACTGTGATCCCTGCTTCTCTGATTCTGTACAGGAAATTATAATGGATATCATTATCAAAGAACATCTGTGTTGTAAGGAAATCAACTCCACTGTCTACCTTCTGTTTCAGATAACGGATATCATCCTCTTTATGTTCCTGCTCCACATGTCCTTCCGGATAACATGCTGCACCAATACAGAAATCCCCATGTTTCTTGATTTCCTGTACCAGTTCATAAGCATAATGGAATCGATCTCCATCAGGGAATGTCATGCCTTCCGGAATATCTCCTCGTAAAGCGAGAATATTCTCGATTCCATGAGCCTTCAGGTTTTCAATTACCTCTCCAACTTCTTCTTTTGTGGATGAAGCACATGTCAGATGTGCAAGACTCATCACTCCGAGATCATCCTTAATATGGGATGCGATCTTCGCTGTGTTCTTGCTTGTTCCGCCACCGGCTCCATAGGTTACGCTGATATAAGATGGGTTCAGTTTGGCAATCTCATCTGTTGCTGATAATACTTTGTCAAATCCTGCATCTGTCTTCGGCGGAAACACCTCAAAAGAAATGTGAATGCCTTTCTGGTTCAGTTTGTCAATAATTTTCATCGGGTCTGTTACTCCTTGCTCTTGTGTTACTCTTGTATTACTTCTTTGTTACTTCTTATAATTCTTATTCTCCGATCAGACTTCTGTACAGATCTTCATACTGTCTTGCGGAATTCATCCATGAGAAATCCTGAGCCATCGCGCGTTCGATCATCTTGTTCCAGTCACGTTTCTTGTCATAATAGATTCTTTCTGCATAACGTACAGTGTTCAACATCTCATGCGCATTATAATTAGAGAAACTGAATCCTGTACCTGTCTTCTCAAACTCATTGTACGGTTCTACAGTATCTTTCAATCCTCCTGTCTCACGAACGATCGGAAGTGTTCCGTATCTCAGACTCATCAGCTGGCTGAGTCCGCATGGTTCGAATAAGGATGGCATAAGGAATGCATCACATCCGGCATAAAGTCTGTGAGAAAGATCATCGGAATAGAAAATATTCGCTGAAACCTTTCCTGCATACTTCCATGCAAAGTGACGGAACATATTCTCATATTTCGGATCTCCTGTTCCAAGTACTGCAATCTGCACTGCATCCTGACACATCTCATCCATCATATAATCAATCAGATCAAATCCTTTCTGGTCTGTCAGACGGGAAACGATTCCGATCAACATTACATGATTGTCTTTATCCAGTCCAAGTTCTTCCTGAAGAGCGGCCTTATTCACCGGTTTGTTTTTCCGGAAATTCTCAACGTTAAATGTCTTTGCGATTCTATGATCTGTATCCGGATTCCAGTCATTGTAATCCAGACCATTCACAATACCGCAAAGATCATTTGATCTTGCTGCCATCAGTCCATCAAGACCTTCTCCATAGAACGGTGTCTTGATCTCTTCTGCATAGCTGTGGCTTACTGTTGTCACCTTATCTGCATAAACAATACCGCCTTTGAGCATATTAGCATCTTTGTATGCCTCAAGCTTATCCGGAACGAAATAATAATCCGGAAGTCCTGTGATTCCCTGTACAGTCTTTGTATCCCATACCCCCTGGAACTTCAGGTTATGTATTGTCATAACTGTCTTGATTCCTCTGTAATATTCTCCAAAGAAACGGAAATTATCCAGATATACCGGAATCAGACCTGTCTGCCAGTCATGACAGTGAATCAGATCCGGACGGAACCCAATAACCGGAAGAATACTTAAAACTGCCTTACAGAAGAAAGAGAATTTTTCAATATTCCACTTCGGATCTCCATCATATGGAGCAAATCCTGAAAAATAAAATTCGTTATCAATAAAATAAAATGTAACTCCGTTTAATTCTGTCTTAAAGATTCCGACATAGCGATCCTCTCCTGCAAAATCCATGTAGAAGTTTGTGATATACTCCAGGCGCTCTACCCACTCCTGTTTCATACACATGTACTTAGGTAAAACTACACGGCAGTCATATTTCTCTTTATCAAAATCTTTTGGAAGTGAACCTACAACGTCAGCAAGACCCCCGGTCTTTATAAATGGTACACATTCTGATGAAGCGAACAAAATGTTTTTCATACTTAGATCCTCCACTTTCACTTGCCCTCTTTCGGCAATTACTTATAAAATATTATACCGCATTTTTATCATAATGCAAAGGATTTCTCATTGTAATTTACTTCTTATTTCCCATGCCTGTATTCCAATTGTATTGTATCTGCGATCAGAGCAATAAATTCAGAATTTGTCGGTTTCCCTTTTCCATTGCTTACCGTGTACCCAAAAAGTTCATCCAGAGTGTCCAGCTTTCCTCTGCTCCATGCCACTTCAATCGCATGTCGGATCGCACGTTCTACTCTGCTTGATGTTGTCTGGTACTTCTTTGCAACGGTTGGATACAGGATCTTTGTAATTGCATTGAGCACATCCATATCATCTACCGCCATCATAATCGCATCCCTCAGATAATGATACCCCTTAATATGAGCCGGTATTCCGATTTCATGCAGCATATTTGTCACTCGTGTCTCCAGACTTTCTCCTCTGTTTTCAGATGTCACCTCAGAGTTTCTTGTTTCCATACCGTGTGACATCCGCCCCGCACTTCGGATTCGTTCTAACAACATCTCATTTTGAAACGGTTTCATCATATAGTAATTTGCACCTTTATTAAAAGCATCTTCTGTAATCTTTTCTTGCCCAACTGCTGTGATTACGATAAAATACGGATGCTTGCTGACAGTTTTGTCATGATTGATCCGATCCATGACCGTCAATCCATCCATTTTCGGCATAATCAGGTCGAGAAGAACAACATCTGGCTGTTTATCTTTGATGATCTGACACATCTCTTCACCATTTTTCGCCTTTCCGACCAGATTCATGTCTTTTTCCATCCCAATCACACGATCCAAAAGATCCAAAATTTTCTGGTTATCATCAGCAATGGCTATTTTCAAATGTTCCATCTTCTTCTCTCCTTTTTCTGAGAACGTTTGTCTTGTTACACCACTCGTGTATTATATTCCAGCTTTTTTGTCGTATTCAAGAAAATCTTGCAGTAGTATTTCGACATCCTTTTCGACCCTTTTCACGATTCTTCCTCTTTCAACATATTTTCAATAAAAATACCGTATCCTTTTGTCGAATCCTGTACAAACACATGTGTCACAGCTCCGATCAGTTTTCCATTCTGAATGATGGGACTCCCGCTCATTCCCTGAATAATGCCCCCTGTCTTTTCCAGCAATTCCGTATCTGTCACCTGAATTACCATTCCTTTGTTCACCTGGTCGGATTCTTTATCAATTTGTGTTATACAGATTGTGTATTCTTTCACCTCACCATCAATGTAGCAGCGAATCCTTGCCTCTCCTGTCTTTATTTCCTCTTTTTTTGCTACCTGTATCGGAACTTCCTCTCCTATCCAGCTTCTGTCTGAATTTAATTCTCCATAAATACCCGCATCCGTATTTTTCTCAATCACTCCAAGCTGATGAAACCGATTATAAACAATAATCCCTTCCATTGTTCCGGGATTCCCTTTACTTCCCTTTTTCACTTTCTGAATACTGGTTCTATAAAGCGTTCCTCTTTTGATCGTAAGAAGTGTACTTGTATCAATATCATGAATACCATGTCCCAGTGCTGCGAACCTGTTATTTTTTGTCAAAAATGTGATCGTCCCAAGTCCCTGTACATTATCTCTTACCCAGATTCCAAGTCGATAATTTCCTTTTGAAATCTGCACAGGAGTCAATTTCTTTTCTAATATCGTATTTTCGCGTCTGACTGTCAGAAGGATCTTCTCTCCATCCAGATGTTCCACCAGATCCATCAACTGTTTTTTCCCCTCAATCTTCTGGTGATTTACTTCTGTAATATAATCACCGGAACTCACTACACCCTGTGCAGGTGTATATTCCTTTCCATCCATCCCCGTCATTTTCTCCGTGTCTAAAACCAGTACACCATCCGTTTCCATATAAATTCCAACCGGCATTCCTCCAAGTAGAACCGTATCGTCTTCCTTTTCCGCAGCCAGACTTTCCACCTCCCGGCCACTGACTTCTGTATTTTCCATAAATTCTGTAATATGCGTACAGCCACATAGCATCAACAGACAGAACAGAAACAACAGACCTGTCCTGCTCATATTCCTTTTCCTGCGTTCTTTCATGATCCACACTCCTCTCTTGCAAATATTAAAAGCAGATGCTGTTTGCATCTGCTCTTAGTATGTGTGGATCTTCTTCTTTTCACACTGGTATTATTTTTCTCTTTTTGCCAGTTCTTTCATTTCTCTGGCACTGTCTATAATTCCATCTGTTACATTTGCTCCACCAAGAAGCCTTGCAAGCTCTGCAACAGAGTCTTCCTGATCAAGTCTCTCGATCTGTGTTCTCACAGAATTATCTTCTGCCTCTTTATGAATGCAAAAATGAACATCTGCTGCCGCTGCGATCTGTGAAAGATGTGTAATACAAATTACCTGACGACTCTTTCCGATCAACTGCAGTCTCTCACCGACACGACCTGCTGTGATTCCTGATATTCCACTATCAATCTCATCAAATATCAAAGTCGGCGTATCTTCTTCATCTGCAAGTACAGTTTTTATTGCAAGCATAATACGGGACAGCTCTCCTCCGGATGCGACATCCCCCAGTGGACGCACAGGTTCTCCCGGATTAACCGACAGATAAAACTCTGCATCATCTTTTCCTTGTGCAGAATAACTTTTTGCTTCTGTCAAACGAATTTCAAAACGTGCATCCAGGAAATTCAGTTCCGACATCTGATGAACAATTTCCTCGGCAAATTTAACTGCGTTTTGTTCACGCACTTCATGCAGTTCCATCGCAGCCTTTTCCATCTGCTTTTCTGCTTTTTTCTGTTTCTCCAAAAGTTCCTGCATAAAAGAATCGTAATCTTCCAGTTCTGATAGTCTCTGTCTTTTTTCCTCACAATATGCAAGGATATCACTGACAGTGTTTCCATATTTTGCCTTTAAATGATTCACTTCATTCAGGCGGGACTCAACTTCTGAAAACTCTTCTTCCGAATATTCAAAACTCTTTGCATATTCTGCCAGATCCCGGTTGAAATCATTCAGCAGACTATCGATCTCCACAATCTGATCATAAAGCTGGCTTCCCTTTTCATCAAAAGATGCTGCTTCCTGAAGGCTTCGGATTGCACGGCTTAAGTAATCACTTGCATTTCCACGTTCGTCCTCTGCAGTATACTGATACGCTTCTGCAACTCCTTCTGTGAGTTTTCTGCTATCTGTCATCTTGCGATACTGTTCTTCTAAAAGTTCATCTTCACCTTCTTTAAGAGCTGCTTCTTCAATCTCATTCACTTCAAATTCAGCAAGAGAAAGTTCTCTTCTTCGGCTCTCTTCATCCAGTGAAGATTGTTCCACCTTCTTACATACTGCCTTCCATTCCTGATAGCAGGAAACCATTTTTTCTTTTAACGGATCCGTCTGTTCTTTCCCATAAAGATCAAGCAGTGTTAAATGATTCTTTCGATGAAGCAATGTCTGATTATCATGCTGTCCATGAATATCGATCAAAAGACTGGCTACATCTTTAAGGACGCTCATATTCACTGTCTCACCGTTAATCTTACTGACACTTCGGCCTTCTAAAAGGCGGCGGCTCAATGTCAGATATCCGTCTTCCGGATAAATGTCCAAGGCCTCCAGCTTCTTTAAAATCTTTTCTTCTTTGATGTGAAAAGTAAGTTCTACCAATCCGCTTTTTTGCCCCGTTTCGAAGCATCTGTGCATTGTATTTTCCACCCAGTGCAAGCGTAACAGAGCCAAGAAGGATTGACTTTCCTGCTCCGGTTTCACCGGTCAGAATGTTCAATCCTTCCCCAAACTCTACTTCTGTTTCATCAATCAAAGCAAGATTTTTCACATACAGATTCTGTAACATATATCACCTATGCTTTCCTTGAAACCAATTTCCTTATATTCTCCATTACTACAGCTGTATCTTCAACTGTACGAATTGCGCACATGATCGTGTCATCTCCCGCAATACATCCGACCACTTCATTCCATTTCATTGCGTCTACTGCAGCAGCAACCGCCATTGCCATTCCGGCAACTGTTTTGATCACAAGGATATTCTGTGCCATATCCATGGAAACAAATCCGTCACGAAGCACACGGATATATTTTTCGTCATTCCGTCATCTTCCTGTCTATGGACAATATACTTCTGACGCCCACCGTTTACAGACAACTTTGTCAGCTTCAGATCTCTGATATCTCTGGAGACAGTTGCCTGTGTGACCTTGAAGCCGGCATTATTCAGATATTCTGCCAGTTCCTCCTGCGTCTCTATGTCATACTGACTGATCAATTCAATTATCTTTGCATGTCGGCTCACTTTCATAGTATCAATTTCCTTTCATCTTCTCGCGCATTGTTATCATAAAACTTTCTTCACTTAATTTCACAAGATGAGCTGTAGCGTCTGCCTTTCTGATCTTTACTCTATCCCCACTGACGAGTTTTCTCTGCACTGCACCGTCATAGCAAAGCGCCACTTCTTCCTGCCTTCCATAACGTCCCTCACAGATCTCAACTTCAACGTCATCTTCTGCCGAAAGCACTACGCTGCTCGTGTTAAGCGCATGGGAACAGATAGGCGTGATAACCATCAGACTCGCTGTCGGTTCTACAACCGGTCCTCCCGCTGAAAGATTGTATCCGGTGCTTCCCGTCGGGGTACAGATAATCACTCCATCTGCCTGATATGTATTCAATAAAGTTCCGTTTACATAAACATTGAACTTCACAATACGAAGATTCCCCTCTCTCGTCAATACAATATCATTCACCGCAAGATCTTTTTCACCGGATGACATCACTCCTTCCAGCATCATACGTTTCTCAATATTAGGATCTTCCTCACAGAGTCTATCAATCGCTGATTTATAATCTTTCAGTTCGACATCTGTCAAATACCCCAATGTCCCAATATTAATTCCAAGAAGTGGAAGTCTGCTTCCTTCAAGATCACGTATCGCACGAATCAAAAGTTCCATCTCCACCCAGGACCAGACCACAATCCGCATCTTCCGGAACAGTCCCCGGAACAATAAATCCTTCCTCATCCTTTTGAGCAAGAACAACATGTTTGCCTTTTCTCTCAATATAATCTTTTATCTCAATCGTAACAGAATAATCTCTGTCTTTTAATTGATTTGTTATGATATAAAAAGATTCCATACCATCACCTTTTTACTTTGCCAGAGCAGCGAATGCTTCATCCACTACCTGATCCAGTTCCTTTGTCTCAATCTTTGCTTCCTCTTCCGGACATTTCTTCAAATGTACAAGGTATTCGATATTTCCTTCTGGTCCCTTGATTGGAGAGAATGTGATCTCAAGTACAGAAAATCCGATTGATACCGCAAATTCTGTCACTTTCTCTATTACTTCATGATGCGTACTCTTTTCTCGCACAACACCTTTCTTTCCAACCTTCTCACGTCCTGCTTCAAACTGTGGTTTGATCAATGCTACGATCTCTCCATCATCTGTCAGATACGCTCTGATTGCACCAAGCACTTTTGTGAGAGAGATAAACGAAACATCAATCGACGAAAAATCAACAGGTTCTCCAAGATCTTCCGGAGTCACATAACGGATATTCGTCTTCTCCATACATACCACTCTCGGATCCTGACGCAGCTTCCAATCCAGCTGTCCTCTTCCCACATCGATAGCAAATACTTTCTTCGCTCCATTCTGAAGCATACAGTCTGTAAATCCACCAGTGGAAGATCCAACATCTGTACAGACCTTTCCATCTACTGTCACATGGAATTCTTTCATTGCTTTCTCAAGCTTAAGACCTCCACGGCTCACATAAGGGAGAACATGTCCGCGTACCTCAATATTTACCTCCTCCGGAAATGTTGTTCCGGCCTTATCTTCTCTTTGACCTTCTACGAATACATTTCCCGACATAATAATTGCTTTTGCTTTTTCTCTGGAATCCGCCAGATTCCTCTTTACAAGCAATACATCCAAACGTTCTTTCATGCTACTTTTCTTCCTCTATTCTCCGATCATCTGCAATGACCTTTTTTACAATACTCTCTCTGTCGAGACCAACTTCTTTTCTTAAGACATCTACATTTCCATGCTCAACATAATCATCTGAAATACCGATTGTGCGAATTTTCAATGGGATATCCTCACGCATTACAAAATCTTCTACCTGCTCACCAAATCCACCTGTAAGCACATTTTCCTCGATTGTCACAAGGATCCTGTGATTTTCTGAAATTTTCCGGATCATTTCTGTATCCAGAGGTTTCACAAATCTTGCATTGATCAGACTACACTGATACCCTGCTGCCTTAAGATCCTCACGCACCTGTTCTGCAAGGAAAGACATATGTCCGCAAACATTACCGCAATCTCACTCTCTTCATATAGAAGCTCACTCTTTCCATATTCGATCGGAGCACGGAATTCCTTCAGCCCTTCGTATGCTTCTCCTCTTGGATAACGAAGCGCAACCGGGTACTGAAAATCCACTGCAAAGCGCACCATATCTGCCATCTCCCAGCGGTTCTTTGGTGACAGGATTGAAAGATTCGGGATCGATGATAAAAATGATAAGTCAAAGACTCCCTGATGTGTCTCTCCGTCACTTCCAACAAGACCTGCGCGGTCCACTGCGATCACAACCGGCAGATTCTGAAGACAGACATCATGGATCGTCTGGTCAAATGCTCTCTGTAAGAAAGATGAATACACCGCAAAAACAGGCTTCATTCCCCCTGCAGCAAGTCCTGCCGCAAATGTCATCGCATGCTCTTCTGCAATTCCTACATCAAAGAATCTTTCCGGAAATAGCTTTGCGAATCTGGAAAGTCCTGTTCCGTCTGCCATCGCTGCAGTAATAGCTACAACCTTCTCGTCCTTCTTTCCGATATCTGCAAGCACTTTGGAAAAAATATCTGTATAAGAATCCTTCCCCGATCCTCCGATCGCTTCTCCTGTTGTCACATCAAAAGGTCCTGTTCCATGGAATTTTGACGGATTCGTCTCTGCCGGAAGATAACCTTTTCCCTTCTTCGTCACAACATGTACAAGAACTGCATGATTTACCCGTTTTGCTTCATTCAATGTCTTTGTTAATGTCTTCAGATCATGTCCGTCTACAGGACCCAGATATGTGATTCCCATATCCTCAAAAAACATTCCCGGAACAAATAATTGTTTGATCCCGCTCTTCGTCTTCTTCACCTGATGGACGATCCGTTCTCCCCTGCCGGGAATCCTCTTGATCGTATCTTCGACACCTCTCTTCAGGTCTGAGTATACCTGTGTCGTCCGAAGCCCATTCAGGTAATTCGACATACCACCAACATTCTTGGAAATGGACATCGTATTATCATTGAGTACAATGATAAAATTACTTTTCAATCTGGAAGCGTTATTCAATGCTTCATATGCCATACCGCCGGTCATAGAACCATCTCCGATCACAGATACAACGTTATAATGCTCCTGTTGAAGCTCTCTTGCGGCCACATAACCAAGCCCTGCTGAGATTGAAGTTGAACTGTGTCCTGTATCAAACGCATCACATTTGCTTTCTTTTCTCTTAGGGAATCCACTCATTCCTCCGTATTTTCTAAGATCATCAAATCCTTCTTTTCTTCCTGTCAGAAGCTTGTGTGTATAAGACTGATGTCCCACATCCCAGATCAGTTTATCCTCTGGGAAATGAAGTACTTTATGCAATGCCATCGTAAGCTCAACAACTCCGAGATTGGATGCCAGATGTCCTCCGGTCACACTGATCTTTTCGATCAGAAACTGCCGGATCTCATCCGATAATTCTTTCAGCTCTTCCTCTGTCAGTTCTTTTATATCGTTGGCCTTTTTGAATCTTTTCAAGTGCCATAAGTTCCTCCTCACCGACAATCTTATTTTCTCTATATACAAGAGATTTCAAAAGCTGCTCAAGGAAATTATCCCCTGCAGGGAACTTTTTCAGTTCATCGATTGCTTCTTCTGTCATACGTTCCACATCTTTATGAGCCTGTTCGATTCCTTTAAGTGTTACATATGTTGTCTTTTCATTCTTCTCATCACTATGTACCGGCTTGCCCAGCTGCTCTGTCGTGCTTGTCACATCCAGAATATCGTCCTGGATCTGGAATGCCATTCCGATCTTTCCTGCGACTTTCTGCATACTCTTTACATCTTCTTTTGATGCTCCCGCAAGGATTGCCCCAATCATCATAGCAGACTCGATCAGTGCACCTGTCTTCAGTCTGAAAATAAAATCAAGAACTTCCTCATCAATCTGATGTCCGGATTCTTTCACATCTACAACCTGTCCACCGATCATACCATAGATTCCGGCCTTTCTTGCCAGAACTCTCATCGCTTGTCCGATTCTAAGGCTTTCCTCCGGAAATTGCTCAAATGCCTTGCATGCTGTCTCAAATGCATAGTTTAAAAGTGCATCACCCGCAAGGATTCCCATATCCTCTCCATAAACGATATGTGTCGTCTTTCTTCCTCTACGGTACTCATCATTATCCATTGCCGGGAGATCATCATGAACCAGTGAATAGGTATGGATCATCTCCATTGCTGCCATAAACGGATAAATCACTTCTGTCTCTCCACCAAACAGACGGTATGTTTCCATCATCAGCATTGGGCGAAGGCGCTTACCTCCTGCCATCAGACTGTATTCCATTGCTTCCATGATCACACTCTGATATCCGTTTGCTTCCGGAAGATATTCTCTGAGTATCGCTTCAATTTTTTCTACTTTTTCTTTCTGTTCTTCTTTAAAATTCATGACTCTCTCCATTCTCATCCAAGGCAAGAACTTTCTTTTCCACATCGCTAATTGTACGATTACAACACTTCACAAGTTCCATGCCTTCCTGATATAAATTAAAAGAATCTTCAAGAGAAAGCTCCTCTCCTTCCAGTCCGCCAATGACGCGATCCAGTCTCTCAAATAACTCCTCAAGACTTGCAGCCTGTTCTATCTTCTTCGTGTCTTTCATCATTTCCTCCCGGTTACTGTTTATGGGAACTTTGTCCTCTTTCCCCTTCTAGTTTTACAGTGTCTGTAACGTAAGTCTCAATCTGTCCATCCGTTACATAAATCTGCAACAAATCTCCTTCTCTTACCTGATCTGTTTTCTTTATATTCTGTCCTTGTGCATTGCAGACATAAGAATATCCCTGACTTAATTTCTCAAGTGGAGACAATCCTTTCATCCGTTCTGCACAAAGTGCGAGTCTGTGCTTTTCTTTTGTCAGATGCCGCTCCATAAGCGAGCGCAGTGTATTCTCAGCATCAACCGTTCTTGTCTCTTCTCATTGAGTTTCTGTCTTGGATGGATGTCTGAAGTTTCAATCTGCTGTGTTCCAGATGCACACGCTCGTTTAGCAGCTTCTGTATTT
>ENA-OUNH01000377-OUNH01000377.1-human-gut-metagenome-genome-assembly--contig:-NODE-377-length-14078-cov-4.284209_pt1 | contig 14078 bp, 11 predicted proteins | sample MGYA00242806_ERZ504814 | MGnify/ENA primary metagenome ERZ504814 (study PRJEB26092, sample SAMD00036389) | human gut metagenome | host: Homo sapiens | study: EMG produced TPA metagenomics assembly of...
GCCAGTTTGCTGCGCAAACCCGCTCGTGCGGTTGCTTGCCCCGCAGGGGCAAGCATTGCTCACTACCCCAGTTTCGCTCCGCTCAACTGTGTCCCCGTGTTCGCAACCCCGCACCCCGTCGAAACAGCGGCAGTTTTCTTTGGTTCTTTCTTTTGCTGCCAAAAGAAAGAATAACCTCCCGGGAGGCTGCCGTTAATCGGTCACTGCCGGGCCTGCAGCGCCGCCAGCAGCGGGGGGATCAGCTGCTTTTTGCGGCTGACAACGCCGGGCAGGCGCGCCATGCTGCCCTCCGGCTCGACATGGAACGCATCGCGGATGATCTCCTCGGCGTTGCGGCCGTAGCACATCAGGTCGGTGCTTTGGGTCTTCATGTCGGTGAACATGTAGAAGATCAGCGGCAGGCCCTCGCGGCGGCTTGCCTCGGGCAGATACGGCTCCACAAGCGCCTCGGCGGCGGCGCGGGACTTGTCGGTCATGTAGGTGGACTGCCCGACACCGAACTTGACATCGCCGCGGCTGAATGCCTTGAAGTCTGAGCTGAATACATCCTCCGCCGTGCGGCCGGTCAGGTCGGCGCCGGCCTCAAACATCTGCTCGGCATATGTCGGGATGTCCTCGCCCGCGATATCGGCCAGCGCCTTGGCGGCGGCTTCGTCCTGCGGGGTGGAGGTCGGGGAGCGGAACACCAGCGTGTCGGACAAAATCGCCGACAAAAGCAGGCCTGCGATCTCGCGGCTGGGGGTCATGCCCTGCTCCTGATACATCTGATACAAAATCGTGGCCGTGCAGCCCACCGGCACATTGCGGAAATACACCGGGCCGGTCGTTTCCAGATTGCCGATGCGGTGGTGGTCGATGATCTCCAGAATATCCGCCTCGTCCAGACCGTCCACGGCCTGGGTGCGCTCGTTGTGATCGACCAGGATCAGCTGCTTGCGGTGGAGGTTCAACAGGTTACGGCGGCTGACAACACCGCAGTATTTGCCGTTCTCATCCAGAATCGGGAAATACCGGTGGCGGACACTTGCCATGACCTTCTGCGCGTCCTCGATCGGCGTATTGACGCTGAATTTCAGCAGCTCCTTCGTGCGCATAAAGTGGCGCACCGGCGCTGCGGTCGAGATGAGCCGCGCGGCGGCGTAGGTGTTGTAGGGGGTCGCCAGCACCGCGCAGCCCTTCTCCTGCGCGCGGGCAATGATGGTGCGCGGCACTGCGGAGCCGCAGCAGACAACGATGGCCTGCGCGCCGCAGTCGATGGCGCACATCTGGGTCTCGTACCGGTTGGAGACCAGCACAAGGTCGCCGGGCTTGACCAGCTCCTCCATAATCTCGGGGCTGGAGCCGATGCAGATGTTGCCGCTTTCGATGCGGGCCTCTGCGCTGCCAACGACCAGTTCAGCCTCGAGCGTTTCCAGCACATTGGTGCAGCGGGTGTCGGCGGCGGCCAGCACGGCCGTGTCAAAGAGGTCCATGTTGGCATCGGCAATGTCCTTGATCGTGATCAGGCCCTGCAGCTCGTTCTCATCGTCCACAATGCAGAGGGTGTCGATCTCGACATCGCGCATCAGGTTCCATGCGGCGCGCACGCTCATCTCGCCGTCAATGCCGGCCTGCTTGCGGATGTCGATGTCCTTGATCTGCGGGCTGACATCGGTGCAGAGGCGGGGGGCCTCAACGCCGAAATGCTGCAGGACAAACCGCGTTTCACGGTTTACATGCCCGGCGCGGCGGGCCTCATACAGACCGTTGAGGCTGCCGCGGTTTTTCAGCCATGCATACGCCAGTGCGGAGCAGATCGAGTCCGTATCCGGGTTCTGGTGGCCGATGATATTGATGTGGCGGGTCGTGTTTGCCATAGGTGTGTTCCTCTCTTATTGCCCCTCTTATCCCCAGGCTGTTCGTAGGGGCGGGGCTCTGCTCCGCCCGCGGGCGCATATGGAATGCGCCCCTACAAGCGTATTCTTGGACAGCCTGCCTATAATATTGATTATTATAGCACACATTTTTGCTTTTTGCGATTCTTGACAAATAAGACATTATAGCGTATTATAAAATAGTATGTGGATATTGGGGCTTTGCCCCTGCAAATATCAGTCTATCGGCATTTTCATTTTTGAGAGGGAATGTATATGATTCAGGAAAATCTCCGCAATGTTGCGATCATCGCTCACGTTGACCACGGCAAGACCACGCTGGTCGACCAGATGCTGAAGCAGTCCGGCGCTTTCCGTGCTAACCAGCAGGTGGCCGAGCGCGTTATGGACTCCGGCGATATTGAGCGTGAGCGCGGCATCACCATTCTGGCCAAGAACTGCTCCTGCGAGTACGAGGGCGTCAAGATCAACATCGTCGATACCCCGGGCCACGCCGACTTCGGCGGCGAGGTCGAGCGCGTTCTGAAGATGGTCAACGGCGTTCTGCTGCTGGTCGATGCGGCCGAGGGCTGCATGCCCCAGACCCGCTTTGTTCTGCAGAAGGCCCTGCAGCAGAACCTGTCGCTCGTCATTGCCGTCAACAAGATCGACCGTCCTGATGCCCGCATCGCCGAGGTCATTGACGAGATCCTTGAGCTGCTGATGGATCTTGGCGCCACCGATGAGCAGCTGGACAGCCCGATGGTGTTCTGCTCCGGCCGCAACGGCACCGCCAGCTACGACTGGACCGATCCCAGCGCAGGCACCGACCTGAAGCCCCTGTTCGACACGATCCTGAAGTATGTCAAGGCCCCCGAGGGCGAGCCTGATGAGCCGCTGCAGATGCTGGTCTCCAGCGTTGACTACAACGACTTTGTCGGCCGCATGGGCGTCGGCCGTGTGCAGAACGGCGTCATCAAGGTCGGCAGCCCGATTCAGGTCTGCGACTGGCACAACCCCGATGTGCATATGAGCGGCCGCATCACCAAGCTGTTCGACTTCAAGGCCAACGGCCGTGAGCCGATCGAGAGCGCCCAGGCCGGTGATATTGTCGCCTTCGCGGGTCTGCCCGATATTTCCATCGGCAACACGATCTGCGACCCCAGCAAGGTGCAGCCCCTGCCCTTCGTCAAGATCAACGACCCCACGGTCGAGATGACCTTCTCGGTCAACGATTCCCCGTTCGCCGGCAAGGAGGGCAAGTATGTCACCTCCCGCCAGATCCGTGACCGCCTGATGCGCGAGCTGCTGAAGGATGTTGCCCTGAAGGTCGAGGATTCCGCCACGAACGATTCCTTCCGTGTCATGGGCCGCGGCGAGATGCATCTGTCCATCCTGATCGAGACGATGCGCCGCGAAGGCTATGAGCTGCAGGTCAGCCCCCCGCACGTTCTGACCCACGAGGAGAACGGCAAGGTCATGGAGCCCATGGAGCGCGTTGTTATTGATGTGCCCGAGGTCTATCAGGGCAATGTCATGACCGCTCTGGGCGCCCGCAAGGCCATCCTGATGAATATGCAGATGATGAACAGCCGTTCCCGCATCGAGTTCCGTATGCCCAGCCGCGGCCTGTTCGGCTATCGCAGCCAGTTCCTGACCGACACCCACGGTGAAGGCATCATGAACACGATTTTTGACGGCTACGAGGAATGGTGCGGCGACATCCAGACCCGCTCCACCGGCTCCCTGATCAGCTTTGAGACCGGCGACGCCGTCACCTACGGCCTGTTCAACGCCCAGCAGCGCGGCACCCTGATCGTCAACGCCGGCGAGAAGGTCTACGCAGGCGAGGTCGTGGGCTACACCCCGACCGGCGAGGACATCACCGTCAACGTCTGCAAGACCAAGCACCTGACCAACACCCGCGCCTCCGGCAGTGATGACGCCCTGCGTCTGGTGCCCGTTTCCAAGTTCAGCCTCGAGGGCTGCCTTGAGTTCCTGGCTCCCGATGAGCTGCTTGAGGTCACCCCCGAGAACCTGCGCATCCGCAAGCGCATTCTGGACCACGACCTGCGCATGAAGGCCGCCAGCAAGAAGAACAAGTAATTTTATCCATACAGCAAGAGCCGCCCCGAGTGGAGCGGCTCTTGCTTTTTTATTTACGATTCTGCGGTAAAACATTGCCGCATTGTAGGGGCGGCACATGTGCCGCCCGCGCGTGTACGGAAAACGGTCGTTTATGGGAAGTCCTCGGGCGGCATATATGCCGCCCCTACTGTGCCCACATCTGTACCGGGGTGTAGTCGGTGCTGCCGGAGAGGTAGGCGTCAAGGTCGATCAGGCTGTAGGCATCTGCCGGGTAACCGTCCTGCTGGACATAACCATCCGTTACAAGCACCCGACCATCGCCGGTCAGGGCCAAGGCGGCTGCAAGCAAGGGCAGATACTTTTTCATGGGGCATTTCTCCTTTCCTGTTTACGGCCAGTGTACCATGCAGTTGTGTCCCCGATGTTACACGGAGGCGGATTTGCAAAAAAAGTTGCGCCGTAGAGCATTGAACTGTCCACTACACAAATACACTTGACTTTATACGCAAATCATTGTATAGTTATTAAGTCACTTGCCCTGCGGCGGCGGTGGCACGGAAAGTAAAATGGTGTAATAACAGGGGGAAAACATGGCAGTATTTACGGCATGGATCGAGCAGTTCAGCGATGTTCTGTGGAACTCGCTGCTGCTGTTTTTGTTGGTCGGCACGGGCCTCTATTTTACCGTGCGGCTGCGCGGCGTGCAGGTGCGCCGCTTTGGCGAGGGGGTTCATCGGGTGTTCGGCGGCTTTACGCTGCGCGGCAAAAAGGCTGACGCCGATGGCATGAGCAGCTTTCAGGCGCTGACGACCGCCATTGCGGCACAGGTTGGCACCGGAAACATCACGGGCTGCGCCACCGCGCTGGTCAGCGGCGGCCCGGGCGCGCTGTTCTGGACCTGGGTGTCGGCGTTTTTCGGCATGGCCACCATCTATGCAGAGGCCGTGCTGGCGCAGCACTACCGTACCACGGTGAACGGCCATGTGACCGGCGGCCCGGCGTTTTATATCCGCGCCGCGTTCAAGGGCAAGGTCGGCAAGGTGCTGGCAACCGTCTTTTCGGTGCTTATTATTCTGGCGCTGGGCTTTATGGGCAACATGGTGCAGTCCAACTCGATCGGTGACGCGTTCCACAACGCATTCGGCGTAAACCGGCTGGTGGTTGGCGTCATCGTGGCAGCCATTGCGGCGTTCATCTTTCTGGGCGGCGTGCAGAGAATCGCCGCTGTAACAGAAAAAGTTGTGCCGGTCATGGCGGCATTTTACATTTTGGGCTGCATCGCCATTCTGGTCATCAACGCCAAGGCGCTGCCCGGCGCGCTGGCGCAGGTGTTTGTGCTGGCATTTGAGCCGCAGGCCATGGCGGGCGGCATCGCGGGTGTGACCGTGCAGCAGGCCATGCGCTTTGGCGTAGCGCGCGGGTTGTTCTCCAACGAGGCGGGCCTTGGCTCCACGCCGCATGCCCACGCGCTGGCCAAGGTCAAGCGCCCGCAGGATCAGGGCGCCGTGGCGATTCTGGGTGTGTTCATCGACACCTTTGTGGTTCTGACGCTGACCGGTCTGGTGCTGATCACCTCCGGGCTGGTGCCGCAGGGCCTGACCGGCACGGCGCTGACGCAGGCCGCGTTCAGTCAGGCATTCGGCGGGTTTGGGCCGGTGTTCATCGCGGTGTGCATGTTCTTCTTCGCTTTTTCCACGATCATCGGCTGGTATTTCTTCGGCCAGTCGAATTTCAAGGCGCTGTTTGGCGAGAAGCTGCTGCCGATGTACAGCGTCATTGTGGTCGCGTTTATTCTGGTCGGCTCGACCTTGAAGGTTGATCTTGTCTGGGCGCTGGCCGACCTGTTCAACGGCCTGATGGCGATCCCGAACCTGCTGGCGCTGCTGGCACTGTCCGGCGTAGTTGCCGCAATCGACCGGAAGTAATTTTTATGTGAGCGGGGGTTGTTCCTTTTCTTAGAAGAAAAGGAACCGAAAAGAATTTAAAAATGATACAAAAATATCCTGTCTGCGAGAGGTCGCGGGCAGGATATTTTTGTTTGGGGGCGCAGGGCGGTTATGCGAAGCCCTGTGGTTTGCCGTTGTAGGGGGCAGCGTCCCCAACGCCCCGCGGAGGGGTCAAGACCCCTCCCTACGATGCAAAGGATACGGGGTGGTAATGGCAAGGTGGAGGGCCGGGCATGCCCGGCCCCTACGGACTGCCGTAAACGGCTTGTGGACGAGAGGGGCAAGGGAGGGCGGCAGCCCTCTCCTTTTCCCGTTGACGGGTTGCCGCGGTAGGTTGCGGGCGGCATATATGCCGCCCCTACAGCGCTGCTGTTCACCCCTGCGGGGGTTCGGGGGCGCTTGGCGGCGCACAACGAGCGCCGCCAGCCAGCAAAGCTGGCCCGCTCGTGCGGTTGTTTGCCCCGCAGGGGCAAACATTGCTCGCTCCCCAGTTTCGCTCCGCTCAACTGTGGCCCCGCGCTCGCAACCCCGCAACTCCCGACTCAAAAGTGGAGGAAGGGCCGATGGCGTTAAGAACGGACAGTAATACTGCGTCCGTTTAGCCATCGGCCCTTCCGACTTCCTTATTGGGGTTCTTAGGGGCGTGCAGCCCCTAAAGCGGGGTCCGCTGCATTCGCAACAGCGGGACTTTTCTTTGCTACTTTCTTTTGGTCACAAAAGAAAGTAGGACCTCCCGGGAGGCTGCCGCTAATCCTTTAGCCGATAACCTCTCCGTGGCGGATCACTTTGACAATATCCAGCTTGTCATTGACCAGCACGACATTGCCGTAACGGCCGGCGTCAAGGCTGCCGTAGTCGGCATCGACACCGATGCTGCGCGCCGGGTTCAGAGTGGCGGCGCGGACGGCGCTTACAAGGGGCACGCCCATCTCCAGAACGGCGCGCTTCATGCAGTCAAACAGGCAGGTCGCACTGCCGGCGATCGTGCCGGGCTGCTCGGTCAGGGTGGCGCGGGGTCCGCGCACCGTGACGGCCTGACCGCCCAGACTGTACTCGCCGTCCGGCAGGCCACAGGCCATCATGCTGTCGGCGATCAGAATCACATGGTCATCGCCAAAGGTGTTGAAGGTGAACCGCACCATGGCGGGGTGGATGTGTACATTGTCGGTGATCAGCTCGACCTCGGCACCCTCCTCCAGCGCGGCGATGATGGGGCCAGGCTCACGGTGGGTGATGCCGGGCATCGCGTTGTACAGGTGGGTCATGTGGGTGGCACCGGCGGCAAAGGCGGCCTTGGCCGTATCATAGTCGGTGCAGGTGTGCGCGATGGAAATGCGCACCTCATCGTGACATTCCTTGATAAAGTCGAGGTTGCCCGGCTCCTCGGGCGCCACATCGACCAGCTTGATCAGCCCGTTGCTGCGCGCCTGCAGGCGGCGGAACATGGCTGCGTCCGCCCCCATGACATACTTGGGGTTCTGGGCGCCGACCTTGCGGGGGCTGATGTAGGGGCCTTCCATATTGATGCCGACCAGATCTGCGCCGCGCTCGTTCCTGTGCGCTGCGGCCACATCCATGATGCCGTTCAGGATCTCCTCGCTGAAGGTCATCGTGGCGGGGCAGATGGCCAGAACGCCCTTGCTCGCCTCAAAATCCGCGATGGCCTGCAGGCCTGCCGCATCGGCATCGCAGAAATCATGACCGACCGCGCCGTGGAAATGGATATCCACCAGACCCGGCAGCGCGTAGGCACCATCCGCATCGATGACATCCTCGCCCTCCAGCGGGGCTGCGCCAAAGACGATGCGGCCGTCACGGATGATAAGATCTTTTTCTACAAAGCGGCAGCCGTCGCTGTAAACTTTTGCATTTTTGATGATCATAGCAGTATTCCTCCGCTGATCAGATCTCGCTCAGGGCTTCCTCGTCACCAACCAGAATGAAGTCGGGGTGCATCTGCAGGATGCTGGCGGGGACCTCCGGCGTGACGGGGCCGAAGAACGCCTTCTTGACGATGTCGGCCTTGCCCTTGCCGTTGGCGACCATCAGGACCTTGCGGGCCTGCATGATGGTCTTGATGCCCATGGTGTAGGCCTGCTTGGGGACCAGATCGGCGTTGCCGTCGAAGAAGCGCTTGTTGGCCTCGATGGTCTCCTCTTTCAGGTCAACGCAGTGGGTGCCCAGCTCGAAGGCCTCGTTCGGCTCGTTGAAGCCGATGTGGCCGTCGTTGCCGATGCCCAGCAGCTGCAGGTCAACACCGCCGACACTGTGGATGATGGCGTCATAGCGGGCGCACTCGGCCGCAGCGTCGAGGTTCGTGCCATCGGGCAGGTTGATGGCCTCGGGGCGGATGTTCACATGGTCAAACAGGTTGCGGTGCATAAAGCTCCAGTAGCTCTCGGGGTGCTCCTTCGGCAGGCCGCGGTACTCGTCCAGATTGACGGTCGTGACCTCGGAGAAGTCGATATCGCCCTTGTTGTACCACTCGACCAGCTGCTTGTAGGTGCCCACGGGGGTGCCGCCGGTGGCCAGACCCAGCACGCAGTTGGGCTTCATGATGACCTGCGCCGAGATGATGTTGGCGGCCTTGCGGGACATGTCGTAATAATCCTTAGCACGGATGATCTTCATAAGAAAATACCTCCTGATATTTCGGAGCGGGTGCGCTCCGTTATTCTTATTTGCATTATACCACGCTGCGCCATGGTATACCATGACCTAAATTTGAATTTTATACCAAAATTTCGTTTCCAAACAAAAGGCCGTGGGCGGGCGTAGGCCCGCCCACGGCGGATTTGATAAAGGGAACCAGACCTTTACCGAAAGATGTCGGAAATTACAGCATCTTCTTCAGCTCGTCGTAGACAAACTGAACCTTGGGGCCGATAACGACCTGACAAGCGGTCTTGCTGGGGCGGATAACGCCGGCAGCACCGGCAGCCTTGACGGCCTTCTCGTTGACAGCAGTGCTGTCCTTGACCTCAAAGCGCAGACGAGTGGCGCAGTAGTCAACGTTGGCAACATTGTCCTTGCCGCCGACAGCAGCCAGAACGCCGGAGGCGATGGCGGTGAAGTCGTTGTTGGCGAGGGTGATGTTGGCCTCAGCAGCCTCAGCATCCTCATCCTCACGGCCGGGGGTCTTCAGGTCGAACTTGGTGATGGCGAACTTAAAGACGAGGTAGAACACGACGAAGGCAGCGATGCCCAGAGGAATGATCATCCAAGTCTTAGCAGCAGCAGGCAGGCTGGCGGAGAAGATCAGGTCGGTAGCACCGGCGGAGAAGCAGAAGCCTGCGCGGAAGCCGGTGTAGTAGGTGATGATGGTGAAGATGCCGTACAGAGCAGCATAGACAACATACAGGGGGAAGCAGAGGAACATGAAGCCGAACTCGAACGGCTCGGTAACGCCGCAGACGAAGGCGCAGATAGCAGCGGAAACAACCAGACCGATAGCAGCCTTCTTGTTCTTGGCAGTCTGGACCATGGCCAGAGCAGCACCGGGGATACCGAACATCATGCAGGGGAAGAAGCCGGACATGTACATGCCGAGGTCCCAATTAACACCATTCTGACCGGTGACATCGCCAGCCCAGAAGTGCTTCAGATCGCCCAGACCGATGGTGTCGAACCAGAACACGTTGTTCAGAGCGTGATGCAGGCCGGTGGGGATCAGCAGACGGTTCAGGAAAGCGTAGATGCCGGCGCCGATGCCGCTCATCTTGGCAATGCCGTTGCCGAGGGCAACCAGAACGCCGAAGATGATGGGCCAGACGAACAGCAGGACAACGGAAACCACGATGGAAACAACGGCGGTCACGATAGCAACGCTGCGCTTGCCGCTGAAGAATGCCAGCCAGTCAGGCAGCTGGGTATTCTTGAACTTGTTGTAGCAGGCAGCACCGATGATGGCGGCCAGGATGCCGATGAAGGAGTTGCCGGCGATCTTGCTGAAAGCAATGTAATCGACGGTGCCTTCCTCCAGCGTGCGGACAGCGCCGACAACGCCGGGGCTGAGCAGCTGCTGCATCATCAGGAAGCTGACCAGACCAGCCAGACCGGCAGTGCCGTCGTGGTCATCAGACAGACCCACGGCAGCGCCGATGGCGAACAGCCAGGCCATGTTGTCGATCAGGGCGCCGCCGGCCTTGATCAGCAGGAAACCGAGAGTGTAAGCGAAACCGGAAGTTGCGCCCTCAGCACCCATAACAGCGGGAGCGAAAGCGTAACCGATGCCCATCAGGATACCACAGACGGGCAGTGCAGCAACGGGAAGCATAAGAGCTTTGCCGAGCTTCTGCAGATACTTCATCATAAAAGCATTCCTCCAAATTTTTGAGTGGGTTTTTCCCAACTCGGTGCCGGGGCTGTCTGGTTCTGCAGCCGAAGCACTTTGTTAATTAGATATTAACATATTCTTCATAAAAAAGAAAGTGTTTTTAGCAGAATTGTCGAAAAGCTGAAAATACGGCAGTTTTTTTGTGCATTATTCAAACACACCGTTGATTTTTGCCCAAAATTCTTGAAATATTTAACCTTTTCGGGAAAGTTATTTTCATAACACAGCGCCTGTGAGCACCGGAATGAAAGAAGCCCCCTGACAGAGGGGGCTTCTCCGCTTATTTTACTGCCACATTTTTTGTGGCGATCACATCCACGCCGGTGTCGGCGGCGTTGGGCAGCACGACCTGCCCGATGGTCACCGGGGCGGCCACGGTCACAGCCTTGAGCGCCCGCACCACGGCAAAGATCTTGTCCTTGGGGATGTCCGTCTGCGTCTTGCAGCTCACAGCGGCCAGCACGCCGCCGGTCACCCGCACCGTTGTCGTCACAATGCGGGTCGGTGCGGTCACCTCCTTGCGGGCGTAGGCATCGCCGCGCGGGCAGGTGTTGCCGTACACCGCCGTGACCGCGCCGTTTTCCAGCTCTACGGTCAGGGGGCAGCCCATAGGACAGCCGATGCAGGTCAATTCACGCTTTTCCATCGTCAGCCCTCCTCCAAAGTTACGGTCACGGCCTCGCCCGGGCCCTGCAGCAGCTCGGCCTTCAGGCGGACAGTCTCCATCTCGCCGGGGGCCAGCACGGGCCGCTTGCGGCTGTAGATGCAGGTATCACCGCGATACACCGCGATTTTCTGTTTTTGTAGACATTGCCCACCCGGAAGCGCAGCGTCACGGTATCCCCTGCGCAGCCGGGGCGGATGGTCGCGGGCACCGTGTACCGCACGCCGTTTTCGCACCGCACGGGCAGCACCGTCCCGCCGGGCTGCTCGCCGCTGCGGATGAAGTCGGCAGCGTGCGCGCCGGCCGCCGCGGCCTCCTCGGAGACATAATCGACCAGATCATGCACATGCAGCACATTGCCCGCTGCAAACACGCCGGGAAGGTTCGTTTCAAGGCTCTCATTGACCGCCGGGCCGCCGGTGACGGGGCTGAGCGCCACGCCTGCCGCGCGGCTCAGCTCGTTCTCGGGCAGCAGCCCGCAGGAGAGCAGCAGCGTATCGCAGTCGTAATGCTCCTCGGTGCCGGGGACGGGCTTGCCGTTTTCCACGCGGGCCAGCGTAATGCCGGTCACCCGCTCCTTGCCCTGAATGTCCACGACCGTATGGCTCAGCCGCAGTGGGATGCCGAAATCATCGAGGCACTGTACAATATTGCGTTTCAGGCCGCCGGAATAGGGCATCAGCTCGGCCACGCACAGCACCTTGGCGCCCTCCAGCGTCATCCGCCGCGCCATGATCAGGCCGATGTCGCCCGAGCCGAGAATGACCACCCGCCGCCCGGGCAGGTACCCCTCCATGTTGACAAGCCGCTGGGCCGTGCCTGCGGTAAAATACCCGCCGGGCGGTAGCCGGGGATGTTCAGCGCGCCGCGCGGCCGCTCCCGGCAGCCCATTGCCAGAATGACCGCCTTGGGGTGCAGCTGGAACAGCCCGTCCGTCTTATTCATGGCGGTCACGGTCTTGTCCGCCGCCAGATCCAATACCATGGTATTGAGCTTGTAGGCAATGCCCAGCGCCTCGACCTGCTCGATAAACCGGGCTGCATACTCGGGGCCGGTCAGCTCCTCCTTAAAGGTATGCAGGCCGAAGCCGTTGTGGATGCACTGGTTGAGGATACCGCCCAGCTCGCTGTCGCGCTCAAGGATCAGGATATCCTGCACACCGCCCTTGCGGGCCGCCACCGCCGCCGCAAGCCCTGCCGGGCCGCCGCCGATGATGACCAAATCAACATTTTTCATTGACGCAGCCCCCTCTCAAAATGTATCTTTGTTCGTTCCGACGATGATTTTGGAATTTCCGCCGGATTTTGTGATCTCGCTCTGGTCCACGCCCAGCTCCCGCGCCAAAATCTCCATGACGCGCGGGCTGCAGAAACCCGCCTGACAGCGGCCCATGCCCGCGCGGGTACGCCGCTTTACGCCGTCCAGACTGCGCGCGCCCGGCACACGATGGATGGCATCCACGATCTCGCCCTCGGTCACGCTCTCGCACCGGCAGATGATCTGACCGTAGGCCGGGTTCTGTTTAATAAGCTCCGCCCGCGCAGCAAAGTCCAGTGTCTTGGGGTCCAGAATGCCCTTGCGGGTCGGGTCAAAGGCCGGGTTTTCCTTTAAGTGCAGGCTATCCCGCACAATATCCGCCACCATTGCGCCGATGGCCGGCGCGCTGGACAGGCCCGGGGATTCGATGGCCGCGCAGTCCACAAAGCCGGGCGCGATCTCCCCGATGAAAAAGTCGTGCCGCGCCTCATGGGCGCGCAGTCCGGCAAAGCTGGTGATGATCTGGCGCAGCGGCAGATCCCTGACCGCCAGCCCAGCCTTGGCGCGCACCTCATCAAGGCCTGCCGCCGTGGTAGCGGTGGCCTCCTTGTCCTCGACATCAATGGCAGTCGGGCCGATGAGCAGGTTCCCATGCACCGTGGGGGTGACCAGCACACCCTTGCCGTACTTGCCCGGCAGCTGGAACACGGTATGCCGCACATGCTGCCCGGCCGTGTGGTCAAGCAGGAAGTAATCGCCGCGCCGCGCCGTGATCCTCATGGGGTGGTCGGCGTCCGCCATATTGTGCAGCACATCGGCGTAGACGCCCGCCGCATTGACGATGCAGCGCGTCTCCAGCGTGCCGCGGTCGGTTTCGATGGCCCAGCCGCGTCCGTCCGCAAGGGGGTGCAGCCCCGTGACCGCCGTGTTGAACTGAAACTGCGCGCCGTTCTTTGCGGCGTTTTCTGCCAGCGCGTAGGTCAGCCCGAACGGGCAGACGATGCCGCCGGTGGGTGCCCAGAGCGCTGCCACCGCCTGATCGGAGACATTCGGCTCCATCGCAACAAGCTCGTCCCGCTCGATGATGCGCAGCCCCTCCACGCCGTTGGCGATGCCGTTTTCGTAGAGTTTTTGCAGCGCGGGGCGGTCCTCCTCACTCAGGCAGACGACCAGACTGCCGCACTGGGCGTAGGCAAAATCCAACTCCTTGGCCAGCGCGGGCATCCGGCGGCTGCCCTCGACATTGAGTTTCGCCATCAGGCTGCCGTGGGCAGCATCATAGCCGGCATGTACAATAGCGCTGTTGGCCTTGGAGGTGCCGCAGCAGACATCCTCCGCCTTATCCAGCACCAGAATATCCGCGCTGTAGCGCGAAAGCTCCCGCGCGCAGGCACACCCGGCCACGCCCGCGCCGATAATGATTATATCATGCATATGTTGTACCTCGTGTTGTTTGTTTGCAGAGCATGTAGGGGCGACCATTGGTCGCCCGCAGAGAGCGTGCGGTGCTGGAAGCCCTCCGGGTCGATGCGAGCATCGACCCCTACAGCGTAGGGGCGGATTCCATATCCGCCCGGGGGCCTTGCCACTGCCGCAGGTCAGGCCTTTCCGCAAGCGTAATTTTTCCTTTTGGCAGAGGGCCGGACATGTCCGGCCCCTACCGCTGACTGATGAGGGGCAGCGCCGCGGCTATACCCCGTTAAAGGGCTGCTACGGAAAACCTGCCCCTCATCCGGCCCTGCGGGGCCACCTTCCCCCGCAGGGGGAAGGCTTTGGGGCATTACTCCTTCGCCCAGCCGTAGGAGCAGCGCACCGCCTTGTTCCAGCCCTTGAGCCGCGCGGCGCGCTCTGCCTCGGTGATGGCGGGGGTAAACTTGCGATCCACGGCCCAGTTCTGCAGCACATCCTCGGTGGACTTCCAGTAGCCGACAGCC
>ENA-OUNH01000378-OUNH01000378.1-human-gut-metagenome-genome-assembly--contig:-NODE-378-length-14075-cov-2.951606_pt1 | contig 14075 bp, 12 predicted proteins | sample MGYA00242806_ERZ504814 | MGnify/ENA primary metagenome ERZ504814 (study PRJEB26092, sample SAMD00036389) | human gut metagenome | host: Homo sapiens | study: EMG produced TPA metagenomics assembly of...
CTACTCTATCCCGAAGAAATCAGTTTGGAAAATGGGTATAGATATTATTCTATTAAGCAATTAGAAAAAATGTTGCTTATCAATAGGCTTAAGTCCTATTAAACTTTCTTTAGAGGAAATCAAAGTAATTACAGGAGCAATGGGGGTATCATCAGATAATCAGATACTCTCTGCTCTGCTCCGACAAAAGGTTTGTTGTTAAATCAAATCGAAAAAATTAGCGACATCATTCGCCAAATTGATTTTGATATTCAGCAAATTAAAGTGGGTAAATCAATTATGAGCTACCTGCTTGATATTGATGTAAGACTTGTTGAATATCCTCAACAAAATATTCTCTATTTGCGTAGAAAACTTACGCATGAAGAGTGCCTAAATGGATATAGTCAATTTTTTGTAAGCTGTATCAAAAGATAGCAACTGAAAAATTAACAGTTATGGGGCCTGCAATTACTATATATCATAACCCAAGTTGTGATCCCTTTGAATTTGAAATTGAATTTGCTGTTCCGATCAAAGAAGTGGTTACTGGAACAAGAGACTTTCAAAATGGCTTGTGTGTAAAATCAACTCTGAATGGTTCCTACGCAACATTACATCTATTTATGCGCGCCAGCAAGAGTGGGCTGAGTCAAATGGATATGATTTTATCAGGTCACCATTTGAGCTCTATATTACTGAGCCTAATGCTACTAATACACCCGATGACTATATTACAGAAATCTATTGCCCTGTAATAAAAAGGAGATAAAATGATAGACAAAAAACTTACAAGCAATCTTCACACCATCATTCTAAATGAATATGAAAATACAGAAGGCATTGTTATTCTGGAAGCTGGACAAATCGTTTTTGAAGAATACTTCGGTAACTCAAATAGCAAGAGTAAGATCCATATCGCATCAGTAACTAAAAGTATTCTATCTGCATTGATAGGCATTGCGATTGAAAAGGGATATATTAAATCGACAGAGGAAACTGTAATGGGGTATTTTCCCGAATACACCTCCATTTCTTCTAATGGTGTGAGGGAAAAAGTAACTATCCAAAATTTATTAACAATGACTGCTCCGTATTCTTTTAATGACTGGAGCGAGCCACTGGAGGCGTTCTGTACATCCCCCGACTGGATTGAATTTGCATTACAAGAAATGGGACAGAATGGTGAAATAGGAACCTTCAAATATTCTACTGCTAGCGCTCATTTGTTATCAGCGATATTAACCCGTGTTACGGGAACAAGTACAAGAGAGTTCGCCAACAAATTTCTTTTTACTCAAATTGGAATAGATAGTATTAACGAATATCCTATGAGTTCTTACGGATATGATGATTTATTCGGGAAAAGAGTCAAAGGCTGGGTTCATGACCCAAACAATATTACTACTGGCGGATGGGGACTTACATTGACTGTGCGTGAAATGGCCCGATTTGGACAGTTATATCTGAATAACGGTTTTTGGAATGGAAAACAAATCATTCCGCAAGATTGGATAGCTAAATCGATCTCGCCTAATCTCAATCATTACGGATATATGTGGTGGCTGTTTGAAAATCACGGACTTGATGCCTTTGCAGCTATGGGGGATGGTGGTAACACAATTTGTTGCGTCCCGCAGAAAAACTTGTTGTTGCAATAGCATCACATTTCATTCCAAATCCGAAAGATAGGTGGCTGTTAGTCAAAGATCATATTCTCCCAGCTATTCGTTAAAATTAACTCGCCATATAGAACGGTAATAAAAAAAACCGTTGTTATGGCGACTGGATATTCACGCGCCAAAACAAAATACAGTAGCCCTACGGCGGTTTTGAAATAACAATTTCAAGCCGCCGTTTTCTTTTTGAAAAATGAGAATACGGAGGGTGTGTTAAAGTCGCCCTTTTTTAAGGATACGGCGGTGTCCAGGAGGTATCGCCGTGTCTATTTTTGTCTTTTTTCACAGTACCCATGACCTGCACCAGTTAAAAAAAGCATAGCTCCTCCTCCGGGCAAGTATAACATTGCATCGGCATTATCGTTCCATGTAATTCAGTATAATAATGGCTGTTCTTGGCGCGCCAGTTTTCCCTCACGGAAATCTGGCGTTTTTTGTTGCCATTTTTTCGGAGATGACCCGGTTGTCTGCCGGTGTCGGTCTCCGCCTCCATTCGATTCACCCGTCAATCACCCGTGAATCGAAATGGAGGTACATAATGAAGAAAATTAACCTTCGGGAACTTTATCCTGATGTTTATACAACAGACTTTTTTGTAGATGTGACAGAGGAAGTAATGGAGACTATTCGAGCAGCTGAACGTGCGGAGGCTGCGTATGAGCGAAAGATGATTCTTTCATCAACACCTGCTTCAGTAAGCAATGACACACAGGTGTGTCTTGTGTCATGTGGGCGGTGCTGAAGTTTCAATTCTTCCATCAATGGTGTCCAATAACTGTCATAATAGTTTCTATAGCAAAGCAAAGGTTGAAGGAACACCTGAACACTGCTTTATCTTCAATGATGAAGTGAATGGTGTCAAAGTTCCAAGACAACTAAACAAGCAGTGGTATATAAACACAGCTTATGACAGATTATCAGGATTTGGAATTTGTGAAGGAAGAAGGTGAAATTGATTGGATTGGAAAGGAAACAGCATGGTTTTCAAAGGCTATGCAACAGGCACAGGGAAGAAAGCAACCATGAAGGTCAAGGATGCACAGCTTCTTCAATGGGATGATGTTCAAGGAAATCAGTCATTTGGTGCAATCCTGAATCAGGACTTTGTTGACATATCATTTGATACTGATGAACTGTCACAGAAGTTTTGGGATATGGCAGAAAAGAACAATTGGAATTGTTTGATTCTTGAAAATCCTGAAAATGGACACATTCACAGCTATTGGAAGGACACAGAACACAAGATTGAAAAGGGTGGAAAGGATAAAAAACTTGCAGTTGGATTGATTGCAGATATTCATTCAGGTTCATCATACATACCACTAAGGGTCAATGGTGTTGATAGATTCCCACCATCCTTTGAACCTGATGACATTGATGAAGTTCCTGATGAATTGATTCCTGTGAATACAAGGAACACAGTTATCTTGGAACTATCTAAACGATAATCATACCGATATATCGAATATCAGAACATCAGACTCCGGGAACCGTTTGGTTCCTGGGGTTTTTTATATGCGAGAAAAGGATTGGAAATTTAAAAAGTATATTGAGTATATTGCAAAGAAAAATTGCATATGATATAATGCCGGTAGGCAAAAGGTATTAAAGTGTTTATAACAAAAAGAGTGAAAGCCCTTGAAGTTGCAGCTTCTTGGGCTTTCTTCTTATTTTATTATAGTGGACAAGAAACCACTAGGCTATTTGTTGTCCTTATCATGTCTGTCTAACCATTTGCAGATGAGATGGCAAGTAACACCTGCCGCAACAGTGATGATAAAGGTAATGTAAAGATATAAATCCTAAATAATCAGGGGAGCCTCTTTATAGTTGTTCTGTATAAAGTCAGATTAATGTGGCAAGTTTAACAGTAGCAAAAAGATATGCGGGCAGCCTGGTGGTTGTATCAGGATTAACGAAAAAATAAAAGGAAAAAAGCATTTTCTTTTTTTGACATTTTTATATTTTTTGATACTATATTATCATGCAGACCTCTCATAGGCATAAACCTGTGGGAGGTTTTTTACACATGAAATTTAAGGAGGATTAACGGATGAGAGAAGCAAAAAAATCCGGTCACAGCCATCAGCGGGGACGTTTTTCCGGGAAGATCGGTTATGTGCTGGCAGTGGCCGGATCTGCTGTTGGTTTGGGAAACATCTGGCGTTTTCCGTACCTGGCAGCGAAATATGGAGGAGGAATGTTCCTGCTGGTTTATATTCTTCTGACAGTGTCATTTGGATATGTTCTAATCATGTCCGAGACAGCACTTGGACGAATGACGAGAAAGAGTCCGGTAGGAGCATTTGAACATTTTGGAAAGAGTGCACCGTTTAAGATTGGCGGCTGGCTGAATGCAGTGATCCCTATGCTGATCGTGCCGTATTATAGTACCATCGGCGGCTGGGTCATTAAATATCTGGTGGAATATTTCAGAGGGAATGTTCAGAAGGTTTCTGAAGAAGGTTACTTTGGAAGCTTTATTGCGGATTCCTGGCAGGTAGAGATATGGTTTATTGTATTTGCTGTTCTGGTGTTTGCGATTATTCTTGGAGGAGTCAGAAACGGTGTGGAACGTATGTCCAAGATCATGATGCCGCTTCTGGTGGTTCTGGCAGTGATCGTGGCAGTATATTCCATCACACGTCCGGGGGCAATGGCCGGCGTGAAATATTTCCTGATTCCAAACCTTGAAAATTTTTCCTGGATGACAGTAGTTGCAGCCATGGGACAGATGTTCTATTCTCTGTCTATTGCTATGGGAATCTTGTACACATATGGTTCTTATATGAATAAAAAAGATGGATGTGGAGCAGGCAACCACCCAAGTAGAGATCTTTGATACGGGTATTGCGATCCTTGCAGGTCTGATGATCATTCCGGCAGTATTTGCTTTTTCCGGCGGAAATCCTGAGACACTGCAGGCGGGTCCATCCCTGATGTTTATTACATTGCCGAAGGTTTTTGCAACTATGGGGGTTGGAACTGGAGCAGGAATCCTGTTTTTCCTTCTTGTTCTTCTGGCTGCACTGACCAGTGCGGTTTCTCTTATGGAAACCAGCGTATCCACTTTATGGATGAACTTCACTGGGGCAGGGCAAAATGCTGCATCATTATGGCTGGGATCATGCTTGTGTTCGGAAGTGCATCCTCTATGGGATACGGAATTCTGGATTTCCTGAAGATCTTCGGAATGAATTTCCTGGATTTCTTTGACTTTATGACAAACTCCGTGATGATGCCGCTGGCAGCACTTACGACCTGTTTCCTGGTGACACGTGTTGTTGGATATGACAGGATCGCAGCAGAGATCGAGCAGTCATCCAAATTCCGCAGAAAAGGACTGTATAAGTTTTTTATCAGATATCTGGCACCGGTTTGTCTGATCATTGTATTGTTAAGCTCTATTGCCAATGTTCTGGGAATTATCAGTATGTAAAAAAATATTAAGAGATAAAAAAGATCAGGAGGGAATGAATGCTGAATGAAATCATTCTCATCTGATCTTTCCATAGTTTCCGCTGCTGAAACAACAGCAATGGAAATATGGTCATACCTATTTCGGCCGCTGTGTTGATGGTGGAGGTTTCAAACACGCTCTAAAACAGGTGGCAGATTTGGCTTTACATCATGGGTTGGTATCAAGTATAATACATTGAACACAGACTAAATATCACAATAAAATTACGATAAAGGAATATAACAGATGAGTATTTTAAACGTTGAACATCTCACTCACGGATTTGGAGACAGAGCGATTTTTGAGGACGTATCTTTCCGGCTCCTGAAGGGAGAACATATCGGACTTGTCGGTGCCAACGGTGAAGGAAAGTCCACATTTATGAGTATTGTAACCGGAAAACTGATGCCGGATGAAGGTAAGGTAGAATGGGCAAAAAATGTCCACGCAGGCTATCTGGATCAGCATGCAGTCCTGGAAAAAGGTATGACCATTGGGCAGGTGCTGAAATCTGCCTTTGATCCTCTTCTGAAAAAAGAAGAGCGCATGAACGAGATCTGCGACAAACTGGGAACAGCAGATCCAGATGAGATGGATTCTCTGATGGAAGAGCTTGGAACTATCCAGGATGAACTGACGCTTCATGATTTTTATGCCATTGATGCGAAAGTGGAGGAGGTTGCCAGAGCACTGGGACTTCTTGATCTGGGCATGGACCGTGATGTTACGGACTTAAGTGGTGGCCAGAGAACCAAGGTACTTCTTGCGAAACTTCTTCTGGAGAAACCGGATATCCTTCTTCTGGACGAGCCCACCAACTATCTGGATGAAGAACATATTGCATGGCTGAAAAGATATCTCCTGGATTATGAGAATGCTTTTATCCTGATCTCCCATGATATTCCGTTTCTGAATTCAGTAGTCAATATTATCTACCACATGGAGAACCAGGAACTGAACCGATATGTAGGAGACTACGACCACTTCCAGGAAGTTTACGCAGTAAAAAAAGCTCAGCTGGAGGCTGCCTATCGTAAACAGCAGCAGGAAATCAGTGAGCTGAAAGATTTTGTAGCCAGAAACAAGGCACGTGTTTCCACAAGAAACATGGCCATGTCACGTCAGAAGAAACTGGATAAGATGGATGTGATCGAGCTGGCAGCAGAGAAGCCGAAGCCGGAGTTTAATTTCCGTTACGGACGCACACCTGGGAAAATGCTTTTTGAGACACATGACCTTGTGATAGGATATGATGAACCACTCTCCAAACCGCTGAATTTCACAATGGAACGCGGCCAGAAGATTGCTCTGGTAGGAACTAACGGTATTGGTAAGACTACACTTCTTCGAAGTCTTCTCGGGCTGATCAAGCCTCTTTCCGGAAATGTGGAGCAGGGCGAGAATCTTGAGATTGGATATTTTGAGCAGGAAGTTAAGGGTGAGAATCGAACTACCTGCATCGAAGAACTCTGGCAGGAATTTCCGTCATTTTCCCAGTATGAAGTACGTTCCGCACTGGCAAAATGCGGCCTGACGACCAAGCATATTGAGAGCCAGGTACGGGTTTTAAGCGGCGGTGAGCAGGCAAAGGTGCGTCTCTGCAAGCTGGTGAACCGTGACACCAACATTCTTCTTTTGGATGAGCCAACCAATCATCTGGATGTAGATGCAAAAGACGAGCTGAAAAAAGCTCTCCGGGAGTATCGTGGAAGTATTCTTCTTATCTGCCATGAGCCGGAATTTTATCAGGATGTGGTAAATGAAGTCTGGGATATGAGCAAGTGGACAACCAAGATATTCTGATAATGGATATAGATATATGGCAGAAAAGACAGATATAATTCGAAAAGTACAATAAATGAGACATAAAAGATGACAGCATAAGGGCAGCAGAGTCTGCCGGACAGAAATACAGAGGATGAATAAATGGAAGAAACACAACTGAAAAAATTCGGCATTGTGATGGAAGGCGGCGGGATGCGCGGTCTTTATACAGCCGGAGTGATCGATGTGCTGATGGAGAATGATATTTACGCAGACAGTGCAGTAGGCGTATCGGCAGGAGCTGTTTTTGGCTGCAATTACAAGTCAGAACAGATCGGAAGAGTTCGTCGTTACAATAAAAAATACTGTAAGGACAAGCGGCTTGCAAGTATCCGCAACTGGATCACAACAGGTGATATCTACAGCAAGGAGTTCGGATACAACGAACTTCCATGGAAACTGGATATTTTTGACAGGGGAACTTATAAGGATAATCCTATGAAATTTACGGTGGTATGTACGGATATCAATACAGGAAAACCGGTATATCACCAGTGTCCCAACGGAGATGTGGAGGATATTGAGTGGATGCGTGCCTCAGCGTCTATTCCGGTTGTTTCCCGCCCTGTAAAACTTGGGGGAAAGCAGCTGCTGGATGGAGGTGTGTCTGATCCGATCCCTGTTGAATGGATGCTGAAACAGGGTTATGAGAAGAACATAGTGGTACTTACAAGAGACATCAATTACCGGAAAACAGCCAACCCCAGGATGATGATGTTTCTGAAAGCTGTCTTACATAAATATCCGGCGTTACTAGAAGATCTGGAGAAACGCCATATTCATTATAATGAAACTCTGGAGAAACTAGGCTCTCTGGAAAAAGCAGGCCGTGTCCATATCATCCGCCCAAGCCAGCCTGTCAAAGCAGCCATGATCGAGAGGGATGCAGACAATCTGGAACGGATCTACCAGATGGGAAGAAGCGATATGGAGAAAGATCTGGAACAGCTGAGAGCATACCTGCACTGATCTGGAACCGAGGCCGGGATAAATTTTTCCGTGTTTCAGGCAGGCGGAATACCAGGCAGTGGAGTAAAGTATCGTCAGATACAGGAAACAGGATTCGACTTATACCCCTTTCTATGTTATGATAGTAGATATCACTATAAGACAGGAAAGGGGTATTTTCATGGGGAAAAAACCTCAGAACATAAAACAACAGAAACATATCAGTCTGGGTGTGCTGGCCCACGTAGATGCAGGAAAGACGACTTTATCGGAAGGCCTGCTTTTTAAATGCGGACGTATCCGCAGGATCGGGCGTGTGGATCACAAAGACGCTTATCTGGATACCTATGAGCTGGAGCGGGAACGAGGAATTACGATTTTTCCAAGCAGGCAGTTTTTCCATGGGAGATATGGAAGTGACTCTGCTGGATACACCGGGACATGTGGATTTTTCCGCAGAGATGGAGCGTACGCTGCAGGTGCTGGATTATGCGATCCTGGTGATCAACGGAGCGGACGGCGTGCAGGGACATACGCAGACTCTGTGGAGACTGCTGACCCAGTATAAAATTCCGACATTCCTTTTTGTGAACAAGATGGACCAGGAAGGAACAGACAGGGAGGCACTTCTTGAAGAATTAAAGAAGAAATTAAGCGGAAACTGTGTGGATTTCAGTGGAGAACTGGACTGCTCCGGTGCAGAAGAAGCTGGGAAAAAAGAAGAGCCGGTTGATAACTCCGGGGAATTTCCGGTAGCTGAAGGAACGCAGCTGAAAGATGATGCCAGTGGAGCAGAAAAAGCTCATATGTCCGAAGAGAAGAACGATTCTGACGAGATCAACGGAACCGATGATTTTCTGGAGAATATCGCCATGTGTGATGAAGAACTGCTGGAAACATTTCTGGAAACAGGTACTATCCGGAAGAAAGACGCAGCGAAGCTGATACTGGAGCGAAAGCTTTTTCCATGCTTCTTCGGTTCTGCCCTGAAAATGGAGGGTGTGGATGCATTTATCCACGGAATGGAAAGCTATATGGAAACACCGGTTTATCCGGATAAATTCGGAGCAAAGGTTTTCAAAATCGCAAGAGACGATCAGGGCAACCGCCTTACTTATATGAAGATCACAGGTGGAAGCCTGAAAGTAAAGGAAACACTTACCAATGTCAGAGGTAAAGGAATACCGGAAGAGGAGAGCTGGGAGGAAAAGATTGATCAGATCAGGATATATTCCGGTGCAAAGTTTGACATGATAAAAGAAGCAGAGGCAGGAACAGTCTGTGCTGTTACCGGGCTTACCCAGACTTATCCGGGCGAGGGACTTGGGGCAGAAGCGGAATCCGGCATGCCGGTTCTGGAACCTGTTCTGAATTATCAGATCATCCTTCCGGAAGGCTGTGATGCCCACAAGATGCTGAAAAGCCTGAAAGAACTGGAGGAGGAAGAACCACAGCTTCATATCATGTGGGATAAACAGCTGGGAGAGATCCATGCCATGCTCATGGGCGAAGTTCAGATCGAGATCCTGAAGCATCTGATCTGGGATCGTTTTCATGTGGCTGTGGAGTTTGGAACAGGAAACATTGTATATAAAGAAACCATCGCTGCACCTGTAGAAGGGGTGGGGCATTTTGAACCGCTGCGGCATTATGCAGAAGTACATCTTCTTCTGGAACCAGGAGAAAGGGGAAGCGGCCTGCAGTTTTTTACAGCTGCAAGTGAAGATCAGCTTGACCGTAACTGGCAGCGTCTGATCCTGACCCATCTGGAAGAAAAGGAACATCTTGGAGTTCTCACTGGTTCTCCGATCACAGATATGCAGATCACGCTTCTTACAGGCCGTGCTCATCAGAAGCATACAGAAGGCGGAGATTTCCGTCAGGCTACTTACCGTGCAGTCCGACAGGGACTTAAAAAAGCGCAGACTGTACTGCTGGAGCCATACTACAGCTTCCGGCTGGAGCTTCCGGCAGAGAATGTGGGAAAAGCCATGACAGATATCCAGCGTATGCAGGGAAGCTTCCAGGGACCGGAGACAGAGGGTGAGATGGCTGTGATTACAGGAAGTGCGTCTGTGGCAAAAATGCGCGACTATCAGAGTCAGGTAATCTCCTACACAAGAGGCCGTGGGCACCTTACCTGCACTTTAAAAGGCTATGAACCATGCCAGGATCAGGAAACTATCGCAGAAGAGATCGGCTATGATTCCGAGAGGGATCTGGATAATCCTACAGGTTCCGTATTCTGTGCTCATGGAGCTGGCTTTGTGGTTCCATGGTATGAGGTGGAGGAGTATATGCACCTGGAAGGCACAGAGATCCAGGAATGGGATGATATATATGATGATTCAGAAGGCACTGGAAACAGATCAGGAAGCGCAGCAGCAGGACAGGGCAGAGGTTCTGACAGTACGATTTCTGGGATTGGAAATAAATCCCGTGGAAAATACACTTCCATGTACGGCAGCTATGAGGAAGAAAAAGAGCTGAAAGCGATCTTTGAGAAAACTTTCGGCCCTGTGAAATCGAAGAAATATAATAATAACAGCCGAAGCTTCGGAAATCTGGAAAGCAGCAGCTTTTCTGATTACGCAGGCAGCAGTGCAGGATCCCCCGCAGGTTCATCAGGTATCGGACTTCCGGGAAAGTCCGGCCACGGTGCTTGGAAAAACAGCAGTCCGGCGATCCACAGAGATGACTATCTGCTGGTAGACGGATGCAATATTATTTTTGCATGGGAGGACTTAAGAGACCTTGCACAGGCAGACTTTCATGCGGCACAGTCCAAGTTAATGGATATATTAAGCGATTACCAGGGAATCAAGGGCTGTATTTTAATTCTGGTATTTGATGCCTACCGTGTGGAAGGGCATCCGGAGGAAACGTTCCGGTATCACAACATTCACGTTGTCTACACAAAAGAAGCAGAGACAGCGGACCAGTATATTGAGCGAACTGTCCATAAAATCGGACGGAAACATAATGTAACAGTAGCAACCTCTGACGGCCTGGAACAGATCATCATCATGGGTCAGGGCGCAGCCAGGATCTCGGCCCGGGGATTTAAAGAAGAGATCGAGTCTGCGAAAAAGCAGCTTCGTGAAGACTGGAGCGAGCGCAGGGATAACACAAAAACTATCTCTTCGACAACATGACACCGGACTGAGATCTCATATGGAGGATATCCGGCTGGGAAGAAGAAAAAAGAAGAAATATAATATTTATCGTTCACAGGCTGCACATCTTCGAGAAAGGTGTGCAGTTTTTATATTTTTGGAAAAATCTATCAAAGACGCTGTAAAAACTGCACAAAACACATATGCACACTATTATGAGCATATTTCACAAAAATAAAAAGCTTTTTGAATTCTTTTGCAAATAAATGGGAAAAGTAGTAAAATAAGGATAGAATCCTCAGTGAGAAACTCCTTGTCCGGATCGTATGCCTGACAGGGAGTTTTCATTAGAGCACAATAGACGCCACGAAAACAAAAGCAAAAAATATGAAAGGATGTGGAAAAATGTTTGAAACAGGCGAATATGTTGTGTATGGCCGGACCGGAATCTGCAAGGTGACAGGAGTTACCACAATGAAGATGGACGGTGCCTCCGGTGAGAGACTTTATTATGTGTTAAGGCCGGGAGGGGAGACAGAAGGGAAGATCTTTACACCGGTGGAAGGCGGCAAGCAGGTGCTTCGTGGAATTATCACGAAGGAAGAGGCAGAGAAGCTGATCAATGAGATCCCTTTGATAGAAACACTGAGTATTGAGAACGAGAAATTCCGGGAAGACAGCTACAAGAAATGTATCCGAACCTGTGAATGCAGAGATCTGCTCCGGATCATCAAGACGATCTATATTCGTAAACAGACCAGATTATCCCATGGCAAAAAAAACAACCGCTACAGATGAACGGTATCTGAAAATGGCAGAGGATCACCTCTATTCTGAATTTCCATGTTACTGGATATTCCCAAAGATCATATGGCAGACTATATTAAACAGCGTATAAAACAACAGAGAGAAGAAACAGAACAAGCCTGCGCTGTTTGACAAAGCAGAGTGTATCTGCTAAGGTATCTCTGGTAAATAAATAGTACTCCGGCACCGGGATATATCTGTGTGGATATCAGAGAAGGTGACGGAATAAAGTACAGAAAAGGAGATGCCGTGAATTATGAGAGAACAGCTTACCCGCAAGGATGTTGAAAAAATAGAGCAGGAGATCGAACACCGCAAGCTGGTCGTACGAAAGGAAGCCATTGAGGCTGTCAAGGAAGCGCGTGCCCAGGGAGACTTAAGTGAGAACTTCGAATATTATGCAGCCAAGAAACATAAGAACCAGAACGAGAGCCGTATCCGTTATCTGGAGAGAATGCTGAAAACAGCGAGCATTGTATCCGATAATTCCAGGGCTGATGAAGTAGGAATGGATGATATCGTAGAGGTACTTTTTGAGGAGGACAATGAGGTAGAAAAGTATAAACTTGTCACTTCCATCCGGGGAAATTCCATGGAGAACCGCATCAGTATTGAATCCCCCATCGGCAAAGCTTTAAGAGGACACAGAGTTGGCGATCGTGTTGAGGTAAAGGTCAACGATGATTACAGCTATTATCTTGTGATCAGATCGATTGATAAGACAGGATCCGAGGATGAGGAAATCCGTGGATTCTGATACATGTGATTTGTGGGATATATGATCAGAAATGAAAATTCAGAACGTATTTACTGTACTATATATGAGACAATAAACGTCGCCGGTTATTAAGTGCAGAGCAGTTACGTACAGAATGGGTATGAAGTATCCGTCTGAGCTTAAGTTAGAATATTCAGTTAATGAAAAATATAATAAGACAGTTGATCTTTATAAGAGTAATATCTCCCGGTACAGGATCAACTGTTTTATTTTTTTACACAGATTTTACATTCAGGTGGGGAAAATTTTACAAAGGACAGTTATCATGAAAAACGTCGAAATGAGAAATAGGAAATCAAACATATCAAAAAAGAGAAAGTGAAGGAGAGAATCATGGACTTTTTCAGCGTATTGGCATTGCTTGGAGGCCTTGCCATTTTCCTTTATGGAATGAACTTAATGGGAGACGGGCTTGCGAAAGTAGCAGGAGGAAAACTTGAGCGTATTCTTGAAACCCTTACATCCAGTCCGATCAGAGCCGTTCTTCTGGGACTGGGCGTAACTGCAGTGATTCAGTCATCATCTGCAACAACGGTTATGGTAGTAGGTTTTGTAAATTCAGGACTCATGAAACTTTCCCAGGTAGTGGGAATCATTATGGGAGCGAACATCGGAACAACAGTTACCTCCTGGATCTTAAGCCTTACCGGAATTCAGAGCGATAACTTTATCATCCGTCTTTTTAAACCGACATCATTTTCACCGGTGCTGGCTCTGATCGGTGTGATCCTGATCATGTTTACAAAGAGCCAGAAGAAGAAAGACGTAGGAACGATTTGTGTAGGATTTGCAATCCTGATGTATGGAATGAGCGCCATGAGCGGAGCAGTAGAGCCGCTGGCAGATGTACCGGAATTCACAGGAATGCTTGTGAAATTTTCCAACCCGCTGCTTGGTGTTGTGGCCGGTACAGTGCTTACAGCGATCATTCAGTCATCATCCGCATCCGTCGGTATCCTGCAGGCGCTTTGCCTTACAGGAATGGTACCGTTCAGTGCAGCACTCCCTATTATTATGGGACAGAATATCGGTACCTGTATCACGGCGATCCTTTCCGCGATCGGAGCTAACACAAATGCGAAGCGCGCGGCAATGATTCATCTGTACTTTAACCTGATTGGAACGATCCTTTTTATGGCTGTGTTTTATACTGTCAATGCAGCTGTACATTTCTCGTTCATGTCACAGGCTGCAACACCGGCAGGAATCGCAATTCTGCACAGTACATTCAATGTAAGTGCAACACTGGTACTGCTTCCGTTTGGAAAAGCACTGGAGAAACTTGCCTGTCTTACGATCAGAGACAAAAAGGAGGAGGAAGCAGCAGATCCGGATTTCATGATCCTGGAAAGCCGTTTTCTGGAGAAGCCGGCTTTTGCTGTTGAGCAGAGCAGAAATGCAGCAAAAAAATGGCAGAGGATTCCCATAAAACATTATTTACAGCTCTTGACCTTCTCAAACATTTCAGTGCAGAAGGAAAGAAG